>Ga0209677_101336_pt1 | contig 10848 bp, 10 predicted proteins | sample AraplaCvi_mCL_r2_2_FD_184285 | JGI IMG/M metagenome (GOLD analysis project Ga0209677, IMG submission 184285) | Arabidopsis root microbial communities from North Carolina, USA - plate scrape CL_Cvi_mCL_r2 (SPAdes) (version 2) | ecosystem: Host-associated > Plants > Roots > Endosphere | place: USA... | reverse complement strand
GCAGCGGCAATCACGAACATACCATCCGCGAATTTCGCCTCGGCAGCACCGGCATCAAGCTCGGCCCGCCGCTCAAGGACTTCAGCGGCATCTTTTCTGGCAATCCGCGTTACACCGGCGCGGCCATGCCGGAAGGGTCGGCTAAATGAGCGCTGGCCCGGATCATCGTGTTCTCGTGTTCGCTCCGATCGGCCGCGACGGGCCGGCATCGGTCGAGCTCTTCCGGAGTTCTAATCTCGAGGCGGTCAGCTGCCGGAGCCTTCCTGAATTGATCAGCGAGATGGCTGCCGGCGTGGGCGCCGTCTGTCTTGCCGAGGAAGGCTTGTTCGGGCGGGATACGGCGCCGCTGGCGCAGTGGATCGAGAGCCAGCCGCCCTGGTCCGACCTCCCGTTCGTGGTTCTCACCAGTCATCGAGAGCAGCCGGCGGTCGTTGCCTGGCGCCGCAGCATCGTCGAGCTGCTTCGTAACGTTTCGCTGCTGGAGCGGCCGGTCCAGCCGATCACGCTGACCAGCGCCATTCAATCGGCGATGCGGGCACGCCGGCGGCAATACGAGATCCGGGCGTTGCTGGCGGCGCGCGAGCAGACCGCTCAGCAACTCGAGAAGCTCGTGGTCGAGCGGACGCGAGCGCTCGAGGAAGCCAACAGTCAGCTCCGCGTCGAGATGGACGAGCGCGCCCGCGTCGAGGAGACGCTTCGCCAGGCTCAGAAGATCGAGGCCATCGGCCAACTGACCGGCGGAGTGGCGCATGATTTCAACAACCTGCTGATGGTCATTTCCGGCGGGCTGGACATGCTGGACAGGCAGAACGATCCGAACCGCCGTCGTCGCTTGATGGACGGGATGATCCAGGCGGCGCAGCGCGGCGCCAGCCTGACCAGGCAGCTTCTCGCTTTCTCGCGCCGGCAAAAGCTGCGGCCGGAGCCTGTCGATGTCGCCTTGCAGATCGGCGGCATGCGCGAGCTGCTCGATCGAAGCCTCAGAGGTGACGTTCACGTCGAGTTCGATTTTCCGGAGGGTCTATGGCCGGTGGAGGTCGACGCCGGGGAGCTCGAGCTGGTCGTCCTCAACCTGGCCGTCAACGCCCGAGATGCGATGCCCAATGGCGGCACCATCGTCGTCCGCGGTGAAAATCTGTCTGACCTGAGCGACGAGCAGATCACGGGCGACTACGTGCGTCTCTCCGTCATCGATACCGGCATCGGCATGAGCCCGGAGGTCTTGTCGCGCGTGTTCGAGCCATTCTTCACGACCAAGGACATCGGCAAGGGCTCAGGGCTCGGACTTGCGCAGGTCCACGGGTTTGCCACTCAGTCACGCGGGACGGTCCGCATCAAATCCGAGCTCGGCAAGGGGACAAGCATCGAGCTCTATCTGCCTCGCTCACGCAATTCGCCTTCCAAGGCGCGGCATCTCATCAACTTGAACATGGCCTGGGCTCGGCCGAAGAAGAACAATCATGGCCAGATCCTTCTCGTCGAAGATGATGACGAGGTTGCCGCACTGGTCGGTGAGATGCTCGGACAGCTCGGCTACGAGGTCACGCGCGCGGCCAGCGCCGCGGCGGCCCTCGGCGCCTTGGCCGACGGTCGCGCCGTCGACCTGATCTTTTCTGATATCATGATGCCTGGCGGCATGAATGGAGTCGAGCTCGCACGAGAGATCAAGAGACGACGCAGCGACCTACCGGTGTTGCTGACCAGCGGATACTCCGAAGCCGCAATCCATGATGCCGAAGGCGCAGGGGTTCAGATCCTGCCGAAACCCTACAACATCGATGAGCTCGCCGCGGCGCTCAACGCCGCGAAGTCGAACCTGCGATTCGAATCGCAGCGCTCCGTCACTTCCTGATTTCCGGCTCCTAATGGGGAGGTCTCCGCGATCAGGCTTCCGGAAGTGCGATGCAGAGGCGAAGCGCATGCAAATCCCAGACGGACTATGACCGGCCGGCCGCGCCGCAGACATCGTGAACGGCCTTGATGATCTTCTGCGACTCCGTGGGCTTGTGCAGACAAGGCAGATGCGAAAGCTCCGTTGGAATGACCTTCGCGTCATAGCCGGTCACCAGCACCACGGAAACGCCGCGGGCAAGCAGATCCCGCGCCGGATCGAAGGAGGGCCCCTGTCCGAGATTGACGTCGACCACCGCGCAATCCGCATGATGCTGCTCCAGTGCCTCGAACGCAGTCTCCGCGTCCGGGTAGGGACCGAGCACGCGGGCGCCGGCATTCTCGAGCCATTGCCGCATGTCGTCCGCGATGTAGTAGTCGTCTTCGATCACGAGCACATCCAGGGCATCGAGCGAAACAGCACTCACGGCACTATCCTTTCCCTTTCCGAGGGTTCGCGTTGCGAAAGGCCGCGGGCGCATTTGTCTGCAGCGTGCTCGTGCCCGGGCGAAGCGGGAACGCGATCTCGCAACAAAGCCCGTCTGGTTCGAAGGTCATGGTGCCTCGCCCGCCGAGTTCGTAGGGGACCCGGCGGGTCACCAGCTCGGTGCCGAAGCCCTTCCTCGGCACCGCGTCGGTCGGGACCGCTACGCCACTTTCGCGCCATGTCAGCTCGAGCCATTTGCCGTCGCCTCGCGGGACGATGCCCCAGCTGATATCGACATGACCGGCCCGCTGGCTGAACGCGCCATGTTTCATTGCATTGGTCGCAAGCTCATGGACGGCAAGCGTCAGGATTTCGGCGGCCTTGGCGGCCAGCGTGACCGACGGCCCCGCTACGTTCATGCGCGGCTCGTCGGGACTGTGGACCAGCAGCTCGTCACGCACCAATGCTTCGAGATCGACACCGGCATCAGGTCCACGAGTCAGAAGTGCCTGGGTCCTGGCCAACGCTGCGACCCGGCCGTCGAGCTCGGCGCGGAACTCCGCCACGGTGGCGCGGTTGGCTCCGCGGTTGATGATCGACCGTACCATGGCGAGCACATTGCGGACGCGGTGCTGCAACTCGGCCAGCAGCACGCTTTGCCGCTCTTCGTCGCGCCGCCGGTTGGTGACGTCCTGGCCGATTTTCATGAAGCCGCGGACCCTCCGGTCAGGATAGCGCAGCGTAACGGTTTGGCCGTCGATGAACACGGGCGAGCCGTCCTTGCGCATGTGCCAGCGCACGTCCGGCGCGGTGCCGTGCTCGCGCGCGTGCTCGAACTCGCGTTCGGGCGCCCCGCTCGCCTGGTCTTCGGGCAGGAAGGTGGCCGCTGCCGGCTTGCCGACAATCTCGTCCTCGCGCCAGCCGAAGACTGCAGCAGCGCCGGGGAGCCAGTCCGTAATGACGCGATTGGGATCAGTGATGAAGATCGCGTAATCGCGCGCATTGTCGACGATCAATTGGAACCGCTCGGCAGCGTGCTTCAGCTCGCCCACGTTGCGCAGGCGGTCGATCACCGGGCCCAAGAGCGAAGCGTAGATACGCAAGAACTGGATGTCGTCGTCGTTGAAGTCATGCCTTCTGCGTGAGTCCACCTGAAGCAGCCCATAGGCTTCGCCGCCGGGCAGGAAAATGGGGACGTTGACGATCGCGACGACGTCGTGGTCCTTCATGAAGGACGGAAATTCGAACCGTTGCTCCTCACTGATGTCCCGGGTGATGACCGGTTCCGATTGCCTGATGGCATAGGATTCGGAGGAGCGCTCGTTCAAGCGTAGCCGCCGCTGTCCGACGATACCCTCGTTCCAGCCGACACCGGCCCGGATCAGTCCAGAGTCGCCGTCCTGCTCGATCTCGATGATCTTTGCAAACTCGGTCTGCAGCGCGTCTGCGATCAGCCGGCATGCTTCCGTGAGGATGGGCTCCAGATCATCGCAACGCAGCACGAACTCGCCGAATTCGGCCAGCGCGCGCTGACGTTTGAGAAGCTCGTCACGATCTGCCATTTGGCCCGGCCGCCGTCCTCGGGGAGATTGATCTGGCGCATTATCCGACCAGTATCGCAGGCAATCGGTCATAGCGCTCAACGTTCCTAACGAGAGCACCAGGAGGAGGCGTCCCTGCGGGATCATCGTTGCCGACGATTCCGCGCGAGCGGCGTCCAGGAACCGGCAAGCGGCTTAACTACGCGTCGTTTCCGCGTCGAATTGACTCCGAACCATTCCGAGCCGTGCTAGTCAGGCCTCCGAGACGCGCCGCTTGATGCGGGAGATGCGCGAGCTTCTGAAGCTGCCGCTCCCGGACACCTTCCTGGGCCGCAAGACCTTCGAGCCGTTCCCGCAGGAGGGCGAGCAAGCCCGCGAGCAGGATTAGCGGCGGCGCCAGTGAGGCTGTCGGCGCATGAGCGGATATCTTGCTGCTAGAAAGGGAGCGGAAATTCCGGCCTTGATCCATGTTGATGTTCCGGTTCGCACTTGTGGTGCGCTCCGGCAGATCCGGTGATTATGGCTCGCCGCGGGGAGCTATGGCGCAAGCTGCGCCAGTCCCTTCCAATCGAAGCTGATGCCGTGGCCGGGTCGCGCCGGCGCCAGTGCCAGGCCGTCTTCGAGCACGAGCGGGTGCTCGATATAGCGGTCGAGCCCGAATCCGTGCGCCTCGAGATAGGAGCGGTTGGGGCAGGCGGCGAGCAGGTGCACCGTGATGTCGTGCGCGCCGTGGCTGGTGACGGGAAGATTGAACGCTTCCGCAAGCCGCGCGATCTTCATGAAGGAGGTGATGCCGCCGCAATTGGTGACGTCAGGCTCGGGATAGGACACCGCACCCGCGGCGATGTAGTTCTTGAAGTCCCAGAGCGAGCGCAGGTTTTCGCCGGCGGCGATCGGCACGCCGCCTGCCGCGAGGATGCGCGCGTGACCGGCGATATCATCGGGGATGATCGGCTCTTCCAGCCATGTCAGGTCGAAAGGCTGCAGGGCGCGGGCGGCGCGGATCGCCTGCTCCACCGTCCACTTCATGTTGGCGTCCGCCATCAGCGGAAAGCCGTCGCCGAGGTGTTCGCGCATCGCCGCGACACGCGCAACGTCGGATGCGAGATCGGGGCGGCCGACCTTCAGCTTGATGGCGCGAAAGCCCTTGGCGAGATTGCCGTCGGTCTGCTTCAACAGCGCCTCGACCGACAGATCGAGGTCGATGCCGCCGGCATAGCAGGGCACGCGGGCATCGAAACCGCCGAGCAGGCGAAACAGCGGCAGCTCGGCGCGCCGCGCCTTCAGATCCCATAGCGCGATATCGAGTGCCGAGAGCGCCAGCACCGCGGCGCCGCCGCGCCCGCCATAATGCAGGCCCCACCAGACCTGGTGCCAGATCGCCTCGGTGTCGTCGGCTTCGCGGCCTGCGATCAGGTCCGGGATTTCTCTGCGCAGGATGTCGGCGATCGCGCCGCCATTGCGGCCGACCGTGTAGGTATATCCGACGCCCTCAGAGCCGTCGGCATCGCGAACACGGCAGGTCACGAGCTCGAAGGCTGTGATCTCGCCATGCGTGCTGTCGGACAGCATCACAGCGAGAGGAATGCGATAGAGGCCGGTCTCGGTCGTCTTGATGCGCGCCATTCTGGTGTCCTCCCGGGCTTTCCCTTCACGGTAATGCGATCGGACAGATCGGGCAATCGCTCGCGTCGGGCGCGCATCGTGTCGCGGCTCATTTGGCTGCGAGTTGAGCCACCGCACCCAGCCAATCCTCGACATGATACGAGCGGACGATCTTGCCGCTCTCGATCGTGTGGATATCGATCGACATGATCTTGAACGCTTTCCCGGTGTGCGGCGCTCCCAAGAAGTCTCCGTACGGGGTGCCTGTCGCCTCGCCACGAACCACAACTTGATTTCCCGAAACAACGATATCCTTGATCTCCCATCTCAGATCAGGAACCGATTTGAGGCGTGCCGAAATGCCGGCAATCACTGCGTCACGGCCCACGCAGAGATCGTTGCTGCGACAGGAGATCCATCCGGGCGCTGTTGCGTCCCTGATGAGATCGGGACTTTGTGCTGCAAATTCTGCGTTCAGCGCCTTGTAGAATGGCGCGACTGCGGAGGCGGCGGCCTCTGTCGTCATCTCGGCTTGTGCTGCAGACAAGGAGCACGCAGCAGCTATGAGCAGGGCGCCGGCGGCATATGATCGTTTCATCGAGGTCCTCCCTTCCGACCGAATGCACGCCGTGATAGGAGGGAGCTAACTATGAATCCAATGAATAATAATGCCAGCTCATGAATGAAATTGATTTACGGGCCTTCGACCTGAACCTGTTGGTCGTGTTCGACGTCCTCATGACGGAGCGCAGTGTCACGCGCGCGGCGCAGCTGCTCGGACGGACTCAGTCCGCCATCAGCCATTCATTGTCGCGGCTACGGGAGCAATTCGGAGATCCGTTGTTGATCAAGGCAGGTCAGAGAATGCAGCCTACGCCACTGGCGCTTGATCTGATCGAACAAACACGGCCGATGCTCGGAGGCATCAAGCGGGTGCTCACAGAGCAGCACGTGTTTCATCCCGATACTTCAACGCGTATTTTTCGGCTGGCTGCACCCGATTTCATGTGGACCTTGTTCGCTGATCTGCTGACCCGGCTTCGTGCCGAGGCGCCCTTGGTTGCCATCGAATGGACTGCCCCGCGCGAGGCCACCTTGCTCGAGGTCGCAGAGGGCCTCATCGATGTGGCGATCGTCCCGAGCGAACTGCATTGGCCGCCTGGAGTGACTGGGGAGACCGTCGGCGTTCTGAACTGGAGCTGCTTTGGGCGCCGCGGGCATCCGGCGTTCCGCAAATGGGGGCGAGCGTCTTGGGCACGTTGGCCCCATCTTGTGGTCCGGGTTGGCGATACGCTTGCCAGTCCGGTGGGCGCGGCAGTGTCGGCGACCGGCTTGACCCGGGTCATCGCAGGATGGGTGCCGAACTTCTCCGCAGCCGCGCCAATCCTGGCCCGATCCGATCTGCTTGCGACCTTGCCCACCGCCGTCATGGTCGAAACGCTTGCAAGGTATCGGATTGATCGTATGAACGTGCCGTTTCCGATCGCGCCGCTGCCGCATGCAATGATTTGGGCCAGCGGCAAGAGCCGCGATCCCGGTCTGACGTGGCTGCGCCGGCTGCTCCGCCCGATCATCAAAGCCTATTTTGGCCGCTAGGCCGCTGTTTGCTCTGTGTACGCGATGGCGTGGTGCACTTCCAACGCCGATCGGGTCGTGTATCTTTATCGCATCAAGGGGCGTAACGCCCGACCAAGTTGCGGTTGAGCCTCACGACTGCGCCGGACCCGCAGTCCCCGATGTGACGATGTTTGGCTCACTAAGTCGTCCCGGCGAACCGCTACTTTGGCGGGCGATCGGCGCCGGCAGCGGTGTCACCGCGCGGCCACCTTCTTGTAGGTATCGATGGCTCGCTTGAGGTCGGCATATTCATCACAGGGAATGAGGCACAGGCCTTCGAGCGCGCCCAGGAGTTGCTCGGCCTTGGCCGGTTCGCCAAGCACCAGATAGGCTTCGCCGAGATGCTCGTGCGCGCTGCGGTGGCGCGGATTGAGCACCAGCGCCTGCTGATAGTGGCTGATCGCTGGACCAAGCCGACGTTGCCGTCGATGAGCGTAGCCGATGTAATTCTGGATGTCGGCGTTCTCCGGATCGCGCAATGCGGCGCGTTCGAGTGCCGCGACGGCGCCATTCCAATCCTCTGCGGCGAGCGCCCGTTTGCCCGCCTTGAAATCGGGGTCGAGCTGCGCCCAATCCGCATCCGGCACCGCGGAGGTCATGGTGGTGCAGATCGGCCAGGCCTCCGGCGCAATTGAGGTCGAGGTGCGACGGTCAGGCCCGCCGAGCAGCGGTGCGGTCCACCGCTCCGGCAGGCTTCCGGGGGAGACCGCGGCTCCGGCGACCAGCAGCCCGAGCACCGTCGTCATGGTGATCGCGCGGGTCATCGCTATCGTCCCGTCATTGCTGGCCGCTTGGCTTCCGTCGGCTGGCCGAATGTCATCTGCGTGATTCACCCACCGTGTCGCCCTGACGAGGATATGCCCTTGCCTCGCGCATTTCCGCCCGCTCCGTATCGGCGTTCTTGGTGAGCTCCAGGAGACTGTCGAAGTACTGCACTGCCTTCTGACGGTCGCCGGCGGCGTCCGCCGCGCGGGCGGCACCCCAGAACCCGCGCAAGCGGTTGGGGGTCTGCTTGAGCGCGGTTTCATACTCGTTCAAGGCGGCTGCGGGCTGGCCAGTCGCGAGAAGCAGCTCTCCGAGCTGCTCGCGGAACGGAAACAGACGGTTCTCCATCGCAACATGTTTGAGGCTGCCACCCTCGCTGTCGGCGGCCGCCCGCATCATCTTCACGGCGCGATCGCGATCGCCTTCTTTCAGCGCCACCCAGGCGGCAATCGCGAGCATCTGCTCTTCAGTGCGGTCTGCCCAGTAGGACTGATCGGCGCTTTGCAGGGTCGCGCGCAGCGCTTTCATCGCGTCGATCTCCTCCCTTGCGCCGGCAAGGTCGCCGGTGCGCGCCATGCCGAGGCCGCGCGTGAAGCGGATCAGGGAGTCGGCCATCGGATATTTGGTGGAGGTCATCGGCAGGGCTGCCGCACCGGCCCAGTCTGCCCGTTCCAGCATGTAGCGCGCAGGCATGGCGGCCTTGGCGGTGAAATTGACGAAGTTGATCGGCCGGTCGCCGCGATCGGCGGTCGCGAGCGACCTCTTGATCATCGCATCGGCTTTGGCATCCTGAGCCAATTGCAGATGCGCATAGACCGTGAAATCCGCGGCGTGATAGTAGTCCGGCTGGATCTCGAGCGCGGAGGCATTCGAGGCGATGGAGTCTTCCCACAGCCCGACCATGGAATAGATGTGCGAGGGCATGTGCCGCGCATGCGGGACGGCCGGGGCGATAGCGGCATAGCGGCGCGCCGATGCGACGCCCTTTTCGGCGAGCGGCGCGAAGTCGTAGGCGTGAATCAGGTAGTGCGTCACGCCCGGATGCTGCGGGTTCTGGTCGTAGAGCTTCTCTAATATTGACGCAGATTTGAGCTGGTTCGCATAGGTGAGGTCGTTCTTCTGCGCAGAGGCCTGTAACGTCAGCGCATAGTAGACCTGGACCTCGTATTCGTCGGGATAGGTCTGCGCCATCCGCTCCATCGCGGCGTTGTAGGCCGCCAGGCGCGCACTCACCGGCACCTTGTCATAGTCACGGAAATAGGCGCTCAGCGCCTCGATCCAGTCGCGCTCGCGCTGGTACTTTGGCCCCGCAGCTCGGGCTTTCTCCAATGCGTCCCAGGCCGCCTGCGCCTCGGCGCGCGTCGGTGTGGTTGCCAGCGTGTTGCCGAGCAGGTCCATCGCCACACCCCAATAGGCCATGGCGCAGCTCGGATCCTGCTGCAGGATGGCTTCGAACTTGCGTCGTGCGATCAGGAACCAATACGAATGCAGCATGGCGACGCCGCGGTCGAACTCATCCTGCACGGCGGGACTACAGGAGGTAGGGAAGGTCACCTTGCCGAGTTGTTGGTCCTGCTGACCGATTGCGCCACTCGCCAGTGCGGCCGTGATCAGCCCCGTCACAAACGCCATCCGCGCGGACTGAGTGCTCATCGTAAGCCTCCCCTTCAGCTGATCGCGCGCGAGCCTGTTCGAACCGCTCGCTAGGCTTCGATCTGACCCGTTTCCTCAAACCTTTTCATTCGATTGCCGCATCGAGCATGGCGCTGAGCACGTTGGCTCGTGCGGCGCGAATTGCGCCGGAGAAATTTGCATGATGCTGCCCGGCGACGACGCTATTGCTGCCCGTCATGCGCGAGCGTAGGGCATGCGCGGGACGGCAGCTCGCGGCGGAAGATTACGCCACATCTCCCGTCCCAAAAAGGCAGGAAGACTTCCGTACCTTGCTCCGCCTTCGCCGCGAACGGCCGGGATCGCCGGACCGCGTTTGTTGGCGCGGTATCATCTCGTGCCTGTGGGCAGATCGGAAAGCAAGTATAGCCAGCCAAGCAAGGTCGCGACGGACAACATCGTCGTGATCGAAACGGTGCCCGCGACCAGCGGCTCCTCGACCTTGTACGCATGTGCCAGGACGTACACTGTCTTTGCGGTCGGCACGGCCGCGCAGACGACGGCCGCGACCGTGTAGAGTGAATTGAGGCCGGAAGCCACCGAGATGCCGTAGACGATTGCCGGCATGATCACGAGCTTCACGGCCGCGAGCACGAGCGACGCCCCAAGGTTCGCGCGCAGTCCTTCGGCCGACAGGCCAAGCCCGATGGCAAAGAGCGCGCAAGGCGTAAGTGCGGCGGCGATGATGTTCAGATAGCCGGCAACGGGGGCCGGAAGCGGCAGGCCCGCGATCGCCCACGCCAGGCCGAGCAGGGTCGATAGCACCATCGGATTGAGCACGATCTGCTTCACCAAGGTAATCGGGTGCGCTTTCGATGCGCGCGCGCCGCTCTTGTCGCTCTCCAGCAGGACCACCGTGGCTGGGAACATCACGGCCGCCACGAATACGGTCGCGACCGCCGCGGGCAAGACAGCTGGCTGGCCGTAGATGGCGTGCAGGATCGGCAGCGCGACGAATCCGGTATTGGTCATCGCCGCCGTCATGCCCTGCATCGTGCTGCTGGCCAGATCATGCTTCCCTCCAGCGCGAACCGGCAGGAACACGAGCGCGAAGCAGAGGAGGGAGCCGCCTCCGAATGCGAGCAGGAAGCGCCACTCCAGCAGGTTGCGCGCCGGCTCTTGCGCGATGGTGACGAACAGCAGCGCCGGCATTGCAACGTTGTAGGCGAATTGCACCAGCCCATCGGCAAGCGAACGGGACAGGTAACCGAGCCACCCGGCCAGCCAACCTGTGACGATGATCGCAAACACGGGCAGAACCAGGCTGGCGACCTCCATCTGACGTCTCCTTTTGTGTGACGACGCGTCCAAGCCTGAAGTGCAGGAAAGCAT
>Ga0209677_101335_pt1 | contig 10852 bp, 9 predicted proteins | sample AraplaCvi_mCL_r2_2_FD_184285 | JGI IMG/M metagenome (GOLD analysis project Ga0209677, IMG submission 184285) | Arabidopsis root microbial communities from North Carolina, USA - plate scrape CL_Cvi_mCL_r2 (SPAdes) (version 2) | ecosystem: Host-associated > Plants > Roots > Endosphere | place: USA... | reverse complement strand
TTGGCCACGATGAAGGCCGCGCCGCGGAACGACATCAGGCCGCCCAGCGTGACCACGAACGACGGGACGCCCAGGTAGGCGGTGAGCCCGCCCTGGTACGCGCCCACGACCAGGGCGGCGCCGAGGCCGGCCAGGCAGGCCGTGGCCCAGTGCCAGCCGGCGGTGTATTGAAGGTAGGCGACGAGCACGCCGACGAAGCCGAGCACCGAGCCGACCGACAGGTCGATGTGGCGAGCGACGATGACCAGCGAGATGGCGGTGGCCACGATGCCGACGACGGCCGTCTGCTGGGCGATGTTGTAGAGGTTCTCCGGCGTGAGGAAGTTGCCGGTGAGCACGTGGAAGGTGGCGGCCATGACGGCCAGCACGACGGCCATGAGGCCGAGGCGCAGGTCGAGCGCGCTGAGCTGGAGCGATTCCATGAGGGTCGGGGCGTTGGCCGTCCCGCGCGCGTCACGCGCACGGGACGGCGAGGGCGCTTACTTGCAGGCGGCCGGGGCCTTGGCGGCATCGACGCCGCGGCACAGGTTGTCCTTGGTGATCCAGCCGGCCTTGACGACGGCGTCCAGGTTGGCGCGGGTCACGGCCACGGGCTTGAGGAACTTGGCGTCCAGCGTCACCTTGTGCTCGCCGCCGCTCCACTTGACGGTGCCAGGCACCGCCTTGCCGCCGGCCAGGTCGACGGCGGCGTCGGCCGCCTCGCGCCCGAGGTCGCGTGCGTCCTTCCACACCGAGACCGTCTGCGTGCCCAGCGCCACGCGGTTGAGGGCGGCCTGGTCGCCGTCCTGGCCCGACACCGGGACGCCCGAGATGCCGCGCGCCGACAGCGCCGCCACCACGCCGCCGGCCGTGCCGTCGTTGGAGGCCACCACCGCGTCGACCTTGTTGCCGTTGCGCGTGAGGATCTGCTCCATGTTCTTCTGCGCCACCTCCGGCTTCCAGCCCTCGGTGTATTCCTCGCCGACGATCTTGATGGTGCCGCCCTTGATCGCGCCGGCCAGGATCTCCTGCTGGCCTTCGCGCAGGAAGTCGGCGTTCGGATCGGTGGGCGAGCCCTTGATCATCACGTAGTTGCCCTTGGGCTTGGCCGCGAGCACGGCGCGGGCCTGCATGCGGCCCACTTCCTTGTTGTCGAAGGTGATGTAGTAGACGCCGGGCTGGTCGATCAGGCGGTCGTAGGCGATGACCGGGATGTTGCGCTGCTTGGCCTTGGCCAGGGCCGGGACGATGGCGTCCTTGTCCATGGCCAGGATGATCAGCGCCTTGGCGCCCTTGGCCACCAGGCCGTCGACGTCGGCCAGCTGCTTCTCGGGCGAACCGCCCGCGTCGGCGCTGACATAGGTGGCGCCGCGCTTGGCCAGCTCGGCCTTGATGGCGGCCTCGTCGGTCTTCCAGCGTTCCTCCTGGAAATTGGACCAGCTCACGCCCACCACCACTTGGGCGTGGGCGGCGGCGGCGCCTGCGAGGAGGCCGGCGGTCAACAGTGCGTGCTTGAGGTTCATGACTTGTCTCCGATGTTGTCGTGCGTCGTCCCGGCCTTCGTGGCAGAGCGCGGGGCGAAGATTAATTCGTTCGACGGTCGAACCAATTAGCAGTTTCCCCAATGCGACGATTTGTTGTGGTGCGGACACTGGCCTGCCTCGCCCGGGGCGGTCACGGGAGACCGGACAATGTCGCCACGAGCCGCAACGAAAGAATCCGCCGATGACCCGTCCCCCGATCACGGGCGACCAGACCTACGTCAAGTCGATCAACCGCAACGTCCTGCTGCGCCTGCTGCTGGACGAGCCCGGTCAGTCGCGCGCGACGCTGTCAGAACGCAGCGGGCTGACCAAGTCCACCGTGAGCCTGCTCGCCAAGGAACTGCTGGACGAGGGCTGGCTGGCCGAGGACGACGTGGCCGTCACCGGCTCGCTCGGGCGGCGCCCGACGCCGCTGCGCATCGCCGGCCGCGGCCTCGCGCTGATCGGCGCCGAGCTGGGCACCGACTCGATCCGCGTGGCGACGACGTCGCTGCACGGCGAGGTGCTGCAGTCGATGGCGGTGCCGCTGGACGATCGCTCGCCCGACGTGGCCTGCCACCAGCTGGCCGAGCTGGTGACGGCCGAGTCCGCGCGCGTGACGCGCGCCGGCGCGCGCCTGCTGGGCATCGGCGTGGGCCTGCCGGGGGCAGTCGACACCGCGAACGGCGTCATCCAGTTCGCGCCCAACCTCGGCTGGCACGACGTGGAGGTCGGCCACCGGCTGGCGCGCGAGCTGGCGGCGGGCGGCCTCGCGCAGGTGCCCGTGTACTGCCACAACGAGGCCGACCTGGCCGCGGTCGGCGAGACCACGTTCGGCAGCCGGCCGATCGACGATCCGCTGGTCTACGTCAGCTGCGCGGTGGGCGTGGGCGCGGGCATCGTGCTCAAGGGCGAGCTGTTCACCGGCGCGACCGGCGCGGCCGGCGAGATCGGCCACACCATCCTGCACGTCGACGGCCTGCGCTGCACCTGCGGCCGGCGCGGCTGCGTCGAGGCCTACGTGGGGCTCAAGGCGGTGGCCCAGGCCGCGGGCCGGCTGCAGGGCGGCGAGGTCGACCGCGCGGGCCTGGCCGCGGACCTCGCCAATCCGCGCGCCCAGCGCGCCCGCAAGGCGTTCGCCGCCGCCGGCGACGCGCTGGGCGTGCTGCTGCAGGACGCCTGGACGACGTTCAACCCGCGCGCCATCGTGCTGGGCGGCGAGGCCGTCACGCTGGGCGGCGCCCACCTGCTCGATGCCGCCATCGACCGCTTGGCGCGCTTCGGCCGCGACGCGGGCGTGGCGCCGCCGGCCGTGCGCGTGGCCAGGTACGGCGACCTCGCCGTGGCCGTCGGCGGCGCGGCCTTCGCGCTCAACGCGCTGCTGCGGCCGGTGGGCCACGACAGCGGGGCGTTGCGGGTCGATCCGACCTGAAGGGCGTTCAGGCCGCCTGTGGCGCGCGCTGCCGGCGCAGCCAGAGGAACCCGTCCGCGCTGTAGACGGCCAGCGCCGCCCAGATCAGCACGAAGCCGACGAGCCGCACCGGATCCAGCGGCTCGCCGAAGAACGTGACGCCCAGCAGGAACTGGATCGTCGGCGACACGTACTGCAGCGTGCCCAGCGTCGCCAGCGTGATGCGACGCGCGCCGGCCGCGAACAGCAGCAGCGGCACGGCGGTGAGCGGGCCGGTCAGCACCAGCCAGCCGGTGGTGGCGCCGTCCATGCCGGCGAACAGGCCGGCCAGGCCGCCGTGCGGGGCGTTCATGAGAGCCAGCACCACGAGGGCGACCGGCAGCACCGCGGCCGTCTCCAGAGCCAAGCCCTCGAGCGCGCCCAGCGTGGCCGTCTTGCGCAGCAGGCCGTAGGTGCCGAACGATGCGGCCAGGCCCAGCGCGATCCAGGGCGGCCGCCCCAGCGTCACGGTCAGCCACAGCACGCCGCACGCGGCCAGGGCCACGGCCACCCATTGCAGGCGGCGCGGGCGTTCCTGGAGCACCCAGGTGCCCAGCAGCACGTTGACCAGCGGCGTGACGAAGTAGCCCAGGCTTGCCTCGACCACGTGGCCGTGGTTGACCGACCAGACGTACAGCAGCCAGTTGCCACTGAGCAGCAGCGCGCTCAGCACGAAGCGGCCGACGAGCCACGGCTGGCGCGCCACGCCGCCCACCCACTGCAGCCGCCGCATCGCCACCAGCAGCGCCCACACGAACACGAAGCACCACAGCGAACGGTGCATGACGATCTCGAACGCGTCGACGCGCGCCAGGGCGTGGAAGTAGATCGGGAACAGGCCCCAGATGACGTAGGCGAGGAAGGCTTGGAGGAGACCGGTCATGGGCGCGGGTGGAGGTTCGCGGCATTATCGAAGCGCGGCCGCCCGGCCACCGTCGTGGGGCCATCGCCCTCTCGTCGGCGGCAGGCGTCGCGCGCCGCGCGGCGCGCGGGTCCGGCAGGCACAAGTGCGCAGGAAGTCGCACCCCGGTCGTTGCTTTCAGACGATTCCCGCCTTTCGGGGGATTGTTGGAAATTGGCACTGCGCTGAAAAATGGATGTCACGAACGCGCCTCATGATCCATGCGTTCCGGGAGTCAGCCATGCCGCAAACGTACAACGTCGGATCCCGTTCACGCTTCGTGAACTTCATCGCCTGGATGTTCATCCTGCTGGCGGCGTTCGCATGCGAGTGGGCGGTCATCCAGAACGCCACGCAGTCGTGGACGTCGATGCCGGTCGACCAGGCGAGGCTGCCGTGGCTCACCGGCCTGCTGATGCGCCACGCCACGTGGGTATTCCTCGCGGCCGTCGCGCTGTCGCTGGCCACCATGGTCTGCGCCTTCGGCCTGCTGCGCCGCATCGAGTGGGCGCGCCGCGTGTTCATCGGGCTGCTGATGGTGGCCATCGGCGTCGACCTCGCCGGCCTGTGGCTGCAGCAGGAGTTCGCGCACCTGCTGGTCGATTCGGCGCTGCGCCAGGCCACGTTCACGCAGGGCGCCGCCGAGGTGGTCGACGGCGTCGTCACCGCGGCGCGCGTGCTGGCCGGCCTGGTCACGCTGGTGTTCAGCCTGGCGCTGGCGGGCATCATCCGCCGGCTGATGTCCCCGGCGGTGCGGCAAGAGTTCGCCTGAGGGCCTTTCTCGCTCCTGACCGACGGCCGCGCTTGCGGCCGTCGTCGTTTCAGCGGCGTGGATGCATCGCTTCAGCCGATGTCGCCGTCGACGTAGAACCAGCGTCCGTCCTCGCGCACGAAGCGGCTCGTCTCGTGCAGCCGCTCGGCCTTGCCGCCCAGCTTGCTGCGCGCCACGAACTCCACGATGGCGTGGTCGGCGTCCTGCGCCACGTGGCGGCGCACGTCCAGGCCCAGCCAGCGCAGGCCCGCGGGAAGGGGCTCGATCGCGGCGGGGCGGGTGGACGGGTGCCAGGTGTCGCGCAGGTAGCCGAGCAGGCCGCCTGCGAAGGCGGTGTAGCGCGAGCGCATGAGGTCTTCGGCCGTGGGGGCCTGCAGCGCCTCGGGGCCCGCGTGCCAGCGGCCGCAGCAGCGGTCATAGGCGAGCGGGCGGCCGCAGGGGCAGGGCGAGGACGGGGAAAGGGCCATCGGCCGATTCTGCCGCTTGATCCGGCGGCCCAAGGTCCGATAGACTGTATGCAAACACAGTACGTCGGGAGGGCCTCGAACGTACCGCCCCTGTCCTTCAATGCCGAGTTGCGACGCCCTTCCGCCATCTTGCCCGTGAACCTTCGTCCAACCGGTCCCCGCGATGTCCTCGCCTTCCTCCCTGCTGCCGCTGGAGCACCTGCATCCGGCGCTGTGGCGCGCGCACCAGCTGGGGCGCGGGCGGGAGGCGGTGCAGCCGAGCGGCTACGCAGCGCTCGATGCCCAGCTGCCCGGGGGCGGCTGGCCGCAGCGCGCCATCACCGAGCTGCTGCTCACGCACGCCGGCTGGGGTGAGATCCGGTTGCTCGCGCCCGCCCTCGCGCGCGTGGGCGCGGCCGGGCGCGGCGTGCTGCTGCTGGGGCCGCCGGCCGAGCCGTGCGCCGAGGCGCTGGCGCAGCTGGGGCTCGACCTGTCGCGCTGCGTGGTCGTCCGCGGCGACGACCTGCTGTGGCCGCTGGAGCAGGCGCTGCGCAGCGGCCAGGTGGGGGCGGTCATCGCGTGGGCGCCCGCCAGCCTCAAGGGCGAGGCCTTGCGCCGGCTGCAGCTGGCGGCGCAGTCGCACGAGGGTCCGGCCTTCGTCGTGCGCGCCGAATCCGCGGCGGCGCACCCCAGCCCCGCGCCGCTGCGCCTCGCGCTGGCCGGCGCGGGCCCGGATGCCCTGGCGGTGCGCCTGCTCAAGCGCCGCGGCCCCGCGCTGGAAGACCCGGTGCTGCTCGCGCTGCCGCCCGTGCTCTCGCGCACGGCGCGCCAGCGTGCGCTCACGCCGCGGCGCACGCGCACGAGCGTGCAGGCCTGGTCCGCGCTGGCATGACGCCGGGAGCCGACGCACATGCTCTGGATCGGCATCCACCTGCCGGCGTTGTCGCTGGAATCCTTCATCGCCACGCTGGCGCCCGAGCCGGCGGGTGAGCACGAAGCGGGCGAGGATCCCGACGACATCGACCGCATGCATGACAACGTCGGCCCGGTCGCGCTGATCGATCGCCACCGTGTCGTCGCCGCCAACGCCGCGGCGCGCGAGTGCGGCGTGCGGCGGGGCCAGAAGCGCGCCACCGCGCTGGGGCTGGCGCCGCACACGCGCGTGGGCGAGGCCGACGCGGCGCGCGACGAGGCCGCGCTGATGGCCGTGGCCCACGTGGCGATGGGGTTCACGCCGAGCGTCTCGCTGGGCGGCGACCACGTGGTGCTGGCCGAAGTGCACGCCAGCCTGCGCTACTTCGGCGGCTTGCCCCGCCTGCTGCAGCGGCTGCGCGCCGAGCTCGCGCCGCTGGGCCACGCGCTGCACCTCGCGTGCGCGCCCACCGCGCAGGGCGCGCAGTGGATGGCCACCGGTGGCGAGCGCACCGACCTCGCGCGCACCAAGGCCGAGTGGCGTGCGCGCGTGGGCGCGGTGCCCGTCACGCGGATGGCCGCCGCCGCGCCGCACCTGGCCACGCTCGAGTCGCTGGGCCTGGCCACCGCGGCCCACTTGTGGAAGCAGCCGCGCGCCGGCCTCACGCGACGCTTCGGCGGCCAGCTGCTGGCCGACATCGACCGCGCGCTGGGCGACCTCGCCGACCCGCGGCCCATGCTGCAGCCTGCGCCCACCTTCGACAGCCGACTGGAGCTGTTCATGCGCGCCGACGACAGCGCCGCGCTGCTCACCGGCGCCGCCGTGCTGCTCAACCGGCTCACGGCGTGGGCCCTGGCACGCCACGGCCTGGTCGGCGGCTTCGAGTTGCGCCTGCACCACGAGAGCCGGCGCCGCATGCTCGACGACCCGTCCGCGCGCACCACCGTGCTCGAGATCGGCCTGGGCGAGCCGGTGTCCGACACTGCGCACCTGCACTCGCTGCTGCGCGAGCGCCTGCAGCGCCTGCCGCTGGCCGCGTCGGTCATCGAGATGAGCCTGCACTGCCACGCCATCACGCCTGGCGCGCCGCCCAACACCGAGCTGTTCCCGTCGGCCGCCAGCGTGGGCGAGGGCTGGCACCGGCTGCTCGAGCGCTTCGAGGCCCGGCTGGGCGCGCACAACATCCAGCGCCTGCAACCGGTGGCCGACCACCGCCCCGAGCGCGCCACCGCGCTGCGTCCGGGCACCGACACCACGGCCTTGTGCGCGCGCGGGCCCGGCACGCCGCTGGATCTCACCGCCCCGGGCGGCCCCGCGGCCTCGGCCTCGCCCGACCCCGCGCACTGGCCGCGCATCAAGCGTCCCGTCTGGCTGCTGCGCCAGCCCCAGCCGCTGCGCGAACAGGCCGGCACGCCGCTGCTCGGCGGCCAGCCGCTGTGGCTCGTGGCCGGCCCCGAACGCATCGAGGCCGGCTGGTGGGACGGCGGCTACTCGGCGCGCGACTACTTCATCGCGCAGGACAACGATGGCGCGCTGCTGTGGGTCTACCGATTCCGGCGCGCGCCGGAGGTGGGCGAGGCGGGGTGGTACCTGCAGGGCAGGTTCGGCTAGGCGTCTTCAGGCCAATTGCCTGCGCATGAAGACACTGAGCGGATGGTCCGGATACTCGCCGTACGGGCCGCAGCGCTCGTACCCCTGCCTGGCATAGAACGCCAGTGCCGCGTGCGAGTGCGGGCCGGTTTCGAGGAACACGGTCTCGCACCCGCGCGCGCGGGCCGCGGCCTCGAGGAACTCGATCACGTGCCGTGCCGTGCCCGTGCCGCGCGCAGCCGGACGCACGACCATGCGCTTGAGCTCGCCGTGGGCGCCGTCCAGCACGATGGCGCCGCAGCCGATGGCCGCGCCGGCGTCGTCGCGCGCCACGGCAAACAGCACCGACGGCTGCGCCAGCGCGTCGAGGTCGAGCGCGTAGCGCGCCTCGGCCGGATACAGGGTGTCCTGGTACGCGTCGAGTTCGGCGATGAGCGCCACGACCTCGGGCTGGCGGGGGGATTCGAGAGCGATCGGCATCCTGTCCACTATATTAGAATTCCACGATGGTAGACAAACTTTCTCCCGAAGATTCGATCTCGCGCCGGGTTCGCGAAGAACGCTTGCGGCGCGGCTGGACACTGGTCCAACTGGCCGAACGCGCCCGGGTCAGCCGGGCGATGATCTCCAAGATCGAGCGCGGGCAAAGCAGCCCCACCGCGGTGCTCCTGGCCAGGCTGGCCGACGCGATGGGCCTGAGCCTCACGTCGCTGATGACCGAACGCGCGGCCGCGCGGCCCGCGCTGCGGCGCGTCCGCGACCAGCCGCAATGGCGCGATCCCTCGAACGGCTACGTGCGCCGCCTGGTGTCGCCGCCGGGCGAGGAGGGCGACACCGAGGTCGTCGCGGTCGACCTGCCGGTCGGCGTCGCCGTCCGCTTCGAGGCCGACCACTTCCGCACGGACGAGCAGGTGCTGCTGATCGAGGGTCGACTCCGCCTGGACATGGGCGACACCCGCCTCGATCTCGCGCCCGGCGACTGCGCACGCGTCGCCGTCGACCGGCCGCATGCGTTCACCAACATCGGCGACGCGCCGGCGCGCTACCTGGTCGTGATGCGCCATTGCGGCGATTCCACGCGGCGCTCCCCGCCGTCGACGTGAGGCAGGACGCCACGACCGGCGCGGTCGTGGCCGGTGTGGCGATGGCCGCGACAGTCTCGGCGAGCCAGTGTTTTGGCCCCTCGGGTCAGGCGGCGCCAGCGTTGTCAGCGCCTACCATTTCCTGCCGCGACACGACCTGCCGAAGGCCGCCCCATGACGACTCCGACCCCACGTGCGCCGTGGCGCCCCCTGGTGCTCGCGGCCGCGACCGCCATGGCGGCCCTGGTGAGCACGCCGGCCCACGCCGACTTCGAATCGGGCCTGGAGGCCGGCCGCCACGGCGACTACGCCACCGCCTTGCGCGAGTTGCAGCCCTTGGCCCAGCAGGGCGACCGCCGCAGCCAGAACGCGCTGGCCGAGATGTACCTGCGCGGGCAGGGCGTGCCGGCCGACAAGGCCGCTGCGGCGAAATGGTTCGCCAAGGCGGCCGCCCAGGGCGATGCGCGCGCGCAGACCAACCTCGGCTGGCTGTACGAGCAAGGCCAGGGCGTGCCGCGCAATTTCGAGGAAGCCGTCAAGTGGTACCGCCTGGCCGCCGACCAGGGCGAGGCCACCGCGCAGAGCAACCTCGCGTACATGGCCCTCATCGGGCGCGGCATGGCGCCGGACATCGACGAGGCCGCGCGCCGGGCCCGCAGCGCGGCCGACCAGGGACTGGCCGTCGCCCAGTACCGAATGGGCGTCTTCTGCACGAACGGTCAGGGCGTGCCGCGCGACGACACGCATGCCGCGCGCTGGTATCGCGCCGCCGCCGACCAGGGCGAGCCGCGCGCCCAGGCCGCGCTGGGATGGGCCTACACCGAGGGCCGTGGCGTGCCGCGCGACCTGGGCCAGGCGGTGACGTGGCTGCGCGCGGCCGCGCAGCAGAACGACCCGACGGCCCAGCAGACTCTCGGCCTGATGGCGCTGCACGGGCAGGGCATGTCGCGCGACACGACGCAGGCCGAATTCTGGATCCGCAAGGCCGCAGACGCCGGCTACGCACCGGCGCAGGTGAGCCTGGGCCTGATGTACGCCGCGGGCGACGGCCTGCCCCATGACCCGAAGCAGGCGGTGGCCTGGTACGAGAAGGCGGTCGCACAGGGCAATGCGTCGGGCCAGAACAACCTCGGCTGGATGCTCGCCAACGGCCTCGGGGTCAAGCGCGACGATGCCGAGGCGCTGCGCCTGTTCAAGCTCGCGGCGCGCCAAGGCAATGCGTTCGGCTACGACAACGTCGGCTGGATGTACGACGAGGGCCGCGGCGTGCCCCAGGATCCGGCCGAGGCGCTCAAGTGGTACCGGCTGGCGGAGGCCAAGGGCAACGCGCCGGCACGCAACCACATCGCGCTCATGGCCGTCGGCGCTCGCGGCATGGCGCGCGACGACGCGTTGGCCTGGTCGCTGTGGCGCAAGGCGGCCGCGCAAGGGATGCCCGAGGCGATCCACAACCTGGGCTGGCTGCTCGCGCAGGGCGCCGCCGGCGCCCAGGCCGACCCCGCCGTCGGCGCGGCCCTGCAGGCGCTCGCCCGCACGCGCGACCCCGCGCTGGCCGCGCAGACGCCCGCCGTCAACGCGAAGGCCCTCGACGCCGGGCAGCAGAGGCGCATGCAGGCCGCGCTGCAAACCTTCGGCGGCGCGACGGACCTGCTCGCCGCCCTCGACCAGGCCGCGACGAACCAAGGCGTCGGCGCGACGACGGTCGCCGTGGCGGCGCCGGCACAGGCAGCGGCAGCGGCACCGGCCAGTTCGCCAGCCCCCGAACTCGCCAATCCCGTCGTGGTCACTGTACGCGCGGCGCCGGTTGCACCTATTGCGTTCGTTGTACCCGCCGCACCTGCCGCACCTGCTGCACCTGCTGCACCTGCTGCACCTGCTGCACCCATCGCACCCGCCGTCGCGATCGCCAGCATTGTTCGGCCTCAGGCGCCCGTGCCCGGCAGGCCGCTGCAAGCGCAACCGCCGCCGCTGCCGCCGCGTTTCCAGGACGCGCCACCTGCGACCGTCTCATCGACAGCCCCCGCCGCCGCACCTGCAGCGGCGATGGAACCCCCACCGACCGTCGTTGTCTCGGATCGATTCGCCACGGCGATCGAACCGGGCAATCCCGCCGATGTCGAAGACGCCGTGCGCGCATGGGCGCTCGCATGGAGCGCCCGCGACGTGCCCGCCTACGCCGCGGCCTACACAGCCGAT
>Ga0209677_101334_pt1 | contig 10855 bp, 8 predicted proteins | sample AraplaCvi_mCL_r2_2_FD_184285 | JGI IMG/M metagenome (GOLD analysis project Ga0209677, IMG submission 184285) | Arabidopsis root microbial communities from North Carolina, USA - plate scrape CL_Cvi_mCL_r2 (SPAdes) (version 2) | ecosystem: Host-associated > Plants > Roots > Endosphere | place: USA... | reverse complement strand
CTACAGCCTGGCGCTGGCTGGCCGCGATGACGACGCCTTTCCGCCGCGCGGGCCGGTGCCGCTCTCGATCAACGCGCTGGCGACGAGGTTCTCGGTGTCGCGCAAGCACGTGCTGACCCTGCTGCGCGACGCCGAGGCCGAAGGGCTGCTGGTTCGGGGCGGGCCTGCGAACAGCGAAATCACGCTGCCGCCACGGGGGCGCGAGGCCCTGGAGGTGATGATGGCGAGCCTGTTCCTCTATATGGCCGAATGCGCCGCGGTCGCCTTGCGGGCCTGCAGCGCGACTGAGGATCTCTCCACTGCCGCGCTGCAGCCAGCCTGATCGGGCCGCTTCCTGAGTGCGCCGCTGGATGTCCGGCGGCGCCGCCTCGTCGACCAAAGCGGCAAGTGCCTCTGCCGTCGGCAGCACGGTCTGGCCGTCGCGGCCGAGCCGGCCGAGCTTGCGGCGGTCGCACTTCTCGGCTTCCTCGATTTGCGTCGGGTAGGCGAGGGCAGCGCCAGCTCTCAACCCTGCCCGCGTCCGAAACGGGCGCGATAGTCCTGCGGCGACACGCCGTATACCTTGACGAAGGCTCGGCGCAGACGCTCGTGATCGCCGAAACCGGTGCGGCGCGCGACGATCTGGATGGAATAATGCGCTGATTCGAGCAGCCGCCGCGCCGCCTCCGTGCGCAGCTTCTCGACCGCCTGTGCAGGGCTTTCGCCGGTTTCGCGCGGATAGATGCGCGCGAAATTGCGCGCGCTCATGCCCGCCGCGGCCGCTAGCCTCGGCACAGACAGGTCTGCCTTGAGATTGTCCCTGATCCAGTCGTGCAGTTCGTCGAACCGACCTCGCGCGTCCCGCATCTGCTGGTTCAGCTCGACGCTGAACTGCGACTGGCCGCCCGGCCGTTTGAGAAACAGCACCAGGATGCGGGCCACGTCGAGCGCCGCCTGGTGATCGAGATCGGCCTCGATCATCGTCAGCGCCATGTCGATCCCGGCGGATACGCCGGCCGACGTCCAGATCCGGCCGGAGTTGACGAAAATGGCATTGGGCTTGATCCTGATGGTCGGATGCTCCTTGACCAGCAGGTCGCAAACGGACCAGTGCGTCGTCGCTTCGAGGCCATTCAGGACGCCGAGTTCGGCGAGGATGAATGCTCCGGTGCAGATGGATCCGAGCCGGCGCGGCTCATCCAAATAATTGACGAGGCGGGCGCGGAGCGGGGCCGTGGTCGCTGGCCTGGTCGCCAGGTCGAAGCCTGCGACCAACAGCGTGTCGACGGATCGGAGAACGTTTGCGTCGAGCGGGACAGTGTCCAGCATTACGCCCGTATCGGTAACGACGAGGCCGCCTGTCTCGGAAGCGAGGATGACCTGATAGGCGGGAGTCTGATCCTTCAGGCGTGCGTCGTTGAAGGCCTGCATTGGACCGGCGACGTCCATCAGTTTGGCGCCGGTGTAGGTGACGATGACGATCTTGCGTGGGGTTTGACGGTTGGTTGTTGCCACTTCTGTAGGCATCCCAGGTACTCTGCAATTGATGCTCAGCCGCTTCTTATCCCTTTATGACATTCGTTCACGCCAAACACGCCGGGACGAGAACAGCTCCGCGCTGTGACGTCGCTGCACGGGGAAGGCCCATCTGGCTGTACAGCCGATAGGATGAGCGATCCGACGGCTTGGCAGAATCTGAGGCCTGAATGGCATTCGGCGACCGGTTCGCGGTGGTTACGGTTGGCGGGCGCCGCAGTGAGGCGGCTTCAGGACGTTCTCATGATCGCAGATATCACAGCCCCTGATACTCCTATCGTCCGTCAGGCCGAAGAGCTCGTGCGCGCGGTATCCAGCGACACGCTCTTCAATCACGTGATGCGCTGCTACTGGTTTGGCGAGCTGTTCGCGCAGCAGGAAGGCAGGAAGGTCGATAGCGAGCTGATGTTTCTGTCGGCCGTGCTGCATGATCTCGGCCTGACCGATCATGCGCCGGGCCCCCATCGCTTCGAGATCGAGGGGGCCGGCGCGGCGCGGACATTCCTCATCGAGCGTGGCGTCTCGGAGGATCGGGCTCAGAAGGTTTGGGACAACATCGCGCTACATACCTGGGACCTGAACCAGTTCAGGGGCGATACGGCCCGCTTGACGCAGCAGGGTCTCGCCTACGACGTCTCTGGCGTGCCGAACGCAGGGCTCGATGCCGCGGATGTTGCCGAAGTCATCAGGCGCTATCCGAGACTGAATTTCAAGCGGGCCTTTAACGACATGCTCAATCACGAGCTCGACTGCAAACAGCCATATCAGCACTGGTTTCACATCTGCACCCGCATCGCGCACAACAGGTCGCCGCTCACCATCGTGGATGCGCCGGCCGTTCTCAGTTGGGCGCCATTCGACGAATGAGCTCCCGAAACACGCCTCACACTGAACGCCTGAGCAAAGGGAAGATCCAGACGTGACGAAATACAGCGAATTCGAGTTCAGGACACAGCCATGGTTCGAGTCGTCCTGGTTCGACCGATCGAGCTTCGTCGGGTTCAGTCGCTTCATTCCGATGAAGACCATCGTGATCCACTGCTTCGATCCGAGGGCATCCGAAATCCCCCAGGCGGTTGCTGCCTATTTCGGCGACGAAGTCTATCCCGGCGAGAACATCCTCGACGAGCATGGCAACCGGATCGGCAACACGCGGACGCTATTTGTGGTCACCAACGCCGGCGGCCGCGCGCTGTCGGCGCTGCAATCGGTCGCCACGATGGACTATCTGTTCCAGGTCCAGAAGGTCGTCGTTGTGCACCACTCCTTCTGCGGTGCGACCGCTTTCGCCCCCGAGACGCTCGTCGGCGATTTCCATGATCACCACCACGCGGACATCGCGCCGATGTTCGATCACGACAGTCTCGCGATCACCCATTTCGAGGATTCGATCCGGCACGACGTCAAACTGCTGCGGGCGAGCCCGGCAGTGCCGAAGAACATCAAGCTCTACGGCTTCTTCTACGAAATGAATTCCGGAAAGCTGACCGAGGTGGTGCGCGACATTCCCGAATAGATTCCACGCCGGTCAGGCAAACGCCTCGCGGTTCTTTGCTACGAACGCCTGCACGGAAAAGCGCGGGCGTTCCGGTGATTTTTTCCACCAGGTTGTTGGTACGGACGGGGCGGTCGGCTTCGCTCTGTCGTCGAATGGATGAAGCCCAGTCATGGGAGGACGGTGATGTCGAAGACCTGGTTCATTACGGGCGCGAGCAGCGGTTTCGGACGTGAACTCGCCGATCTGCTGCTTGCGCGAGGGGATCGCGTCGCCGCCACGGTTCGCAAACCCGACGCGCTGCAGGACCTCGCTGCCAGGCATGGCGAGCGCCTCTGGGTCGGCATGCTCGATGTGGCTGAAGGTGCGGCCGTGCGCAGAACCGTCGACCAGGCTTTCGTCGAGCTAAACCGGATCGACGTCGTTGTCAGCAACGCTGGATATGCCCTGTTCGGTGCCGCGGAGGAGGTCTCGGACGCGCAAATCCAGCGCCAGATCGAGACCAATCTGACCGGCTCGATCCAGCTTGCCCGCGCCGCGATCCCGCATCTGCGACGGCAGGGCGGGGGACGGATCATTCAGATCTCCTCCTCGGTCGCGCAGGCGGCCTATCCGACGATGGGTGTCTACGCCGCGACCAAATGGGGCATCGAGGGCTTCTACGAAGGCACGATCCCCGAGGTTGCCCCCTTCGGCATCGAGGTGACGCTGGTCGAGCCGGGCGCCTCGCGCACGAATTTCGCGTCCCGAAGCGCGGACGCAGGCAAAGCGCTCGATGTCTATGACCGGACGCCCGCTGGCGACTTCCGCCGGATGGCCGCCGCGGCCGGCCTTGCGATGTTTCCCGGCGATCCGCGAAAGGTTGCTGCCGCGATCGTCGCATCCGCCGATCAGAGCCCGGCACCGAGACGGCTGACGCTTGGCAGCGACGCCTACGCACTTGTCCACGAGGCCCTGACGGGCCGGCTAGCCGCCCTCGAAGCCCAAAAGGAATTGGCATATTCGACCGACGTCAGTGCCTGAATAGAACCGCGTCAGGATGTCCATCGGCACGGGTCGCGGAGCAGGGAGCTGTTTTCGCGGCGCGACCCGGTGCCGTTGTCGATCAAGGCGTGGCGACGCGGCTCTCAGGGTGCGCAAGCATGCTCTGAGGCCGCTCAGTCGCCGCGCTGCGGATGGCTTGATCAGGCCGCCTCGCGCGCCTGCCGTCGCACGTCCGGCGGCGTCGCCTCGTCGACCAGAGCGGCGATCGCCTCGGCCGTCGGCATCACCTTCTGGCCGTCGCTGCCGAGGCGGCGCACGGAGACCGAATGGGTCTCGGCCTCCTTCTTGCCGACCACGAGAAGCGCAGGGATCTTGGCCAGCGAGTGCTCGCGGACCTTGTAGTTGATCTTCTCGTTGCGCAGGTCGATCTCGGCCCGTAAGCCGGCGCGCCGCGCGGCCGCCAAGACCTGCTTGGCGTATTCGTCGCCTTCCGAGGTGATGGTGGTGACGACCAACTGCGTCGGCGCCAGCCAGAGCGGGAAGTTGCCGGCATAGTGTTCGATCAGGATGCCGATGAAGCGCTCCATCGAGCCGCAGATCGCGCGATGCACCATGACCGGCGCCTTCTTGGCGCCATCGGCATCGATATAGAACGCGCCGAAGCGTTCCGGCAGGTTGAAGTCGACCTGCGTGGTGCCGCACTGCCAGTCGCGGCCGATGGCGTCGCGCAGCACATATTCGAACTTCGGCCCGTAGAACGCGCCTTCGCCCGGGTTGATCTCGGTCTTGATGTTGTTGCGCTGCGCCTTGATCTCGTTCAGCACGGTGGCCATCACGCGCTCGGCGTGATCCCACATCTCGTCCGTGCCGACGCGCTTGTCGGGCCGGGTCGAGAGCTTCACGGTCAATTCGCCCTCGAAGCCGAAATCGGAGTAGGTCGACAGGATCAGGTCGTTGATCTTCAGGCACTCGTCAGCGAGCTGATCCTCGGTGCAGAAGATGTGCGCATCGTCCTGGGTGAAGCCGCGCACGCGCATCAGCCCGTGCATGGCGCCCGAGGGTTCGTAGCGATGCACCGCGCCGAACTCGGCCAGGCGCAAGGGCAGGTCGCGATAGCTCTTCAAGCCATGCTTGAAGATCTGCACGTGGCCCGGGCAGTTCATGGGCTTCAGCGCAAACCAGCGCTTGTCCTCGGCCTCGTCGCCGGCCGACTGCGCCGCGAACATGTTCTCGCGGTACCAGCCCCAATGGCCCGAGGTCTCCCACAACGACTTGTCGAGGATCTGCGGCGCGTTGACCTCGTCGTAGTCTCCGGCGAGACGGCGGCGCATATAGGCGATCAGCGCCTGGAAGATGCTCCAGCCCTTCGGATGCCAGAACACGACGCCCGGGCCTTCCTCCTGGAAGTGGAACAGGTCGAGCTCGCGGCCGAGCTTGCGGTGGTCGCGCTTCTCGGCTTCCTCGATCTGCTTGAGGTAGGCGTCGAGCTGCTCCTGCTTGGCGAAGGCGGTGCCGTAGATGCGGGTCAGCATCGGGTTGTTGGAATCGCCGCGCCAATAGGCGCCCGCCACCTTCATCAGCTTGAATGCATTGCCGATCTTGCCGGTCGAGGTCATGTGCGGACCGCGGCAAAGGTCGAACCAGTCGCCCTGGAAGTAGATCTTGATCGGTTCGTCGCCCGGAATGGCGTCGACCAGCTCGACCTTGAACGCCTCGCCCTTGTCGCGGAACACCTGCTTGGTCTTCTCGCGGTCCCAGACTTCCTTGGTGAAGGGTTTGTCGCGGCCGATGATCTCGCGCATCTTCTTCTCGATCGCGGCGAAATCCTCCGGGGTGAAGGGCTCGTTGCGGAAGAAGTCGTAATAGAAGCCGTTCTCGATCACGGGACCGATGGTGACCTGGGTGCCCGGCCACAGCGACTGCACGGCTTCCGCCAGCACATGCGCGCAATCGTGCCGGATCAGCTCCAGCGCTTCCGGATCGTCGCGCGAAATCAGCTCGAGCTTGGCATCGTCAGGGATCGGATCGTTGAGATCCTTCAACTCGCCGTTCAGCGCCATCGCCACGGTGCGCTTGGCGAGCGAGGGCGAGATGCCCTTGGCGATATCGAGACCGGTGGTGTTCTGCGGGTATTCGCGCCGGGCGCCGTCCGGAAAGGTGACGGTGATCTTCTGCAATGGCTCGGCCGGCTTGAGATTGCTGAGGCTGTACTGAAATCCCGATTCGGACTTGCGCTGATCGGGCTTTGCAGGATCGGATTTGGCGAGATCAGACTTGGCGGAATCGGACTTCGAAATGTCAGACATGATTTTCTCCTGAAGCTCACTCCTGCGAACGAGCGCAGGTAAGCGGAGCAAGCGGTATAGCAGGGGATTTTGGCGCTGCAACCAGCCAAAGCGAGGGAAAACTGTTGGTAGGGGCGGCGACCGGCGCTGGCATTGCAGCGGTAGGTCGATATGTTACAATCAGTTCCCCCGCATTTCCGGTTTGCTTGAATGTTGTCCTGCGACGTGGGCCGGCTGACGTCCCGCATCATCATGCTGATTCTCTCGGTGCTGCTGTTCGGTCCTGCGTGGGCGGCGCCCATGGCGCAACCGGCACGCCTGGTCGCCGAGAACGCTGCGCCGATCTCCTTCACTGTCGTGAAAGGACCGCCCGGCGCCTGCGGACCTGGCTGCGACCGCTGGATCGCGGCGGAGGGAAAGATCGACGGCGCGGCGGCCGCGCGGTTCCGGAGGTTCTTGAAGCAGATCGGCGATATCAGGCTGCCGATCTATCTGCATTCGCCGGGGGGCAATCTCGAACAGGCGCTCGCGATCGGCACCATGCTGCGCGAGAGAAAGTTCACCGCGCGGGTCGGTCGCACCATTGTGGAGGAATGCGGCTTCGAGGCGCAGGACGGCGATGTCTGCGTCAAGCTCAAGCAGTCCGGCCGTGAGCTGCATGGTGAGGTCTGGCTGCGCAACGCGCAGTGCAATTCCGCTTGTCCCTATCTGATCCTCGGCGCGGTCACGCGCGAGATCGCCCCGGAGACCTCGCTTGCCGTTCATTCTCCGCATGTGATCCTGAATTTCACCGGCGGCGCGCCGACCCGCGAGATGCGGACGGCGGCGCTGCAGCAGGCGCTCTCGCGCGCCGACCATATGGTTGCCGACTATCTGAAGCGCATGGGGGTGGATGCCGGACTGCTGACCGTCGCCCGCTCGGTCCGGTTCGAGGACATGCGTGTCCTGACCCGTGAGGAGATCGTCCGTTTCGGTATCGACCGGCGCGAGCAGGCGGAGACGCCCTGGGTGTTCGAAAACGCCAACCGCAGCCTGATCCACAAGACGGTGACGCGGCGCAAGGAGGGCGAGCAGCTGTTCCGGACGGTGCAGTTGCGGCTGATTTGCTCGGATGCGGGACGCTTCCAGCTCGACTACCAACGGCCGGTCCCTCCGGCGGGGTTCGTCTCGGTCGCGCTGGCGAGCGAGCCGGGCCGGCTGAGCTTCTACTTCCCACCGCGCCGCGCGGCCGGGCAGGAGGCTTGGGCATTGCACGTCGGCAAGCCCCAGCTCGACAAGCTCGCCGCGATCGGCCAATTCGAGCTCGCCGAGGGCACGCTGACAAACGGCCAGTGGCAGTTTCAGCCGGTGCAGTTTACCAGCGAAGGATTCTCGCAGGCCTTCGAGCGGCTGGTCGCGACCTGCCCACCGGGCAAGCCGGCGGCTCCACTTGCCGCGCGCAACATCGCCACGAGCCCGGCGAAGTAGGACGCCTGTGGATTCCAGCGTGATGCGCTAGCGCGGGCAACACCCGTTCCGTTCTCTCATGTCCTGCATGAGACGATTTCATGCAGGTGCATTGAAATGTCTGCTATTTTGCCCGGCATGACCCACCTGGATTCCCCGCGTCGCTTCGCCCCCACCGCTCTCATGCTTGGCAATCTCGTCACCGGCTGCTCGGTGCTGGCACCGGCAGGCATGCTGCCCGATCTTGCCGCCGGGTTCGACATCAGCATCCGCACCGCCGGCCTCCTGATCACCTTCGGCGCCATGACGCTGTGCATCGGCTCGCCGCTCACGGCCTGGCTGACTAGCCGGATCGACCGTCGCCGCCTCCTGGTCGCGACACTCGCCGTGCTCGGGCTCTGCAATCTCGCCTCAAGCTTCGCGCCCGACTATGCGAGCCTGATGGCGATCCGCCTGGTCATGCTCGCGATCGGCGCGCTCTACACGCCGCAGGCCGCCGGCACCGCGGCGCTGATCGTGCCGGCCGAGCGCCGCGGCAGCACCATCGCCTATGTCTTTCTCGGCTGGTCGCTGGCGGCGGCCGCCGGCCTGCCGCTGATCACCTTCGTCGCCAGCCACGCCGGCTGGCGGGCCGCTTATCTCGCAGTCGGCACGATCGGCATCGTGAGCCTGCTGCTGCTGGCCTGGCGGCTGCCCGGCGGATTGCGCGGGGCGCCGGTCGAGCTGAAGACCTGGACCGAACTCGGCCGCAACCGGATCGTCGTGCTGCTGCTTTTGATCACCACGCTGCAGATGTCCGGCCAGTTCGTGGTGTTCACCTTCATGGGGCCGCTCTTGAAGCAGCTGACCGGCGCCGATCCAGACCAGATCGGCCTGGTGTTCGCGCTCTACGGCGTCTTCGGCTTCATCGGCGTCGTGGTGGCAAGCCGCATCGTCGATTCCTGGGGCGCCTACCGCACCTCGCTGCTGTTCACCTGCATGCTGTTTACCGGCATCGGCGGCTGGGCATTGGGCGTGGGGAGCTATGTGACGATGTCGGCGGCGGTCGCGGTCTGGGGCCTCGGCTTCGCCTCGACCAACTCGATGCAGCAGGTCCGGCTGGTCGCGGCCGCGCCGCCGCTGGCATCGGCCTCGGTCTCGCTGAACACGTCCGTGCTCTATATCGGCCAGGCCATCGGGTCCGCGACCGGCGGCGGCCTGTTTGCGCGCGATCTGTACCAAGACATGGGCTATGTCGCGGTCGCCTTCGTCACTCTCGCCCTGCTTACGATCCTGATGACGCGGCCGGCAAGACGGCTTGCCGCGCTGGCCTGAGGCATCATTGCCATCCGCGCCGACCATCCGGGGCCGGTTTTTGTGCGGCGCGCCGTCGCTTTTTTAATGGTCCAATCACCATCGAGGCGCTTGGCAAGACCCGCCTGACCGGACTAAAGCCGAATTTTATGGGGATGGCGGGCAGGGTTGTCGAAATTTTCGCTACAACCGGCGGTCAATTCCGCGAGGCTGCGACCTGGCACGCCCATGGGATATGAAAGCGACGTGACATGAAGACGATGATGTTGAATTTCGCTGCGGTGCTGGTCTCGACGGCCGCGTTGGCCCAGGCAGCCCCGCCGATGGTGGGGGACCGGCCGCTGGTGCAGGTCAAGCCGCATACGGTCGCGGCGACAAGGCAGCAGGCCGCCAAGCAGCCGTCGACCGCGGTCAAGCTGCAGGCCTGTCTCGATATCGATGACGGCACCAAGGAGCGGCTGAACTGCTACGACGCCGTGATCCCGCCGGCGCCGAAGCCGAAGACGATCAAGGCCAAGAACGTGGCCGACTGCAAGTTCACCAAGGAAGAGGACGAGCGGCTCGCCTGCTTCAACGGCTTCGTCGAGGCCATGCCGAAGCTGCCCAAGACCTGATTGAGGAGCTGATCGGGCCACCTGACCGCGGGGCAGTCGCTTGTCAGCGGCTCGCCGAGTTCAGGCGGCCCGCCGCGATCCGGATCGGCGGCTCCGCGGCGGCCATCTTGGTCAGCACGTCCTTGATTGGATCGCGCGTCCAGGCTGATGTCACGTAGTCGCGATGAGCGATGCCCTCGGGCGTCTCGACAAACACGACGCTGCCGGGCCGCAGCGGCCGGGCGATGTCCTCAGACACTGCAATGCCCTTGTCACGCAGCATGCTCATCAGTTCGCGGTCGTGACGCGCGGTGTTGCGCGTGTAGGAGCTGACGAAGAAGCCGGTGCGGTTGCGCGCGATCCAGCCGGCGAACTTGTCGAGCTGGCCATAGACGGCATCGAGCAGCACCACGCCGCGGACGCGGTCGGTGATGCCGCCGACCTCAAGGCTAAAGGCGGCCGGCAAGAAGCCGCCGCTATAACCGACGATCACGATCGGCATGCGGGCGAAAGCCTCGGTCGCACCGGGATCGCCGGTGAGACGGGCGAGGTTCACGGCCGCCTCATCCATGAAGCGCTTGAATCCATCCGGCTGCCAGAACTTGCCGGCGCTGGAATCGGCGGCATCCACCGCCAGCTGCGGCGCGACCAGCACCGCGTTGACGCCGGAATCACTGATCTGCTGCGGCACCAATTGACGGTCACGAACGTCGCGTTCGAGCGTCGCCCCATTGCCATGGAAGAACACCACGATCACGCCGGGTTTGCGGACGTCGAAATTCTCCGGCACGTGCACCAGCACGCGGCTGTCATTGTAGGTCTGGTCCTGCCAGTAGACCCGCCCCGACAGGCTGCGATGGCCGCGCCGGTCGCCATTGCTGACGTCCAGGAACGGCGCGTCCGATACGGGATTATTGCCGAAATACGGGAAGGCCGACGATTTCATGCTGACCAGCGTGGTCAGCTCGTCCCGCGGGGATTGCGAGCCGGAGCCTTGCGGCTCCAACGATGCGATCTGGCTGGGCGAGCGGCGTGCTTGCGCAGCCGGCCCGGGCGCGAAGTCGGCCGGCGAATGCAGCTGGAAGCTCTCCGCCGAGGAGGGGAAGCGGTCTCCGAATGGCACGGTCGGAAAGCGCTCATCGAAGGTGGGCACCGGTGCGGCATTGGCGGCCATTGCCGCCGGATCGGGTGCCTTGTCGCATTGGACCAACATGAGCGAGGTCAGGATGAGCGCAGCCAAGCCT
>Ga0209677_101332_pt1 | contig 10856 bp, 8 predicted proteins | sample AraplaCvi_mCL_r2_2_FD_184285 | JGI IMG/M metagenome (GOLD analysis project Ga0209677, IMG submission 184285) | Arabidopsis root microbial communities from North Carolina, USA - plate scrape CL_Cvi_mCL_r2 (SPAdes) (version 2) | ecosystem: Host-associated > Plants > Roots > Endosphere | place: USA... | reverse complement strand
CTGGTCAGTGGGTCTGTTCGCCGAGTCAGCAGTTCACGGACGACCTGGGGGTCGAGAACGGTACCGCCCGCGGCGACACGGGTGATGGCGTCGCGGAGTTCGTCCAAGGAGGCGATGCGGTCCTTGAGCAGGTAGCCGGTGCCGCCCTCGCCCCCGGCCAGGAGCTCCTGGGCGTAGGTGCCCTCGACGTACTGCGAGAGCAGCAATACGGACACGTCGGGGTGTTCACGGCGGATGCGCAGGGCCGCCCGGACGCCCTCGTCCCGGTAGGTGGGTGGCATGCGCACGTCGAGAACGACGACGTCGGGCATGAGGTCCGGGAGTGACTCCATCAGGGTGTCGGCGTCGCCGAACGCACCGACGGTGTCGAAGCCGGCCTCGTCGAAGAGGCGGATGAGACCCTCCCGGAGAAGGACGGAGTCGTCCGCGACGACGACACGCAGGGGTCGGGAATCGCTCGGCACATGTCCAGCCTAGGGCCGCATCAACCGGCGTCAGGCGAGCGGGATGCGCGCCCCGATGCGCGTGGGACCGCCGGTAGGGCTGTCGACCACCAGTTCGCCGCGCAGGCCGTGCACCCGCTCCTCCAGTCCGCGCAGGCCATGGCCCTCCACCAGGGTGGCGCCGCCGTGGCCGTTGTCGGTGAGCCAGACGTTCAGCCAGTGGGCGCCGGCCGCATCCACCGTCTGTTCGAGGAACAGGCGGGCGGAATGAGCACCGGAGTGCTTGGCGAGGTTCGTGGCGAGCTCGGCGAGGACGTAGTAGGCGTTGCGCTCGATCTCGGGGCTGAACCGCTCCCCCGCCTGCAACGACGACTCCACCGCGAGCGGGATGGGACTCCGCGCGGCGAGCGACTCGGCCGCGGCGACGAGGCCCCGGTCTTGGAGAAGCGGCGGAGCGAACCCGCGGGACAGCCCTCGCAGTTCCTCCAGGGTGTCGCCCGCCTGCTGCCTGGCCTCGGCGAGCAGTGTCGCAGCGGCCGCGGGGTCGTCGGTGAGCTTCCGCTCGGCGGCGGCGATATCCATCTGCAGGCGGATGAGGCGCTGCTGCGGGCCGTCGTGCAGGTCACGCTCGAGACGGCGCAGCGCCTGGTCCTCCGCGGCGACGGCGGCGCCGCGCGACGACGACAGGTCCGCGACCTCACGCTGCAGCGCCTCTGACGGCCAGGCGCCGAGCATCCCGCGGGCCACCCCTTCGTGCAGCAGGGTGAGACCGCGCGTGATGAAGGGCAGCGTGGCGGCGAACAGGACACCCGCGGTCAGGTACAGGATGCGGTCGCCGGCGGTCGGATCGAACGTGGAGTGCGTACGGAAAACGGCATCGACGATGGCCCGGGACAGGAAGAATTCGCGGTCGCCCTGCGGAATGAACGGCGCCCAGATCCAGGCGGTCAGACCGCCCAGCGAGACGGACAGCCAGACGACGGTCACCGTCCACGACACGATGCTGAGGATCGGGTTGATCAGCATCCCGTGCAGCAGATACAGCCAATAGTGCCCGTTCGCGAACGGCCCGAAGATGGTGCGCCAGAAGGTGCGCGGGGTTCCCGGGCGCTCCCAGACCGGACGCGCGATGGCCGGCCTCCGCGCCCACTCGAGACGGGTGAGCTCGACCATGCCGAATCCGCGAGCGGTGTAGAAGGCGGCGACGACGATGAAGAAGCCGACGTAGATGACGATGGTGCCGACGCCCGTCCAGAACAGCGACATGAGCACCGACATGCCGATGATCGCGATCGGCATCGTCAGGAGGAGGAAGCCGAGCTCCCACGGAACCCCGCGCCAGAGCGCGCCATAGCCGGCGCGGCGGGCGGATGGTGCGGGAGGGGTCACAGCATCCAGCGTGGCAGAGTGCGGGCCGCGCGAAGGCTCCGACTGTGAAGACTGGGGAGAATCGGACGGTTGTGGAGAAACGGGCATGGTCTCAGAGGACATGTCTCCAGCCTCCCGGGATGCTGTCGCCCGGCCCATCCCGCGTCCCTCCCGAACCTCCCGGGGGTTAACCCGACCCCAGTTAGTGCAGCCTTGGCTTCGTTGCGGAATTCCGGGGGCTGAGTAGCGTTGAGCCAGGCAGAAGAAAGGACGCATCTATGACGGACATTGCTGCAACCCAGAGTGTTTCCAACCCGGACGTGGCGGCCGGGGTCGCGCAGTTCCTGAGCCCGGTTGTCATCGATCTGACCGCAATCGTGGTCAACGGCAAGCAGGCGCACTGGCACGTGCGCGGCGCGAACTTCATCGGTGTCCACGAGCTGCTCGACACGATCGTGGCCCACGCGCAGGAGTGGGCGGACCTGGCCGCCGAGCGGATCGTCGCCCTCGGCCTCCCGGTGGATGCGCGGCTCGGCACGGTCGCCGCGAAGACCACGACCGCCGAGCTCACCGCCGGCTTCCGGCCGTCGGACGAGACGATCGCCGAGGTCATCGCACAGCTGGACGCGGCTCTCGCGGGCGTGAACACGGCCGTGCGGGAGCTCGCCGAGCTCGATCAGACCAGTCAGGACGTCGCCATCGAGATCGCCCGCGGGCTCGACAAGGACCGCTGGTTCCTGTTCGCGCACATCAGCGAGTAGGCGCCGCTCCGCCGAAAGGGCCGTCCGCAGGAGCGGGCGGCCCTTTCGCATGCCGCAGCCCGCGGGCCGTGCTGCGGGTCAGCGGAGCGTGTCGTGCGTGAAGCGGCCCACGAGGAGGGTGGCCGCGACAGGCAGTTCCCGGAGGGCATCCGGCGTTGCGGACACCGGGTCGCGGTCCAGCACGACCAGGTCGGCCGGCTCCCCCGCCGCCACGACCGATCGCACCGAGGAGGCGAGAGCCACCTCGACCGACACGCATTGCTCGGGATGCCATGGCGCCCGTCCGTCGCGCGTGCGGCCGACCGCCGAGGCGATCGCCGCCCACGGGTCGAGCGGTGCGACAGGCGCATCCGACCCGAAGGCCAGGCGTGCGCCGGCCGCGTGGAGGTCCGCCAGCGGGAAGGCACGAGCGGTTCGCCCCTCCCAGAGCCTGTCGGCCACATCCCGGTCGTCCATGGCGTGCTCCGGCTGCACACCGGCGACCACGCCGAGCCGGGCGAATCGCGGGATGTCGGACTCACCGATCAGCTGCGCGTGCTCGATGCGGCCGCCGGCACCGATCGCCTCGAAGGCATCGAGAGCGCGCCGGTTGGCCTCGTCCCCGATGGCGTGGACCGCCGGCTCGAGTCCGTGCCCCACCGCGAATCGCATCCTCTCGACCAGTTCGCCCGGCGAGAGGTTGGCGACTCCCGTGCCGCCATCCGGGTAGGGGCGCGAGCACAGAGCGGTGCGGGTGTTGAGGGAGCCGTCGGAGATGACCTTGAACGGGCCGACCGAGAGCAGTCCCCCGGTCTCCGCCACGACGTCACCGGTGCGGAGGCCGAGTTGCGCCGCCCGCTCGAGGTGGTCGCTGTAGATGCCGAACTCGACCCGGAGGCCGTCGGCGCCACCCGCGATGCGCCGCGTCCAGACGTCCAGGTTCCAGCCGTACTCGAGGTCGACGACTCCGACGACACCCCGCGTCGCGGCCACCCGGGCCGCGTCCCTCGCCCAGCGGTCGAGGGTCCCCTCATCGGCGGCCGTGAGCAGGGTGGTGACCGCGAAGCTGGCGTCCTCGCGCAGCACGGCCTCGGTCGTACCCGGAGCGAAGCGGTGGGCCGCGGCCGAGTTCAGCCACGAGCAATGGAGGTCGCTGGCAATCAGCACGACGGGACGGTCGGCGGCAGCATCCAGAAGCTCCCGGGTGGGGACATCGGCCCACAGCGCGTCGTGGAAGCCGAAGCCCACGATCACGTCCTCATCGGGCGAATCTGCTGCGCGGCCGCGGACCAGGGCCGCCGCCTCGGCAGCGGAGGAGGCATGCGAGACGTCGAGGCGGCGCGCGGTCTGGGCCCACTGCGTGAAATGGACGTGCTGGTCCCAGAGCCCGGGCAGCAACCAACGGCCGTCGAGAGGGATGCGCTCCACGCCCGCGCCGGCGGGCGCCGTAGCCGCGGGGACGACTGCGGCGATCCGATCGCCGTCGATCACCACATCCACGAGTTCGGCCCGATCCGGGATCCGCCGGTCACCCGTTGCACGGCCATCCAGGCGTCCGAGACCCGCCGGGATCCGCGCCCCCGCGAGGATCAGCGTCATCGCACGCTGCGCCTCCGGTCGTGGACGAGTCGCATCTCACGCAGCAGCCCCGCGCTGGCGTACGGCCCGTCGCCGGCGAGCTCGGACATGATCGAGTCGACGATGTGGTCCGGGCGGTTCTGGCTCATCTTCTGCTTGGCGACGACGCGTGTGGGCGTCAGCCGGAGGCCGACCGTGCCGGAGACGATGCGCTCGGCGTACTGCGCGTCCTGCAGCGTGCCGCGCATGCGGCGCGGCGAGGGCAGCTCGTCCTCGAAGTGGTCGACCAGCCGTGCCAGGACATCCAGGTTCTCTTCATCGCTGAGCAGCTCGGGGACGCCCGAGAAGTGGGCCGTGACGAAATTCCACGTCGGAACCGCTGGGTTCTCGTCGTACCAGCTCGAAGAGATGTAGCCGTGCGGTCCTTGCACGATGACGAGCAACTCGTGCTCGCCCAGCTCGTGCAGTTGCTCATCCGGGCGGCCGACGTGGCTCAGCAGTGCCAGCTCGTCCCGCGTCTCGTCGAGGATCACGGGATAGTGGGAGGCGACCAGGCCGTTCGCGGTGCTGCTGACGAAGGTGGCCCAGGGATTCTCGCGGACCAGCCGTTTCAGCTCGCCGGGATCGGCCAGCGCGAAGCTCGGGTTCTGTCTCATCGTCTCTCCTACGCCTGATCCACCGGGCACCAGTACAGCTTGCGTGCGCCCAGCTCCTCCATCACGATGTTCGTGCCGCACACCCGGCACGGCAGACCCTCGCGCTTGTACACCCAGTGCCGGTCGTCGCGGCTGGCCATCGCACGTCGGTAGGAGTCGTCGTCGAGGTCGTCCATCGTCATCATCTGCCCGGTCTGGACGCCGATGCGCAGCAGGTGCACCCAGTCGCGCCAGAGCGCACGGACCGTTTCCTCCGGCACCTTCTTACCCGGGGTGTGCGGGTTCTGCCGGGCACGGAACAGGAGTTCGGCACGGTACACGTTGCCGATCCCACTCACCACGCTCTGGTCCATGAGTAACAGGGCGATGGAGGTCGGCTTGCGTCGCACGATCGAGACGAAACGCTCTTCGGCCTGCGGACTGTCGTCGACCTGGGGATCGGGTCCCAGTTTGGCGATCACCGCGTCCACTTCGGCCGGGTCGAGCACCTCACAGGCGGTCGGCCCGCGGAGGTCGGCGACGGCCGTGTCGGTCAGCAGCCGGACCCGCACCTGCCCGATCGGCTCGGGCGGGAAGGTCGTGATCTCCGGCTCGACCTTCTCGGACTCGGCCATGCGGAGCCGGGTCCGGCGCGGGGCCCCGATCGAGTGGAGGGAGTTCTCACCCGCGCTGTCGAGGATCGGCGCCTCGAGAGTGGAGGTGCCGGCCAGGTCGGTGCCGCGCTGGTTGGTCTGCCCCATCCGTCCGTTCGCGCTGGCGATGGTCGGGTCGATGCTGATGTCGCCCGCGAAATCCCACGCCCCGTACAGCCCGAGGTGGACGCGCAGCCAGAGCCCGTTGTCGAACTCCAGGAACATCTGCTTGCCGACCGCGCGCGCGTCGGTCATGACGTGCCCGTCGATGCGGTTTGCGCCCGCCGCAAAACGGCCCTGCGGCGACGACACCGACACCCGATGACCGACGAAGTTGACGGCGAACTGCTTGGCGATGCGGTGGACGGAGTGACCCTCGGGCATCAGCGATCCAGGTGCTTGCCCGCGATGTCGCCGGTGGCCTCGTACTCCGCGAGCTGTGCGATGCGGCGGACGTGCCGCTCCTCGAACGAGAAGGGCTCGGCGATGAAGGCGTCGATGAAGCCCGTCGCCTCTTCCACCGTGTGCTGCCGGGCGCCGATCGCGATCACGTTCGCGTCGTTGTGCTGGCGGGCGAGCAACGCCGTCGACTCGCTCCAGACGAGGGCGGCGCGGGCGCCACGCACCTTGTTGGCGGCGATCTGCTCGCCGTTTCCGGAGCCGCCGAAGACGATGCCCAGGGCTTCCACCCCCGCCTGCTGGTCGCGGACGACGGCAGCTGCCGCATTGATGCAGAAGGAGGGGTAGTCGTCGATCGGGTCGTACTCGACCGGTCCGTGGTCGATCACCTCGTGGCCGGCCGCCGTCAGATGCTCCTGCAGGTAGGTGCTGAAGTCGAGTCCGGCGTGATCGGTGGCGATGTGGATGCGCATATCCACAGTCTAGAGATGGCCACCGACGGCGTCGGCGCCGGTGGCTAAGGTGGATCGGGTGGACACGATCCACACCATCCACTCGGAAGCCTTCCCACCCTCAAGGAGCAAGCGTTGCCCGGAGAAAACCTCACACGCACCGAAGCACAGGAGCGCGCGTCGCTCGTCCGCACCCGGAGCTACGACGTCAGCCTCGACCTGACGACCGGGCCCGAGACCTTCCGCAGCACCACGACGGTGCGGTTCTCGGCCACGGAGGGTGCGTCGACCTTCATCGACGCGATCACCCGGACCGTCCACTCCGTCACCCTCAACGGTGTGGAGCTCGACCCGGCCGCCGTGAGCGACGGGGTGCGCATCCAGCTCGACGGCCTCAAGGACGAGAACGAGCTGACGGTCGTCGCCGACGCGATCTACACGAACACCGGCGAGGGCCTGCACCGGTTCGTCGACCCGGTCGACGGCGAGGTGTACCTCTACAGCCAGTTCGAGGTGCCGGACTCCCGGCGGATGTTCACGGTGTTCGAGCAGCCGGATCTGAAGGCGGAGTTCACCTTCACCGTCACCGCTCCCGCGCACTGGGCGGTCGTGAGCAACTCCCCCACGCCCGAGCCGCAGGACGCCGGCGATGACAAGAAGGTCTGGTCGTTCGCGCCGACACCCGTCATCTCCTCGTACATCACCGCCCTCATCGCGGGTCCGTACCAGTCGGTCCACAGCCAGCTGACGAGCAGCGACGGCCGCGTCATCCCGCTCGGCGTCTACACGCGGAAGAGCCTGTCGGAGTTCCTCGACGCCGACTACATCTTCGACAAGACGCGCGAGGGGTTCGCCTTCTACGAGGAGCGCTTCGACTACCCGTACCCCTTCGAGAAGTACGACCAGCTCTTCGTTCCCGAGTTCAACGCGGGCGCGATGGAGAACGCCGGCGCCGTGACCTTCACCGAGACCTACGTCTTCCGCTCCAAGGTGACCGACGCCATCAAGGAGCGCCGGGTCGTCACCATCCTCCACGAGCTGGCCCACATGTGGTTCGGCGACCTCGTGACCATGAAGTGGTGGAACGACCTCTGGCTGAACGAGTCGTTCGCCGAGTACGCCTCGACACTCGCCACCGCGGAGGCAACCGAGTGGACGGAGGCGTGGACGACGTTCGCCGCCATGGAGAAGAGCTGGGCGTACCGGCAGGACCAGCTGCCGTCGACGCATCCCATCGTCGCCACGATCAACGATCTGGAGGACGTGCAGGTCAACTTCGACGGCATCACCTACGCCAAGGGCGCCTCGGTGCTCAAGCAGCTCGTCGCCTGGGTCGGCCAGGAGGACTTCCTCGCCGGGGTCGCGCAGTACTTCAAGAAGCACGCGCACGGCAACACCGAGCTCAAGGACCTCCTGGTCGAGCTCGAGGCGACCAGCGGCCGCGACCTCGGCGACTGGTCGACGAAGTGGCTGGAGACCGCGGGCGTCAACACGCTGCGGCCGGAGATCGAGGTGGATGCGGATGGCGTCATCACCTCCTTCGCGGTGCTGCAGTCTGCCGCGGCCGACTATCCGACGATCCGTCCGCACCGGCTCGCGATCGGCCTCTACAACCTGACGACCGAGGACGGAAAGCCGAGCCTCGTCCGCGACGAGCGCCTGGAACTGGATGTGGACGGCAAGCGCACCGAGGTCCCCGGCCTCGCGGGCACGCGCCGCCCGGACCTCGTGCTCATCAACGACGACGACCTCGCCTACGCGAAGATCCGTCTCGACGAGGCCTCTCTGACGGTGGCGATCGAGCACCTGTCCGACATCGAGAGCCCGCTCGCCCGCTCCCTGGTGTGGGGTGCGGCCTGGGATGCGACCCGCGACGCGGAGACGAGCGCGAGCGACTACGTCCGCCTGGTCCTCGGCAACATCGCCTCCGAGACCGAGTCGACGACCATCCGCACCACGCTGAACCAGCTCGTCCTCGCGGCGACCACGTATGTGGCGCCGGAGCGGCAGACCGAGACGGCTCAGGATGCGGCCGACGCGCTCTGGGAGCTGGCCCGGGCCGCCGAGGCGGGCAGCGATGCGCAGTTCCAGTTCGTGAAGTTCTTCGCCGCTCTCGCCTCCACCGACGAGCAGCTCGCGACGATCGCCGCGCTGCGTGACGGCTCGATCACCCTCGACGGACTGACCATCGACACGGACCTCTCGTGGGAGCTGCTCATCGCGCTCGTCGCGGGTGGCGCGGCCGGAACCGCCGATATCGACGCGGCCCTGGAGGCGGACAACACCGCGAACGGCGGCCAGTTCGCGGCTCAAGCGCGGGCGAGCATCCCGACGCTCGAGGGCAAGCAGGCGGCGTGGGACTCGGTGTTCGGTTCGGACAGCCTGCCGAACACGATCGTCCGCTACACCGGCATCGGGTTCCAGCGCGCGAAGGACAAGAACGTGCTCGCGGCCTTCATCGAGCCGTACTTCACGACTCTGCAGGATGTCTGGGCCTCCCGCAGCTACAAGATCGCGGAGTATCTCGTCGGAGGCATGTACCCGGCGCCGCTCGCGAACGATGAGCTGCGCGACGCCACGCGCGCCTGGCTCGACGCCAACCCGGAGCCGGCCGCACTGCGTCGCATGGTGGTCGAGAACCTCGCCGGTGTGGAGCGGGCGCTCGCCGCGCAGCAGCGGGACGCGCAGCTGGTCGGCGTCCAGTAGCCGCATCCTGACGAAGGGTCATCGTGGCCTGAAACCGACCGCATCCCCGGATGGGAGACCCGGCACCAGCCGGCGCCGTCCGGGGATGCGGTCCGTCGTACTGCGGGACGATGTCGCTCGGGGTCTGCGGGCCCTAGTCTCGGAACCATGATCCAACTCGATCACCTCACCAAGCGCTTCGGCTCGAAGACCGCCGTCGACGACATCTCCGTCACCATCCAGCCCGGCAAGGTCACCGGCTTCCTCGGCCCGAACGGCGCCGGGAAGTCCACGACCATGCGCCTGATCATGGGACTCGATCACCCGACCCGCGGGACCGCGCTCATCAACGGCAAGCACTACGCCGACTTCCGCTCCCCCCTCACCGAGGTGGGCGCTCTGCTCGAGGCGAAGGCCGTCCACACCGGCCGGACCGCCTACTCCCATCTCTTGGCCATGGCCGCCACCCATGGCATCCCGAAGCGCCGGGTGCACGAGGTCATCGGCATGACGGGTCTCGACTCGGTGGCCGGCAAGCGCGTCGGCAGCTACTCCCTCGGGATGGGCCAGCGCCTCGGAATCGCGGCGGCCATGCTGGGCGACCCGGCGACGCTCATCCTCGACGAGCCGGTCAACGGCCTCGACCCCGAGGGCGTGCTCTGGGTCCGCCAGTTCGCACGGCACCTCGCCGGACAGGGCCGTACAGTGTTCCTCTCGTCGCATCTGATGAGCGAGATGGCGCAGACCGCCGACCACATCGTCGTCCTCGGCCGCGGTCGCGTGCTCGCGGACGCCCCCGTCGAGACCATCCTCGCCGGCGCCGCCCGCCAGGCCGTGCGCGTGCGCACCCCGCAAGCGGAGGAGCTGGCGCGGGCGGTGTCCAGCCCGGACGTCGCCGTGACCGGGGTCGAGGCGCAGCTCCTCGAGATCACCGGCCTCACTGCCGCGCAGATCGGTGAGACCGCGGCGCGTGAGGGGATCGTGCTGCACGAGCTGACCCCGCTCAGCGCATCGCTCGAAGAGGCGTACCTCGAGCTCACCCAGGACGACGTCGAATACCGCACGGAGATCAGCCGATGAGCACCGCCACATCCACCCCGCCCGCAGCCACGCACGCGCACTCGGCGAACACACGGCTCACGTTCCCGCGCGTCGTCCGCTCGGAATGGATCAAGCTGCGGACGCTCCGCTCGACCTTGTGGACGCTGGTCAGCGCCGTGGTCCTCGTCGTCGGCATCGGCCTGCTCGTCGCCGCCGTCATCCCGAGCCACGAGGACCTTCTCAAACGCGCCCAGGGGCCGGACAGCGCACGCGCCCTGGCAGCGGCAGCCCACTTCGCGACGACCGCAGCGACCGCCGGCCTCACGTTCGCGTCACTCGTCATCGCGGTGCTGGGCGCCCTCGTCATGACCGGGGAGTTCTCCACCGGGATGATCCGCTCCTCCTTCGCCGCGGTGCCGCGGAGATTCCCCTTGTTCGCCGCGAAGACGCTCGTGCTCTTCGTCGTCGCGTTCGTGGTCGGGCTCATCAGCTCCGCCGCATCCTGGGCGGTCGTGGTGCCGATCCTCACCTCCAAGGGCTACACCGGCGACCTGTTCAGCTCGGACACCCTCTGGGCGATCGTCGGCGCCGCCACCTACCTCGGGCTGGTGGCCGTCTTCGCGCTCGGAGTCGGCGCGATCCTGAAGTCGACGGCCGGCGGGATCGCCGGGGCGCTCGGCGTCCTGCTGGTGCTTCCCATCATCGCGGGACTGGTCTCCAGTCTGACCAACACGCAGTGGGTCGCCGACGCCGGGCGGTACCTCCTCAGCAACGCCGGCGGCGGGATGGCGGGCCTCGCGAACGGCGGCCTCGAGGTGTGGGCGAACATCGTCACGGTCCTCGTCTGGGCCGCGGTGTCGTT
>Ga0209677_101328_pt1 | contig 10867 bp, 7 predicted proteins | sample AraplaCvi_mCL_r2_2_FD_184285 | JGI IMG/M metagenome (GOLD analysis project Ga0209677, IMG submission 184285) | Arabidopsis root microbial communities from North Carolina, USA - plate scrape CL_Cvi_mCL_r2 (SPAdes) (version 2) | ecosystem: Host-associated > Plants > Roots > Endosphere | place: USA... | reverse complement strand
CCACGCGCGAGCGCGACCCGTACAGCCAGCGCCTGTCGCTGGTGTTTCCGTCGGGCCAGGTGCGCGACTTCGCGACGTCGGCCAGGACACCCGCGGCGCCCGACCGCTTCCGCGACCCGGCGTTTCGCCAGCACGCGGCCGGCATGGTGCAGCGCGCCTGCCCCGCGCACCTGATGCCGACGATCTACTGGGTCGATCGCCAGACCGCCGGCCCCGCGGTCGCGGCGAGCTTCGACACCTTCGAGGATCGCTACCTCGCGTGGCTCGACACCGTGCTGATCCCCGGCGCCATGCCCGCCGCCGTGGCCAGCGCCCGCAATGCCCTGCTGGAGTCGCTTGATGCGATCGCCCATGACGCGGCCTGAGCCCCACCGCATCCAGCGCCAGGTGCTCGAGCTCGAGTTCGCCGCGGGCATGCCCGGCTTCGAGTCGCAGGAGCGGCTCGCACGCGCCGTGCACGACAGCGTCATCCCGGCGTTGTCGGAGGTGTTCGACGAGGCGGCCGGCCCGGGCGACTGGCTGCGCGTGGAACGCCTCGCCCTGGACCTCGGCACGATCTCGGCGGCCGACTGGGCGCCGCAACTGCGCCAGCGGCTGGTCGACCAGGTGCGGCGCGAACTGGCTCGCCACGCCCCGCGGCGCGATCCCGTCCGCAGCGATCCGCGCGGCGAAGGGCGCGCAGGGGGTGCGACGGCGCGGTGGTCGCAGAGCGCGGTGGACACGCCGGCGCAGCGCGCGCGACGCGCTCCGGAGCGCGAGCCCGCGAGCGCGGACCGACGCATGCAGCAACTGCTGTTCTTCCTCGCGCACGGCCGCCTGCCCTGGTGGGGCGACCGGCCGGCGGACGGCTTCGGCGCCGAGTTCGCGCGCGGCCACGCGACCATCGCGTGGGAGGCCTTGCGCGCCAGCCTGCGCGGCGACGCCGCGGCCCGCTCGCGCCTGGTCGACGTCCTCGACGACGCGCAGCTCGAGGCCGGCATCGCGCACTGGTGCGGCGTGCCGCACGCGGCGCAGGCGCTCGCCGCATCGGCGACGGCCGTGCCGACGCCCGCGACGCAGCGCGCGTGGCGCCACGCGTTCTGGCTCGCGACGATCGACTGGGCGTCGGCAGGCGCGCCGCACGCGGGGCGCGAGGTCGAACTTGTGCGGGCGTTGACGCAGGCCTGGCGCGCGACCGTCGGGGGGCCCACGACGCCAACGCCGGACGCGTCGGCGCGCGGTGCGCAGCCCGCACCCAAGGCGGCGCCCTGGCCGGACGCGGCGGCCTGGCCGTCGCCCTGGCGAGAGTGGTTGGCGATGCCCTCCGAGGAGGCTGCCGTCGTCCGCGCGGAGCCGGGCGCACGCGAGGCTCCGGCACCCGTGCTGCGCGCGCAGACCCGGCCTTCCACCGACGCGAGCCCGCGCCGCGTGGCCGCCGATGACGACGAGCGGGCCGTCTACGTGGCGGGTGCAGGCATCGTGCTGGTCCACCCGTTCCTCGCGACGCTGTTCGCCGATCGCGCGTTGCTGGACGGCCGCGCGTTCCGCGATGACGCTGCGCGCGCCCGCGCCGTGCGGCTGGTCGGGCTGCTCGCGTTCGGCGACGCCGAAGCGCCCGAGTACGACCTGGGCCTGGCCAAGCAGCTGTGCGGCCATCCTCTGGAGGACCCGCTGGCGCCCGGGGTGCTCGACCCCGACGACCTGCGCGCGTGCGACGAGTTGCTCGCCGCGGTGCTCGGGCACTGGACGGCCCTGCGCAGCAGCTCGACGGCGTGGCTGCGCGCCCAGTTCTTCCTGCGCGACGGCAAGCTCGAGGGCGTCGACCTCGGCTGCCGCCTCACGATCGAGCGGCGCGCGCAGGACGTGCTGCTGTCGCGCCTGCCCTGGGGCTTCGGCGTGATCGGCTTGCCGTGGATGAAGGATCGGATCTTCGTGCATTGGCTGGATTGACGGCACCGGCGCGACCCACGCCCGGCGAGATTTCCAAAAGAGGAGCAAACGACATGGACAGGACCCTGAACACTTCGACCCGCGATCCGCGCCGCCACGCGCGCGTCGCCAGCGCCATGGCGGCGCTGCTCGCGACGGCGGTCGCGTCTTCGGCGCTGGCACAGCCGTCGCCCAAGCGCGATGGCGACATCGCATTCGGCGCTTGCGACGCGCCGGGCGTGTTCCGGACGTTCGCGTCCAAGACCGGCGAGACCTTGTCGACCACCTACGGCCCGACCGGCTGGGCCGGCAACGTCTTCATCGACGTCAGTCCGACCGACAGCAACTGCACCGGCGCATCGCCATCGCTCAGCTGCCTGGCGGGCGTGGTCAACGTGAAGGCCCCGACGCCTGCGGATGCCGGCGTGCCGTCGTCGTCCAAGGTGACGCTCTCGAGCACGCGCGCGTTCACCGCGGCCGACGTCGGCTCGGAGGCGCGCTGGAGCACGCAGACCACGCTCGCAACGGACACCAACCAGACCTGCACGCAGAGCTACCGCTTCCACGTCACCAACGACGGCGGCGGCTGGGGCGACCCGCACCTGACCACGGTCGATGGCGTGCAGTACGACTTCCAGGGCGCCGGCGAGTTCACGGCGCTGCGCCAGAAGACGCTCGAGATCCAGACTCGGCAGACGCCGGTGCCCACGGCCACCGTGCCGATCACCAACCCGTACACCGGCATCACGCACTGCGTGGCCATCTACACGGCGGTCGCGGCGCGGCTCGGCTCGACCCGCATCACGCTGCAGCCGGGCCTGGCCAATGGCGAGGCCAGCCCCGAAGGGATGCAGCTGCGCGTCAACGGCACGCTCGCCACGCTCACCGACCGCGGCATCGTGCTGCACGACAAGGGCGGCAAGGCCGTCGAAGGCGTGATCCGCAAGGCGGCGACGGGCGCGTTCGAGATCACGGATGCCGACGGTACGCAGCTGGTCGTCACGCCGGCGTACTGGGATTCGCAGAAGGTCTGGTACCTCAACGTGAACGTCTACCAGACCTGGGCCACGCTCGGCACGATGGGCAAGATCTCGCAGGGCGGCTGGCTGCCCGCGTTGCCCGACGGCAGCTCGCTGGGTCCCAAGCCCGAATCGGAGGACGAGCGCTACGACCAGCTGTACAAGAAGTTCGCGGACGCCTGGCGCGTGACCGACGCCACCAGCCTGTTCGACTACGCGCAAGGCCAGAACACCGCGACGTTCACGCGCACCGAGTGGCCGCGCAACCATCCCAAGACCTGCGACATCGAGGGCCAGGTGTCCGTGGTTGCCACCACCGCGACGGTCGCGGCCGAGGCCTGCCACGGCGTCACGGACCCGGTGCGGCGCGCCAATTGCGAGTTCGACGTCGCGATCACCGGCAACACCGGCTTCGGCAAGAGCTACGAGGCGATGCAGGCCTTCCATCCCACCGGCTCCGGCTGGGTCGACGTGAACCTCGGCGGCGGCGGCGGCGGCGGTGACACCCCGCCCCCCGCGTCGTCGTGGTGGATCAAGTGGTGGTGGGTGATCCTGCTCGCGCTGCTGCTGGTCGTCATCGTCGTGCGCCTGGCCAGGCGTCCGGGGCCGTGATGGACGCGACGACGGCCCGCCGCACGCCCGCGCGTCACGCGTGAGCCCCCTCGCGAGCACGACATGGGCAAGCACTGGCGCAGGCGAAGCGAGGGCACGCCGGGCCGCGACGCGGCGTTCTTCGCCGCGCCGCGCGCGCCCGCGGGCAGCGATCCCTTCTTCAAGCCGCCCGGCGCGGTCGCGGGGCCGGTGGTGGCCCTGCAGCCCGAAGACGGCACGCACGCCGCCGACGAGAAGAAGAAGGATCCGCTCGCCGACGGACTCAAGGCCGTCGGCGACCACCTGGCCGACCACGAGCCGCTGAAGAAGTGGGGCGAGCCCAAGCTCGACAAGCTCAAGCTCACGTTGTGGGACTCCCTGAGCCCCGCCGAGAAGGCCGCGATGCTCACGTTCGCGGGCGTGAACCTGGGCATCGGCGCGGCGGCGTTCGCGGGCAGCCCGGCGATGCGCAGTGATCTCTCGGGCGTCAACATCGGCAAGCCGCTGGGCTGGATCCCGTACTCGCCGGTGTCGGGCTTTACGTACAAGCTGCCGGAGCAGGGCAAGACCGCCACGGGCCTGTCGGCCGACTTCAGCCTGAAGCCCTACATCGACCTGCTGCACAAGCGCGACCCGTCCTTGCCCGTCTCGGGTGCGACCTTCGGCCTCGACTCGTCGTACGACCCGCGCGCCGGCGGCTTGCGGATGACGGGCGGCAAGTTCGGCCTGGACCTCTTCGGCGGCGGCCTGAAGGCGGAAGGCAAGGTGTTCGGCGACGTGGGTCCGGCCTCGCGGTACGCGACGGGCCTGCCCGGCTATCCGGCGCTGCAGATGCCGCCCGGCCTGGCGAACATGTCCAGCGGGCCGGGCGCGCAGTTCATGCTGAGCGCGGACCTGCTCAAGCTGTTCCCCGGCCTGCGCAAGAACTTCTGAGGCGAGCCAGATGCAGACGCACGCGCTCCAGCCCACGCCACAGGCCAGCAAGCCGCCGTTCTTCGCGGTGCAGCCGCAGGCCGAGCCGTCGTTCTTCGCCCCGGCGCCGACGGACGACCTGGCGCTGGCGAGCCCGCAGGGCATGGCCCAGGTGCAGCGCAAGTGCTCGAGCTGCGAAGCCATGGAGGAGGTGGTGCACCGCCAGCCGGAGGCCGTCGAGGAACCCGAGGTGCAGAGCAAGGCCGAGACACGCGCCGTCCAGCCCAAGCTGACCATCTCGCCCGCCGACGACCCGCAGGAGCACGCGGCCGACCGCATGGCCGAGCACGTCATGCGCCTGCCGATCCAGGCGAATGACGCCGGGGTGGACGGTGCCGGCGTCGGCGCCGACGAGCACGCCAGCCGGCTGGAGTCGGAGGTCGCGCCGGCACACGCCCCCGTGCAGCGCAAGTGTGCCGAATGCGCGATCGAACCCGCGAGCTCGGAGGAAACGTCCGCGGACAAGGAGCTCGACCCGGACAAGGACAAGGACACCTCGCCGGACAGCGACTCCGGTGGCACCGTCAGTCCCAAGGCCGAGGCCGGCGGAGCGCATGCCGCGCCCGACGACCTCGCCGCCTCCCTGCGCGGCGCCCAGGGCGGCGGACAGCCGATGCCCGCGATGCTGCGCGAGAACATGGAGACGCGCTTCGGCGAAGATTTCAGCGCGGTGCGCTTCCACGTCGACGCGAACGCCGCGCAGCTCACGCGCTCGATCCACGCGCAAGCGTTCACCTATGGCAGCGACGTGTACTTCAACCCGAACCGCTACGACCCGACGTCGCGCGCCGGCCAGTTGCTGATCGCGCATGAGCTGACGCACGTCGTGCAGCAGAAAGGCACGCGCCCCATCCAGCGCAAGATCCAGCGCCTCGACGACAAGATCGGCAACTGGGCGCACGAGAAGATCCAGGAGAAGCTGCGCGAGCGCGACGACACGTTGATCACCGAGGGCGGCATCGCCGGTGCGACGCGCAACGGCGCGAAGATCAACTCGGTGGGCTACACCGACCTGTTCCGGTCGCCTGGCGGCGTGCTGCCGGGCGTCCAGGCGGAGATCCAGGGCGCCAATGGCGACGTCGACGATGTCAAGTACAGCTACAAGAGCTTCCAGGGGCCGAAGGCCAAGCGCACGGCGAAGATCGGTGGCAAATACAAGCTCGGCCCGACGGTGGGGGCCGGCAGGCGCCTGAACTTCAGCACGAACTTCCCCACCAGCTTCGAGGTGGGGGAGATCAAGCCGCTGTTCATGTCGGATTTCACGGCGTCCTTCCTGTACCACGGCACCGCGCCTCTGCAGCTGGAGTACTACCAACGGGGCTACGAGAACTTCATCAAGCAGGTGCACAAGGACTTCGGCCCGCCGTGCACGCCCAGCGCCACGGGCAGCGTGATCAAGATTCCGGAGAGCAACATTCCCGACGCGATCAACTACAAGAAGTTCGAACAGGAGCGCGACACGGTTGGCAAGGACGCCATCCTCAAGAACAACAAGAACCAGACCGTGTCGCGCCTCTGGGTGCACCAGAACACGCCCGGCGTCTTCGTGTACTTCCTGATCGGCCACCCTTACGCGCCCGCGAACCTGCCCAAGGGCCTCGACGCCCAGTTGAAGGCGCTCGGCGAGATCAAGAAGGAGTTGCACGACAAGCCCGAGAAGATGGGCGTCGACCTCAAGCGTGAAGCCGGCGGCGGGTCCGCGCGCGACGCCGGCGCCGCGCGCGTCGCGCGCGCACCCGCGACGGCGGCGACGCCGCCCGCGCCGCGCGTGCAGGCCAAGGAAGAAGACAACTGGCGCGAGGCGGCCGAGAAGTGGGAGAAAAAGCGCAGCAAGTGGGCCAAGGGCGAAGAGGCCGGCGTCGAGAAGCCGAAGAAGTTTCTCAAGGAGCAGGCCAAGGGCATCGAGAAGCGGGCCAAGGTCGACAAGAAGCTGGGCACGAAGGCGAGCGATGCGGACCAGGAACGCGCCAGGAACGTCAAGGACGTGCGTTTCTGGAGCAGCTTCTGGGGCCGTCTCTACGGCGCGCTGTAGTTCCGCTTCCGCAAGGTGTTCGTCAAGATCGAGGAGTTCTTCGGCAAGCTCAAGGAGAAGTTCAACAAGCATCGCGAAAGCGCGGAGAAGCTCAACTCGAAGGGCGGCATCTTCGACGACTGGAAGAAGGTCGCGACGAAGGTGATCATCAAGATCGCGGTCCAGGTGTTCAAGGACATGATGAAGATCGCGTTCACGCGCTTCATGAGCTGCATCAACGCGATCGTCGAGGCCATCCTTGGCCGCTACATCGAATCGTTCAAGAAGGACATCACGGAGGAGTTCAAGAGCAACGAGCCGCTGTGCTGCGGCGTGATGGCCTTCAAGAACGATTTCGACGCCGAGGTCAAGAAGCACGAGGTGCTGATCACCGAGTTCACCGAGGCGGTCGAGAAGATCCAGAAGTGGCGCGACATCCTCAGCGACGTCGAGATCGCGGTGCGCGTCGGCGTCGAGGTGATGTCCTGCGGCGCGCCGCCCGGGCTGGGCTGCCTTTGGGGCCTGGTGGCGCAGTTCGGCATCTCGAGCGGCCTGTCGCTGCTCACGCGCACCAGCTATTTCGATGACTACATCGCCCGGCCGGCGGCGCAGGCGATCATGGACTCGGTGGTCGGCGACAAGTTGCAGAACCTGATGGTCGACGTCATGGAGATGACACCGCTGAAGGGCCAGATGGCCGGCCTGGCGCCGTGCGCGCGCAAGAAGTCCGGCGGTGGCGGCGGGGGGGGCGGCAACGGCATCGGCGGGCACCTGGAGAAGCTCGACCCGAACGATCCGGCCAACGCGAAGGCGCGCCAGGAGTGGGAGGCCGAACACAAGGACCAGATCCTGAAGGACCTGCAGACCGTTTTCCAGAAGGGCGACAAGACGCCGCTGACCGAGGAGGAGATCAACAAGCTCGTGAAGTCGCTGCAGGACTCCGGCAGGACGCCCGACGAGCTCAAGAAGATGCTGCAGGCCGCGCGCGACCCGAAGACGGGCAAGCTCGACTTCGACAAGGCCTCGGCGCAGGTCGCGAGCGGCACCGTGCCCGAGCAGGCGAAGGTCGAGCGCAAGATCGACTACAAAAAGGCGAGCCAGGTCAACGCGTTCTACGAGCGCAAGATCGGCTGGGCACCCACGACCTTCGTCGCGCAGCCCGGCGTCCAGGCCGACTCCCAGGCCTTCGCCGATGCGGTCTACGACATGCAGAAGGCCACCGGGCAATACGCCGATGGCATCGCCGGCCCTGCCACCACGACCGGGTTCTACGACGCGAACAAGCTGCCCCACGACGCCACCTACGACCAGGCCGTCCGGGTCGGCGCCGACGAGAAGACGGCCAAGGCCGAGAAGCAGGCCTCCGATGAACGACGCAAGAAATTCGCGGCGCTGCTCGAGGAGCCCAACGTGAAAGCGGCGCTCGACGAGGCGCTGCCCTCGGACGACCAGCTCAAGAAGGACCTGGCGTCGTTCGATTGGAAGCTTTTGCCCGACGGCACCGCCGCGATCACGAAGATCGGCGGGCGCCCGCTGTTCCTGATCAAGACGGATGCAAAGCACCGGATGGGCCAGTACTTCAACGTCGCGGTGCGCGAAGTCGACGGCAAGAAGCAGGAGATGGCCGTCAAGACCGGCCGTCGCTTCGCGCTGGACAAGGTGGCGGCGGGCGAGAGCTACAGCTTCGGCGTGGACGACGGCGGCAATATCGGCCTGGGGATGGCCATCCTTCCCAAGGGCGTGGAAATGAACGACTTTGCGGAGCCGAACCCCTGGTTCCTGTTCGGCCACGCCGTGGAGTTCCAATGAACGGCGTCATCGGCTCGGCGCCTCGCCGCGCGTTCCTGCAACAGTCCTTCGACGCCTTCGAAGCCGCGCTGGAACGCCGCGTGCGCGCCGTGGTGCAGCCGGGAACCGCCGCGGACACGTCGCGCGTCGAGTTCCCGCAACCGGATGCGGACGACGACCACCCCTACGCGACGTTCGTCCGCGACGAGCGCCTGGACCGCGACGCGCAGCTCCTCCTGCTGCTCGCGTTCGCGCCGTGCGTGCGCCCCGAGTTCCTCGACCGCATCATGCAGCGTACGCTGCCCGGTGCCGGCGACTACCCGCAGTTCGGCGGCGTGCGCGGCCGCCAGCATCGCGGCTTCCTGCCCACCGGCGACACCGCGCTGCTGCTGCTCGCGGGCGACGATCTGGCGGCGCGCCTGCGCTGGCAACGCCTGCTGTGCGACGAGCATCCGCTGGTGCGCTTGGGCACCGTTCGACTCGACGATCCCGAGCCGGGCGATCCGCCGATGAGTGGCCGGCTGGTACTGGACGCCGACGATGCCGAACGCTTCACCACCGGCAAGGTGCGCCCACCGCGCCTGAGCATGCGCTTTCCCGCGCAGCGCCTCGAGACGGCGATGACGTGGGACGACCTCGTGCTGTCCGCGCGCGCCACGGCCGAACTCAAGGAGCTGGAGAACTGGCTCGCGCACGGCGACGTGCTGCTGGACGACTGGCAGATGCGCCACAAGCTGCGCCCCGGTTGCCGCGCGCTGTTCTTCGGGCCACCAGGCACCGGCAAGACGGTCACGGCCACGGTGCTGGGCAGGCGCACGGGCCGCGAGGTGTTCAAGGTCGACCTGTCGATGGTCGTGTCCAAGTTCATCGGCGAGACCGAGAAGAACCTGGCCACGCTGTTCGACAAGGCCGAGCACAAGGAGTGGATCCTGTTCTTCGACGAGGCGGACGCGCTGTTCGGCAAGCGCACGCAGGTGCGCGACGCGCATGATCGCTACGCCAACCAGGAGGTGTCGTTCCTGCTGCAGCGCATCGAGAACTACCACGGGCTCGTGATCCTTGCGTCCAACCTCGCCGGCAACGTTGACGAGGCGTTCGCGCGCCGCTTCGAGCACCTGATCCACTTTCCGATGCCGCGCCAGAACGAGCGCCTGCTGATCTGGAAGAAGGGCCTGCCGCCCAAGGCCGAACTGGAGGCGGGCGTCGACCTCGCACAGATCGCGGGGCGCTACGAGCTGAGCGGCGGGATGATCATGAACGTCATCCGGCACGCGTCGTTGAAGGCGATTGCGCGCGGCGAGGTCGTGCTGCGCCAGGACGACCTGCTGGATGGCGTCCGCCGCGAGTTCGGCAAGGAAAACCGCCTCGAGTGAGCGGCGTTCCTCAGGCGGTTGGCGGCAGGGGTGGCCGTTCGGCGGCGATGTCCGCGGGGCCGCCGGGCCCGCCGGCGCGACGCCAGCGCGCCACGCTTGCCTCGAGGTTGTCGCGCCAGCCCGGGTCGCCGCTGGCCAGCATGGGCGCCTCGGTGGCCTCGGCGATCGTCACGGGCCATTCCACGTGCGGCTCCTCCCAGGACAGCGTGCGCAGGCCGACCTCGCGCGCGAGCTCGCGCAGCCGCGCCCAGTGCGCCGCGAGCGGGCCGTCACTGCTCCAGCTCCACCGGCCGTCGATGAACAGCACCAGGTCGGCGGCCATGCCGTACTGATGGAACGACGCCCAGCCGCGCGCGTTCGTGACGATGCTGCCGGCCCGCGTGCGGCCCTGCGCGTAGAGCCACTCCTGGCGTTCCGGCGTGCGGAAGGCCTCGAAGACGCGGAACGGCAGGGTCTCGGCGGCGAGCTGCGCGAGCAGGCGGTCGAGCGCCGCGCGGAAGCTCGGATGCAACTGGGCCGGGTCGCGCAGCTTGACGTCGACGTCGATCGCGGGCGCGCTGGGCGCAGGCGGCGCGGCCGGTGCGGCCGGTGCGGTCGCGACGGGCGCGCTTTCGGCGGCGAGGCGCACCCAGGCCGTGGCGACGAAGCCCGAGACCTGGCCGAACGTGACGGGCAGCCATCCATCGACGCTGCCTGCGGTGGCCACGCCCACCTGGCCTCGGTGCAGGACCGCCAGCACGGCGGCGTCGACGCTGCCGGCAGCGCGCAGGTTCAGGGCCGTCGCCGTGACTTCGCAGGGAGTGGTCATGGCTCAGCCCTTCGCCGCCAGCGCCTCGGAGGCGGCCAGGCGCTGCACGTAGGCGTCGACGCGCGCGGCCAGCGCGCCCCCCATGGCCGCCGCCTGGGTGCCACCGCCGGCAGTGGCCAGCGCCGCCTGCAGCTTGGCGTGATCAGCGCGCAATCCGGCCAGGTCGGATTCGAGGGCCGGCAGCGCGGCCGCAAGCGCGGCCTCGTGGCCGGCGGCGGCGGTCTCCGATCGCAGCGCCGCCAGGCGACTCGCGGCGTCGTCGATCGCGGCGTCCAGCGTCTTCGCGTCGGGTGAGGGCATGGGCGAGGGCGAGGGCGAGGGCGAGGGCGCCGAATCGCGCTTGATCGCGCTCCGTACCGCCTCGACGCTGCGGCTGCCGAAATAGAAGCTGATGAAC
>Ga0209677_101325_pt1 | contig 10909 bp, 8 predicted proteins | sample AraplaCvi_mCL_r2_2_FD_184285 | JGI IMG/M metagenome (GOLD analysis project Ga0209677, IMG submission 184285) | Arabidopsis root microbial communities from North Carolina, USA - plate scrape CL_Cvi_mCL_r2 (SPAdes) (version 2) | ecosystem: Host-associated > Plants > Roots > Endosphere | place: USA... | reverse complement strand
ACGCCAACGACGAGGCGCAGTTCGCCGAGCTGCGCACGCTGGGCGAACTCACGCAGGTGGCGTGGAAGCACGACGTCCAGACGATGATCGAGGGCCCCGGCCACGTGCCGATGCACCTGATCCAGGCCAACATGACCGAGCAGCTGCGCCTGTGCGGCGAGGCGCCGTTCTACACGCTGGGCCCGCTCACCATCGACTGCTCGCCGGGCTACGACCACATCGCGTCGGCCATCGGCGCGGCCATGATCGGCTGGATGGGCACGGCGATGCTGTGCTACGTGACCCCCAAGGAACACCTGGGCCTGCCCGACCGCGACGACGTCAAGCAGGGCCTGATCGCCTACAAGATCGCAGCCCACGCCGCCGACGTCGCCAAGGGCCACCCGGGCGCCCGCGCACGCGACGACGCCATGAGCAAGGCGCGTTTCGAGTTCCGCTGGCACGACCAGTTCAATCTGGCGCTCGACCCCGACACCGCACGCCGGTACCACGACGCCACCCTGCCGGCCGAGGCCGCCAAGGAAGCGCACTTCTGCAGCATGTGCGGCCCCAAGTTCTGCTCGATGAAGACGTCGCAGGAAGTGCGCCAGTACGCCGCCGCGCAGGCCCACGCCACGCTGGCCGATGCCGATTCGGTGGCACGTGCCGGTGCGCAGGGGCCCAGGCCGCGGACGGCGCTGGGCAAGCCGTTCGTTCCCATCTACGACTCGGAGGTCTGACATGAGCCACGTCGCCATCGCCGGGGCCGGCGTCGCCGGCCGGCTGCTCGCGTTCCAGCTGGGCCGCCTCGGTCACGAGGTGGACGTCTACGACCTCGCGCCCGATGCCGCGGCGCCCGAGGGCTCGCGCCAGCATCCGGCCGCCGCGTTCACCGCGGCCGGCATGCTCAGCCCGCTGGCCGAGCTCGACCACGCGCCGGCCGACATCGCCGAACGCGGCTGGCGCTCGCTGGACCTGTGGCCCGGCATCGTCGCCGCGCTCGGGCCGCAGTACCGCACGCCCGCGCTGCTGCGCCTGAACGGCAGCATGCTGGTGGCGCATCCCAACGACTCGGGCGCCGCGCTGCGCGTGCTCACGCGGATGAAGGCCGCCAATGCACGGGCGGCGCGCGAGCGCCTGCACGACGTGTCCGAGCGCGACGACCCGACGACGCTGCAGTTGCGCGAGCCGCAGGACAAGCCGCCGCAACGCGACCCGCAGGCGCTCACGCGCGAGCAGCTGGGCGCGCTGGAGCCGGCCCTGCTGCCGACCCTGCAGGGCTGGCTGCTGCCCGGCGAGGGCCAGATCGACACCACGCGGCTGCTGCCCGCGCTCGTGGCCGAGAGCCCGCGCGTGCGCTGGCACTGGGGCCAGCGCGTCAACTCGGTCGAGCCGCACGCGATGCACGTGGCCGGCCGCCGGCCGCTGGAGGTGGACTTCGCTGTCGACACCCGTGGCCTGGGCGCGCGTCCCACCCTGCCGTTGCGCGGCGTGCGCGGCGAGCTGCTGTGGCTGCACGCGCCCGGCCTGGAACTGCGTCGTCCGGTGCGCTGCGTCCATGCACGGCATCGCGTCTACCTCGTGCCACGCCATGGCGACCTCGTCATCGTGGGCGCCACCGAAATCGACAGCGAGGACACCTCGCCGGTGAGCGTGCGCAGCACCATCGAGCTGCTGTCGGCCGCCAACAGCATCCTGCCGCCGCTGGCCGAGGCACGCATCGTGAGGCTGGACACGCACCTGCGCCCCGCCACGTCCGACCAGCGCCCGCACCTGCACTGCGAGCCCGGCCTGATCCGCCTGAACGGCCTGTTCCGCCACGGCTTCCTGCTGGCGCCGGCGCTGATCGAGGAGGCGCTGGAGCGCACCGGCCTGCTGCAGGGCGCGCGTCACCAGGAGACGGCCCATGCGTGAAGGAGACGATGTCTTCGCGCCGGTCGCCCCCGCGGCGCCGGCCGCCGCGCCCGCGCACGCGGCCCGCGTCGTCGTCAACGGCGCCGATCACCCGTGGCGGCTGGGGCTCACCGTCGAGGACGTGCTGGCCGAGCGCGGCGACGACGGGCAGGCCGTGGCCACCGCCGTCAACACCCGTTTCGTGCCGCGCGGCGCGCGCGCCGAGACGCCGCTGTGGCCGGACGACCGGCTGGTGGTGTTCTCGGCCATCGTCGGAGGCTGACGATGCGGCTCGACTTCTCCGCCGCCGCGCCCTCGCCCTGGCGCCTCTACGGCCAGCGCCTGGACAGCCGCTTTCTCATCGGCAGCGCCGGCTACCCGTCGCCCGCGGTGCTCGCGCACGCCATCACGGCGTCGGGCGCCCAGGTGGTCACGGTCGGCCTCAAGCGCGAGATCGCCGGCGGCGCCACGCCGCACGGCGGCGACGCCATCACGCTGCTGCGCGGCGTCTGCCAGTCCACCGGGGCGCGCCTGCTGCCCAACACCGCCGGCTGTCGCAGCGCGCGCGAGGCGGTGCTGCTCGCGCAGATGGCGCGCGAGCTGTTCGACACCTCGTGGATCAAGCTGGAGGTGATCGGCGACGACCACACGCTGCAGCCCGATCCGTTCGAGCTCGTCGACGCGGCCGCGCACCTGGTCAAGCTGGGCTTTCACGTGTTCCCGTACTGCACGGACGACCTGGTGGTGTGCCGCCGCCTGCTGGCCGCCGGCTGCGAAGTGCTGATGCCCTGGGCCGCGCCCATCGGCTCGGGCCAGGGCCTGCTCGACCCGGCCGCGCTGCGCACGCTGCGCGCGCGCCTGCCGGGCGTGCCGATGATCGTCGATGCCGGCCTGGGCGCGCCCTCGCACGCCGCGTTCGCGATGGAGCTGGGGTTCGATGGCGTGCTGCTCAATTCGGCGGTCGCGCAGTCGGTGAATCCGCCGCAGATGGCCATGGCGTTCGCGCACGCGGTGGCCGCGGGACGGCTCGGCTACGAGGCCGGCCTGATCGCCCCGCAGGACATGGCGCGCCCCAGCACGCCGTGCGGCAGCGAACCCATCCTCGTCGATTGAAGGAGGCCACGACATGCTCGTCGCGCAAGATACCCACCACCCCATCGACGCCGCGCGCAAGACGGACGAGCGTCGCCCCGTGGTCTGGACGATCTCTGGCACCGACAGCGGCGGCGGCGCCGGCCTGCATGCCGATATCCGCACGCTCGACGCGTTCGGCGTGCACGGCGCCTGCGCCGTCGCGGCGGTGACGGCGCAGCACTCGCTGGCCGTCACGCACGTCGAGCCCGTCGCGCCCGACGTGCTCGACGCCCAGCTGCTGGCGCTCGAGGGCGACATGCCGCCCGACGCCATCAAGACCGGCCTGCTGGGCAGCCTCGCGAACCTGCGCGTGGTCGTGGGCTGCGTGCGTCGCCTGCGCGAGCGCCATCCCGAGCGCCAGATCCCGCTGGTGGTCGACCCGGTGTTCGGTGCCACCACCGGCGCGTCGTTCGCCGACGGAGAGCTGCGCGAGGCCTACCGCAGCGAGCTGCTGCCGCTGGCCACGCTGGCCACGCCCAACGTGGCCGAGGCGCGCGCGCTGGTGCCCTCGTCGCAGCTGCTGGGCCCCGAGGCGCTCGCGCGCGCGTGGCGCGCGTTCGGCGTGCGCGCGGTGGTCGTGACCGGCGGCGACAGCGATCGCCTGGCCGAGGACGAGATCGCGCAGCTGTCCACGGCCAGGCTCGCGTCGCGCCTGGCCGAGATCGACGCGCGCGCCGCGTGGGCGCACGACTGGCTGGACGCCGAGCACGGCCTGCGCAGCCGCGGTTGGCTCGCGTCGCGGCGCATCGAGACCGAGCACGACCACGGCACCGGGTGCGTGTTCGCGTCGGCCGCCGCCGCGGCGCTGGCGCACGGCTTCGTCGCGGCCGACGCCGTGGTGCTCGCGAAGATGGCCACCACCGAGGGCCTGCGCCATTCGTACGCGGCGGGCGACGGCGCCGGGCCCGTCGCCCCGCGCGCCCGCTTCGCGAGCCGCCTGGCCAACCTGCCTGCGCTCAATCCGCTGCCGCACGCCCCCTCGCGCTTCGCGTTCCCCGAGATGCCGCAGTCCACGCGCGGCCTGTACGCCATCGTCGACTCCAGCGACTGGGTGGCGCGTGTCCTGGCCAACGGCGTGCGCCTGGTGCAGCTGCGCATGAAGGACGCCGACGGCGGGCTGCTGGTGCGCGAGATCCGCGCGTCGGTCGCGCTGGCGCGCGCGGCAGGGGCGCAGCTGATCGTCAACGATCACTGGGAGCTCGCGCTCGAGCTCGGCGCGCACGGCGTCCACCTGGGACAGGAAGACCTGGAGCGCGCCGACATCGACGCCCTGCACCACGCGGGCCTGCTGCTGGGCATCAGCACGCACTCGTACTGGGAGGTGTGCCGCGCCCGCGCGCTGCGCCCGAGCTACATCGCCTGCGGCCCCATCCACGCGACGCAGCTCAAGCAGATGCCGTGGATCCCGCAGGGTGACGCCAACCTCGCCTACTGGTGCGACCTGCTGGTGGACACGCCCGTGGTGGCGATCGGCGGCATGGACGCCGCGCGCGCCCGGGCGGCGATGCGGGCCGGCGCCTGGGCGGTGGCGGTGGTCGGCGCGATCACGCGCAGCGACGATCCGCAGGCGGCCATCGCCGCGCTGCGCGAGGCGGTCGAGGTGGCGCGCGACGATCGCGTGGCGGCGCCGGCGTTCGCACGCTCGACGCTGCCAGGGCGCCTGGGCGACGGACGCCGCGGCGCCTGACCGGCCCCCCGCTCAGGGCGCCACGATCGTCCTGCTGGCAAAGCCCGCGCGCTTCATCGTCCCGTCGTTGAGCTTGACGGCCACGACATAGCTGCGTCCCGGCTTCATGCGGGCCGCGCGCAGGTCGGCGGCGCGCTTGCCCGCGCCGAACAGCAGCGTCTGCCAGACCGTGGCGCGCGCTCCGCCGGTCCTGGCCAGTTCGGGGTCGAGCACGTAGACCAGCGTCATCATCACGCCGGGCGGCGGCGTCCAGGTGACTTGCGAACCGGAGATCGAGATGCCGAAGGTCTCCGGCACGTGTCCGCCCACCGGCAGCAGCTCCCAGGTGCCGCGCGGCGAGATCCAGTAGTCGATGCAATCGGCGATGGCGATGTGCTGCTTGCCGCCGGCCACGGTATAGGTGCCGGCGTATCCGCCCACCTCGGCCGACCAGGCGCCGACGAAGCCGCCCTTCTGCGCGGTGCCGTCGACGCTGCCGCCCCATTCGCCCTTGAGCGCCGGCCCGGCCTTGGCGCCCGACACCGTGCCCAGGCTCTCGCTCTGGCAGCCGACGTAGGTGAAGAACATGCTGCCGGAGAACGCGTTGTCGCCGGTCGGCAGCGACAGGTAGACGGAGCCCGGCGTCGGGTCTTCCGGATTCGCGACCGGATCCTCCTGGTAGTACCCGACGTACAGGCCGCCGGCCGGATCGGCGGGCGCGGCATCGGCCGCAAGTGCGGGCATCGCGGCGGCCAGCGCCACGGCGGAAAGGGCGGGAAGGAAACGCTTCATGGTCGTGATGGCCGAAAGCCGCGCGAGATTGTGGACGGGCCGCATTGTAGGAATCCGGGGACACCCGAGTGTCACGCGCCCTCGCACGCCGATTGCCGACACGAGGCCTCGCTGCTCGAGGAGCCCTCGTGGACTGGCCCGCCCTGCAAAACACCGTCAACGCCTGGAACATCTCGCTGTTCACGCTCGGCAAGACCGACATCACCGTCTTCGCGTTGGTCAAGCTGCTGTTGTCAGCATTGCTGCTGTGGTTCGTGGCGGGGCGCTTCAGTCGCTGGACGCTGGGGCGCCTGCTCAGCCGCACCAGCATGCAGGAGGGCCAGCGCGCGGCCATCGGCGGGCTGGTGCACTACGTGGTGCTGGTGTTCGGCGCCGTCGTCATCCTGCAGAACGCCGGCATCGAGCTGACGGCGTTCGCCATCGTCGGCAGCGCGCTGGGCGTGGGCGTGGGCTTTGGCCTGCAGAACATCATCAGCAACTTCATCAGCGGGCTGATCGTGCTGCTGGAGCGGCCCATCGAGATCGGCGACCGCATCGAGGTGTCAGGCGTCGAGGGCGTGGTACGCGAGGTGGGCGCGCGCCGCACCACCGTGGTCACGCCCGACCACATCGCCATCCTGGTGCCGAACCAGAAGTTCATCACCGACAACGTCACGAACTACAGCTACCTCAAGCAGAGCGTGCGGCTGCGCGTGCCGGTGTCGATCGCGCCGGGGCAGGACGTGCGCCAGGTCGAGGCGATGCTGCTGGCCGCGGCCAAGTCGGCGCCGGTGTTGGCCGATCCGGCGCCGCAAGTGGCGATGACCGCGATGACCACCACCGCCACGTCGCTCGAGCTCTGGGCCTGGTACGACAGCCGCACCTACTCGCACGCCGAGATCCTGAGCAAGGCCTACTTCGCGATCATTGAGACGCTGGTGCACGCGCAGGTCAAGCTGGCCGGATGAGCGAACCGGCGCGCGCGCCGGTTCGCCCCGCCCATCAACGACGCACCGATTGACGCGTCGAGTTCAGGCCGTCCGACAGGATCACCTCGAACGCGCCGCCCGCGGGCAGCTCACCCGTGGACAGCTGTGCGCTTCCGCCGCGCAAATCCTGCGACAGCGTGACGCGCTGGCCGTTGGCGCCGACCCAGGTGATCGTGGCGTACGCGTTGGTGCGCGCGTCCCACGTCAGCGCGAGCTGGCCGGCGGCTTCCTTGACCTGCAGGGGCGCGGCTTCGCGGCCCGTCGACTGCACCGTGATGCGATCGCCGCTGCTCGCGCGCTGCACCAGCGTGCGGCCCGCCTGCAGCACCGTGACGCTCTGCACCGCGCCCGTGTTCGGGATCGCCACGCTGAAGTGCGTCATCTTCGCGTCGTGATCGAGCTGCATCGGCGTGAACGGGTAGTCCGTCGTGCCCGCGGCCGTGACCACGCGCAGCACGTGCGTGCCCGACGCCGCCATCGCCGTGTGGCCAACGAAGCCCTTGACGGGGTTCAGCGTGGTGCCCGACGCGCCGATCTCGCCGCTGATCAGCAGCACTTCACGCGTGTCCGCCGACTGCACCTGCGCCGACGACGACTCGCCGCCCACGGACAACGCCGCCGTCTTCAGCGTCTTGTTGCCCGGATAGAGCCAGTTCTGCATGACCGTGTAGTTGTAGTCCGAGAACACCTGGCCGCCGCAGTAGCTCATGATGTCGTGGCGGTCGGTGGGACGCGGGTCGTAGAAGCTCTTCTCGTTGGCCAGGTACGGCCAGACGACGTGGCCCGGCTTGCTCAGGTTGGCGTCGGGGTACGGATAGTTGGGGTCGGGGTTGCCGGCGCCGCCGCAGGCCGCGTGCGGCAGCGAGAAGTTGTGGCCCAGCTCATGCGAGGCCACGTCGCGCACGGACGTCGGCGCGCTGGGCATGTCGAAGCCGATGGCTGCGGTGCCGGGCACGTAGCCCAGGCCCGCCAGGCCCCAGGTGCGCTTGGGCACGAAGCCGAAGTAGTGATCCTGCGAGGCAGCGCCTTCGATCGAGTGCAGGTCGGCGAGCTCGCCCAGGATCTTGCCGTAGGCATCGCTCCACGCGTTCTCGTCGGCCGGGTACGTCGTCACCTTCGACGACGTGTACGTGGCGTGCTGCACCGTCGTCACGCTGGACACGGGGAACAGCGACTGCAGGTGCGGCGCGAGGTCGCTCGGACGCTGGCCGACGGTCCCGCCGACGTTGATCGCGATCGGCGTGAACTTCATCGGAACGCCGCCGCCGACCTTCGGCGTGAGCGTGGTGGCGGCCGCGGAATCGAGCTGCACGGACAGGCGCAGGCCCGCCTTCACGAACGACGCCGGGATCGTCGCCGTATACGAATCGGCGAAGCTGGGCACGGCGGGCACCGTGGTCGGCAGCGCGGCGGTGGGCGCCGTCATCACGATGTCGGTGGCGCTGCCACCTCCCGTGTTGTCGATGTGCAGGCGCGCCACCGGCTTGGCGGCGCCGGAGGTGGTGGCGACGACGTTGACCTTGAGCAGCGCGTCCTTGTTGGAGACCAGCACCAGCGCCGAGTCGTCGCTGTTGAAAAGCATCGACTGCGCGATCTGGATATTGCCGACCTTGGACGTGGCCACCGGCGGCGCCGCGATCTTGAACGACGACATCTGGTCGTTGAAGCTGAGCGACACCAGGTTGGCGGTGTCGCCGGTCAGCACCAGCGACTTGCCCCCATAGTTGATGTCCCAGTACAGCGTGACCTTGGAGCCCGCGGGCACCTTGACCGACGACACGCGATCGTTCCACGCGCCGCCCACCCAGGTCGAATCGGCCGAGGCGCAGAAGCTGGCACCCTGGTAGTTGACGTGCTCGTAGAAGCACACCTGCGGCGCGGCGGCCGCGGCGGTGGAGACGACCGCGGCAGCGGTGTCGCCGCCAGCGTCGGCCGAGTCGGCCGAGGTCGTCGGCAGCTGGCCGTTGCCGCCGCCACAGGCCGCGAGGACGGCCGACAGGATCACGGACACGGGGAACGCGAGCGCGCGGGTCGGCGCGGCAAGGATCGGGCGAGAGTTCAAGGCAGTCTCCGGGAGATTGTTCGGGCGTTGTTCGAGCCGGCGAAGGACAAGCCGCCATCCGCATCGGTGACGCGATCCTGCGGGCGCGGACGGGACGCGAAGTAACCCGGTGCTTGCGCTTGTAAAGGTTCTGTAACCGTATTTCGACGATCCGGCGCGCGTTCCGTGAAAGCGGTTTCATGCCTACAGGCCGTACGTACGAGGGTACAGACGGCTTCCCGCGACCGGTCCGTGGCCGAAACCGCCCGGGGCCGACGATCACGCTTGGTCACGCCTTCGTGAGGTGCCCCCCCAAGAACGAGGGACCCGGTGTCAGGTCTTGCGTTTTGCGGTGTCAGGTCTTGCGTTTTGCGGCGCCAGGTCTTGCGTTTTGCGCAGCTTCGCCGCGGGCATGGGTTTCCGGCGCCCCAACCGGCCTGTTGCCACATGGCACCCCGTCGCCGGCCTTCTAAGCTCGAGCAATGACTCGACCTCTTCGCATCGAATTTCCCGGCGCCGTCTATCACGTCACGTCTCGCGGAGACAGGCAGGAGCGCATCTTCAAGGACGACATCGACCGCCGACGTCTCCTCGCGATCCTTGACAGCGCCCTGCTCCGCTTTGACGCGGAGATGTTCGCCTTCTGTCTCATGGGCAATCACTACCACTTCGTGATGCGCACGCGACAGCCGACCCTTTCGCGCCTCATGCGACAGGTGAATGGCGAATACACACGCGCCTTCAACCATCGCCACGAGCTGACCGGTCACGTGTTCCAAGGCCGCTTCCACGGTGTTCTCGTCGACTCGGACTCGTATCTGCTGACGCTATGCCGCTACGTCGAAATGAATCCGGTCCGAGCGGGCCTGGTGAAGTCGCCGGAACAGTGGCTCTGGAGCAGCTACCGCGCGCACGTCGGCCTGGAACACGGGCGTGTGTGGCTGTCGACGGACGTCGTTCATGGCCATCTCCTGCAGCGAGAGGTCAGGACGCCTGAGGATCGTCGCCAGGCCCAGCGGCTCTATGCCGAAACCGCGACATCGAGTCCAGTCGATTCGCTCTGGACAGAACATCTGCACGGCGAGATCTTCCTGGGCAGCGAGGTGTTTGCCTCGGAGATGCTGTCGAGAGCCAAGCCGCCCCGGCTGGAATGCCCTGAAATCGCGGCCGCCCAGCGCACGCGACCCGGAATGCGCCTGCAAGATTGGATCTCGCGGGACCGAACGAGGGCGGAATCCTTCAGGCTGGCCTACTCCAGGGGCGGTCTGACGATGTCCGAGATTGCGCGGCAAGCCGAGTGTTCCGTCACGACGGTCAGCCGCGCGATCGCCCAAGCAGAGCGAGCGCAAAATGCAAGACCTGACACCGCAAAACGCAAGACCTGACACCGCCTAGATCGTCGCGACCAGCCAGCCCCTCAAGCTATTGAAGAACGCCACCGCGTCCGCCCGTTCCAGATCGGCGCGGCTCAGCACGGCCTCCTCGATCGCTCCGTCTTGCAGCAGTCGCGCCCGCGCGATGCCGTTCAGCAGGCCGCAGTGCAGGGCCGGCGTCAGCCAGCGTCCGTCGACGCGCAGCGCCACGTTGCCGCGCGTGAACTCGGTGAGTTCGCCGCGCTCGTTCCAGAGCAGGGTGTCGAACACGCTGTCATCGGCGGGCGCGAACGTGTCGTAGTGCGCGCGGTGCGTGGTCTTGAAGCGTACGAACTCGCCGTCGCTGCCCACCAGGGGACGTTCGGCCAGGCGCACGCGCACCGGCTCCGGCGTGGGCGCGAGCGCGAACGCCTGCGCGCGCGCCTCGCCCGCGCGGGACGCGAGCAGGCGCACGCGCCAGCGGCCGGTGGGGTGCGTGCGCGCGAGCTCGTCCAGCGCCGCGCGCGCGGCCACCAGCGGCGACGCGAACGCGAAGTGCGTCGCGGCGGCGGCCATGCGCGCGAGGTGCGCCTCGGCATCCGCGAACGCCCCCTCCTCCAGCCGCAGCGTCTCCAGCAACTCGAACGCCTGGCTCGCGCGGTCGACGAACGCGCGCTTGTGGCGCCACTCGGCCCACTCCCCGTCCGCCGTCGCGTCGGAGGTGATGCCGCTTCCGATGCCGCAGCGCACGTGCGTGGTGGCGCCGTGCTCGTGCAGCTGCAGCGTGCGGATCGGCACGTTGAACGTCGCCGCGCCGCCGGGCTGCACCACGCCGATCGCGCCGCAGTACACGCCACGCGCCTCGGGCTCGAGCGCGCGGATGAGCCGCATCGCCTGCACCTTGGGCGCGCCGGTGACGGAGCCGCAGGGAAACAGCGCGCCGAAGACATCGGCCAGCGTGAGGCCGGGGCGCGTCGCGGCGACGACGTCCGAGCTCATCTGCCACACGGTGGGCCAGGCCTCGGTGTGGAACAGGCGCGGCACGCGCACCGAGTGCGGCGTGGCCAGGCGCGACAGGTCGTTG
>Ga0209677_101323_pt1 | contig 10926 bp, 10 predicted proteins | sample AraplaCvi_mCL_r2_2_FD_184285 | JGI IMG/M metagenome (GOLD analysis project Ga0209677, IMG submission 184285) | Arabidopsis root microbial communities from North Carolina, USA - plate scrape CL_Cvi_mCL_r2 (SPAdes) (version 2) | ecosystem: Host-associated > Plants > Roots > Endosphere | place: USA... | reverse complement strand
CGCCAAGTCCGTACTCTATGACGCCGGCTTCGGCTTTCCGGGCCATACGGAGTTCCTGGCGGATCTCGCAACGCGCGCGACCGGCAAACGGGTCATGCCCGTCATGCTTCTGGCCGGTCCCAAGCTCCGTGCCATTCCGGTCACGATTCATATTCCACTGAAGGACGTGCCGCAGGCACTGACGTCCGATCTCATCATCGAGACCTGCAGAATTACCGATCACGATCTGCGCAGCCGCTTCGGCATCTCCAAGCCGCGGCTGGCGGTTGCGGGCCTCAACCCGCATGCCGGCGAAAACGGCGCCCTCGGCAAGGAGGATGACGACATCATCCGTCCGGCGATCGACGTTCTTCGCAGCGAGGGGATCGATGCCTTCGGCCCCCTTCCCGCGGATACGATGTTCCATGACGAGGCCCGCCGCCGATACGACGTCGCCATCTGCATGTATCACGATCAGGCCCTGATCCCGGCCAAGGCGCTCGGCTTCGACGATTCCGTCAACGTCACGCTCGGGCTGCCGTTCGTCCGCACCTCGCCGGACCACGGCACGGCCTTCGGCATTGCCGGCAAGGGGATCGCCAAGGAGGACAGCCTGGTGGCCGCTCTGAGGCTCGCCAACGAGATCAGCGGCAAGACTGGAAGCAATCGCTGATGGCTGCACTTGACGGCTTGCCACCTCTTCGCGACGTGATCCAGCGTCATGGCCTCGATGCGCGCAAGGCGCTTGGCCAGAATTTCCTTCTCGATCTGAACCTGACCCAGAAGGTCGCGCGCACCGCCGGCTCGCTTGAAGGCGTTACCGTATTCGAGGTTGGGCCAGGGCCTGGCGGGCTGACGCGCGCCATTCTGGCGCTTGGCGCCGCCAAGGTCATCGCCGTCGAGCGCGATTCACGCTGCCTGCCGGCGCTTGCTGAGATCGCCGATCACTATCCTGGCCGGCTTGACGTGATCGAGGGCGATGCCCTGAAGACGGATTTCGCTGCAATGGCACCGGAAGGTCCTGTCAAGATTATCGCCAACCTACCCTACAATGTCGGCACCCAGCTGCTGGTCAACTGGCTTCTGCCGCCAAGCTGGCCACCCTTTTGGCAGTCGCTGACCCTGATGTTCCAGAAAGAGGTCGGCCAGCGGATCGTTGCGCAGGCAGATGATAATCATTATGGCCGGCTTGGCGTTCTCTGCGGCTGGCGCACGGAGGCGCACATGGCCTTCGACATATCTCCACAGGCCTTCACGCCGCCGCCAAAGGTGACGTCCTCGGTGGTGCATCTGACGCCAAGGGAAAATCCCATCCCCTGCGCCGTCGACAAACTGGAAAAGATAACGCAAGCCGCTTTCGGCCAACGCCGTAAAATGCTGCGCCAGAGCCTGAAGCCGCTCGGTGGCGAAGCGTTGCTGCTGAAGGCCGATATCGATCCGCAACGGCGTGCCGAGACGCTCTCCGTGGAAGAGTTTTGCCTATTGGCAAACTGCCTTTGATCGGATCAGAGCTTCCTATCAGCCTCAGCGCTTCGGCGTTTCTTCCAGCAAATCTCGAACGAAATCGAACATGCCGTGCCGGCGATCGCGGCGCAGGCGCTCGGCCTTGACGATCGACTGCACGGCGTCGAAGGCGACGTTAAGGTCATCGTTGACGATGACATAGTCGTATTCGCGCCAATGCGCGATCTCGGCGCGGGAATTGGCGAGACGCATCGCGATGACCTCTTCCGAATCCTCGGCGCGGCGATGCAGGCGCGATTGCAGCTCCGTCATCGTTGGGGGCAGCACGAAGATGGAGACGACGTCCGCCGGCATCTTTTCCTGCAGTTGCTGGGCGCCCTGCCAGTCGATGTCGAAAAGCATGTCACGCCCTTCGGCCATCGCCGTCTCCACGGGTTCGCGCGGCGTGCCATAAAAATTGCCATGCACCTCGGCCCATTCGAGCAGCGAGTCGGAATCGCGAAGTCGCTCGAACTCGCGCTGCGAAACGAAATGATAATGCACACCTTCGATTTCGCTCGGCCGGCGCTGCCGCGTCGTGACGCTGACGGAGAGGCTTACCTGCTTATCCTTGTCCAGCAGGGTACGCGCGATCGTCGATTTGCCTGCACCGGATGGCGAGGAAATCGCGAGCATCAGCCCCCGGCGGGCAATCGGAATGGATGTGGATGTCGCCGGCTTCATAGCCTACTCCAAATTCTGGACCTGTTCGCGGAACTGATCGATGACCACCTTCAGTTCGATGCCGGCGGCGGTAACCGCGGCGGTATTCGACTTCGAACAGATGGTATTCGATTCCCGGTTAAATTCCTGTGCAAGAAAATCGAGCTTGCGGCCGACGGGGCCGCCTTTGGAAAGGAGATCGCGCGCCGCCGCCACATGAGCCTTCAGGCGGTCGATCTCCTCGCGAAGATCGGCCCTGGTGGCGAGAAGGGCAGCCTCGGCATGCAGCCTGTCGCGATCGAGGCCCGACGAGCCGTCCAGAAGCGTGGCAACCTGTGCCGCCAGCCTCACGGCGATCTCCCGCGGTGAGCGCGAGGGATCTTGCTCGACCACAGCTGTCAGCGCCTCGATGGTTGCGACCTGACCGAGCAGGATCTGGCCAAGCGCCCGGCCTTCCCGTCCGCGCATGTCGCTGAGATCGCTAAGGGCCTCCTCAAGACCGGAGATGATGTCGGCGTCGCGTGCCGCAAGCACTTCTTCGCCTTCTTCAGCCTCCTTGAACTCGACGAGCCCACGAACGGCCATGAGGCTATCCAGCCTCAGAGGCGCGGGATCGACGATGCCGGCAAGCTGATCGCGCAGCGCCAGCACGGCCGCCAGCGCCTCCTGGTTCACGACGACCTCGACCCGGCTTTCCTCGACGGATAGCGACAGGCCGACCTGCAGGTTGCCGCGCGAAAACCGGTCGGCAATCAGCTTGCGGACATCGGTTTCCAAACGCTCCAGTCCCGCCGGCAACCGCAGGCGGACATCCAGCCCCTTGCCGTTCACCGACCGCAATTCCCATGCCCAGCGACTGCGCCCGCTCGTACCTTCACGCCGGGCAAAACCCGTCATGGACTGCAATGCCATGCAAGCCTCCGATAATTCCTATCCATAATCCGCTGAAAATCATCGGATTATGGACCAATGTAAAGTGAATCCGCGCCACCGCTTCAATGAGGCCATGGCGCAGCAAGGATCAGTTCGTCTTCTTTTTCTGCTGGGTGCCCGAACCGGTAGTGGTTGCGGCAGCGTCATCGGGCTGACCGTCAACCGCGATGGTGCTCGGATCTTCACCCTTTTCGGCGGCAAGCTTGCGCCAGCGCTTGACGTTGGCGTTGTGCTCTTCCAGCGTCGCGGCGAAGACATGGCCGCCCGTGCCATCCGCCACGAAGTAGAGATCCTGGCTCTTCCAGGGGTTGGCGACGGCTTCCAGTGCATCCTTGCCGGGATTTGCGATCGGCGTCGGCGGCAGGCCCTTGATGATATAAGTGTTATAAGGCGTCTCTTTCTTCAGATCCGACTGGTAGATCGGGCGATCGGAAGGCTTCCCCTCCCCGCCGAAGAGACCATAGATGATCGTCGGATCCGACTGCAGGCGCATGCCCTTGCCGAGACGGTTCAGGAAGACGGAAGCGACATGGGCGCGCTCGTCCGCCAGACCGGTTTCCTTCTCGACGATGGAGGCCAGCGTGACGAAATCCTGCTTGTTCGCCAGCTGCAGGTTCGGGTCGCGCTTATCCCAGATCTGCTCGACCAGCTTGTCCTGCGCGGCCGCCATCTGCTGGATAATTTCCGTGCGCTTGGTGCCGCGCGTGAACTTGTAGGTGTCGGGCCTCAGGCTGCCCTCTCCCGGCAGGGCAGATGGCAAATCACCTTCGAGCACGGGATCGGCCTGCAGCTTGTTGAAGATCTGCCGCACGGTCAGACCCTCGGGCAAGGTGACCGAATAGAGGATGGATTTGCCCGATTTCAGCAGTTCCATGATGTCCTTCATGGAAGCGCTCGCCTTGATCTCGTATTCGCCGGCCCGCAAGGTCTCGCCGTCATGCAGATAAGTGGTCGTCAGCCAACGGAAGATGCGCTGGTCGCTGATGATGTTATTGGATTCGAGACGATTGGCTATTTCGTTCAAGCCCGCGCCGTTACGGACGATGAAATTCGTATTGGTCGTCAGCGGGCCTGGGCTCTGGTAAACAGAGAAAGCATAATACGTGCCTGCTACGGCCGCGACGACGACGAAAATCGCCAACGTCATCAGGAAGTTCAGGAAGATCACCATCTGACTGCGGGCTTTGCGTGAACGCTTCGGCGGATCCGGAACACGCTCCGGACGCAGGGCTTCGCTTGCCGATTTCGGTATGATCGGCCCCTTCTGTCCGTTCGGAGTTCCGTTGCTCTGGTTCGTATCGCTCACCGGCAATCCCTTCCTTTTCGTGATTGCCTGCTCTTTGGCCAAGCAATGCGGCAAAAAACAGGTTCAGAGGATAAGGCGGAGCCGTATGAAGCTTCGCCTTCGACCGATCAGACATTACCGCGGCGCATCCCCGGGATGCATGGGGCGCGATAAAATTCGAGGACAGCGCGCAGGCTTGCCGAAGAGCATTCCCGCTTTCGCAGTTACGCGCTGTTATTATGCCTCATAACGGCGCAGGACAAGCGATGCGTTCGTGCCGCCGAACCCGAAGGAGTTGGACAGTGCGACATTGACGTCCCGCTTGCGGGCCTTGTGCGGAACAAGATCGATGGCGGTCTCGCGTTCCGGATTGTCGAGATTGAGCGTTGGCGGAACGATATTGTCGCGAATGGCGAGCGTGGCGAAGATCGCCTCGATTGCGCCGGCGGCCCCGAGCAGATGGCCTGTCGCCGACTTGGTGGACGACATGGAGATGCTGGACGCGGCATCGCCGACCAGCCGCTCGACGGCGCCGAGTTCGATCGTGTCGGCCATGGTCGAGGTGCCATGTGCATTGATATAGTCGACATCCGCCGGCGTCAGACCGGCGCGCTTCAAAGCCGATGTCATGCAGCGGAATGCACCCTCGCCGTCCGCCGACGGAGCGGTGATGTGATAGGCGTCGCCGGAAAGGCCGTATCCCACAACTTCGGCGTAGATCTTGGCGCCGCGGGCCTTGGCGTGTTCCAGCTCCTCCAGAACAACGACGCCAGCGCCCTCGCCCATCACGAAGCCGTCACGGTCGCGGTCATAGGGGCGCGAAGCTCTCTGCGGGTCGTCATTATATTCCGTCGACAGCGCCTTGCAGGCGGCAAAGCCGGCAAGCGAGATACGGCAGACCGGAGCTTCGGCGCCGCCCGCGACCATGACATCGGCATCGCCCAGCATGATCAGGCGGGCCGCATCGCCGATGGCATGCGCACCGGTCGAGCAGGCCGTGACGACGGCGTGGTTCGGGCCGCGCAGCTTGTGACGGATGGAGACCTGGCCGGAAACGAGGTTGATGAGACGCCCGGGAATGAAGAAGGGCGAGATGCGGCGCGGGCCCTTGTCGCGCAGCGTATAGCCGGCCTCGACGATACCTTCGAGGCCGCCGATGCCGGAGCCGATCATGACGCCGGTCGCGATCTGGTCCTCGTCCGTGGCCGGGTGCCATTCGGCGTCTGCCAGCGCCATATCGGCAGCTGCCATGCCATAGATGATGAAGGGGTCGACCTTGCGCTGCTCCTTCGGCTCCATCCAGTCGTCAGCATTGAAAGTGCCGTCGGTGCCGTCGCCAAACGGAATGCGGCATGCGATCTTCGCGGCGAGATCCTCGACCTCGAATTCGGTCACGAGGCGCGCGCCATTGTGCCCGGCGATCAAACGCGACCAGGACACCTCCGTGCCGCAGCCCAAAGGTGATACCATGCCGGTACCCGTGATAACGACACGTCTCATCGCCCTCAGACCCCCGTCTTCTTATGATGATATGCGTATAAATATGGTGCGCCCGACGTCGCGGGACGAAATAGGGCGGACTCTTGAGCCCGCCCATTCAAAAAGTACGAAAGATTAGGCCTGAGCCTTCTCAATGAACTTTACCGCGTCGCCGACCGTCAGGATCGAGTCAGCAGCGTCATCGGGGATTTCAACGCCGAATTCTTCTTCGAAGGCCATGACCAGTTCGACCGTGTCGAGCGAGTCCGCACCCAGATCGTCGATGAAGCTTGCGCTTTCAACGACCTTGTCGGCGTCAACGCCAAGATGATCAACAACAATTTTCTTTACGCGTTCTGCGATATCGCTCATGTCGGTTTCCTCGACCTTATGTCCTGATCAGAATGCCCTGTGACATCCCTACCCTAATTCAAGCCTGCAGCACCTGTTCTGGCGCCGCTGGCAAACCCGTACAACCCGGCGCTGAGATCCGGCCGAGCCGCCAAAAGCGCGGCGCCGTCCGTCTGCATTTTCGGGACGACTGTTCACAGTCATGGCCCGCTTAACACGGTTTAAGTCCGTCGCAAAGCCAGAAAATAGCCGGCTCCGGGTTGCTCAACATGCTATTGGAGGGAAAGTTCCCTCCAATAGCAATTCCCTTTAGATCATTGCCATGCCGCCGTTGACGTGGATCGTCTGGCCGGTGACGTAGCTGGCTTCGGAGGACGCAAGATAGGCGACCGCGGAAGCGACTTCCGCGCCGTTGCCCATGCGCTTCATGGGAATGGCACCCATGATGGCTTCCTTCTGCTTGTCGTTCAGCTTGCCGGTCATGGCGCTCTCGATGAAGCCGGGGGCGACACAGTTGACGGTGACGTTGCGGCTCGCGATTTCCTGCGCCAGCGACTTGGTGAAGCCGATCATGCCGGCCTTCGAGGCACAATAATTGGCCTGGCCGGGATTGCCTGTCACGCCGACGACGGAGGTGATGTTGATGATGCGGCCATAGCGACGGCGCATCATCGGATGGGTCAGCTCGCGTGTCAGCCGGAAGACGGCGGTGAGATTGACTTCCAGTACGGCATCCCAGTCCTCGTCGCTCATGCGCACGAACAGGCCGTCCTTGGTGATGCCGGCATTGTTGACGAGAATATCGACGCCGCCGAGCTCTTCTTCGGCCTTGGCACCGAGCGCCTTGACCTCGTCGCGATCCGACAGATTGGCCGGGAAGATCTTGACGCGGTCGCCCAGCTCGGCGGCCAATGCCTCCAGTCTCTCGACGCGCGTGCCATGCAGGCCGACAATGGCGCCCTGCTTGTGCAGGAGCCGGGCGATCTCTTCGCCGATGCCGCCGGATGAGCCGGTTACCAGGGCCTTGCGGCCGGTCAAATCAAGCATGTTTGTCCCTCGTTCCTTAATCTCTGTCAGCCGAGCAATACGCCAAGCGCCGTGTCGATATCAGCAGCATTGTTGACGGCGATGCCGTTGACCGATTTGTCGATGCGGCGCGCCAGGCCCGTCAGCACCTTGCCGGCGCCAATTTCATATAATGTTGTCACGTTGTTGGCAGCAAACCATTCCACCGTCTCGCGCCAGCGCACCTGGCCGGTAACCTGCTCGACGAGCAGCCTGGCGATCTCTTCGGCATCGGTCACCGGAGCGGCCTTGACGTTGGCGATGACGGGCACGACCGGATTGGCCTTGGCAACGCCGGCCAGCGCCTCGCGCATCGCCTCTGCGGCCGGCGCCATCAGCGCGGAATGGAAGGGGGCGGAAACCGGCAGCAGGATGGCGCGCTTGGCGCCCTTGGCGGTTGCCAGCTCGGCTGCCTTCTCGACGGGCGCCTTCTCGCCGGAAATGACGATCTGGCCGCCGCCATTGTCGTTGGCGATCTGACAGGCGCCGAGCGCGGAAGCTTCGGCACAGACGGCGGCGACATCGGCATGTTCGAGTCCGATGATCGCAGCCATGGCGCCGACGCCAACGGGGACTGCCGCCTGCATGGCGTTGCCGCGAATGCGCAGCAGCCGCGCTGTATCGGCGAGCGAGAAGGTGCCGGCGGCGCAGAGCGCCGAATATTCGCCGAGCGAGTGGCCGGCGACATAGGAGACCTTGCTCTTCAGATCTAGGCCGCGGGCCTGCAGAACACGAATGACGGCGAGCGACACGGCCATCAGCGCCGGCTGCGCATTGGCCGTCAGCGTCAGTCTGTCTTCCGGGCCATTGAAGATGACGTCGGAGAGCTTTTCACCGAGCGCTTCATCAACTTCCTCGAAGACGGCGCGCGCTTCGGCGAAATTGTCGGCAAGGTCCTTGCCCATGCCGACGGCCTGGCTGCCCTGGCCGGGAAATGTGAAAGCAACAGTCATTATCAAGCGTCCTTTTGGGGTCGTTTCGCTTCCCAATGACATTGTTTGCGGCGGAGTCAATAGCGTAAACCCCGCAGCCAACGGCTTTTGCGCTCGCGGGACGCAGCGATTTTCTTCTTGCGCTCGCTCAATTCACGCCTAAATTCTCGCAACTCTCTTCATCATGAATTTCCCCTATCTCCAAGGTTTTCCCATGAAATATAAGAATTTAGGCCGCACCGATATTTCCGTTTCGCAAATTTGCCTGGGCACGATGACCTGGGGCACGCAGAATAGCGAAGCCGAAGCGCATGATCAGATGGACTACGCTCTCCATAAAGGCGTCAATTTCTTCGACACCGCCGAAATGTATCCGACGACGCCCGTCGGCGCGGAGACCCAAGGCCGTACCGAGGAGTATATCGGCACCTGGTTCGAAAAGACCGGCAAGCGCAGGGACGTAGTGCTCGCCACCAAGGTCGCCGGCCCTGGGCGCGACTATCTGCGCGGCGGTCAGGGCGCGGATGCCGCCAATATCCGCGCGGCGATCGACAGCAGCCTGAAGCGGCTGAAGACCGATTATATCGACCTCTATCAGGTCCATTGGCCGAACCGCGGCCATTTCCACTTCCGCCAGAACTGGCGCTACAACCCCTTTACGCAGGACCGCGAGAAGGCCGTCGCCGATATCACCGAGATCCTGGAGACGATGGGCGAGATGGTGAAGGCCGGCAAGATCCGCGCCCTCGGCCTTTCCAACGAGACGACCTGGGGCATCCAGAAATATCTGACGATTTCCGAACAAAAGGGCCTGCCGCGCGTCGTCTCCACGCAGAACGAATACAATCTGCTCTACCGGCATTTCGATCTCGATCTGGCCGAGCTTTCGCATCATGAGGATGTCGGCCTGCTCGCCTATTCGCCGCTCGCCGGCGGCATCCTCAGCGGCAAATATGTCGGCGGCGCACGGCCTGCCGGCTCGCGCGGCTCGATCAACCACGACATCGGCGGCCGCCTGCAGCCGCTGCAGGAACCCGCGGTCAAGGCTTACCTCGAGATCGCCGCCAAGCACGATCTCGACCCGTCCAAGCTGGCGCTCGCCTATTGCCTCACCAAGCCGTTCATGACGTCAGTGATTATCGGCGCCACGACGATGGCGCAGCTCGAGACCGATATCGCCGCAGCTTACGTGACCTTGCCCGCGGAGGTACTGGCCGAGATCGAGCAGGTCCACCGGAAGTATCCGATGCCGATGTGAGGCGTAGCAAATGGACAGACCGTGGCGGCCGGAAGAAGCGGCCGTTACGGGTGGTCTATTGCACGATCTTTTGGCGAGAGCATCAATTCGGAGCCATGCGCTTCACGCAACTCGTCCTGCCCCTGCCCGCGATCCGAGGCCTTGTGGAGCAGGATCGATCTGTAGTCTGCGGAATGTCGCCCTTCGATCAGCGTGACGTCGGCATTCCCCGGATTGTCCGAGCGCTCGAACCAATCGACGGGACAATGCAGGAAATTCATTTCAAAGGCCCGGTTGGTGACGCCATGGCCGACGATGATGACATTGTTCTTTCCGTTTTCGGCGTCGTGCATGACGGTTTGTAGAAACAGGCGAACACGTTGGGCAACATCCGCCCGGCTCTCGCCGTCAGGCGGCCGCGCGTAGAACTTGCCGCTATTGTTGCGCAGCCTCGCCCACTTCTCGAACTCGTCGGGAAATTTCCGTTTCTGTTCGGCATGATCGTAGATTTCGGTGAAAAGCCCGAAATCCTGCTCACGCAACAGATAGTCCTCCCGAATGTCCCCGATCAGCTCGGCGGGCAGGACCTCCAGCAAGGCATCCTTGCTCTGTCGTGTCCTCAAGAACGGCGAATGCCAGATGCTCAGCTTGCGCAATTCGGCGCTCGGCAATACCTTCAGATAGGCGGCGATGGCCCGTCCCGCCTCCAGCACCTGCCGATAACCCCACTCGGTCAGTGGCACATTGTGGTCGCCGAACTGCCGGTAGGCCTGCTCATCGATGTTGCCGAGGGATTCGCCGTGGCGGACGAGAAAGATGCGCATGAACAGTCCGTGTTGGCCGAAATTGATGTATGCCATCATGACGGGAGAGCGGGCTGCATGCAATGCGACGGGACACCGGCATGCGAATTGACCTGATGGCTGCTGCCTTTGCGCAAAACAACCCAATTTCGCCCCTCCTATTGCCTTTCCCGCAAAAATCCGTATAAGCCGCCCTGTTCGCAACCCGGTCTTCTGGCTGGTGGCTGAACGGAGGGCCGGTTTTCTTTTGGGAAAATCGTCGGAACGGAAGCGTTCCAGCCTCCCGTGTCTCCGCTCTCGACCGTCTCGGAAACGCTTTTCTTGCTTGGGGTTATCCCTCTCAGGAGCAGTCGTTGAGGCTTAGCCGCTAGAGCCCGGGTTCAGATCAACGCAAGAAAGGCAAAGCTATCCATGGCTCTTTATGAACATGTATTCCTTGCTCGACAGGATATCTCCACTCAGCAGGTCGACGCCCTCGTAGAACAGTACAAGGGTGTCATCGAAGCTAACGGCGGTAAAGTCGGGCGTATCGAAAACTGGGGCCTCAAGTCCCTCACCTATCGCATCAAGAAGAACCGCAAGGCTCATTACGCCCTGATGGACATCGATGCGCCGGCCGCTGCGGTCCAGGAAATGGAACGCCAGATGCGCATCAGCGAAGACGTCCTGCGTTACATGACGATCGCTGTTGAAAAG
>Ga0209677_101321_pt1 | contig 10948 bp, 8 predicted proteins | sample AraplaCvi_mCL_r2_2_FD_184285 | JGI IMG/M metagenome (GOLD analysis project Ga0209677, IMG submission 184285) | Arabidopsis root microbial communities from North Carolina, USA - plate scrape CL_Cvi_mCL_r2 (SPAdes) (version 2) | ecosystem: Host-associated > Plants > Roots > Endosphere | place: USA... | reverse complement strand
GTCCCACTCCCCCTCGATGGTCGTGAACATCGCGTCGGTGCGGTTCGGGAGTCCGGACTCGCGCACCACGCGCACCGCCGCCGCGACCGCGTCGTGAACGGATGCGTCCGGTCCTTCGCCACCGCTCGGTGCCACCGAGAACGCCACCAGCATGTCTTCCTCCTTGTGTCGGTCACGCCAGGTCTGCGTGCACTCCGTCTGCGTTCAGCGCGCCGTGGATCCCGCCAGCGCCATCCGGTCAGCGCGCCGTGCCGCCGACCGGCTCGGGATGCGCTCCCGGCGCCGAATGGAACGGCCACGCGTGCGCGGGAACGAGGTCGTCGGCCGCCTCCTGGCGGTGGCGCCGCCGCCACAGCGCGGCGATCGTCCAGCCCAGGATCACGAAGTACATGAGGTTCCGCAGAGTCAGCACCGCGACCATCCCCGCCTCGGGCACGAGAAGCGTGTCGTACAGGAACGGATAGAACACCTGCGTGAGTGCAGCGGTGACCAGCACGAGCAGCGCGGGCGTGCGGAAGCCGCGGCCCTGGTACGCCAGCCCGATGACGATGGGCGCGGCCAGCCACACCACGTACTGCGGCGACCCGACTTTGTTGAACGCGATGAACGCCGTCACCAGCGCCAGCGACAGTTCGGGCAGGATGCGCGTGTACGGGGTGCCTCGACGAAGCGCCCGCACGCCGATCAGGAGGACCACCGCGGCGGTCAGTCCGAAGAGCGGGTTCATCAGCGAGCCGGCGAGCGCCGTACCGTCGCCGCTGACCTGGAAGGTCAGCAGCTTGTGGTCGTAGTAGACCGCAGCGCCCGGCACGTGGAAGGCGGCCTGCCACATCCAGATCGTGCTCACCGGCGCCTCGATCTGCAGACCGCGGTCGGTCTGCATGCCGATGAAGCTGAGGACGTGCCAGCCGGCCCCGAAGATCAGGGGGACGGCGACGATCACGGCCGAAGTCACAGCGCCCACCAGGACGATGTGCCACCGCGAGCGCAGAGCGACGACGGCCGCGAGGAGGATCGCCGCCGGCCAGACCTTGATCCAGGTGGCGGCCGTCAGCACCACGACCGCTGCGCGCTCGTGCAGCGTCAGCCAGAGCAGTCCCACGATGGCGAGGGACGCCGAGACGGCGTCGAGCCGGCCGACGGCGATCGGACCGAGCAGCAGCAGGAAGACGAGCCACCACCACGCGGCGACCAGACGCCGGGGCTCGCGGCCGACGATGAGCACGGCGAAGGCGGCGGCGTTGAGCAGCAGCACCAGGTTGAGCCAGCCCCAGACATAGCCTGCGTCGCCGAACAGCAGCGGCAGCATGATCGGGACGAGCGCCCCGAACGGGTAGACCCAGTCGGAGTTCACTCCGACGATCTGCGTGCCCTGCGAGGCCAGCTCCGCCCACGGCTTGTAGACCAGGAAGACGTCGCCCAGGCCCTTGCCCTGGTTGAGCGCGAGCCCGCTGATGATCAGGTGCACGGCGAGGAACGCGATCCACAGCGTCAGTGGGCTGTACAGGACGCGGCGCACAGTCCCGGGATCGGCTGATGCGGTCGATCGGGCGCCGATCGACGCCGCTTCCATCCCCATATCGCCACATCCTAGGGGATGCCCGTGCCGGGCCCCTGAATGCGGTCAGCCGCCCGGACGCACCAGGTCCCGCACCACGCCGGGGAGCGCGCCCACGATGTCGAGCGCCACGATCGGGCCGCCGTCCGAGGCCCGCTCGCCCGCGCGGCCGTGCACCCAGGCGGCCGTGGCGGCGAGCGCGGCGAGCGCGGCGTGGCCGTCCTCGTCGATCTCGCGGGCGTGGGTCGCCACCAGCGCGCCGAGCACTCCCCCGAGCACGTCGCCGCTTCCGGCCGTCGCGAGCCACGCCGGCCCCGCCGTCACCGCGTACCACGGGCCTCCGGGTGCGGCGACGTAGGTCGTGTGGCCCTTGAGCAGCACTGTGACACCCATGCTGTCCGCCGCGCGGATGGCCCAGTCGCCCGGGTCTGCGGCGATGTCGTCGGCCGTCACGGCGTCCGGGTCGTCGTCGGCGGCCTCCCGCAGGATGGTCGCCAGTTCACGGAAGTGCGGGGTCACGATGACGGGAGCAGAGGCGCGGCCGACCAGGTCGAGCGCGCCCGCGTCGATCACCAGCGGCGTGCCGTCGCGGAGGGCGGCGCGCAGGCGTTGCGCGTCGTCCTCGGGGCGCGAGGCCGCATCCATGCCGGAGCCGATCAGCCAGCCCTGCACGCGCCCGGGCGCGGTCACCACCTCGGGCCTGCTGCGGATCACGTTCTCGGTGGGCCGGCCGGCCCCGAGGTAGCGGATCATTCCGACTCCCGTGCGCGCGGCGCCCTCGACGCCGAGCACCGCCGCCCCCGGGTACCGCTCGGAGCCGGTCACCACCCCGAGCACGCCGCGGGAGTACTTGTCGCTCGACTCCTGGGGAACCGCGATCCACGCCGCGGCGTCCCGCTCCTCCCACGCCCGCCATCCGCCCTGTGGCCCGCCCTGTCGTCCGGTCACCGGTCGCCTCCGCTCATTCGTCGCCGGCCGCTGATCGCGACCTTCGTCCCATCGAACCCCTGCGGTCCTCACGATAGGTTGAGAGCATGGCGATCAGCATCCCCGGCAAGGTGATCGTGTTCGACTACGGCGAGGTCATCTCGGTGACCCCGACCGAGGAGGACCGGCGTGCGCTGACCGAGCTCGCCGGCGGCGACGCCGAAGTGTTCTGGCCGGCGTACTGGCGGCACCGGGATGCGCTCGACCAGGGCACCCTCAGCATCCAGTCGTACTGGCGGGGCATCGAGCGGGAGCTGGGCGAGAGCTGGGGCGACGCGACCATCCACCGGCTCTGGCTGGCGGACTTCCGCAGCTGGCTGTCCATCGACCATGAGACCCTGCAGGTTCTGCTCGACCTCAAGGCGGGCGGGACGCGGATGGCCCTGCTGTCGAACGCGGGCCGCGACTTCGGCTCCTACTTCCGGCACGGCACGCTCGGCGACCTGTTCGAGAAGGTGTTCGTCAGCGGAGAGCTCGGCACCATCAAGCCGAGCCCCGAGATCTTCGAGCACGTCATGGCGGAGCTGGGGATCACGCCGGAGCAGACGGTCTTCGTCGACAACAAGGAAGCCAACGTCCTCGGCGCACAGGCCCTGGGCATCGCGGGCCATGTCTTCACGACTCCGCAGGGACTCCGGGCATATCTGGACGCGCTCGCCGCTTAGATGGTGACATGCCCACTCTTTTCGATCCCCTGACTCTGCGCGGTGTGACGATCCGCAACCGCATCTGGACCTCGCCGATGTGCCAGTACTCGGTGCTGGACGAGTCGGGCGTCCCGGGGACCTGGCACCTCGTCCACCTCGGCGGGTTCGCCACGGGCGGGAGCGGGATCGTCTTCAGCGAGGCGACCGCGGTCAGTCCCGAGGGCCGGATCAGCCCGCGCGACACCGGGATCTGGACCGACGAGCAGCGGGATGCGTGGAAGCCGATCGCGGCCTTCATCGAGGAGCAGGGCGCCGTCCCCGGCATCCAGCTCGCCCACGCCGGGCGGAAGGCGTCCACCTGGCCGGCCTGGGGCTTCGAGGACCGCAGCGGCACCGTCCCGGTGGCCGAGGGCGGCTGGCGCGCCGTCGCCCCCTCAGCGCTCGCCTTCGAGGGCTACGACGTGCCGGAGGAGGTGGATGCCGCCGGCATCGAGAAGATCGTCGACGACTTCCGCTCCGCGACGCGGCGCTCGATCGAGGCGGGCTTCCGGATCCTCGAGATCCATGCGGCGCACGGGTACCTGCTCCACCAGTTCCTCTCTCCCATCGCGAACCACCGCACCGACGAGTACGGCGGCTCGCTCGAGAACCGCGCGCGCCTGCTGCTGCGCGTTGTGGCGGCGGTGCGGGAGGAGGCGGGCGACGCTCCGCTGTTCGTCCGCTTCTCGGGCAGCGACTGGGCCGAAGGGGGCTGGGACGAGCATCAGACGGCGACCGTGGCCGCCTGGGCGGAGGCGGCGGGAGCCGACTTCTTCGACATCTCGAGCGGCGGCATCCAGGCGGGCATCCGCATCCCCGTCGAGCCGGGCTACCAGGTGCCGTTCGCGCATCACGTGCGCAGCACATCCGAAGTGGATGTGAGCGCGGTCGGGCTCATCACCACACCGCAACAGGCGGCCGAGATCGTCGAGAGCGGGCAGGCGGACGCCGTCATGCTGGCGCGCGAACTCCTCCGCGACCCGCACTTCCCCCTGCGGGCCGCGCATGAGCTCGGTGGCGGGATCGACTGGCCGCCGCAGTACCTCCGCGCCCGCTGGCGCGACTGAGCCTGCGGGCGCCCTCAGATCCTGGGGGCTGTCAGATCCTGGAGGCTGTCAGGCGACCTCCGTCAGGCACAGGTAGTTGCCCTCGCTGTCCTGGAACCAGGCCGAACGGCCCATCTCGTCCGTCGCGATCCCGTTCTCGGTCTTGAGGCCCGGGAAGTCGTAGTCCGCGAAGACGACGCCCCGTTCCTTGAGCTGCGCCATCGCGCCCTCGATGTCGGGCACGATCCAGCACATCGCGGTGTTCTGCGCGGTTCCGGCGTTCGCGGTCTCGTACACGTAGATCTTCGACTGCGATCCGGTGCCGTAAAGCACACCGCTTTCGGTGGTGCGCTCCGGCTCGAGCTCCAGCTTGTCGCGGTACCACCCGGTGGCACGCTGCAGGTCGGAAGCGGGAAGCACAGAGTACGTCACATACGACTCGAACATGGTGATCCTCCTTCATCCGGGCGGCATGATACGCGTCCGCAGGCCTGACGGGCCCCCTAGAACCGGACGTCTCCCCAACCGTCCGCGTAAGGAGGGACCGATATACTTGCGGGCACATGGACGACCCTCCTTCTCGTAGCCCATTCGATCGTCAGAGCCCGCGTGCGAGCGAGCGAGGTGGCCACTGTGCTCGTTGAGTGGATCATGCTGGCCGTCGGCCTCCTGCTCACCGTCGGCACCGGGCTCTTCGTCGCCAGCGAGTTCGCCCTGGTCAATCTGGATCGCGGCGATCTGGAGGCGCGGCGGGAACGCGGCGAGTCCCGGCTGTCGATGACGATCGCGGCCCTCAAGATCACCTCGACCCACCTCTCCAGCGCCCAGCTGGGCATCACCCTGACCACGCTGCTCACCGGTTACACGATGGAGCCGGCCATCAGCTCCCTGCTGCGCGGCCCGCTGACCGCGACCGGACTGCCGGATGCAGCGGTCACGCCGATCGCCTCCGTCGTCGCCATCGCCGTGGCGACCCTGCTGTCGATGATCCTCGGCGAGCTCGTCCCCAAGAACTTCGCGCTGGCCCTCCCGCTGGCGACCGCGCGCGTGGTCATCCCCTTCCAGACGGTGTTCACGGCGGTGTTCCGTCCGTTCGTGGCCCTGCTGAACGGCACGGCCAACGGCGTGCTGCGCCTGGTCGGCGTGGAGCCGAAGGAGGAGCTGTCCGGCGCCCGCACCGCCGACGAGCTCTCGTCGCTGGTGCGCCGCTCCGCCAGCGCGGGCCTCCTCGAGGAGGACACGGCGACCCTCCTCAGCCGGACGCTCGCGTTCTCCAACCGGAGCGCCTCCGACGTGATGACGCCGCGCCCGCGGATCGAGGCGGTCCAGCGCACCGAGCCGGCGCAGGCGGTCAGCGACCTCGCCCGGAAGACCGGGTACTCGCGATTCCCGGTGATCGGCGACGACATCGACGACGTGCTCGGAGTCGTCCACGTCAAGCAGGCCGTGGCCGTCCCCCGGCAGCGCCGCTCGCGCGTGCCCGCCTCGGCGCTGATGACCGACGCCCTGCGCGTGCCGGAGACGATGGGCCTGGACACGCTGCTCGGCGAGCTGCGCGCCCGCGGCTACCAGCTCGCGGTCGTCGTCGACGAGTACGGCGGGACCTCGGGCATCGCCACCCTGGAGGACCTGGTCGAGGAGATCGTCGGCGAGGTGGCCGACGAGCACGACCGGACGCGCGCCGGCGTCATCCGCGGACGCGACTCGATCACGTTCCCGGGCATCCTCCGCCCGGACGAGCTGGAGGAGCGGGCCGGCGTCACCGTGCCGGAGGACGGCCCGTACGAGACCGTCGCGGGCTTCGTGATGAACGAGCTCGGCCGGCTGCCGAAGGTCGGCGACGAGGTCCCGATCGACGGCGGCACCCTGCGCGTCGAGCGCCTGGACGGCCGCCGGGTGGACCGCATCCGGTACACGCCCGATCCGGTCCCGCTGACCGGGGACGCCACGACCGACGCCATCGGAGAGGCGGGCAGCTCATGAGCGACTGGGCCGGGATCGGCTGGCTGGTCGTGCTGCTGGCCGTCAACGCGTTCTTCGTCGCGGCGGAGTTCGCCGTCATCTCCGCGCGCCGGTCGCAGATCGAGCCGCTGGCCGAGCGCGGGAAGCGCAGCGCGAAGACGGCGCTGTTCGCGATGGAGCACGCCACCCTGATGCTGGCGACCACGCAGCTCGGCATCACCGTCTGCTCGCTGCTCATCCTGAACGTCTCGGAGCCGGCCATCCATCACCTGCTGGAGGCGCCCCTCCACGCGACGGGATGGTCTGAGGAGGTCATCGGCACCATCGCGTTCATCGTGGCGCTCGTCGTCGTGTCGTTCCTGCACGTGGTGTTCGGCGAGATGGTGCCGAAGAACATCTCGTTCTCGATGCCCGACAAGGCGGCCCTGCTGCTCGCTCCTCCGCTGGTCGGCGTCGGGCGCGCGGTCCGGCCGATCATCATCGCGCTCAACGCGAGCGCGAACGCCGTCCTCCGGCTGTTCCGGGTGGAGCCGAAGGGCGAAGCCGCGAGCACCTTCACGCTGGACGAGGTGGCGACGATCGTGTCTCAGTCCACGCGCGAGGGCCTGCTGATGGACCGCACCGGCGCGCTCACTGCCGCGTTCGAGTTCACCGAGAAGAAGGTGCGGGATGTGGCCGTCGCGCTCGACGCGCTGGTCACCCTCCCGGATACCCCGACTCCTGCCGACGTGGAGAAGGCCGTCGCCAAGCACGGCTTCTCCCGGTACGTCGTCCCGGACGCCGACGGCGAGCCGACCGGCTACCTCCATTTGAAGGATGTGCTCGACCTCGAGGAGACCGGGTTCGAGCTCCCGGTGCCGGCCAAGCGCATCCGGCGGCTCGTCACCGTCTTCGCCGGCAGCGACGTCGAGGATGCGCTCGCGACGATGCGCCGCTCGGGCAGCCACCTCGCCCGGGTCGTGGACGCCGAGGGCGCCACAGCGGGCGTGCTCTTCCTGGAGGACATCATCGAGGAGCTCGTCGGCGAGGTGCAGGACGCGACCCGCCGGTCGTAGCCGCGCCAGACACGCGGCAGCGCCTACCAGCTGACCGGCAGCGCCTTGCCCTCCTCGTAGCCGGCCGCCGATTGGATGCCGACCAGCGCACGCTCGTGGAACTCGGCCAGCGAGCGCGCTCCCGCGTACGTGAACGAGCTGCGCACTCCGGTCGTGATCATGTCCAGCAGGTCCTCGACCGAGGGACGGAGCGGGTCGAGGTAGATGCGCGAGCTGGAGATGCCCTCGGCGAAGAGCTCCTTGCGGGCCAGCTCGTACGCGTCCAGCCGCTCGAAGCGCCCCTTGACCGCCTTGGTGGAGGCCATGCCCCAGCTCTCCTTGTAGAGGCCGCCGTCCGCGTCGCGGTCGAGCATCCCGGGCGCCTCGATCGTCCCGGCGAACCAGGAGCCGATCATCACGGAGGCGCCGCCCGCGGCGAGCGCCAGCGCGACGTCGCGCGGGTAGCGCACGCCGCCGTCCGCCCAGACGTGCGCCCCGAGCTCGCGCGCGGCCGCGCTGGTCTCGAGCACCGCCGAGAACTGCGGGCGGCCGACGGCGGTCATCATCCGCGTCGTGCACATCGCGCCGGGACCGACTCCCACCTTGAGGATGTCGGCACCGGCGGCGACGAGGTCGCGCACGGCCTGCTCGGTGACGACGTTGCCCGCGACGACCGGGAGGCCGAGGTCCAGTTGCTTGACCGCGCGGATGGCGCGGATCATGCCGTCCTGGTCGCCGTGCGCCGTGTCGACGACGAGCACGTCGACGCCGGCGGCCGCCAGCGCCTTCGCTTTGCCCGCGACATCCCCGTTGATGCCGACGGCGGCGGCGACCCGCAGCCGGCCGTGCGCGTCGAGGGCCGGCGCATAGATGGTGGAGCGCAGCGCGCTGCGCTTGGAGAGCGTCCCGACGATGCGGCCGTGGTGCAGCACGGGCGCGAACTCGAGGCCGGCCGCATCCATCGCCTGGAACGCGGCGCGACCGTCGCTGAGGTCTTCGGCGTCGAGCGCGGTCAGGGCGCCGTGCAGCAGGTCGCCCACACGCGCGTCCGGGAGGGCGGAGCCCAGCTGGACGGCGGCGAGGCAGCCGAGGTACGCGCCGTGGGCATCGCTCACCACGATCCCGTGGCCTTCGACGGCCGGGATGCGGCGCAGCACGTCGGCGACGCTCTCGTCGGGCCCGGCCTGGTGCGGGGTGTCGAACGCGACCGGCTGCGCCTTCACCCAGCGGATGGCCTCGTCCAGGTCCTGGAGGTGCATGTCCTGCGGCAGGACGCCCAGGCCGCCGCGCCGCGCGAGGGTCGCGGCGAGCCGCTTGCCCGTGACGGAGTTCATGTTCGCGGAGACGATGGGGATGGTCGCGCCGGTGCCGTCGTTGGGTGACAGGGAGACATCCAGACGGCTCGTGACGTTCGAACGCGACGGCACGAGGAAGACGTCGGAATAGGTCAGGTCGTGGCGCGGGGACGTTCCATAGAACTGCATGCGAATAACGCTATCCCGCTGGGCTGCGGGAGCGCACCGGAGTATCGATGGGATTAGGCTTGATCTTCGGGGGACGCGGGTGGCCGCAGGGCCACTCGGACGAGACGAATCAATGGAGAGAGTGGGCGATCTGGCTGTGTCGAGCCAAGTGACCGGAGTAGGAACCGAGGACGGCTCCACGGGCGAATTCGGAGCCAACGAATGGCTCGTGGATGAACTGTACGAGCAGTTCGTGCACGACAAGAACTCGGTCGACCGGTCGTGGTGGCCGATCCTCGAGCACTACCACCCCTCGGTGAAGGAGGAGGGCGCAGCGGGAGCCGGCGCTCCATCGGCCGAGTCGGTCCCCTCACCGGACGAGACGCCCGCCCCGGCGCCCGCCGAGCCGGGCATCCCGACCCCCTCCGAGCCGACCGTGCCGACCCCGGCGGAGCCGACCGTCCCCGCGCCCGCGGAGCCGAACGCCCCGAGCCCGTCCGAGCCGTCGACACCCGCTCCGCCGACGATCCCGGCCCCTCCGGCGACGCCGGCGCCCCCCGCCGCGCCGACTCCCCCCGAAGCCCCGACTCCCCCGGCCGCCGCGACCGCGGCCGGAGGCGCGCCCGCGCCGCACCCGAACGAGCCGAAGCCGGTGACGACGCCTATCCCGATCATCGGCCAGCAGCCCGTCGCGCGCACCACCTCCATCGCACCGAAGCCCCAGCCGGTCCCGGCGGACGCACCGGTCACCGCCCCGAACGCGGTCGTCGAGGCCGCCGAGGAGGACAAGGTCACCCCGCTCCGCGGCATGTCCAAGTCCCTGGCGACCAACATGGATGCGTCGCTCACCGTTCCGACGGCGACGAGCGTCCGCACCATCCCGGCCAAGCTGATGATCGACAACCGCATCGTCATCAACAACCACCTCAAGCGCGCCCGAGGCGGCAAGGTCTCCTTCACGCACCTCATCGGCTGGGCGCTCATCCAGGCGCTCAAGGAGTTCCCGAGCCAGAACGTGTACTACGAGGAGGTCGACGGCAAGCCGTCCGTCGTCGCCCCCGCGCACATCAACCTCGGCATCGCGATCGACCTGCCGAAGCCCGACGGATCGCGCGCCCTCCTCGTCCCGAGCATCAAGCGCGCCGACACCATGCGCTTCGGCGAGTACCTCTCCGCCTACGAGGACCTGGTGAACCGGGCCCGCAACAACAAGCTCGCCGCCGCCGACTTCGCCGGCACCACGATCTCGCTGACCAACCCCGGCGGGATCGGGACCGTGCACTCCGTCCCGAGGCTCATGAAGGGCCAGGGCTGCATCATCGGCGCCGGGGCCCTCGAGTACCCGGCCGAGTTCCAGGGCTCCAGCGAGAAGACGCTGGCGGGCCTCGCCATCGGCAAGACCATCACGCTGACCAGCACCTACGACCACCGCGTCATCCAGGGCGCCGGGTCCGGCGAGTTCCTCAAGATCGTGCACGAGATGCTCATCGGGAAGCGCAACTTCTACGAGGACATCTTCGCGGAGCTGCGCATCCCGTACATGCCGATCCACTGGAACCCGGACATCAGCGTCGACCTGGCCAGCGCCGTCGACAAGACCGCCCGCGTCCAGGAGCTCATCAACTCGTACCGCGTGCGCGGCCACCTGATGGCGGACATCGACCCGCTCGAGTACAAGCAGCGCACGCACCCGGACCTCGAGATCGAGAACCACGGACTGACCTTCTGGGACCTCGACCGGGAGTTCGTCACCGGCCAGTTCGGCGAGAAGCGCAAGATGAAGCTGCGCGACATCCTCGGCGTTCTCCGCGACTCCTACTGCCGCACGGTCGGGATCGAGTACATGCACATCCAGGACCCGGCGCAGCGCCGCTGGTTCCAGGACAAGCTGGAGCGGCCCTACGAGAAGCCGACGCACGAGGAGCAGCTGCGCATCCTCGGCAAGCTGAACGAGGCGGAGGCGTTCGAGACCTTCCTGCAGACCAAGTACGTCGGACAGAAGCGCTTCAGCCTCGAAGGCGGAGAGTCGACCATCGCCCTCCTGGATGCGATCCTCCAGGGAGCGGCGGAGGCGGACCTCGACGAGGTCGCGATCGGCATGGCCCACCGCGGCCGCCTCAACGTGCTGACGAACATCGCCGGCAAGACGTACGGCCAGATCTTCCGCGAGTTCGAGGGCACGCAGGACCCGCGCACCATCCAGGGTTCCGGC
>Ga0209677_101320_pt1 | contig 10950 bp, 7 predicted proteins | sample AraplaCvi_mCL_r2_2_FD_184285 | JGI IMG/M metagenome (GOLD analysis project Ga0209677, IMG submission 184285) | Arabidopsis root microbial communities from North Carolina, USA - plate scrape CL_Cvi_mCL_r2 (SPAdes) (version 2) | ecosystem: Host-associated > Plants > Roots > Endosphere | place: USA... | reverse complement strand
GTCGCGGCGCTGCCAGGCCTGCAGCGTGATGTCAGGACCAATGCCGGCCGGCTCGCCCAATGTCAGCGCCAAGGGCTTGGCGGTCTCCGCGGCGATCTCCTGAGGCATCGACAGGTGCTCCGATTCCGGCGTTTGCATCAACTGCAGCGGGCTTTAAACCTGCAACCGCCGGAAATCAAAGCAGCTTCGTCGTCAGCGCGCCCGGTATTCGATCATCGCGGCCTTGCGGACCTCGTCCAGGTAGGCCTTCGAGGTCGCCTCGTATTTCTTGGTGTACATCTGTTCCTTGATCTCACGCTTCTTGGGCGTATCGATCGTGGTCGGGTTGCGCGCGCACAGCGCGACCATCTGGATTCCCTGCTTGGTCGCCTCCGGCGGCGTCAGATGCCCGATCGGCGTGTCGTCGAGCAATTTGCGCAGAACAGGTGGAATGTCTGCAGAGGTCTTGACCACGATCTCCTTGATCACGGCGTTCGCCGTCGTCTTGAAGGTGTTGTTGGCCTCGGCGCAGCTCTGGATGCGGGCGCGCAACGCCTCGGCCTCCTTGTGCCTCAGTTCCATGGCGCCCTGATCGGATGGATTCGAGACGATCAGGACGATCGGCTGCATCTTGTATTCGTAAGCCTGTCCCTGCTGGTCGGCATCGCCGCCGGCGTTTTTGACGGCCACGTCCACGTCTTTGTCCGAGACGATGAGCCGCTCCTTGTAGCGGCCGCGCACCAGGCTGGTCCACACCATCTCGGCCTTGATGCGGGCCTTCAGCGTATCCGGCCGAATGCCCTGGCTCTCGAGCGACTTGGCGAGCTGCTCGGGCGTGATGTGCATGCGCGAGCCCATGCCGGCAAAGGACTGATCGATGTCGGAGGAGGTCGGCTCGACACCGAACTTCTTGCCCTCCTTGATCTTCACCTTTTCGTCGATCAGCTCGTTGATGACTTCCTGGCGGCTCGACTGCTTATGCGTGCTGAGGAAGTCGAGCTTGCTGCGTTGCTCGACGTCGTACTCGGTGATCGGCTCGCCATTGACCATGACGACGATGCTTTGGGCGTGTACCGACGACACGCTGGCGGTGAAAGCCAACGCTGCAAGACAGCCAAGGGCCAGCGCCCGAAGGCCGAGAGGGAACCCGATGGTCATGACTAAGCTTCGCCGCTCGCAATGAATCCAAATCGAAGGCCGCGCCGCGGGCTCTCCCGACCTGGAGCGCCGGCGGGGCCAGCGGTCCGCTGTTAGAATCCTACGGAGGTATTGGCAAGCGTCCGAAGACCGATCTGAAGCATGAAGGTGTTGTTCAGCACCGGTGCCGTCGTGCCTGCCGTGTAATTATAGGACTTCACGTAGTTGGCGGCCAGCACGAAACAATCGTCCACATAGCCGGCGCCGATCACATATTGATTGATCTTGTTCGCCTCGAGATCCCAGCGCGCGGCGCCGGTCACCACCCAATTGTTGGCGATCTTGATCGATCCGGAACCCAGCACGCCTTCACGACGGGTCAGGTAGCCGATATCGGGCTGCGCCGCATAGTCGCCATAGGTCAAGCTGACGGACCAGCGATCGAAATTGGCCTTGGCTTCGGCTTCGAACCGCTGGATGTTGAACGTCTGCTCGTCGAAGCGGCTGCGCACGCTGAACGTATAGGTTCGGTTCGGCGAATAATCGACGCTGGCGACATAGTCGGATGCCGCGCGCTGCAGGCCCGAATCGACGGCCGTGTTGGTGACGTCGCGCACCGCGAAGGAGTTCAGGCCGAACAGCTGGTAGGACTGCCCGAACAGCGCCTTGACGGTGCCGCCGCGATCGAACTGCGTGGTGGCCTGGACGCCGACATTGGCGCGGCCGCCGCCCTCGACGCGGTCGTAGCCCGAGAACTTGTCGACGCTGAACAGGTTCGAGGTGTCGAATACCATGCTCTGGGCGTCCTCGTTCGGCAGCTTGCCGGCGTAGCTCTCGTTCGGCCGGATGATGACCTGGGCGATCGGCTCGATCGTCGTGGTTCCCCACGGCTGCACGTTGATGAACGGGTAGCGATATTCCAGCCCCACCGTCGGCATCAGGCGCAGCGCCTGGGTGTCGCCGGTCGTCAGGAAGTTGGACACGCCGGGCTGGTTCGAGACCTGGGCGTTGATCGCATCCGCGCGCAGGCTCGCGAACGGCGTCCAGATCTGGCCGATCGAGTCGGTGTAGGACCGGCGCCACTGCGCTTCGGCCGTCAGGCGCGTATAGGTTCCGGGCGTGCCGCGCAGCAGGCACTGCGACGGCGTCCGCGCCAGCGGATCGGCGGAAGCCAAGGTGCACAGGCCGGCGGTGTTGGCCTGCGTCGTGATCGGATCGAACACCGCATCGTTGCGGGTCAGGTTGACGAAGTTGGTCTTGTAGCTGAACTCGCCGCCGAAGATCGGAGAGTTGAGCACATTCGAATAATCGAGCACGGGATAGACCACCGGCACCTGCTGCTGGTTACCCGAGAAGCTCAGATAGTACATCGCGCGGATGTCGAAGAAGCTGCGGTTTCCGACGCCGGTCAGATAGAGCTGCGAGATCGCTTCGGTCGGCAGGCTCATGAACGAGCCGTACGGGTCCTTGAACTGCGACAGCCTGTAGTCAGAAAAGAAGTAGTAGTCGGTCAGGGCAACGCCGTCCCAGCCCCACACCCACTTGTCGTTGAGCGCGAACTGGCCCTTGGTCTCGACGCCGCCGCGGAACTGCCGGTTGCCGGGTTGGCCGGCCAGCGCACCCGGATCGAGCTGGTCGATGCCATAGAGACGGACCTGATAGGCGCCGTTCTCCAGACGCTGGCGGAATTCGGTCTGCAGCAAGACGCCCTGCTTGGAGGTGATGCGCGGCGTGAACGTCGCGTCGTAATCGGGCGCGATCGCCCAATAGTACGGCACCTCGACGCCGAATCCGAAGGCCGTCGACGACGGGAAGTTCGGCATCAGGAAGCCGCTCTTGCGCTTGACGGTCGGGTCGGGCGTCGAGAAATACGGAATGTAGGCCATCGGGACGCCCAGGAATTCGAGCTGGGCGTTCTCGAAATACAGCATCTTCTCGTTCTGGTCGTGGATGACGCGAGCACCCTTGACCTGCCACAGCGGCGGCTTCTTCGGATCGTCCTTGCACGGCGCGCAGGCGGTGTAGACGCCGTTCTCGAACACCGTGTAGTTGCCCTTCGAGCGGTCGGCGCGGGTCGCCGCCATCCGAGTCTGGTCCTCGGTGTCGACGCGGAGCGAATCGACGAAGCCGTCGCGGTAGTCGTCCGACAGGTCCAGGCTGTTGGCGTAGGTGATCTTGCCGTCGGCATCCGTCATGCGGATGTTGCCTTCGGCATGCAGCCGCTTGGTCTTCTGGTCGTAAATCACCTTGTCGGCTTCGACCGAGGTGCCGTTGTAGAACAGTTGCACGTTGCCGACCGCCAGCACGCGCGAGTTGTTGTAGTCGTAATCGACCTCGACCGCCTGGACCAGCATCTGGTTGTCGTTGGCCACGCGCGGCGGCTTGGCCCTGGGGGGACGCTGGTTGTAGGTGAAGCTCTGGGCGTTCGCGGGCGCCACGGCCGCAAGGTCGAGCAGGGTCGAGCCCGCCAGCGCAAGCGCAAAGGCGAGCAGAGGACCGATAACAACGGACGCGCGCAAACGCATGCGGCATGCAACCGCATGCCGCCGGGCCACGGCGTGATTCCGCTGACGGACGGCGACGACAGACACTAACCGTCCTCCTGGTAGAGCAAGGCCAAAAAACCGGTGAGGCCGCCGACGAACACCGGCAACCACGCCGCAGCGATCGGATTCATCAACTCAGCCTTGCTCAAATCTTCAGTTACTTTCGACAGAACGTAGAGCAGAAACCCGGCGCCCACGCCACTCAAAACCATCTTTTGCACGCCGCCCATCCGGAAGAACCGCAAGCTGACGGACGCAGCCAGCATGACCATCGCAGCCAGCAAAAACGGCTGCGCGATCAGCTTATGATACTGCAGACGGTAGCCCGCGGTCGCGAAGCCTGAGCTTTCCGACGAACGGATGTAGTTCGGAAGTTGCCAAAACGACACAGTTTCGGGGGTCGAAAAGCTGTTGCGAACCTGGGCCGGGGTCAGCGAGGTCGGCACCGTGTAGGTGTCCTGGTCGATCGGCGGGGCATCGAGGGAGAATCGGCGCACGGTCTTGAACACCCAGCGCCCTTCCGCGAGCGTCGCCTCGCGCGCCTCGATGCGCTCCTTGAAATCGATTCGGTCCTTGGATTGATCCCCATCCTTGGATCGATCCGTATCGAACCTGAACAGGGTCAGGCCGGTGAGCCGCACGCCCTGCTGCTCGCTGCGCGCGGCGTTGATGATGACCTGGCCGTCGGGGGTGATCTGGTTGAGCCAGAAGCCGGATGCATCCTGGACGCCGCCGCCCGGCGCGGAGCCGAACAGCTCGGCCTCCATCCGTTTCGACAGCTCCCGCAGATTCGCCGACATCGGATTGTAGGCCACCGTCGCCATGAAGCCGAGCATGATCGCGCTGGCGAGCGCCGGCGCGATGAACTGCCAGGCCGACACGCCGGCGGCGCGCGCGACCACCAGCTCCAGCCGCCGCGACAGCGCCAGATAGCAGGTCATGGCGCCGATCAGGACGCAGAACGGCATCATCTTCTCGAGCAGCTGCGGCACCCGGAACAGCGACGTCTCCGCCACCATCAGCGCCGAGGCCGAGACCAGCCCTGAGGTCTTGCGCACCATCTCGATGTAATCGACGAGCACGAGCAGGACGAAGATGCTCGCGAAGACGCCGACGGCCGAGACCAGGAAGCGGCCGGCGAAATAGCGCCCGAGGGTGTTGGTCACCATGCTCATGCGGTGGCGGGCCTTCTGAACAGCCGCGCCAAGCGCGCATTGGAGCGGTTGATCGCCTCCACCAGGGCCGCCGGCGGCTCGACCACCACGCCGCCCACGATGATCCAGACCGATAGGCCGATCACGCCAAACAGCATGACATACTGCACCAGTGCCGCAATCGGGGTCTTCACGGCCATGACCGAGCAGGCGAAGCCGGCCATGCGCACGCCGAACACGGCCAGAATGGCGCTGCCCATCGAAAAATTGCGGCTCTGGCGCGTGGTACGCGGCGCACCGAGGAACGCGAAGGTCAAAGCGGCGAAAGCGAACGGATAGATCGGCGCGAGGAAGCGGTCATGCAGCTCCTGACGGAATTGACCCGGGATCTGCTTGTAGATCGGGTCGTTCTCGTCCGGCGAGATCAGCTCCCACAGATAGCGCTCGCGAATGCCGAGCGCGACGTCGTGGCCCTGGCTCGAGAATTTCGACATGTCGAAGGCGTAGCGGGCGAACGCCACCATCGTGGGCTCGCGCTTGCCGACCTCGAAACGTTCGAGGTTGCCGTCTTCCAGCACCAGGAACGAGCCGTCGGCGTTCTTCACCACCGTGCCGTGGTCGGCGATGATCGTGTTCCGCTCTTTCGGATCGCGGCGGTCGTCGATCAGGATTCCCTTGAGCTCGCCGCCCGGCGCGCGCTCCCGGATGCGGATCGTCAGGTCCTGATCGAGCTGCTTGAAGCTGCCGGGCTGCAGGATGTTGGCCAGCACGTCGGCGGTGATCTCGGCGTCCCATTGCTTGATGCGGCGCAGCCCGTCTGGCGAGATGTAGGCGGCAAGCACGGTCACCATCACGGCGACCACGCAGGTCGCGTACACGAACGGGCGGAACAGCCGGAATGGCGACATGCCGGCGGCGTTCATGACGATGATTTCGGAATCGGTCGCGAGCTTGTTCAGCGTGTGCGAGACCGCGATCATCACTGCGATCGGCGCGATCACGCCGACCAGCGAGGGGATCACGAGACCGGTGATGCCAAGGAAGGTGAGGATGGTCTGACCCTGGCTCGTCATCAGGTCGATGCCGCGCAACGCCTGCGTAATCCAGATCACGCCGGTGAGGCTGACCAGGACCATCGCAAACGACGTGAGCGTCGTGCGGAAGATATACCTGTCGATCGACCCCATCGTTACCGCACGATCCCCCGGCCAACACCCGCTCGGAGCAGCGCCGCAACCACCCCCGAAAAGGGCCCCAAAGTTGCTCGCGCCACGACCCTTCCGACGGCTGATCCTCTCACTACCATCCCTTTGATCCGTCAACAAAATGGCTGTGACGTGGCGCGCTAAAAATATGCTTAAAATTTAACGGATGTGGCGCGCTGGCCACGCGGCGCTTGGCAGCGCGGGGGCAGGCGGGCCATAGTGGCACAACATGCGTTCCATAACGTTGCCGCCGCACCTCATGGACGGGGTTCCAGGCCAGTCCGCGGCGGCCACGTGTTGCATTTTTTGGAGGATGTTTGATGCCCGACGCCGTCAAGGTCGGTTTCATCCCGCTGTCTGCAACGCCGCGCGGCATCGTGGTGGCGTTTTGCGACGATAGCTTGCGAATCGGCGCTGCCACCCGCAAGGCGCTCAGTGGGGCGGACGATCTCATCAAGCGTGCCGCCGCCGCCGCCCAATTCAAGGGTAAGGACGGCGCCGTGCTGGACGTGCTGGCGCCGGATGGAATCAAGATTCAGCGCTTGATGGTGATTGGAACCGGCAAAGGTACAGATCTGAAGGATCGTGATTTCCTCAAATATGGCGGGACGTTAGCGGGACGTTTGAATTCGGCGAGCGAAGCGGTGACGGTGCTGGCCGAGCTGCCCGAAGCAGCAATGACGCCGGATCAGGTCGGCGCGCTGGCGGCCGGCGTGAAGCTTCGGGCCTATCGCTTCGATCGCTACAAGACCAAGAAGAAGGAGGAGGACGGCGAGCTCCGGACCGACATCGCGCTGGCCGTGGCCGATCCCGCCGCCGCCAAGAAGGCGTTCGCGCCGCGGTCCCATTTGACTGACGGCGTCGTGATCGCGCGCGATCTCGTCAACGAGCCGCCGAACGTGCTGTATCCGGAGGAATTCGCCAAGCGCGCCGCGGCCTTGCGCAAGCTCGGCGTCGTGGTCGAGATCCTCGATGTTACCGCGATGAAGAAGCTCGGCATGGGCGCGCTGCTCGGCGTCGGCCAGGGTTCGGCGCGGCCAAGTCGCACCGTGGTGATGCGCTACAATGGCGGCAAGGCCGGCACGCAACCAGTGGCTTTCATCGGCAAGGGCGTCTGCTTCGACACCGGCGGCATCTCGATCAAGCCGTCGGGCTCCATGGAGGACATGAAGGGCGACATGGGTGGCGCGGCCTGCGTCGTCGGGTTGATGCATGCGCTGGCGGCGCGCAAGGCCAAGGTCAACGTGATCGGTGCTATCGGCCTGGTCGAGAACATGCCGGACGGCAACGCCCAGCGTCCCGGCGACATCGTCACGTCGATGTCCGGCCAGACCATCGAGATCATCAACACCGATGCCGAGGGAAGGTTGGTGCTGGCCGACGTGCTCTGGTACGTCGCCACCAAGTTCAAACCGAAATTCATGATCGATCTCGCCACGCTCACCGGCGCGATCATGGTCGCACTCGGCACCGAGCATGCCGGCCTGTTCTCCAATAATGACGAACTGGCCGACCGGCTGATCAAAGCCGGACAGGAGACCGGTGAGAAGGTCTGGCGGATGCCGCTCGGTCCCGAATACGACAAGCTGATCGATTCGCAGTTCGCCGACATGAAGAACACCGGCTCGCGCCACGGCGGCTCGATCACCGCCGCGCAATTCCTGCAGCGGTTCGTCAACGACACGCCGTGGGCGCATCTCGACATCGCCGGCACAGCGATGGGCGCACCGAAATCCGAGATCAACCAGAGTTGGGGCTCGGGCTACGGCGTACGCTTGCTCGATCGGCTGGTGTGGGATTCCTACGAAGCCAAGAAATAAGACAGCCGAAAAACCAAGCCAATGACGGAAGTCCTGTTCTACCACCTGCAGAACATGTCTCTGGAGAGCGTGTTGCCGCCGCTGCTCGAGAAATCACTCGAGCGCGGCTGGCGCGTGGTGGTGCAGTCGACCTCGCCGGAGCGGGCGGATGCGTTGGATGCGCATCTGTGGACTTATCGCGATGATTCGTTCCTGCCGCACGCCACCTGGCGCGTGGCTGATGTGGCCGACCAGCCGATCGTGCTCGCCACTGAGGAGGGCAATCCGAATCGTGCGCAGGTCCGGTTTCTGGTCGATAATGCGCCGCTGCCGGCCGATTCGGCGGACTATGAGCGGATGGTTCTGGTCTTCAACGGCGATGACGACGACGCACTTGCTGCGGCGCGGGCCGCGTGGGCGGATTGCAAGGCGCGCGGATTCGAGGTCACCTACTGGCAGGCTGACGAGCGCGGCCGCTGGCAGCGTCGGCAATAGAGCATGAACCGATTCCGTCTCATCGGATCATGATCTAGCGGTTGGCAGCGCGCGGCAGGCTCATGGCGAAGGGGGCGCAATTAATGATAATTTGCCGTTTTCCCGGTCGGTCAATTGGCAAAGCCACGGTCGTGCCGCAAAGTGGTGGTGGGACAAGTCGTTACAGCCAGTGCGGGGAACTGGGACATTTGCCTTGATTTAAGGGCGAATCCGGCTGCCTCAGCCTTTGAAGTGACAATCCAGCAAGGTTCATCGTGCGAGATCCCAACGAAAAGCTTACGCGTGTCCTGGCGTTCCTCGTGCTCACGTCGGCTGTGGCAGGCTGTTCCGGGGCCTCCGATCTGCTGTCCATGAAGGATGCCGAATGGTTCTCGCGGCCAGGGCGCCTGTTCGTCCGCAGCGTCTCCATCGACACGCCGCCGCTGACACCCGACAAGCCGATCACGGCCGATGATCTCGTTAGTGCGGAAGGCAGTTGTCCCGGCATGGCGCCTCCGGGTGGGCCCGCCGACGCCAACGCCTCGAGCGATGCCGCCGGTGCACCGCCGCCAGGCGGCTCGGTGGCGCTTGGCCACACCGAATGCGACGTGGTGCGCGGCATCGGTGCGCCCGATAGCGTCAATGTGACAGGCGCCGGCGATTCGCGCGTGGTCACGGTGACCTGGCTGCACGGCGCGCGCGCCGGCATCTATACCTTCAGCGGCGGGCGACTGAGCTCGGTCGAGAAGGCGCCCGACGCTGGTCCGTCGCCGAAGGTTGCCAAGCCGAAGGGCAAAAAGAAACACGCCGCGAATTGATCAACGCCGCCGCGTAGATCATCCATCTGTATCGAGATTCGTGCGCTGAGTCTTACCGCGTTACACCGCCGTCATTCCGGGGCGCCGCGTGCGCGGCGAACCCGGAATCTCGAGATTCTCGGGGTTGCGCACCTGAGGGTTCGATGCTGTCGCATCGCCCCGGAATGACGGTGGGAAGGGCGGTGCGTCGCGCCTATGGCGCAGCCGTTGTAGGATGGGTTGAGCGAAGCGAAACCCATCGATCCCGTCGCGGAAGCGTGATGGGTTTCGCGTGCGCTCAACCCATCCTACGAACTACACTAGCTCGTCGTTTCGTCGTGCTGCTCGCTGGCCTCGAGCCATTGCTCCTCCGCGCGTTGCAACGCCTGGGCGGCATTGGCGCGCGCCTTCGACAGTTGCGCCGCCTGCTTGGGATCGCGGGTGAAGATGTCTGGCAGCGACAGCGCCGTGTCGATCTTGGCAATGATCTCGGTGATACGCTCGATCTCGGCTTCCGCTGCTGCGATCTTCTGCTTCAGGGAGCCGCGCTTCTCGCTTCGCGGCGCCTGCTGCTTCTCGGCCGCGCGCGGCCGCTCGGTCTCACGTTCCGATGAGCTGTTGCGTGCCGAGAGCACCAGGCGGCGGTACTCGTCGAGGTCGCCGTCGAAATTCTTCACGGCGCGATCAGCGACCACCCAGAGCCGGTCGGCACAGGCCTCGATCAGATAGCGGTCGTGCGAGACCATGATCACCGCGCCCGGAAATTCGTTGATCGCTTCCGCCAGCGCCGCGCGGCTGTCGATGTCGAGATGGTTGGTCGGCTCGTCCAGGATGATCATGTTGGGGCCGAAGAAGGTGGCGAGACCGAGCAGGAGGCGCGCCTTCTCGCCGCCCGACAGGCTTTTCACCACCGTGTCGGCGGCTTTCCCGGAAAATCCGATCGCGCCGGCGCGGGCGCGCACCTTCGATTCCGGCGCCTCCGGCATCAGCCTGCGCACATGCGTGTAGGGCGATCCGCTTTCGTCGAGCTCGTCGAGCTGATGCTGGGCGAAATAGGCGATCGACAGCTTGTCGGCGCGGGTGAGCTTGCCGGAGAACGGCGCAAGGCGCCCGGCGAGCAGCTTGACCAAGGTCGACTTGCCGTTGCCGTTCGCGCCGAGCAGCGCGACGCGGTCGTCATTGTCGATGCGCAAGGTGACGCGGCTCAGCACCGGCTGCTCGGGATCGTAGCCGACGGAGACGTTGTCGACCGCGATGATCGGCGGCGACAGCATCTTCTCCGGCGCAGGAAAGCTGATCTCCTGCACGTCCTGCGTCACCAGCGCCGTGATCGGCTTCATCCGCTCCAGCATCTTGACGCGCGACTGCGCCTGCCGCGCCTTGGAGGCCTTGGCCTTGAAGCGGGTGACGAAGTCCTGCAGCCGTGCCCGCTCGGCCTCCTGGCGCTTGACCGCCTTGGCGTCGAGCATTTCGCGCGTGGCGCGCTGCTCCTCGAACGAGGAATAGCCGCCGCGATACAGCGTCAGTTTGCCGCGGTCGAGATGCAGGATCTGGTCGACGGACGTCTCGAGCAGGTCGCGGTCGTGGCTGATCACGATCACGGTGCGCGGATAATGCGCGAGGTGATCCTCCAGCCACAGTGTGCCTTCGAGGTCGAGATAGTTGGTCGGCTCGTCGAGAAGCAGCAGGTCGGGCGCGGCGAATAGCGTGGCGGCGAGCGCCACCCGCATCCGCCAGCCGCCGGAGAATTCGGCGCAGGGGCGCAACTGGTCGGCGGCCGAGAAGCCGAGGCCGCTCAGGATGGCAGCAGCTCGCGCCGGCGCCGAGTGGGCGTCGATATCGACCAGCCGGGTCTGGAT
>Ga0209677_101319_pt1 | contig 10955 bp, 10 predicted proteins | sample AraplaCvi_mCL_r2_2_FD_184285 | JGI IMG/M metagenome (GOLD analysis project Ga0209677, IMG submission 184285) | Arabidopsis root microbial communities from North Carolina, USA - plate scrape CL_Cvi_mCL_r2 (SPAdes) (version 2) | ecosystem: Host-associated > Plants > Roots > Endosphere | place: USA... | reverse complement strand
TGGTGGCACTGCACATCAAGGACGGTCCCGGCACCACCGAGACGAAGGATCAGGTCGCCGTGGGGCAGGGCTCGCTTCCGATCGAGCAGATCATCTCCGCGGCGCCGGATGCGCTCCGCGTCATCGAGCTCGACGACTCGCGCGGCGACCGGTTCCAGGCCGTCGCGGACAGCTTCGCCTTCCTCACCTCCAAGGGCCTCGCATGAGCGCCGCTCAGGGCCGGACCGGTCGTGTCGGGGTCGGCGTCATCGGCGCCGGCGTCATCAGCAACGAGTACCTGAAGAACCTGACGGCGTTCCCGGACCTCGACGTCCGCTTCGTCGCCGACATCGATCTCGCTCGGGCGCAGGCGCAGGCGGAGAAGTTCGGGGTGGCGCGTTCGGGCACCGTCGAGCAACTGCTCGCCGACGACGCGATCGAGATCGTGGTCAACCTCACCATCCCGAAGGTGCACGTCGCGGTGGCTCTGGAGGTGCTCGCCGCCGGCAAGAACGTGTGGAGCGAGAAGCCCTTCGCGCTCGACCGCGCGAGCGGGCAGCAGCTGCTGCAGGCCGCGCACGCCCAGGGCCTCCGCGTCGCCACGGCACCCGACACGTTCCTCGGGTCGGGCATCCAGTCGGCTCGCCGCCTGATCGAGCACGGCGACATCGGCGCGCCGCTGACAGCCCTGACGCTCATGCAGAGTCCGGGCCCCGAGTCCTGGCATCCCAACCCCGACTTCCTGTTCCAGGAGGGCGCCGGCCCACTGTTCGACATCGGCCCGTACTACCTGACAGCTCTCGTTCAGTTGTTCGGGCCGGTCGCGCGCGTCAGCGCGAGCGCATCCCGCGCGCGGGAGACCCGCGTGATCGGATCCGGACCCCGGGCGGGCGAGGAGTTCGCGGTGACGGTCCCGACGCACGTGAGCGCGCTCTACGAGTTCGAGAGCGGTCAGACGGCGCAGTCGGTGTTCAGCTTCGACTCCAAGCTCAAGCGGACCCAGTTCGAGGTCGCCGGTCTGGAGGGCACGGTCGTCGTGCCCGATCCGAACACGTTCGAGGGCGAGCTGGAGGTGCACGATTCCGAGGGCATCCACGGCGTCCCCTCGACCGGGACGACGGACACCCGCGGCATCGGCGTCGTCGAGCTGGCACGGGCCATCCGCGCCGGCGTTCCGGAACGGGCGTCGGGCGAGCAGGCCTATCACGTGCTCGACATCATGGTCTCGACGATCGAAGCCGGAGAGACGCGGAGGCCGGTCGAGATCGAGAGCACGGTGCAGGTCACGCCGGCGCTCGCCGAAGACTGGGACCCGCGCGCGGCGACCCTGGTGTGAGGATGAGCGACATGACGGACGGGACAGTGCTGACCGGCGGCGGCCTCAGCCGCCGCGACGGAAGCTCGGCCGGATCACGGCTGCGCGTGGCGATCGTCGGTGGCGGCTTCATGGCCGAGGTGCACTCGCGGGCCGTCCGGGCCGCACGCGCCGACCTCGCGGGCATCGTCTCCTCGACGCCGGAGCGCTCGGCGGCCGCAGCGGACCGCCTCGGCATCGGCCGATCCTACGGATCGCTCGACGAGCTCCTGGCCGATGACGCGATCGACGTGGTCCACGTCACCACCCCCAACGCCCTGCACGCCGACCAGGCAGTGGCCGTCCTCGCCTCCGGCAAGGACGTGGTCTGCGAGAAGCCGATCGCGACGAGCATCCCGGACGCGGAGCGGATGGTCGGTGCGGCCCAAGGGCGCACGGCGACCGTGCCGTTCGTCTATCGGTTCCATCCGCTGGTGCGCGAGGCGCGGGCCCGATTCGCGTCGGGCGAGGCCGGCCGCGTTCTCAGCGTGAACGCGTCCTACCTGCAGGACTGGCTGCTGGGCTCCGGCGACGACAACTGGCGCGTGGATGCGGAGCAGGGCGGCCGCTCGCGCGCGTTCGCGGACATCGGCTCCCACCTTATCGATCTCGTCGAGTTCGTGAGCGGCGACCGCGTCAGCCGGGTGGTCGCCACCAAACGGACGGTGTTCGCCGAGCGGGCGGCGCACGCCGGCATCACGACGGAGGATGCCGTCGCGGTCGTCATCGAGACACGCTCCGGCGCGCTCGGAACGCTGCTCGTGTCCCAGGTCGCGCCCGGCCGCAAGAACCGCCTCTGGCTCGAGATCGCGGGCAGCGCCGAAAGCGTCGCCTTCGACCAGGAGCAGCCGGAGACGCTCTGGATCGGCCGCAGGAAGGGAAGCCTGACCATCCCGCGCGACGCCGACCAGCTCAGCGAGGACGCGGCGCGGCTGTGCGTCCTGCCCTCCGGGCATCCCCAGGGCTATCAGGACGCGTTCAACGCGTTCGTAGCCGACAGCTACGCGGCGGTCGCGGGGGAGAACCCCGACGGCCTCCCGCGGTTCGCCGACGGCCTGCGCGCTGTGCGGGTCACGGACGCCGTGATCGACTCCGCCGAGTCGGGCACCTGGATCGAGATGGGAACGAACGAATGACCGACGACACCACCCCCCGGAACGACGCCGAGTCCGGCCGCACGCACCCGGTCACCCTCTTCACCGGCCAGTGGGCCGACCTGACCCTCGAGGAGGTCGCCCGGTACGCGTCCGAGTGGGGCTACGACGGCTTGGAGATCGCCTGCTCCGGCGAGCACCTCGACGTCTGGCGTGCGGCGGAGGACGACGACTACCTGCAGGGCCGCCTCGACATCCTGGACAGGTACGGCCTGAAGGTGTGGGCGATCAGCAACCACCTGAAGGGTCAGGCGGTCTGCGATGACCCCATCGACTTCCGCCATCAGGCCATCGTCGGCTCGAAGGTGTGGGGCGACGGCGACCCCGAGGGGGTGCGTCAGCGCGCCGCAGAAGAGCTGAAGCTCACCGCGAAGGTCGCCCGCCGGCTCGGCGTGGACACGGTGGTCGGCTTCACCGGGTCCAGCATCTGGCCCTACGTGGCGCAGTTCCCGCCCGTCCCGGCCGAGGTGTTCGAGCGCGGCTACCAGGACTTCGCCGACCGCTGGAACCCCATCCTCGACGTGTTCGACGGCGAGGGCGTCCGATTCGCGCACGAGGTGCATCCCTCGGAGATCGCGTACGACTACTGGACGAGCGTGCGCACTCTGGAGGCGATCGACCACCGCGAGGCGTTCGGCTTCAACTGGGACCCGTCGCACATGATGTGGCAGGACATCGACCCGGTCGGCTTCATCGTCGACTTCCAGGACCGCATCTACCACGTCGACTGCAAGGACACGCGGCTGCGCCCGAAGAACGGCCGCGCGGGCGTCCTCGGCTCCCACCTGTCGTGGGGCGACCCGCGGCGCGGGTGGGACTTCGTGTCCACGGGCCACGGCGATGTTCCGTGGGAGGACGCCTTCCGCGCGCTCGAGTCGATCGGGTACACCGGTCCCATCTCGATCGAGTGGGAGGATGCCGGGATGGACCGCCTGCACGGCGCGAAGGAAGCCGTCGGCTACATCCGCTCACTGCTCTGGAAGCAGCCGACCGCCTCCTTCGACGCGGCGTTCAGCAACCAGGACTGAGCCCCCCGGCCCGCGAGGCCCGATCGGCCCGAGGGTGAGCCGACCTCAGCCGAAGACGACGGCCGCCGCGTCGACCACCTCGGCCGTACGCCCGGGCGCGCGGTGGTTCGACCAGTACAGGTTGGTGTGGGCGATGACCTGCTCCGGCGGCGGCACGCCCCAGTCGGACAGGTCCTCGGTGGTGTGCGCATCCCGGACCAGCGTGACGTCGTACCCGCGGACCATCCCACCGTGGATGGTCGACCGGATGCACTCGTCCGTCTGCGAACCCGTGACCACGATGCGGCCGACCCCGGCTGCCGCCAGCACCTCTTCCAGGCGCGTGTCCTCGAAGGCGTCCGCGTACTCCTTGGGCACCAGAGGCTCATCCTCGGATCGCGTCAGTTCGGGCACGTACTGCCAGGCGTCGCTGCCGTAGGGGACGTTGTCGTCCGAGTGCTGGATCCACACCACGAGCACGTCCTCCCGCCTCGCGCGTTCGACGAGACGCTGGATGGTGCCGACCACCTCGTCGCGTCGCACGGCGCCTCCGATCACGCCGTTCTGCACATCGATGACCAGCAGCGCGCTCGCCGGCCGTCCCTCGAGAGTCGTCATCGTTCCTCCTTCGAGACAGGATGCTAGCCTCGGCGCGTGCACCCGCACAGGGCTACGCTCGATCCGTGACGAGCAGCGAAACCGCCATCCGCGGCGAGGACTGGTACGGTCGCGAGCTCGACAGTGTGGAGTACACGGGCGTCGTGTTCGAGAACGTCGACCTGACCGAGGCGCGCACCGCGGGCGCCACGTTCAGCGATTGCGTGTTCCGGAACGTCCGGTTCAACGTGAGCGAGCACAGCGACTCGGCTTTCGTGAACTGCCGGTTCGACGTGTGCAACTTCTTCGACGCCACCTTCCGCCGCTGCAAGCTGACCGGAAGCACCTTCCACGGCTGCGAGTTCGCGTTGCTGAAGGTCGAGGGCGGCAACTGGTCCTTCACCGGGCTTGCCCGCGCCGAACTGCGCGGGGCGTCCTTCGAGGGTGTTCGGCTCCGGGAGGCGGATCTCACCCAGGCGCACTGCCAGGAAGCGCGGTTCGAGGGATGCGACCTCAGCGCGGTCACGCTCGCGGGCGCGGACCTCAGCGCCGCATCCCTGGCCGGCAGCGATCTGACCGGGATCGATCCGGCCGACGTGGTGCTGCGGGGGACCATCATCGACGAGCGGCAGGCCGTGGTGCTCGCCGGAGCGATGGGGATGGTCGTCGTCCCGGTCCCCTGATCCGGCGAGGGCGCTACGCGACCTCGCTGACCTGCCCGTGCTTGATGTGGAGCCGGCGCTGCGCCCGCTTCGCCACCGCGGAGTCATGGGTGACGATGATGACGGTGAGGCCGCGATCCCGCCACAGCCCCTCGAGCAGGTCCATGATCTCGTCCCGGGTCTCCTCGTCCAGGTTGCCGGTCGGCTCGTCGGCGAGGAGCACCTCCGGGTCCTTCACCAGTGCCCGGGCGATGGCCACGCGCTGCTGCTGACCGCCGGACAGCTCGGACGGCAGGTGGTTGCCGCGGTCCGCGAGTCCGACCGAGGCGAGCGCCTCAGCGGCACGTCGCTTGCGGTCTGCGGCGGTGACGCCGAGCGGCGCCAGGGCCGTCTCGACGTTCTCCTGGGCGGTCAGCGTCGGGATGAGGTTGAAGCCCTGGAAGACGAAGCCGATCTCTTTCGCCCGGATCTTCGCCAGCCGGGTGTCGTGCTGCTTCGAGAGGCTGTCCGATCCGAGCTGCACCGAGCCGGAGCTCGGCCGGTCGAGCGCGCCGAGCATCTGCAGCAGCGTCGACTTGCCGCCGCCCGTGGGACCTTGGATGGCGACCAGCTGGCCGTCCGGGATCTCGAGGGTCACATCCTTCAGTGCGACCACTGTGCGCTTGGACTGGGTGTAGGTCTTGGTGACATCGGTGAGGGTGTACATCGTTGCTCCTTCGGGGGCCGGATGGCCGGGTTCAGGCGACCGAGCGCAGTGCGGCTGCGGGGCGGAGACGGGAGGCGCGCCAGCCGCCGACCGCGCCGGCGATGAGACCGCCGAGGATGGCGAGCGCGACGGCTCCCACGATGATCCACACGGTCACCGGCGCATGCAGCGCGATGTCCGCGGTGGAGGTGGAGGCCTGGCGCAGCCCGCTGAAGGCGCCGCCGCCACCGCCGAAGCCGGCGAAGCGGCCTCCTGTACCCGTGGTCGCGGCGCCGGCGCCCGTCCCGCGTCCAGCCGCCGTCGCCACGCCGCCGTGGCTGATGCTCCCGGTCAGGGTGGGGGAGATGACGTTCACCACGAGCACCCCGAGGAGGCCGACCGCGACGCCGATGACCCCGCCGATCAGCCCCTGCACCACGGACTCGCCGGCGACCTGCCCGACGATCCGTCCGTTCGACCAGCCGATCGCCTTGAGCGTTCCGAACTCCCGCGTACGCCGCGTGACGCCCGAGATCGTGAACAGGATGGCGATGAGGAATGCCGCCGCCAGCACGATGACCGAAAGCCACGTGCCGAGGTTCGCGATGAGCGCGCCGGCGCTGCCGAGCGAGCCGGAGACCGTGGAGGCCAGGTCGGCCTGCGTGCTGACCGTCGCTCCGGGGATGGACTTCGTGAGCGCCGTCTTGATCTGGTCGATGTCTCCGCTGGAGGCGGCCTTCACGTACACCGAGGAGATCTTGCCCGTCTGCCCGGACAGCGTCTGGGCGACATCGAGCGGGATGTAGGCGTTGGCGGCGGTGGTGGAGTCGGAGCCGGTGGAGGTGACGATGCCGATGACCGAGAATCCGGTCCCGCCGATGGTCACGGTGTCGCCGACGGTCTTGCTCGCCGACTTCGCGTAGCTCGCGTCCAGGACGACGACATCCTTGCCGGAGTCGGCGGCGGTGAAGCTGCGGCCGCCCGTCAGGGTGACGGAGGCCAGGGGGCCGACGGACTTGCCGGCCGGGTTGAGCCCGAGGACCGAGAAGGAGTCGACCGTGAACGAGCTGCCGCCCGCTCCGTCGGCTCCGCCCGTGGGAGGAGCCGTGGGCGAGGCCGCCTGGCCGCTCTGGCGCTGCTGCCGCAACTGCTGGAAGTTCGGGAGCGTGCCGCTGAAGCTGGTGTTCGTGAGCGACAGCACTGCCGCCGCGGAGGCGACGTTCTGCACCTTCTGCACGGTGCTCAGAGTGGATGCGCTCATCACGGTTGTGCCGCGCGTCGCCTGCAGGCGTGAGGTGTTGACCTGCCGGGCGGTTCCGGTGTCGGTGCCGGAATCCGCGCCGAAGTCGAAGCGTGGTCCTCCGCCCTGACCCTGGAGGCCGGTGGCGTTCTGGGCGGTGGCCGGCTGGCTGACGGTGATGTCGGTGCCTACGCCGTACACGGATTGCAGGACGCTCTCCTGCGCCTGACGGACCCCGGCCGAGACGGCGTTGACGATGATGACGAGAGCGATCGCGAGGGCCATGCCCGTCGCGATGATGATCGTCTGCTTGCGGCGATTGAACAACTCTCGCCGCAGATAGGTCCCGAACATTGGCTTCCCAACTGTGGTGGTCTCGGATGAGCTTCTTGCCGGAGGTTAAGCACCGCGTTTTAGGGGTCGCTATGCCGAAGCTATGCGCCAGCCGTGTACTCCACCCCCCCGTCGGAGGAGGGCCACATGCATCGAGCTTGAGGTACTTACGTCACAACCTGGCGATGGTCACGTCGTTAAGGGTGTGCTGCCGTTGCCACCTCCACAGACGACCCTTCAGAAGCAACAGCGTCCCACCGTGGATGCGACCGCCCGGAATGCGTCGATCGACGCGCTGCGTGTCGTCGGCATCCTCGCGGTGGTGTTCGCCCACGTCTACACGCAGCCCGTCGCGCACCAGTGGGTGTACCCGTGGCACGTACCCCTGTTCTTCGCCCTCACCGGGTACTTCTTCCGACCAGGACGCCGGTTTCGCGCCCACCTGAGATCGCGCATGCTGACCCTCGTCGTCCCCTACGCGGGCTGGCTGCTGGTGGTCGGTGCGCTCGCGATGGCCATCCCGAACCCGGTCGGCCGCCTCCGCTTCGCCGACCTCGGCGGAGCTCTCGAAGGCGGGAACAACGGGCACGAGCCCTTCGGAGCGTTCTGGTTCATCGGCGCGCTCTTCATCGCGGCGCTGCTGTACGTCCCCGTCGGCAGGCTGCCCGCCTGGCCGCAGGCCGTGGTGGCACTGGGAGCACTGGCCGCAGGGACCTTCTCGGGGGCGTGGCTCGCCGCCCTGCCGCTCAGCATCGGGCAAGGCCTGTATTGCCTCTTCTTCGTCATCGCCGGTCGCGGGATCGCCGCCCTCCAGCGCCGGGTCCGCCACCCGGCCCTCACCGGGCCGATCCTGCTGGGCTGCGCCGTGATCCTCACGGGAGTGCTGCCCGTGACGCCCCCGGACCTGAAGAACGGGATCCTCGGCACTCCTGTCGTGATGCCGCTTCTCTCTGTCCTGTTCGTGGCCGCGCTCATCCTGACGGCGAGCAGCATCCGGCTGCCCCGGTGGGCGGTGCCCGCGGTTCTTGCCGTGGCCGGGACGGCGACCGTCGTCGTTCTCAGCCACAGCCTGGTCATCTGGGAGCTGAAGCAATACTCCGCGCAACCGAAATGGATGCTCCTCGCGGCGGTCCTCGTCCCCCTGGCGGCAGCGCTCCTCCTCACACGGTTCAAGCGGATCCTTCCAACGTCAGGGCGCTCAGACACTTCATAGGTTTCACAAAGAGGGCATCCATCCGCCGCCTCATAATGGGAAAGGTGACGATCAATGCGCGTACCGCCTCCGGCTCCTCCAGCCAGCCCCGGTCCCTCCTGCGCCGCTCCGACGGCAGCGCCATCCGTGTGCTCGTCGTGGACGACGAGGCGACCCTGACGGACCTGCTGGCGATGGCCCTGCACTACGAGGACTGGGACGTCAAGACCGCGTCGACGGGCCAGCAGGCACTGCAGCTCTCGCGCGAGTTCAAGCCCGATGTGGTGGTGCTCGACATCATGCTCCCCGACATCGACGGCCTCCAGGTTCTGTCGCGGATGCGCGCCGACGGCAACGAGGCGCCCGTCCTCTTCCTCACCGCGAAGGACTCGCTCGACGACCGGATCGCGGGGCTCACCGCCGGCGGCGACGACTATGTCACGAAGCCCTTCAGCCTGGAAGAGCTGGTCGCGCGCCTGCGGGGACTGCTGCGCCGCTCGCGCGCTGCGGTCGCCGACCACGAGGACCCGGTGCTCATCGTCGGCGACCTGGTGCTCGACGAGGACAGCTACGAGGTGCACCGCAACGGAGAGCCCATCCAGCTGACCGCCACCGAGTTCGAGCTGCTGCGCTTCCTGATGCGCAATCCCCGGCGCGTGCTGAGCAAGGCGCAGATCCTCGACCGGGTGTGGAGCTACGACTTCGGCGGCTCCTCCAGCGTTGTCGAGCTTTACATCTCCTACCTGCGCAAGAAGATCGACGCAGGTCGCACCCCGATGATCCACACCGTCCGCGGCGCCGGCTACATGGTGAAGGCTGCGCAATGACCTCCGCCCGCATCGCGGGCCCCCCGAAGACCGAGACGCCGGCGGGCACGCCGACCGCGAGCCGGTTCCCGCACCTCCGGCCGATCCGCTCGTGGACGCTCCGCAGCCGGGTCGTGCTCGTCGTCGTGGCGATGCTCGCGGTGCTGGGCTCGGTGATCGGGACGGTCAGCGTGTTCGCGCTGCAGAACTACCTGATGCAGCGGTTGGATGCCCAGCTCACCTCGGCGCTCATCCGCGGGCAGCACGCCGCCGACCGAATCAACGGCGGCGGTCCCACCGTGCCCGAGGCCGCCGGGGTCGTGCAGACGCCGGGACAGCCGACGGGAACCCTCGGCGCCGTCCGGAGCTCGGACGGCGGTCTGCTGTTCCCGCCGGTGATCCTCGCCGACCGGCCGACGTCGTCGACGAATCAGCCGCTCGGCCCCAAGCAGGTCACCATCGACGGTCTGGCGCTCCTCAGCGTCCCGGCGGACGAGCGGCCGCGGACCGTCGATCTCGGCCCCTCCCTCGGTTCCTACCGCATCGCGGCCGCCGAGCTCGGCAACGGCGACAGCGTCATCATCGGGCTCCCGCTCAGCGACGTGAACGCGACCGTCGGCCGGCTGACCCTCGTGATCGTGCTCGTGACCCTGTCGGGACTCGTCTTCGCCTTCCTGCTGGCGAGCGTCGTGGTCCGCTTCGCCATGCGGCCGCTGGAGCGCGTGGCCGGCACCGCCGAGCAGGTCGCCTCCCTGCCACTCGACCGCGGCGACGTCGCGCTGTCCGTCCGCGTGCCGGAGGCCGACACCGACCAGCACACCGAGGTCGGCAAGGTGGGTTCGGCGCTGAACCGGATGCTCGGCCACGTGGCCTCGGCGCTGACCGCTCGCCAGGCGAGCGAGCAGAAGGTCCGCCAGTTCGTCGCGGACGCCAGCCACGAGCTGCGGACGCCGCTCGCCTCCATCCGCGGCTATGCCGAGCTCACCCGCCGGGCGCCGCACGACCTGCCGCCGGACGTCACGCACTCGCTCGGGCGCATCGAGTCCGAAGCGACCCGGATGACCTCCCTCGTCGAGGACCTCCTGCTGCTGGCCCGGCTGGACGAGGGGCGTGAGCTCGACCACGACCCGGTCGACCTCTCCCTGCTCCTGGTCGATGCCGTCAGCGATGCGCACGCCGCCGGGCCGGACCACGAGTGGACGCTCGACCTCCCGGACGAGCCGGTGGAGGTGGTCGGAGACGCCCCGCGCCTGCACCAGGTGCTGATGAACCTGCTGGCCAACGCGCGCGTCCACACGCCGGAGGGCACGAAGGTGACCGCGGGACTCCGGGTGGATGCTGACGCGCGTCAGGCGGTCGTCACGATCGCGGACGACGGCCCCGGCATCCCGGACGAGCTGCAGAACACGCTCTTCGAGCGCTTCGCGCGCGGCGACAGCTCGCGCAACCGCGCCACAGGGTCGACCGGGCTCGGGCTGGCGATCGTCCAGGCCGTCGTGCACGCGCACGGCGGAGAGGTGACGGTCAGCAGCGCGCCCGGGGACACGGTGTTCACCGTCACGCTTCCGCTCGCGCCGACGGCCTCGCCCACGGCCGCGCCGACGGCCGCGTGAGTGGATTTGCGCGCGACGCCACCCATCCCGTAGCCTGTACGGAGCCAAAGACCGCTGGTTGTCGTGCGTGCACGACCGAAGATCCACTCAGGTGGGGCCCGCGCAGGTGTGTGAAGCAGACTCCGTGAATTCTTGCGGTCCCAGCTCCGTGCCCTGTGCCGGAGCTTTTTTCTTTGCCAGGGGCCGGCGGTGGCACACCGCTCCCGCGGTGTGCGACAAGAAGATTGAGGAGTAGGCCATGGCGAACAAGGAAGCCACGGTTGCCGAGCTCGAGAACCTGTTCACGAGCTCGTCCGCCGTTCTGCTGACCGAGTACCGCGGTCTCACTGTCGC
>Ga0209677_101316_pt1 | contig 10973 bp, 9 predicted proteins | sample AraplaCvi_mCL_r2_2_FD_184285 | JGI IMG/M metagenome (GOLD analysis project Ga0209677, IMG submission 184285) | Arabidopsis root microbial communities from North Carolina, USA - plate scrape CL_Cvi_mCL_r2 (SPAdes) (version 2) | ecosystem: Host-associated > Plants > Roots > Endosphere | place: USA... | reverse complement strand
GGACGAAGCTGACGCCCTCGCGCATCGGCATGCCCAGGTGATCCATGAACTCCAGCGGCGCCGCACCGGTGCCGCCCTCATTGCCGTCGACCACGATGAAGTCGGGATAGATGCCGGTCTCGAGCATTGCCTTGCATATCGCCAGGAACTCCCAGGAATGGCCGATGCAGAGCTTGAAGCCGGCCGGCTTGCCGCCGGAGAGCCGGCGCATCTCGCCGATGAACTGCATCATGCCAACAGGTGTGGAGAAGGCGCGGTGTGCGGCTGGCGAGATGCAGTCCTCGCCCATCGCGACGCCACGGATCTTGGAGATCTCTGCCGAGACTTTCGCCGCCGGCAGCACGCCGCCATGGCCCGGCTTGGCGCCCTGGCTGATCTTGAGCTCGACCATCTTGATCTGATCTTCGGTAGCCAGTCGCGCGAACTCGTCGGGGTTGAAGCTGCCGTCGCGATGGCGGCAGCCGAAATAGCCTGAGCCGATCTCCCAGATGATGTCGCCGCCCATCTCGCGGTGATAGGGGCTGTAGCCGCCCTCGCCGGTGTCGTGCGCGAAGCCGCCCTTCTTCGCGCCACCGTTGAGCGCGCGCACCGCATTGGGGCTGAGCGCGCCAAAGCTCATCGCCGAGATGTTGAACACGGAGGCCGAGTACGGCTTGGTGCAATCGGGCCCGCCGATCGTGATCCGGAACTTCTCCTCCGCATGCGGCTTCGGCGCCACCGAATGGTGCAGCCACTCATAACCCTCGCGGTAGACGTCCTCCTGGGTGCCGAACGGACGCTTGTCGAGCACCATCTTGGCGCGCTGATAGACCACCGCGCGGGTGTCGCGCGAGAACGGCATGCCGTCCTTCTCGCTCTCGAAGAAATACTGCCGCATCTCCGGGCGGATCTCTTCGAGCAGGAAGCGCATATGGGCCGAGATCGGATAGTTGCGCAGCACCGCGTGGTTCTGCTGCGTCAGATCGCGGATGCCGAGCAAGGTCAGCCCGCCGAAGATCAAAAGCGGTGCCAGCAGGAAATCGAACACCTTGTGATCGAAGACCCCGAGAATCAGCAGCAAGGCCGTCACGACCGTGCAGATTGTCAGCACGATGAAGCGTGGCGAGAACGGAAGCAGCAGCGTTTCCATGGGATCCCTCAGGCCGAATTCGTCGGGCAGCACGATCGCATCTTCGCTTTGGGCGAAGCGACGTTACGCCAGGTTAGACCGCCCGGCCGTCATCGATATGACGCCTTGTCCGCTCGAAGCTATCCAATCTGACCGCGTCAAATCAATCCGGTCCCGCACTGCCTCGCATTTTGCGACGCGAAGAGGCGGACAACAGCGTTCGAATCGAGAAAACTAAGCAAGCGTCCCCACAAGCGGCGTGCTTTTGCGGCCAGTGGCTCACGGGTCCGTGAAAAGCCCGGCATGCGCCTCGCGCAGCTGCCGCTTCAAGAGCTTCCCGCTCGGGTTCTTCGGCAGCGCCTCGACGAACACGATGCGCTTCGGCGACTTGAACGAGGCCAGCCGGGACTGCGCTTCGGCCAGCACCTGCGCCTCGGTCAGCGTGCAGCCGGACTTGACCACGACGACCGCCACCACCGCCTCGACCCAGCGCGGGTGCGGCAAGCCGACCACCGCGACCTCGGAGACCTCCGGGATCAGATACAGCGCCTCCTCGACCTCGCGGCTCGCAACGTTCTCGCCGCCGGTCTTGATCATGTCCTTCTTGCGGTCGACGATGGTGATGTAGCCCTCGGTGTCGATGGTGGCGAGATCGCCGGAATGAAACCAGCCGCCATGGAAGGCCGCGGCGGTGCGTTCGTCATCGCGGAAATAGCCGAGCATCAGATGCGGCGAGCGATGCACCACCTCGCCGACGACGCCAGGCGGCACGTCGTTCATGGCATCGTCGACCACGCGCGTCTCGACATTGAGCACGGCCCGCCCGCAGGACCCCGGCTTGCGCAACTGATCGTCCGGCCCGAGCAGGGTCGCAAGCGGCGCAATCTCGGTCTGCCCGTAGAGATTCCACAGCCGCACGTCCGGCAGCCGCTGCTTGAGCTCGCGCAGCACCTCGACCGGCATGATCGAGGCGCCGTAATAGCCCTTGCGCAGGGAGGAGAGATCGGTGCGGTCGAACAGCGGCGAGCGCAACAGCGAGATCCACACCGTCGGCGGCGCGAAGAACGAGGTGATGCGGAATTTTGCGATCAGCGGCAGCAGATTGTCCGGCGTGGGCGATGCCGTGATGATGTTGATGCCACCGACATAGATCGAGGGACCGAAGAACACGTCGAGCTGCGCGCAGTGATAGAGCGGCAACGCGTTGAGCGCGACGTCGGCGGCCGCGATCTCGGCATCGACGACGCAGCTGACATATTGCGAGATCACCGCATCGTGGGTCAGCATCGCGCCCTTCGGCAGCGATTCCGTGCCCGAGGTGTAGACGATCTGCGCGAGATCCGTGCCGTCGAGCTCGACTGCCGGCAGCTCCACCGCCTCTGCCGCCAGTGCGGCGAAATCGATCATATCGACCTGGCGCTCGGACGCTGCCTCAGACGGCAGCCAGATCAGAGCCTCGACCGCCGGCACCAACGCCGCGGCCGCGCGCGCCAGCGGCGCGAGGCCGCTATCGGTGGCGAGCAGGCGGGCGCCGGCATGACGCAGGATGTAGGCGACCTCCTCGGCCTTCAGCATGAAGTTGATCGGGACCAGCACTGCGCCGAGCCGCGCCAGTGCGAAGCGCAAGCTCACGAAGGCATGCGAGTTGCGGGCGAGGATGGCGAAGCGCTCGCCCTTGGTGACGCCGCGCGCGGCAAGGCCGGCCGCAAGCCGGTCGACGAGGGCGTGGAATTCTGCGTAAGACCACCCGATATCGCCGCAGACCACCGCGAGCTTGTCAGGGTTGCGCGCCGCGCTCCGCCGCAAGAGGTCACCAAGCGTCTGGCGCCGAACGATGGAATCCATGGCCGTTCCCCTGCTCTTGTATGGGGACGGCCGCCATAGCGGCAAGCCAAGGTCCCCTCCCTGATTTCAAATCAGGCCTTTGCGGCCCTTGCTTTGTGGTCGAGGGTAGAGGGTGCGGGGGCGAGGTCAAGCGTGTTGCTTGGCGGTACAACACCACTCTCCGCGGCTAAGGCGCGCGCATCTTGAGAGTTGGTACCTGGCCATCGCGTCATCGGCGGTAGGCTCCCTCGCCCCGTTCTTACGGGGAGAGGGGTGGGGTGAGGGGCAAACGCGCGGGCGGTGTGAGTAGATAAACCGGTATCCCCTCACCCGGATTGCATCTGACGACGCAATCCGACTTCTCCCCGCAAGCGGGGCGAGGTTAAGAGATCAGCGCTCGACGAACGCCTTCTCGATCACGAAATGGCCGGGCGTGTTGCCGCTGCCTTCGATGAAGCCGCCGGATTCGAACATGGTCTTGAGCTCTTCCAGCATCCCCGGGCTGCCGCACATCATGATGCGGTCGTTCTCGATGTCGAGCGGCGGCTGGCCGAGATCGTTGAACAGCTGCTCGGAGGAGATCAGGTCGGTGATGCGGCCGCGGTTGCGGAACGGCTCACGGGTGACCGTCGGATAGTAAAAGAGTTTCTCCGACAGCAGCGGCCCGAACAGCTCGTCCTCGCGCAGCTTCTCGACCACGGTCTCGCCATAGGCGAGTTCGGCGACCTGGCGGCAGCCATGGACCAGCACGATCTGCTCGAAGCGATCATAGACGTCGGGGTCCTTGATCAGGCTCGCGAACGGAGCGAGCCCGGTACCGGTCGACAGCAGCAGCAAGCGGTTACCAGGGAGCAGATTGTCGGTGATCAGCGTTCCCGTGGCCTTGCGGCCGACCAGGATGGTGTCGCCTTCCTTGATCTTCTGCAGGCGGGAGGTCAGCGGACCGTCCTGCACCTTGATGCTGAAGAACTCCAGCTCCTCCTCGTGATTGGCGCTCGCCATGCTGTAGGCACGGAGCAGCGGCCGGCCCTCGACCTCGAGGCCGATCATGGCGAACTGGCCGTTCTGGAAACGGAAGCCGGCGTCGCGGGTGGCACGGAAGGAGAAGAGGGTGTCGGTCCAGTGCTGGACAGCAAGAACTTTCTCTCGATAGAACGCGCTCATGTCGTTTGTTTTTTCGCTCGGGCCAAAGTTGAAAGAAACATCTCGTCTTGAGCAGGGACCGCAGAAACCCCTGTTCTTTCTCGCGAATTTCGCGTGTATGTACGCGAAAACCAGAGATAATCAACCCGCGGCAGCGCACAATTGATCACGATCAAACGCATGCCGATTTAGGAGCAATCAAGGTTTGAAAGGGTCTCGTTTGCATACGAACGATCTCCCGCAATTTACTTGCCGAAACCCTGCGGCTCCAGCATTTAAATTCCGCAAGCGTAAGCCCAATCCTTGAGCAATGATTAACGGTCAACGGCTCCTCGTCGAGGTCATCAAGCGGTATTGCGTGGAGCGCGGTATCGCGCTGGATATCCGCGCCGACGGCTGGCTGCTGGTGCTCGACCGCGGCGGCCAGCGCCACCTGATCCTGGGTTACGATCTCGGCCTCAACAGCTCGGTGGCCCACCGCATCGCCAGCGACAAGTCCGCCACCGCCGAGCTGCTGGCGCTGTCAGGCATCGCCTGTGTCCCGCACGCCTTCTTCCTCGGGCCACAGGCGGGGCCACGTGCGCCGCTGGCGCCGATGCTGAGGCTGCTCGACGCGCGTCCCGAGGGCCTCGTGCTCAAGCCCAACGAGGGCACGTCCGGCCGCCTTGTCTTCCGGGCGACCACCCGCGACGGCGTCGCGCGCGCTGTCGATGCGATCTTCGCGGCGAACATGAATCTTGCGATTGCGCCCTATCTGTCCATCGATGATGAGGTCCGGGTCGTGCTGCTCGATGGCGTGCCGCTGGTGGTCTATGTCAAGCAGCGGATCGCCGTCATTGGCAATGGCCGGCAAACATTCCGCGAGCTTGCACTCGCCGCCGCGCCTCCGGAGCGGCATGTCGAGCTGATCGACAATCTGCGCACCGAGACCGACGACAGCGATCTCGATGCAATCGTCCCCGCGGGCGCGCAGCGGCTGTTGAACTGGCGCCACAATTTGGAATTCGGCGCCGGCGCGACGCTCCTCGACGCTGGCGAGAGCCGTGACGCCTGCGTGGCGCTGGCGATCGCTGCGACCGACGCGCTCGGCATCCGCTTCGCATCCGTCGACGTGGTGCGCGCGCATGATCGCTGGCAGGTGCTCGAGATCAATTCCGGCGTCGTCATGGAGCAGTTCGGCCGCCATCATCCGGAGCTGGTCCAGCAGGTCTACACGGCGGCGCTGGACAGCGTGTTCGGCGCAGACACCGGTTCTGATCAGCCTATGTAAGCCCTTCCACACAGACCAGCCGCGCAGAGCTGCAGGAGTCCCTGATGGCCTTGAGGCCCTGATAGGTTGCACCGTTGTAGAAGGACTCCCAGGCCGCGACGGAGGGAAATTCCAGCAGGACGATCCTGCGCGGCGTCCAATCACCCTCGTGAACCTTGTGAGGTCCACCGCGCGCCAGATATCTGGCTCCGGCTGCTTCAAGCGCAGGTTTCACGTTCGCCATGAACTCCTGATAGCGCTGCGGGTCGGTGATATCGACGTCAAAAATCACATAGGCGGCCATGGCAGTTATCCTCTCTCGTCGGCTTGATTCATTGAAGATCGATCGTTTGGTTTCCTCGGAAACTCATTGACCTCGCGCGCCTTCGGCCAAGAAGGCGACCAGGCCCTCCGCGAGCGCCCGCGGATTCTCCTCGGCGATCCAATGCGCGGCGTAGGGCACGCGGAGTTCGGTGACATCGTCGGCCACTTCCCGCATCATCTCGGCCATCAACGGCCCCGTCGTGCTCGCCTGCCCTCCAACGGCGAGAACCGGGATCGTAAGCTTGCCATGCGCGGTCAACCATTGACGGTTGTCGTCGATGTCGCGATCGAAGGCCCGATATAGTTCGAAGCCTGCGCGCAGCGCACCCGCCGCGGAATAGGCAGAGACATATGCATCCAGCTCCTGCTCCGTGATAGCGGCAACATTGTAGAGCCGCGCGTTGAAGAAGGCCTGCAGATAGGCCCTTTCGCGCCCCGCGATCAGCATCTCGGGAATGTCGCGGACGCTATGGAAGGCGAACTGCCAGACCCGCGGATCGGCGCGAAGCCGGTCGAAGACCTGGGTGCCCGGCAACGGTGCATCGATCACCGCGAGGTGGGAGACATCGTCGCGAAACATCTGTGCGTAGGCGTAGGCGACCATCAGGCCGATATCATGCCCGACCAGCACGATCGGACCGGCGACGCCCAGCTCGTCCTTGACGAGGCGTCGGATGTCCGCTGCCATCGTGCGCTTGTCATAGCCGCCGAGAGGGCGCGAGGAGTGGCCGGCGCCCCGGTAGTCCGGGGCGATGACGCGATAGCCGGCGCCGACCAGGCGCGGCAGCACCTGCCGCCACTCGCGCCACGTTTGCGGAAAGCCGTGCAGCAGCACGATGGTGCGACCACCGTCGCCGGCGGCGACGTAATGGAGCGTAACGCCCGGGTCGAGGGCGGCCATGCCGTGGCGGATATCGATATCCTGCGTCGTCATGATCTGGCCTTTCTGCTCAATCACGCCGCTCGGCAAAAGCGCCGTCGAGCCCCGGATTTTCGGCGATGTCGCGCAGCGTCGACCGCAATTCCGCGAGCGCGGCGGCATCGCCGTAGAAGCGCGAAAATTGGGCGTGGGCTTTCTCCCAATACGGCCGCGCACGAGCCGCCGCCTTTCGACCGGCTTGCGTCAGGCGGACCGGCCGTCGCCGGGCGTCGCGCTGATCGCGACCAAGCGCGACCAGCCCGTCGCTTTCCAGCGTGCGAAGGCTCTGTCCGAGCGCCGAGCGTTCCGTGGTGAGGATCTCGGCCAATTCGCTGACCGTTGGAGGCTCGGACGCGCGGCGTTCCAACTCGGCGAGGATGCCGAACTGGGTCAGGCGCAGACCCGAGGGCGCCATCACCTCGTCATAGAGCAGCGTCAGCCGGCGCGATGCTGCGCGCATCGCGCCGGCGATGCAGGGGCTGGCAGATCGGAGCGGCAGGCTCATCGTGCGCGCTCCTCGTCGACAATGACTGCAATCTTGCCGAGCGACTTGCGGCCGGCTTTCATGTCGGCAAGCGCGGCGTTGATGGCATCGACCTCGGACGGGATGACCTCGCTGAGATGCGGACGCACGATTGCTGCCTCGGCAGTCGCAGCCGCGTCCCGGATCGCGCCGCTCAGCAACGCCTTTGTCTTCGCGTCCAGCGAAACGGAATCGGAGAAATAGCGCAGCAGGTTGACGTTGACGAGCCCGGCGTCCTTCGCTGCCAATATGTCGGCAACCGGGCTTTCGGTCTCGGCACGGCGACTGGTCTTACCCGGCCCTACTCCCAGCACGACCCATCGTCCGCCCCGGCGCACCATGTTCGAGGTCGCGACGAAGCTGTCCTCGCTGTAGGTCGCATCGAACACGAGATCGACGCCTAGGCCACGGGTCAGCCGCGCGACCTCGGCTGCGATGTCGTCGCGTTGGTAGTCGAAGACATGGTCGGCGCCCGACGACAGCGCCAAGGCACGCGACCGCACGTTTCCAGCGCTGCTGATGATGGTTTTCGCGCCGAGCGCCTTCGCCAACTGAATGGCCAGATGGCCAACCCCGCCGCCGCCACCGGGAATATAGACCGCTGCGCCGGCATCCAACGTATCCGCGAAAGCAAGGTAGGCAGAGAGATAGCAGACGCCGAGCGTTCCCGCCTCGACGAAGCTGAGGCCCTCCGGTTTTGACGCGACCAGGCACTCGGGCACCAGTGCGTAGCCGCCGGCGCCACCGGACGCCCAGGCACCATCCCGGTTGGCCGGCACCATGCCGAAAACGGCATCGCCGATGTCGAACGTCTTCGCGGCCCCACCGCGCGCGACGACGATGCCGGCGAAATCGAAGCCGAGAGCGACCGGCGGCGTGCGGCCGAGGAAGTTGAGCTCGGCGAGCTTGTAGTCGAGCGGATTCAGCGACGACGACACGACATGGACGAGCAGGTCGTCTGCCTGCGGCCTCAGTACAAGCCGTTCGAACGTTTCAAGCGGCAACCCGTTCGGCGCACGCGTATAGCCGATGGCATGGAAATGATCGGGAGCTGCAATAGCGACATTAGGCATGGATCGGTCCTCCTGCAGCCCAAATTAGGGGGATACCCCCCTATTTCAAGACACGAGCGAGTGTCGAGCCCGCTTGAGGTCTCAACTTCCGGTGAACGCAGCGTCCAGGATCGTTACAGGTTGTTTGCGAGAACGCGGGTGCGCATCGGGATTTCTGACTCGTCGAAGCGAAGATTTTGTCTCCTCGTTGGGCCGAACACTCGTTGCTGAAGAGGGCACGCTCTTCCCTCCCCGTCATTCCGGGGCGCGCAGAGCGCGAGCCGGAGCCTGTCATCGGGCCGCGCTTTGCGCGGACTCGCTGGAGCGCCCCGGAATGACGGTGTTGAGATCGCGTGCGCAATCACCCGAGCGTCACGGCTCCAATGAGCGCCCTCGAAATGCAGGAAGGCCCGTGCCCGCCTGTCGAGCTTTTGCCTCGTCGGGCAAATCAAGGCACGGGATTGGCGCGTTCGGCGTACCGGCGTCTTGCAATTAATCCGTAAAACCGATCGCGCGGACCGACGAAGTTTGCGAGCGCTTTCAACGCGAAAGCCCCGGCCCGCCCGCCGGCGAAAATATTTTGCTTTCGTATTTTCGGAAAACGTGATTGTCTACCCACATCCCGCCTCATGCAGAGGGACGTACGCGTCGTCACGATACGTTGAGTGCGGGCTGCGATGGACGTGCGAGCGACGGCAGACGACCGACGCGAACACGGACGGCGAAGTCGTGTGGTCCTGGCATCCCGGTGCTGATGCCAAGTGAGCGATGCTGTTTGACGAGCATCGCGCACGACGGGGGCAAGAACGCCGGTCCCCGAGGAGAGCGCGTATAAGCCGTAACCCATTCGCGCAGGGAAGGCCGGATGTTCGGCTCGTACCTGTGGTTCTGCCGCGTGCTTTTTTGCTGCACGCGGACCATGGGTGCGACCTGCACCCGGCCTTCCCTGCGCCCTCTCGATTATCTGGAGGGACACGACCGCCGCATCACTCGGGCGCATCGCGCCGCGAGAAGGCAAAGCCGTATCATGCTGCACGAAAGCTGAATGACATGAAGCGCGAGAAGGTCGCCTCGTCCACCCCGTCATCGTCCGCGAAGGCGGACGATCCAGTACGTCGCGGCGGTCATGTCCTCGCAACTGCGGCCTCTGGAATGCTGGATGGCCCGCCTGCGCGGGCCATGACGACGAAGGCGAAGGCGGACTTGTCATCCATCTACGAAGCCGACTCACTGATTAGCACTCGAGCTGTCGTCGAGCACATGGAAAGCTTCCTCGAGCTGCGGCGAGATCGCGACGTTGAGCTTCTCGCCGGTCGGCAGCCGGCCGACGAACCATTTGTTGTAGAGCGGGATCAGATCGTGGTTGGAGCCGAGCTTGCGGAAGGCGCGTTCGACCACGGCGGCGAGCTGCGGCTCACCCTTGCGGAACATGATGCCGTAGGGATCGTAGGACAAATAATCGCCGGTGACGCGAAACCTGTCCTGCGACTTGTGCCGTGCGATCAGCCCATAAAGCAGGATGTCGTCGGTCGCGAAGGCGTCGGCCTTGCCGTCGGCCAGCATCTGATAGGACTGCTCATGGTCGGCGGCTGTGACGATGGTCAGGCCGAGCGAGAACTTCTTGTCGGCATTGTGCATCGCCTGCTCGTTGGTGGTGCCCTTGGTCACCACTACGGTCTTGCCCTTCAGGTCGGTCACCGTCGCGACGCCGGAGGCCTTCGGCACCATCAGCTTGGTGCCGGCGACGAACATCAGCGGCGAGAACGCGACCTGCTTCGCACGCTCGGCATTGGCGGTGGTCGAGCCGCATTCGAGATCGATCTTGCCTTGCAGCACCGCGGCGATGCGGTCGTCGGACGTCACCTTGATGTAGTCGATGCGCAAGGCGGGATCATCGACCTCGACGCCGATCTCGTCGACAACAGCCTCGCACAATTCGAGGCTGTAGCCGATCGGCCGGCCTGCCTGATCGAGGAACGAGAACGGCGGCGAGCTTTCGCGATAGCCGAGATGCACGACGTGGCTCGCCTTGATCGCGGCCAGCGTCGGAGACAACCCTTCGTCGCTGCCCTGCGCAGCGGCGAAGGAGAGCGGAAAGCAGAGAGCCAGCAGCAATCCAAGGCTGGCGAGCGGCCTGCTTGCGAACTGACCCATCTCCAACTCCCGTCAGTGACCGGCCATGGCCGGGACCTCGCCCGGGATCATGCCCGGGGGCACCACGTCGCTCGGACCCAGCGCATGCTCGGGGCCGAGCTCGCCTTCCCACTTCGCGACGACGGAGGTCGCCAGCGTGTTGCCGATCACGTTGGTGGCGCTGCGGCCCATGTCGAGGAAGGTGTCGATGCCCATGATCATCAACAGCCCGGCTTCGGGGATGTTGAACTGCGACAGGGTCGAGGCGATGACGACCAGCGACGCACGCGGCACGCCGGCAACCCCTTTGGAGGTGACCATCAAGGTCGCCAGCATTGCAAGCTGGGTGCCGAGCGACATGTCGATCTTGTAGGTCTGGGCGATGAAGATCGACGCGAAGGTGCAGTACATCATCGTGCCGTCGAGATTGAAGGAATAGCCGAGCGGCAGCACGAAGCTGGAGATCCGCGACGAGGCTCCGAACCTGTTCAGCCCCTCCAAGGTCTTCGGGTAGGCGGCTTCCGAGCTCGCGGTCGAAAACGCGATCATCAGGGGCTCGCGGATCAGCTTCAACAGATGGCTGTAGCGCGGTCCGATCACGACGAAGCCGACGATGACCAGCATGCCCCAGAGAATGAACAGCGAGAAATAGAAGCCGCCCATGAACACGATGAGCTTCCACAGCACCGCGAGTCCGT
>Ga0209677_101314_pt1 | contig 10984 bp, 8 predicted proteins | sample AraplaCvi_mCL_r2_2_FD_184285 | JGI IMG/M metagenome (GOLD analysis project Ga0209677, IMG submission 184285) | Arabidopsis root microbial communities from North Carolina, USA - plate scrape CL_Cvi_mCL_r2 (SPAdes) (version 2) | ecosystem: Host-associated > Plants > Roots > Endosphere | place: USA... | reverse complement strand
GGTGTGCATGTAGCGGATCGGCGTGGCCGCGATCGCCAGCTTCCCTTCCGGCGAACGGTCGACCATGTTGTCGATCGTCGAAAGGCTTTCGCCAAAATAGTCTTCGAAGGAGACGCCGTTGTCGTTGAGACGCGCGAAGATGAAATCGCGATAGACGACGACGTTCCTGATTTTCGACAGTCCCTCGTTCGCCCAGGTATCGGCGAAGCCGGTGCCCTCGTAGCCCTTCTTCAGGGGGATCGCGAGCAGCGAGCCGTCGGTCTTGAACGACCAGGCGTGATAGGGACAACGAAAGAACTTGCCGGTATTGCCGCAGGGCTCCGAGGCGATCTTGACACCCTTGTGCGGGCAGCGGTTGTAGAAGACGTGGATGGCCCCGTCGCTATGGCGGCTCGCCATGACCGGTTGCCGACCGATATTGGCGGTGATGAAATCGCCGGGCTTCGACAACTGGCTGGCATGCCCGACATAGATCCAGCTATTCGGGAACAGATGCTCCATCTCGATCTCGAAGATCTCGGGATCGAGATAGACGTCGCGATGAACCTCCGCCTCACGCACCAGCGCCTCGATAGCACGGGCATCATTTGCGTATTTTCCCATGACGTCCCTCGCCTCCCCTTAGAGATCCAGTACCAGCCGCTCCGTCTTCGCGCGCGAGACGCAGATCTGAATGACGTTATTGGCGGCCTTTTCAGCGTCGCTGAGGATAACGTCGCGATGATCAGGCACGCCTGCGATCACGCCGCACTGGCAGACACCGCAATCACCCCGCTGGCAGTCATAGAGGACGTCCAGGCCGGCGCTTTCTAGCGCCTGGATGATGCTCTGGTCGGCCGCGACCTTGATGACCTGCCCCGTCGACCTGAGCTCGACCTCGAACGGCTTGCTCGGAGTCCTGGCCGGCTCCGCCTTGAAGAGCTCGAAGTGAATGCGATCTGCCGGGATGCCGTTGGCGAGTGCGGCCGCCTTTACCGCGTCGATCATCCCCGCCGGACCGCAGACGTAAACGTGGGACCCTGCCGGGGCATCGCCAAGCGCGGCGGCGATATCCAGGCGAGACTCGTTGCTGTCGTAATGGACCGACAATCCGCCCGGGCAGATCGTCTGCAACTGGGGCAGGAACGCCAGCAGCCCCGGTGCTCGTCCGGCATAGTGCAGGCGATACGGAACTCCGCGTGCGTTCAGCTCGGCCGCCATCGACAAAATCGGCGTGATGCCGATACCGCCGGCAAACAGCAGCGCCGGCGGAGCTCCCGCATGGAGCCCGAAATTGTTGACCGGCGCCGTCGCCCTCACGACGTCGCCGGTCTTGAGCGCATGCATGAACCGCGAACCACCGCTCGACGTCTCCTCGCGCAACACGCCCAGCGCAAGCGTGCCTTCGGGCAAACCCGGCAGAGCCATCAGGGAATACGGCCGGTCGCCGCCGTTCGGGAGCAACACGCGGATATGTGCGCCGGCCTGCCATTGCGGAACGGCACCACCCTCCACTCCGAACACAAGGCTCCGAATGAACGGCGTTTCGGCAGTGACCAACTGCACCTGGAGCTTGAGCGGATGCGTGTCCATTCAGGCAGCTCGCATTATATGAATTTGCATATTTTTAGACATGTAATAATTGGCTGTCAATCGAGGACCACGCGACCACCGCGGGCTTCTCTTTGGAGAATTGTGCCAACGAGGCGACCGCTACTGCGATGCTCTCGGCATCCCCGATATACCTCTTCGCGGCGAAGTAGCCTGGAGATCCACCGTCGATACAAATGTCGCTTCCGATGCCCTGGCGAATCTCACCCCAGACGGCGTCACTGGCGGGACCATGATCACCATTGGCGAAGACTGCGGAGAAGGCTCCTCCGCACTGCTGCAGTCTGGGCTGGCCCCTAGTGGTGCGATTAGCAACCCCTGCTCCATTGCTCCCGTGCAAGGACATAGGCCTGACAGCGTGCTATCGCGCGCAAATAATCCAACATCGTCGGTTGGCGTACAAATTCGTGTAAATGGCCGACGGAGCTTCCAACGAACGCGATTGATCAATAAACAAAATCAGGGAACTTTTGTCTTCACGTCTCACCCCACGGCGTGGCTTGGGCTCAGAAATAATCCTTGCCGATTTTTCGGCCATAAGCCCGAACGAACTCGACTCGTTTCAAAACGGCGCCGACAGTCAGTTCTGTCCCCAGCCTTGCTTCAAGTTCACGCGATCGAAATTGTTGCTCTTCCTCACTATACAAATCTGCCACCCACACATTCTCGATCAGAGTGACGTGAAGATAGGTAGGCGGTGAAGAGGCCCCGCCGCCCGCCGGCCGACTACCGGAGACGTGGTCCTCAGACTTTACGGTTATCGCATCACGTTTCTCCAGCTCATGGTTTTGGCCCGCAAGAATAAGGAACTCCTGCACGTTTTTCATTCATCCCAGCGAGACGCGTCGTGCCATTGTCAATCGAGATGGCGCGCTTCCGCGAAATCAAAATCCTTCCTCTCCTGATCCACATGTCCAAAATACGCATGCGTTTTCACGATAAGACCGCGAGGGTGATAACCAGCTGCTGGGCATTCTCGCCATCGCGGGCGAACGTCGAAGTCCTCTTCGTTGAAAAAATACATCTTCGTCGTTTGCATCTCTGATGAGGACCGAAACGCGTCCACTCAGCTGATTTGCCAGGGTCAGCTTTGACCCAAAAATATCCAAAGTTCGATTTTGACATTCCGATGTTGGCCGATTATCCGTCGATCAACGAACTAAAATTGGCGCCGAGTTGGCGGGAGGAACATGACCGACTGGAGGAGCCTGGCTCCCGCCGAGCGCATCGTGCTGGACTGCATCTTCTGGAGCGCAGGACTCTCGCGTCACGAGCTGGCGACGAAAGTGGGCTTCTCGAAGAGCAGGACCAATGCAGCGACAGGGGCCCTTATCGACCGCGGGCTCATCGAGGAAGCCGGTCCCGGCTGTTCGACCGGCGGTCGGCGGCCGGAGACGCTCAGCCTTTCGCGACAGATCGGCATCTTCGCAGCCATCGACCTAGGTGCCACCAGTCTCGACGTCGCACTTCTGGCTCCTGACATGTCGATCCTTGCGCATCATGCCGAACCAGCGGATGTGCGTAGCGGGCCCGGCGTGATCGTCTCGCGCATTCGAGCGCTGCTGCGCGAACTCATCAAGAAATGCCGTGTCAACGGCCGCGACATCGCCGCGATCGGCATGGGGGTGCCTGGCCCTGTCGATTTTGCCGACGGTCTGCTGGTGGCGCCGCCGCTGATGCCCGGTTGGGAAGGTCTCTCGATCGCGGAGTACCTGCACGAGGATTACGCAGCGCCAGTTTTCATCGATAACGACGTAAACCTCTTGGCGATGGGCGAGCTCTGGCGCGTCCATCGCCAGATACGCGACTTTCTGGTCATCAAAGTCGGCACAGGCATCGGTTGCGGTATCGTCTGCCGCGGCGAGATCTATCGTGGCGCCGACGGGTCGGCCGGCGACGTCGGCCATATCTGTGTCGATTACAATGGACCCCGCTGCCACTGCGGCAACGACGGCTGCGTGGAGGCGATGGCCGCTGCTCCTGCCCTATCCCGCCTGGCAGTCGAGGCCGCGCGCGGAGGACGCAGCATCCTCCTGGCGGAATGGCTGGAGACGCGCGGTACACTTGTGCCCGAGGACGTCAGCCAGGCAAGCCGCTCCGGTGACGTCGCCGCCAACGCGATTATCCAGCTCACTGGCGAACTACTTGGCCGCATGCTCGCCTCGCTGGTGAATTTCTACAACCCGTCCCACGTGTTTATTGGCGGCGGCGTGTCGCAAATCGGACCGCTGTATCTCGCCTCAATCCGGCAGAGTGTCTATCGGCGGTCCCTGCCGCTTTCTACGCGGCATATCCACATCGAATTTGCCAAGCTCAACGAGCTTGGGGGCATCATCGGCGCGGGGGCACTGGCATTCCAGGAATGCCTGAAGAGGGCTCCGGCATGAGCACGACTCCTCTTGTGACTTTCGACGCCGTTTCGAAATCCTTCGGCTCTGTGCGCGTCCTGCATGATGTGAGCTTCACACTCGAGCCCGGACGGGTCTATGGGCTGCTCGGCGAGAACGGCGCAGGCAAGTCGACGCTGATGAAGATCCTCGCGGGCTACGAGGCGCCAACGCAAGGCGCGGTCGTGCTCGATGGTGTGCCCGTCTGTCTTTCAGGCCCGCGCGATGCAGAGAGCCGCGGGATTGTGATGATTCATCAGGAATTCAACCTGGCGGAGCATCTCACGATTTCCGAGAACATTTTCCTCGGACACGAAATCCAGCGTGGCTTGTTGCTCGACGACGCCGCCATGCGACGTAAGTCCGCATCGGCGCTCGCCGATGTAGGCCTCACACGCGACCCGCGGACCCGCGTCAGGGATCTCATTGTAGCAGAGAAGCAACTTGTCGAGATCGCCAAGGCCCTGTCGCGCAAGGCCCGGGTTCTTGTCATGGACGAGCCGACCGCGACGCTGACACCCACCGAAGCGTCGCGACTGTTCAGGCTTATTGGCCGCTTGCGCGACGATGGCGTGACCGTTGTCTACATCTCGCACAAGCTCGATGAGGTGCAGCAGGTCGCCGACGAGATCATCGTCATGCGTGACGGGCGGTTCGTTGCACGCCAGCCAACCGCCGCACTAACCAGGGACCAGATGGCGAATCTCATGGTGGGTCGGGAGATGTCGGACATGTTCCCGCCTCGCAAGTTGCGCCCGTCGGGGGTCGAAACGACTCCTCTGCTGAGAGTTACGGGCGCGACCGTGCCTGGCTGGACGGAGGACGTCTCTTTCGCCGTCTACGCCGGGGAGATCCTCGGTTTTGCCGGGCTGGTGGGCGCAGGACGCACGGAGCTCTTCGAAGGCCTGATAGGGTTGAGGCCGCGTAGTTCCGGCACCATCGAGATAGACGGCCGGCCCGCCTCGATCCACCGGCCGCGCGATGCGATCCGACATGGCCTCGCCTACCTTAGCGAGGACCGCAAGGGACGTGGCCTTCTGCTCGATTTCAGTCTCGCGCCCAATCTCACGCTGACGGCTCTCAGGCGATACGCAAGGCCCCTGATCGATCGGAAGGCCGAGCGCTCGGCGCTCGCGACGGCGATCGCGACCTTCGGGATTCGCGCCGGCGACACCTCCATGCGCGCCCGCTCGCTATCCGGCGGTAACCAACAGAAGTTGTTGCTCGCCAAGACGCTTCATCCTGATCCGCGCGTGATCGTGCTCGACGAGCCGACGCGCGGCGTCGACATCGGAGCAAAGCGCGACATCTACTTCCTGATTCAGCAGTTGGCGACCGAGGGACGCGCCATACTCGTGATCTCTTCCGAACTCATCGAACTCATCGGCCTGTGCCATCGGATCGCGGTCATGCGTTCCGGCCGGTTAGTCGCGACGCTGCAGCCGGACCAATTCACCGAACAGGAAATCATCAGCCATGCGACCGGAACCCGTTGACCGCGGCACCAAGGAAAAGGCCCGGCTCGTCCTCGGGCGCATCCATGCTCTTGGTCCCTTCCTGGGCCTCTTGGTCCTCGTCTTCGCGGGATCGTGGCTCAACGAGAATTTCGCCTCCCTCGACAATGCGATGAATGTGATGACGCGAACCGCATTCATCGGCATCATCGCGGTCGGCATGTGTTTCGTGATTATCTCCGGAGGGATCGATCTGTCGGTCGGCTCCATGGCGGCGCTGATCGCTGGAGTGATGATCCTGTCGATGAATGCTCTGCTGCCATGGTTGGGCGCGCCGGTCGCCGTCGTAGCGATCGGGATGGTCTGCGCGATCTTTTTGGGCGCGACGTTCGGGCTACTGCATGGGATTCTGATTACCAAGGGACGGATCGAACCATTCATCGTCACGCTCGGCACGCTCGGAATCTTCCGGGCCTATCTCACCTATTTCGCCGATGGCGGAGCGATAACCCTCGATGACTCGCTGGCTAATGTCTACGGGCCTGTCTACTATGGAACCATAGGTCTGCTGCCGGTTCCAGTTTGCGTTTTTGTGCTCGTCGCGCTTCTCGGCGGGCTGATCCTCAACCACACCGCCTACGGTCGCTACGTGCAGGCGATCGGCTCGAACGAACAGGTCGCTCGTTATTCCGCTGTTGATGTCGACCTCATCAAGATCCTGACATACATGTTGCTCGGGGTCTGCGTCGGGATAGCTACCTTGCTTTACGTGCCGCGCCTCGGCTCCGCCTCGCCGACCACCGGGCTTTTGTGGGAGCTCGAGGCAATCGCGGCCGTGATCGTCGGCGGGACCGCCCTCAAGGGTGGTTCGGGTACCGTGACGGGCACGGTTGTCGGCGCTGTCCTGCTGTCGGTCATCAGCAACATCCTCAATCTCACCAGTCTGATCAGCGTTTACCTGAACGCGGCCGTCCAGGGCTTCGCGATTATCTTGGTGGCAATTCTGCAGAGGGGGCGCCGCTGATCGTTGCGTATCGACAAGCTGGATCGTGCTGATCGTTCGACGAAGGGCAGCGCGGTCCGATCGAGAAGGTATCGCCGACGCACAGGCTGACCCTCTCACAAGGCATTCGCGACGGGGACCTGCGCGGTCGAGCCATCGCGTTTGAGGCGCTCGGAATCGGGCGCCTGGGTGGAACCACAGGAGGAGATAGTCCAATGAAAACGTTGAAGTCCCTACTCGCCGCTGGCGCGCTTGCACTTGCCAGCGTCGCCACGCCAGCCGCAGCCGAAACCAAGGTCACGCTCGGTGTCGCGATTCCTGCCGCCACGCACGGATTTACCGCGGGCATCGTTTGGTGGGCAAATCAGGCGAAAGCGGAGCTGGAAAAGGCTAATCCCGATCTGAAGGTGATCGTGAAGACAGCGGCCAATGCGCCGGAACAGGCCAATCAGTTGCAGGACCTACTGACGGTCAACAAGATCAACGCGCTCGTCGTGTTTCCCTTCGAGTCGGCGGCATTGACCCAACCCGTGGCACAGATCCACAATAAGGGAGTCTATGTAACGGTAGTGGACCGCGGGCTCACCGACACCAGCGCCCAGGACGCTTACGTGGCCGGGGACAACACCGCCTTCGGCAAGGTGCCGGGTGAATTCCTGGCTGACAAACTCGGCGGAAAGGGGGAAATCGTCGCGTTGCGCGGGATTCCGACCACGCTCGACAACGAACGCATGGATGCCTTCAAGGCTGTCCTGAAAGACCACCCCGAAATCAAACTGCTCGATGCCAAATATGCCAACTGGAACCGCGACGATGCGTTCAAGGTGATGCAGGACTTCCTGACCCGCTTCAAGCACATCGATGCGGTTTGGGCAGCTGACGACGACATGGCGGTCGGCGTGCTGAAGGCGATCGAACAGGCGAAGCGCGATGACATCAAGATCGTGTTTGGCGGCGCCGGCGCAAAAGGGATGATCAAGACGATGATCGACGGTTCGAATCCTCTGATCCAGGCCAACGTCTCCTACTCGCCGAAATTCATCTACGACGCCATCAAGTTGACTGCCGAGGCTCGGCTCAAAAACGAGAAATTGCCGGCGACGACGATCATTCCGTCGGTGCTGATCACAAAAGACAACGCCAAGCAGTTTTATTTTCCGGACTCCCCGTTCTGATCCTTGCCACGGTTCGCGGGCAGCAAACAGCTGCCCGCCTCTTTTCAAGAGGTGCATCGAATGCCCAGACCCGTCACTCTCTTTACCGGCCAATGGGCCGATCTGCCGCTTGTCGAATTGGCGCCGTTGGCCAAGAGCATGGGTTACGACGGGCTCGAGCTCGCCGCCTGGGGCGATCATTTCGATGTCCGCGAAGCTCTCGACTCGCCCAGCTACGCAGCGGAACGTCGAGAGTTGCTTGCCGATTACGGCCTAGCCTGCTTTGCCATCAGCAACCACTTGGTCGGTCAGGCGGTGTGCGACCCGATCGACGAGCGGCATCGCGCCATCCTGCCAGCTCACGTCTGGGGAGATGGCGATCCGGAGGGGGTGCGCCGACGTGCCGCCGCCGAAATGTCCGATACGGCGTCCGCTGCAATGAAGATGGGGGTGAAGACTGTCACAGGTTTTACGGGATCGTCGATCTGGCACTCGCTGTATGCCTTCCCTCCGACCCCACAGTCATTTTGGGATTCGGGCTTCGCTGATTTCGGACGCCGCTGGCTGCCCATCCTGGATGCGTTTGAGGCGGCCGGCGTCGATTTCGCGCTTGAAGTACATCCGACTGAGATCGCCTTCGATCTGGCATCGGCTGAGCGGGCGGTCGCGGCCGTGAGCGGTCATCGGCGCTTCGGCTTCAATTTCGATCCAAGCCACCTCGCCTACCAGGGGGTCGACTACGTGCGGTTCCTGCGACGCTTCCCAGATCGGATCCGCCATGTGCACATGAAAGATGTCTGGTGGGGCAAAGGCGATGGAAGCGTGGGCGTGTTCGGCGGCCACACCAGCTTCGGAGATGCCCGCCGCCATTGGGACTTTCGCAGTGTCGGACGCGGCATGATCGATTTCGAATCCATTATCGTGGCGCTCAATGACATCGGCTATGCCGGTCCACTCAGCATCGAATGGGAGGACAGCCGCATGGAGCGCACTCACGGCGCCAGAGAGAGCGCCGCCTTCACCCGTCGGCTTGACTTCGAACCCGCGGGCCGGGCCTTCGATTCCGCTTTTGAGGAGAAACAATGAAATCCTTTCGCTATGCCATGATTGGCGGCGGGCGCGACGCGCTGATCGGCGCGGTCCATCGACAGGCCATTGCTCTGGATGGACGAATGCAACTCATTGCCGGAGCTCTGTCGTCGACACCGGAAAAGGCGCGGGCCTCAGGTCGAGACCTCGGTCTGTGTGATGCTCGCAACCACGAGCGGTGGCAGGACCTTCTCGAGGACGAATTGAAGCGCGGACCGGACGATCGGGCCGACTGCGTGGTGATCGTCACTCCGAACCATACCCATTATCCGATTGCACATGCATTTGCGTTGGCCGGTTTTCATGTGGTCTGCGACAAGCCGCTAAGTCGCACTCTTGCCGAAGCAGAATCGCTTGCTGCGGCGAGCAGCAACGCCGGCATCGTTTTCGGGGTTACCTACAACTATACCGGTTATCCAATGGTCCGCGAAGCGCGCGACATGATCCGCCGCGGGGTACTTGGCGAAATCCGGAAAGTCGTGGTCGAGTATCACCAAGGCTGGCTCGCGCGCAACCTCGAAGCCTCCGGCCACAAGCAGGCGGACTGGCGTACCGATCCGGCACGCAGCGGCATCGCCGGTGCCGTCGGCGACATCGGCTCTCATGCTGAGAACCTGGTCCACACCGTCACCGGACTCCCGATCGAAGCGCTGTGCGCCGATCTTGCCACCGTTGTGCCCGGCCGGCGGCTGGATGACGATGGCAATCTGCTCGTGCGTTACGTAGGCGGCGCACGCGGAGTAATGATGATGTCGCAAATCGAGGTAGGGCACGAGAACGACTTGTCGTTCCGTATCACAGGGACGGATGGTTCGCTGTTGTGGTGGCAAGAGAAGCCCGAAACGCTGGTGCACAATCCGATAGACGGCCCGCGCCGCTTGCTGCGGCGCGGCTCGCCCTGGCTGTCGGATGCGGCAAAGCGAGCGACCCGCCTACCAGCCGGCCATCCAGAAGGCTTCATTGAGGCCTTCGCCAACGTCTATGCGGGCGTAATTGACGCGATCGAAGCAGTGCGGTCGAACAAGACACCAGAGGAAGGTAGCTATCCGACCGTGCTCGACGGAGCGCGCGGGGTTCGTTTTATCGAACGTACTGTTGAATCCGCTCGATCCTCACAAAAGTGGACCGAATTTTGAGCACTGGCGATTCGAGACGAACGGAGGCGCGGCACCTGGTAATCACCTGAGACCGTATCTCGAAATTGATTATCCCGAACGCAATCGCGCACTCGTCTGCGATTTTTCCGCAAGCTCAATGGAGAACGTTGGCCTCCATGCATCAAAGTCAATGCCAAGCAAAGCGCGATTGCCTCGACGATTGATCGAAATGGCGATACTGCCGAACAGGGTCGAATCGTGATCCGGATGAGGACCACGGCTCCGATGCTCGGCCAGTCTGGCAGAGCGTTTCGCGCTAAATCCCGAGCACCGCGTTGTCGCCAGTGACGATCTTGATATCGGCATAGCGACACGAGCCGTGGCGGCGCTGAAACGGCGCCACAGCTAGCAGCCAGATTTTCGAGATGGCCTTCGCCGATCCGCCGATAACGGCGGCGTAATCTGCTGCGATGTCGTGTTCCTGCGCTTGCTAGGTTCCGAGGTCCGCCTTCCCCCAGCGGACAATCATGTGCGTCTCGATCGCTTTCCAGGCGGGCAATGGGCACCGGAAGACCTTGCCTTCAGGCAAGTGTTCGCTCCAGATGTATGTCAGATCCTGTCCGTCTTCGAACTTCACGCCGATCGAAAGATAGTCGTGGGTCGCAGCCTGATCGTCCGGGACGACAGATGGTAATTGATCGATTTCCAGCGCCATGCGAGGTGCGGACTGGAGACCAGCGGAAGCGATAGCGGCCTCTCGATGATGCTGACGTGGCCCGTGGTGTCGCAGATGATCTCTCCGCCGGCGCTTTAGGCGAGTTCGCCGGAACTGCTCGCCTACAGGGCTTTCGAGATCAACGGTCGACCAATGAGCCGATGTGTTCCACATTCAGGCCGGACCACTCGGCGTACGGCTTTGGTTTGCGACGAGCCGTGGCGACTCAAGCGGACGGACGGACATTCGTGCTGCAGTATTTCTGCCGGGAGACGTTGGACGCCTTTTTCTCGTCCACGCTCGCAATTTGTCTGAAGCGCGAAAGATTGCGCCTGCCGTTGCCAAGGAACAATTACCTGCCACGTTCGCTTAGGGTGAGAGGAGTTGTTAGGCCGAGGATATGCCAATGCGCTAGAGCTTCAGGTCTCTTGCCGCGGCACCCCCAACCGGGACGCTTTGTCAGAGCACTTCCCGTAGTCGTTGAGTGCCGCTGAG
>Ga0209677_101311_pt1 | contig 11011 bp, 7 predicted proteins | sample AraplaCvi_mCL_r2_2_FD_184285 | JGI IMG/M metagenome (GOLD analysis project Ga0209677, IMG submission 184285) | Arabidopsis root microbial communities from North Carolina, USA - plate scrape CL_Cvi_mCL_r2 (SPAdes) (version 2) | ecosystem: Host-associated > Plants > Roots > Endosphere | place: USA... | reverse complement strand
GGCGGTCTCCTCAGGCGGCGAGTTGGCCCGCCGCGGCGTGGATCGCGGCGCGGATGCGGACGTAGGTGGCGCAGCGGCAGATGTTGCCGGACATCGCATGGTCGATGTCCTCGTCGCTGGGCCTGGGGTTCTGCTCGAGCAGGGCCGTGGCCGACATGATCTGGCCGGACTGGCAGTAGCCGCACTGCACCACGTCATGCTCGATCCAGGCCTTCTGGACGGCCTTGGCGGCCCTGGACTGCAGGCCCTCGATGGTGGTGACCTTGCGCGCCCCGACCGCGGCGGCGGGCGTGACGCACGAGCGCACGGGCTGGCCGTCGACGTGCACGGTGCACGCGCCGCACTGGGCCACGCCGCAGCCGAACTTGGTGCCGGTCAGGCCGATGTCGTCGCGGATCACCCACAGCAACGGCGTGTCGGCATCCGCCTCCACCTTGTGGGCCTGCCCATTGACGTTGAGCGAAACAGTCGTCATCACACGGCTCCCGTGAAGGAATTCGGATGGCGCAGTATGCTCGCGGCTTGATTTTTTTTCAGGGGCTCGCGATGCGACTGACCACGTTTGTTGGGCTTGTCCTGGCGTCTTGCCTCACGGCGCCGGCCGTGATGGCGCAATCGGCCCCCCTGAAATCGCCCGCCGATTTCGCGGGCATCGCCGATCCTGCGGAGCGCTCGCGCGCCCTGTTCGAGGAGGCCGGCAAGGTGATCCAGAGCCCGCGCTGCCAGAACTGCCACCCGGTCGGCCAGCGTCCCACCCAGGGCGACGACATGCATCCGCACCTGCCGCTGGTGGTGCGCGGCGCCGACGACCACGGCGCCATCGCGATGCGCTGCGCCACCTGCCACCAGGTCGCCAACTTCGCGCCGGCCGGCGTGCCGGGAGCGCCCAAATGGCATGTAGCGCCGGTCGAGATGGCCTGGCAAGGCAAGTCGCTCGGCGCGATCTGCGAGCAGATCAAGGATCCGGCGCGCAACGGCAAGCGGTCGCTGGCGCAGATCCACGACCACATGGCCCACGACGAACTTGTCGGCTGGGGCTGGCATCCGGGCGGCACGCGCACGCCGGCGCCCGGCACGCAGGCACGCTTTGGCGAGTTGATCGACGCCTGGATCAAGACCGGCGCGGCCTGTCCCGCGCCGTGATCGCCCCGCATGGAAAACCTCGACCTGCTCGTCCTGCGTGACCTGCTGGCCTGGCGCCGCGACGGGCAGCACGCGATCCTCGTGACCGTCGTCCGCTCATGGGGATCGTCGCCGCGGCCGGTAGGCTCGATCCTGGCACTGTCGGACAGCGGACGCCTGAGCGGCTCGGTCAGCGGCGGCTGCATCGAGGACGACCTCGCCTGGCGCTACGGCGAGCTCTGGCGCGACCGGGCACGCGCCAACGTCGTCGAGCCGATGGCGCCGGCGTCCCTCACCTACGGCGTGACGGCCGACGAGGCGCACCGGTTCGGGCTGCCCTGTGGCGGAACGCTCGAGCTGTTCGTCGAGCACGATCCCGATCCGGCCGAGCTCGCCGCGTTGCTGGCGCAGCTCGATGCCGGGCGCCTGATGCGGCGCTGCGTGCGCATCGCGGACGGCCGCGCCCGGCACGAGCCGATCAGCGCCTCCGACACGCCGCCCGGCGAGCCCGGCTGGGTCGCCAACGCGTTCGGCCCCAGCTACCGCATGCTGCTCATCGGCGGCGGCCAGCTCACCGAGTACCTGGCCACGATGGCGTTGTTCAGCGGCTTCGAGGTGACCGTGTGCGAGCCGCGCCAGGAGGTGCGCGAGGGATGGCGCGTCGCGGGCGCGACCGTGGTCGCCGACATGCCCGACGACGCGGTCACCGCGTTCATGCCCGATGCACGCAGCGTGGTGATCGCGCTCACGCACGACCCGAAGCTCGACGACCTGGCGCTGCTGGAGGCGCTCAAGTCGCCGGCGTTCTATGTCGGCGCGATCGGCAGTCGCCGCAACAACGACGCGCGGCGACAGCGGCTCGCCGAGCATTTCGACCTGACGGCCGAAGAACTTGCCGCGCTTCGCGGGCCGGTGGGCGTCTACATCGGCAGCAAGACGCCGCCCGAGATCGCGGTGAGCATCCTGGCCGAGGTCGTCGCCGTCAAGAACGGCGTGGTCGTGCCGCACGACATGCTGGTCGCGCCGGCGAAGAACCTGCTCGCCTCGCCGGTGGTGCCGGGCCTCTAGCGAACAAGCCGCTCAGAGCCGCAGGGACAGCGTCACGCGCAGCGAGCGCGGCTCGCCCGGATGCACGGTGACGCCGTCGGGCACGACCGGGCCGGTCGGCGTCGCGCGGTAGTCCTGCTCGTAGGAGATGTCGTCGAACCTGCGGTCGAACAGGTTCAGCACGTCCAGCGTGACGGCCATCTTCGGCGTGAGCGCACGACGCACCTGCAGGTTGGTCACCACGGACGCCGGCGCGCGCAGCACGCCGTCCTGCGACAGCGGGGTGGCGCCGATGTAGCGCGTCACCACGCCACCCGACCATGCGCCCAGGTCATGCAGCGTGATGGCCAGCAGGCCCACGCGGCCGACCGCGTTGGGAATGTGGTTGCCCGCGTCGCCGTTGGCGTTCGAGTCGGCAAAGCGCGCATGCGTCCAGGCCATGTCGGCATCGACCAGCAGCCAGCGACCGAGCACGAGGTGGTTGTTCAGCTCGACGCCGCGGCGTCGGCTCGCGCCGTTGGGCTCGGTGGTGCCTGAATCGGCGCTGTAGGTGAGCTCGGAGTCGCTGTCCAGCCGCCACAGCGCCAGCGAGGTCTGCAGGCCCGGCACGAGCTCGGTGCGCAGGCCGACCTCGGCACCCTGGCTGGGCACGATGGCCGGCACGGCGTCGACCCTGGCCACGACGCCGCGCGCGTCGTTGGTGTGCAAGCCGCGACCCGCGTCGACGAAGAACTCGGTGCGCGCCCATGGGCCGAGCACCAGCGCGAGCTTGGGCGACATGCGATCGGCGCCGCCCTGGCCGCCGCTGGCCGGCGCGTGCAACGCATCGACCCGCATCCGGACGTCGTCGGCACGCACGCCCGCCACGCTGCGCAGCCATGGCGTCCACGCGGTGGTGTTCTGCAGCCACGCGCCGATGGCGGTCGCGTCGACGCGGTCGTTGCTGCGCGTGTCGAGCACCGTGCGCGCCTGCGTGTGGAACAGGCCCACGCCGATGCGGTCGTGCCGCAGCTGCACGCCGACCTCGGTCGTGGAGTCGCGCCCCAGCAGCGTGTGCTGCCAGCCCTGGACCAGCGAGCCGCCGAGATAGTTGCGGCTCTCCTGCTGCTTGAACTGGTCGCCGTGGACGGGGTCGTCCTCGAAGTAGGTGAAGTTCGACCACAACGTCAGCTCGTTGTGCGCCGCGAACGCCGTCGCGCGCATGTAGCCGCCCGCGTCACGCGCGTGCCACTCGCCCGACAGGACGGCACGGGCGCTGCGCCCGCCGTCGCTCGGATCGAGCGCCGACCAGCGGCCGATCGCGCCCGAGGCGACCAGCGACTGGGGCACCTGGTCGGTCGACGTCCAGCGCGCTCGGGTGGCGAGCGCGTCCACGGCCCAGCCGCGGTCGCGGTCGCCGCCGGACAGCCGCAGCACGCCGTTGACCTTGCGCATGCGTTCGGGCGTGTCCCAGGGGCCGTCGTCGCCCACCAGCTCGATGGCGGCCAGGAGTCGTGGCTGCCCGGCCCCGTTCGCGAGGGCGACCTGCGGAGAGCCCGCCAGCAGCAGGCGGCCATGGCCGTGGTTGCCGCCGGTCAGAGAGACGAGCGCGGCATCGAGATGGTCGACGAGCCCGATGCGCGCCGACCCCGCCGAGGCGAAGTCGCCCTCCTGCGCGAAGTACGGCCCCTTGCGGTACTCGATGCGGTCGACCAGCTCGGGGATCAGGAAGTTCAGGTCGGTGTAGCCCTGCCCGTGCGCGTGGGTGGGCATGTTGACGGGCACGCCGTCGACCCACGTCGCGAAGTCGGTGCCGTGGTCGAGGTTGTAGCCGCGCAGGAAGTACTGGTTGGCCTTGCCGTCGCCCGAGTGCTGGGTGACGACGAGGCCGGGGATGGTCTCGAGGACCTCGCCCGGACGCAGCAGCGGCAGGTCGGCGAGACGACTGCCGCGCACGATGCCCTCCGAGGCCGCGTCGGACGTGCCGACCGCGTTGTCGTAGTGGGCGGCGATCTCGACGCGCTGCGGACTGTCGGCCATCGGCTCTTGCGCCGCTGCGTCGATGCAGGCCAGGGCGAGCATGGCGAGCAGGCCGAGCTTGAAGGGGCAAAGGTGGGACAACGGAAGACCCCGTGTGGGTGGACGTCCTCCTGGTACGTTGGCGCGGGCAATATGGATGCGCGGCGAGGTCGGCGAAAAGCCCCGTCATCCCGAGCGCAGGTGCAGGCCAAGGAAAAGCTCCCGCCAGCCTGCGCGCAGTCGCAGGCCAACAAAAGGCCCCGTCATCCTGCGCGCAGTGGCAGGCCAACAAAACGCCCCGTCATCCTGCGCGCAGTCGCAGGATCCACCCCCGCCATGAGCCTGTCTTGTCGAAGCGTCCGAACGCCGCTGCGCCGATCGATGCGCCTCGACAGGCGCGGGCGCTGCGACTTCGCGCAGGGTGACGGCGCACCGCGGCCGTCAGCCCTTGAACTGCGGCATGAACTGCCCCAGTCGCGCGCCCATTTCCCTGCCGAGCGCTTCCAGCGCGTTGAACGGCCGGATCATGACCTCGAACTCCACGATGAGCCCCTGCTCGTCGAAGCGGATCATGTCGATGCCCTTGAGCTGCCTGCCCTGCACCGCGGCGCTGAACTCCAGGACGACGTTCAGGCCGTCGGCGCTCGCGAACTGGCGGTGGTACTCGAAGTCCTCGAAGATCGTGATGACCGTGCGCAGCACCATCAGCAGCGCCGGCGCGGGCGAGTAGGCCTTGAACGCCATGGGCGAACGGAACGACGCCTGCGGATGCACGATCGCGTCCAGCGTGCCGAAGTCGCGCCTGGTGACCAGATCGTGCCAGGTGGCCAGCGAGCGGGCGACCGCCGGATTCAATTCAAGCGTTTCGAGGCTCATGGGGATGCGGTTGCGGAAGGTCGTGAAGCTCAGGTCGGACGCGCGCAGCAGGTTCGGACGCACGGCAATGGCGTCAATGCAACCAGTTGCATAGAAGACCGGACGCATAATGCAACTGGTTGCAAAAAGAGTCAAGTTCCGCGGATCCCAGCGCCGATGTCATTGCCGCACGCCCTCCTCACTGCCCTCGTCGAGCGTTCCTGTTCGGGCTCCGAGCTTGCGGCCCGCTTCGACAAGTCGATCGGCTATTTCTGGCACGCCACGCACCAGCAGATCTACCGCGAGCTGGCGCGGCTGGAGGAGACCGGCCTCATCGAGTCGCTGCCCGAGCAGCCGACGCGCGGCCGCAAGCGCGACTACCAGATCCTGCCGGCCGGCCGCGAGGCGCTGCGACGCTGGATCCGCGAGCAGGAAGACCCCGCCGTGCTGCGCGACGAATTCATGGTGCGGCTGCGCGCCGAGGCCGCCGTCGGGCCGACGGGGCTGGACAAGGACGTGCGGCGCCGCATCGAGCACCACCGCGAGCGGCTCGCCCTGTACCGGGCGATCGAACAGCGCGACTTCCCCGTCGAGCCCGAGGATCGCGAGACGGCGCTGCGGCGCCTCGTGCTGCGGGCCGGCATCCGAGTCGAGCAGCACTGGCTCGAGGTGCTGGCGCAGTCGATCGACGCGCTGAAGCTCCCGCCGCGGCGGCGCAAGGACAGGTGACGGCGACGCGCGCGCGAGTGCCGACCGCCTGACGGCAGGCGATTTCCATCGTTTCCAAGTGATTGCCCTGGGTGCGGGCAACCCGGGTTTTAAATCGTTTTGAATTAACGAATGATGCGCCGAGTCGAGAGCTTGCCGGGCCACCCCTGGCAGCTCGCGACCTCCGAGGCCGGGGCGTCATCGATCGCGTTTCATGATCGCCCGCGGCCGCCAGCCCACCCCAGCCGGTCGCCCGGCAAGCCTGGATCGATCATGAAAATGTCCTGCGCCTTGACCGCCGTGGCCGCGGTCGCCTCCGCGACGGTGGCCCTGTCCGCCCAGGCGGCCACGCTGCTGTCCGTCGGCAACAACCGCTTCGTCTCGGCCACCGCCGCGGGCACCGGCACGTTGACGGCCACCGCCCAGGTCGCGAGCACCTGGGAGGACTTCGACGTGATCTCCAACGCCAACGGCACGGTGTCGTTCCGCTCGCGCATCAGCGGCAACTTCGTCTCGGCCGACATCGGGCTGGCGTCGCCCGACACCGGCGACCTGGTCGCCAATCGCACCGGCGCGCAGCAGTGGGAGCAGTTCACGCTGGTGCCGCTGCCGGACGGCAACGTCGCCCTGCGCGCGGCCGCCAACAACCTGTACGTGTCGGCCGACCAGAACATCGGCGGCACCCTCGTGGCCAATCGAACGAGCGTGCAGGGCTGGGAGGAGTTCGTGGTGTCGGGCACCGCCACGCCGCCGCCGCCCCCACCGCCGAGCACGCCGGACTTCGGCAGCGCGGTGCACGTGTTCAGCCCGTCCACGCCCAACCTGCAGGCCACGATCAACGCCATCTACAGCGCCCAGCAGCACAGCGAGTTCGGCAAGCGCCGCGATGCCATCCTGCTGGCCCCGGGCACCTACAACGGGCTGAGCATCCCGGTGGGTTACTACACGCAGGTGCTGGGCCTGGGCAGCGGCCCCGACCAGGTCGTCATCAATGGCGACGTGCGCTCCAGCGCCGCCCTCGATGGCGACAACGCCACCACCACGTTCTGGCGCGGCGTGGAGAACCTGGCGGTCGTCCCGAGCCAGGGCATCGGCAACAACACGATGCAGTGGGCCGTGTCGCAGGCCGCGCCCCTGCGCCGCGTGCACGTGCGTGGCAACCTGAGGCTCAACCAGAACAACGGCTGGTCCAGCGGGGGCTGGATGTCGGACACGCTGGTGGACGGCCAGGTCAACTCGGCCACCCAGCAGCAATGGATCTCGCGCAACAGCCAATGGGGCCAGTGGGTGGGGTCGAACTGGAACATGGTCTTCGTGGGCGTGGCCAACGCGCCTGCCGGCAACTTCCCCACGCCGGGCCAGCGCTACACGAAGGTCGCCCAGACCCCGGTGGTGCGCGAGAAGCCGTACCTGTTCCTCGACGCCAGCGGCAACTACGCGGTGCGCGTGCCTTCGCTGACGCGCGACACGAGCGGCGTGTCCTGGTCGGGCGGCGCGACCACCCCCGGCACCGTCGTGCCGCTCAGCCGCTTCCATCTGGCGCATCCGGGCGACAGCGCCGACACCCTCAACGCGCAGCTGGCCGCCGGCAAGCACCTGCTGTTCACGCCCGGCATCTACGTGCTCACCAAGACGCTGCAGGTGAACAACCCGAACGCCATCGTGCTGGGCATCGGACTGCCGACGCTGCGCTCGGACAACGGGCAGCCGCTGATCAAGACCGCTGACGTCGACGGCATCACGCTGTCGGGCCTGATGCTGGAGGCCGGCACGACCGAATCGGGCGTGCTGGTGGAGGTCGGCCCGCACGGCGCCACTGCGAATCACGCGACCAACCCGATCGCGCTTCACGACCTGTACTTTCGCATCGGCGGCGCCCAGGCCGGCCGCGTGGGCATTGCGCTCAGCCTGAACGCCAACAACACGATCGTCGACCACACCTGGCTGTGGCGCGCGGACCATGGCACCGGCGTGGGCTGGACCAGCAACCCGTCGGCCAACGGCCTCTGGGTCAACGGCAACGACGTGACGATCTACGGACTGTTCACCGAGCACTTCCAGCAGAACCAAGTGGTGTGGAACGGCAACGGCGGGCGCGTGTACTTCTACCAGTCCGAACTGCCCTACGACCCGCCGAGCCAGTCGGCCTGGAACAGCCCCTCGGGCCGCGGCTACGCGTCCTACAAGGTGGCCGACGGCGTCACGAGCCACGAGGCGTGGGGGCTGGGCGTGTACAGCGTGTTCACCAACGGGGGCATCTTCGAGGACCACGCGCTGGAAGTGCCCGCCACCGCGAACGTGCGGCTGCACGACATGATCACGGTGTGCCTGGGATCCAACGGCGGGATCGTGCATGTGGTCAATGCGGTGGGCGGGCAGACGGGGTGCAATGCGTCCAACACGCCGACGGTGACGGCCTATCCATGATCGGCGCGGTGTCGCGCTGAGGTGATCGCCGCGCCAGGTCAGCCGTCCGTCCGGACGCCTCTGCGACACCGGCGCTCGGGCGGTGGCCCGGTCAGCGGCGCGACGCGCCGTTCGCTGAAACGACATCGCCACTTGCCGATCGCCGGATAAGCGCGCCTTCGGCCACCCATTTCGCTCGATCAAACTTCTCGCCGGGCCGCGAACATGGATCGTCGGCCGCGCTTTTGCGGCGCTCGCCAGATCGATTGCTCCTGGATGGCGAGCGGCTTCGTGTCCTGGGAAACAGGCGCGGATCGAGTGCGGCCACAGGGGCGTCCTGGAAACCCTTCCCCATGCCACGTTCCGCAGACGCAAGACTCGACGCCTCCTTCGCCACCCAGTCCCCGGAGCGCGCCGCGGGCGACGATTCGCGCGGGGACGCGGCGGCTGCACTGCTCGGCGCGTACCGCCGCGCCGGCTACCTGCATGCGGACGTGAATCCGCTGCGCACCGCCGAGGCCTGGCATCCGGGGGCCAGTCCCCTGGATTTCGAGCACCGCCTGCGGCCGGACCTGGCCGATGACGCGCCAGACCTGCCGCGCCTCGAGGAACTGCTGCGTCGCAGCTACTGCGGCCCGCTCGCATTGAACGTCGCCCACGTGCGCAACCACGAGCAACTGACGTGGCTCTACGGGCGGATGGAAGGGCGACCCTCGGGCGTCGGCTGCGGCGAGGACAAGCGGTTGGCGATCTACGAGGGCCTGTTCGCCGCGGAGCGCTTCGAGCAGGCGATTGCCGAGCGCTTTCCCGCCAGCAAGCGTTTCGGCCTGGAGGGCTGCGAGTCCTACATCGTGTTCCTGCAGTCGGCGCTCGAGGCCGCGGCGGCCGCGAGCGTCCGCGAGGTCGTCATGGGCATGCCCCATCGCGGACGCGTGAACGTCCTCTACAACGTGCTGCGGCTGGGGTTCGGGCGCATCTGCTCGCTGTACTCCGACACGCCCGATCCGAGCCTGGAGACCTGGGACATCAAGGAGCACCTGGGCCTGGGCGGCAGGCTGTCGACGGCCGCGGGCGAGATCGGATTCTTCCTGGCCCACAACCCGTCGCACCTGGAGGCCGTGTCGCCGGTGATCGCCGGCATGGCGCGCGCGAGCCAGGAAAACGAATCCGCGGGCGGACGCGGCGCCGTGCTTCCCCTCATCGTCCATGGCGACGCCTCGTTCAGCGGCCAAGGCATCGTCACGGAGACGTTCAACCTGGCCAGGACACGCGGCTACAGCGTCGGCGGCACGGTGCACGTCGTCCTGAACAACCAGATCGGCTCGACGGTGTCGAACCTGCTCGATGCGCGCTCGACGCTCAATTGCGCGGACATCGCACGCGCCTACGACATCCCCATCCTGCACGTGAACGCCGACGTTCCGGAGGCCGTGGCGTTCGCCGCCGAGACCGCCGTGGAGTTCCGGCAGCGCTTCCGCTCCGACATCCTTGTGGACATCCTCGGATACCGCCGCCCGGGGCACTACGGGCAGGACGATCCGACGCTGACGCAGCCCGCGATGCAGCGCGCCATCCGCGCCAAGGCCACCGCCTCGCAGCTCTACCGCGCCTCGCTGCTGCAGTCGGCCACGATCGGCGAGGATCGCGTGGCAGGCGTGGAGCGCCGCGTGCTCGAGAGGATGTCGGAGCCCGCGCCGGAGGACGGCCTGCTCGCGATGCGGGCGCGGCCTCGCGCAGCCGTGGCCCCGTCGGCGCTCCTTGCCAATTCGACGACGGCGGTTCCCCTCCATCAGCTTCGCCAACTCACGAAGGCGATGGCCCAGGTGCCGGACGGATTCGAGCCACATGCGCACGTCGTGGCGCTGGTCGACGGCTGGCGCGCCTGCGCCGCGGCGCCATCGAGCCAGGTCGACTGGCGCCTTGCCGAGAATCTCGCCTACGCCACGCTGCTGTCGGCCACCTTCAACGTGCGGCTGACCGGCCTGGACATCGGGCGCGGCAGCTTCTTCCACCGTCAATCCATCTGGTACGACCAATGCGAGAGCAAGAGCGGTGAGAGCGTCCACGTGCCGCTGCGCCATCTTGGCAAGGAGCAGGGCGCGTTCTCGGTGTTCGACACGCCGCTCACGGAGGAAGCCGTTCTGGGCTTCGAATACGGCTACTCCGTCATGACCGAGCGGTCGCTGGTCGTCTGGGAGGCGCAGTTCGGCGACTTCGTCAACAACGCGCAGGTCATCATCGACCAGTTCATCAGTTGCGGCGAAGTCAAATGGGGCTACCGCAGCGGCCTCGTGATGATGCTGCCGCACGGCTACGAAGGCGGCGGCCCGGATCATTCGAGCGCCTATGTCGGGCGGTTCCTGGCGCTGTGCGCGGAGCACAACATGGTGGTGGCGATGCCCAGCACGTCCGCCCAGCTCTTTCACCTGTTGCGCCGCCAGTTGATCGGCCGCATCGACAAGCCGCTCATCGTCTTCACACCCAAGCCGCAACTCTACGCAAGGCGCAGCAGCCATTCGAGCTGGTCCGACTTCTGCGAGAGCAGCTTCCGCCCCGTCATCGAGGCTGATGCGAACACCGCCGACGTCGTGGTCGATCGCGTGCTGCTGTGCAGCGGCAAGGTCGCCCACGACCTGGGCGACGCGCTGGAGAAAGGGCCCGATGCGCGATGCCGCATCGTCCGCATCGAGCAGCTCTACCCGTTTCCTGCGCAGGCGCTGCGGGAGGTGCTGGCGCGGCATCCGGGCCTGGCGGAAGTGGTCTGGGTGCAGGAAGAAGCCCGCAACCATGGCGCGTGGCCCGTGCTGCGCGACTGGCTGGAGGAGGCGCTGCCGTCCGGCGTGCGGCTGCGGTGCGTGTCGCGTCCGGAGTCGGC
>Ga0209677_101310_pt1 | contig 11029 bp, 11 predicted proteins | sample AraplaCvi_mCL_r2_2_FD_184285 | JGI IMG/M metagenome (GOLD analysis project Ga0209677, IMG submission 184285) | Arabidopsis root microbial communities from North Carolina, USA - plate scrape CL_Cvi_mCL_r2 (SPAdes) (version 2) | ecosystem: Host-associated > Plants > Roots > Endosphere | place: USA... | reverse complement strand
TGCGCTGTTGGGCCGTCATTTCGCCGGCGCGCGCTCGCGGCTGATGGCCGGTAGCCCCGCGTAAGCGAGATCACTCCTCCCTCACCCACGCCGGCAGTCTGTCAAACCAGGGCTGCGCCTGCTCGAGCTGACGGGCGAGTTGCAACAGGCGCGGCTCGTCCCCGAGCCGTCCGACAAACTGCACGCCGAGCGGCAGGCCGTCGGCGGTCCAGTGCAGCGGGACGCTCATCGCCGGCGTGCCGGTGAGGTTGGCGGCTTGCGTGAACGGCACATATTGCAGACTGTCGCGAGCGATCTTGTCGTGGTGCCATCGAGCAGGCCGGCACGCGCCAGCAGGCCAAGCAGGCCGGTGCGGTCGAGCATGTTGAGCAGCGTCTGCTCGGCGGCGGAGGGATCGCCCTGGCCATGACGAATGGGCGGATGCGCCAGCGTCGGTGTCAGCAACAGGTCATAGCGGGTGTGAAAGCGCGCCAGCGCACGGGCGAACTCATTCCACTTCAGGAGCTGCGTGGTCAGCGCGCCGGCCGAGATCGCGCTGCCGATCGTCGCCAGCACCCGGGTCAAGAGCTCGAAATCGTCACGCTTGGCGCCATTCGCAACGGCATGAGCCACCATGGCCGGCACCTGGCCGAAATAGATGTGCAGGAAGGATTTGGCGAGCGCCGTGCCGTCAATGTCGGGGGAAGCTTCCTCGACCTCATGGCCGAGACTTTGCAGCAGCTTCGCCGCGCCCTCGACCGCGGCCTTCGCTTCGGCATGTACCTCGGTGGCGATCGGCGAGACCGTCGTGAATCCGATGCGCAGGCGCGGCGGATCGCGCGTCATCGCCTGCGCGTAGACCACCGGTGGCTCGGCGCAAAGAAAGGGATCACCGGGCTCGGCGCCCGCGATCACGTCGAGCGTGGCCGCGCTGTCGCGCACGCTGCGCGAGATCACGCCCTCGCTGGAGGCACCGTACCAGTATTCGCCATAGGCCGGGCCTGACGAGACCAGCCCGCGCGACGGCTTCAACCCGAACAGCCCGCAGCAGGCAGCGGGAATCCGGATCGAGCCGCCGCCGTCGTTGCCGGCGGCCATCGGCACCACACCGGAGGCGACCGCGGCCGCGGCGCCGCCGCTCGAGCCGCCGGGCGTATGACCAATATTCCAGGGATTGGAGCTGCGGCCGAAGGCCTGGGAGTCGCTGACGCCCTTTAGCGCAAGCTCGGGCAGATTGGTCTTGCCGAAGATCACAAGTCCGGCATCGAGATAACGCCTGACCACATGGGCGTGCTCGGCGGCGACAATGTTCGCGAGCGCACGGCTGCCAAAGCTGGTCGGCAGGCCGGCATAGTCCTGCGCGCAATCCTTGATCAGGAACGGCACGCCGCCGAACGGCCCGACCGGCTGGCGCTCGATCCGCGCGCGCGCCTCGCTCTCCATCATCCGGCAGATCGCGCCGGTCCTGGCTTGCGTCCGCGCGCTCTGCGCCAGCGCAAGATCGAGGAGTTCGGCCGCGCTCACCTCGCGGCTCGCAACGCGCTCGGCCAGCGCCACGGCATCGTGCGCGAGATATTCGGATGATTTCATGTGGCGCCCCTGTTCCGCTCTCACGGCGGTGTAGGGCGATGGTAGCGCGACTGGCTATCCGCGCCAGTCCGTCCGACGACGGGGTGCCTCAAACAAGAAAGGGCGCAGCGCCTCACCGGGAGAGCGCTGCGCCCCTGCAGCCGACCTCAACGTCAGGGTTTGAGGTCAGACCCGGGTTCGGCCGCGCGCCACGCCGACGACGGCGGACACCAGGAACAGCACGACGGCGACGAAGAAGATGATCTTGGCGATCTCGACAGAAGCGCCGGCAATGCCGCCGAAGCCAAGGATGCCTGCGATCAACGCAATGATCAGGAAGGTGACCACCCAGCCTAACATGACACAACCTCTACCTTGCAATTGCTCTCGACTTGCGGTTCAGAAGAACCATTGCCGAGACAATCCGGGCTGGGAACAAAGGTTCCAAGGCGGCGGCTCGCGATAAATTGCCGGAAGCACGGAACGAAATCCGCCTCCCGGCCATGCGAGCAGCCCGCACAGGCCGATTTAGCTCTGTAAAACGGCGGGACTCGACCCCATATCGCCTTCTATCCCTGCTATGAAGGCTCCCCTTTGAAGCTTCGCGGTGCCACCGTGGGGACGAGATTGATTCGCTGATGACCGAGCCCAACCGACTGAGCCCTTATCCTGCTCCCGACCACCAGCCTGCCGCCGGCGGCATCGCCGCGCGTGCTCGTGCTGCTGCAACCGGGGGGCCGCGCTATCTCACCGGCCTCAATCCAGAGCAGCGCGAGGCGGTGGAGACGCTGGATGGTCCGGTCCTGGTGCTGGCCGGCGCCGGCACCGGCAAGACCCGCGTGCTCACGACGCGCATCGCCCATATCCTGAGCCAGGGCCGCGCCCGGCCGAACGAGATCCTCTCGGTCACTTTCACCAACAAGGCCGCGCGCGAGATGAAGGGCCGGCTCGCCGAGATGCTCGGCCAGGCGGTCGAAGGCATGCCGTGGCTCGGTACCTTCCACTCGATCGCCGGCCGCATCCTGCGCACCCATGCCGAGCTGGTGCAGCTGAAATCCAACTTCACCGTGCTCGATGTCGACGATCAGGTGCGGCTGCTCAAGCAGCTCCTGCAGGCGGAGAACATCGACGACAAGCGCTGGCCGGCACGCATGCTCGCCGGGCTGATCGACGGCTGGAAGAATCGCGGCCTGTTGCCGTCGCAGGTGCCATCGGGCGAAGCCGCCGTGTTCGGCAATGGCAAGGGCGGCAAGCTCTATGCGAGTTATCAGGAGCGGCTGAAGATCCTCAACGCCGCGGACTTCGGTGATCTGCTGCTGGAGAGCATCCGGCTGTTCCGCGAGAATCCGGACGTGCTGCGGCAATACCAGCATCGCTTCAAGTTCATCCTGGTGGATGAGTATCAAGACACCAACGTCGCGCAGTACCTATGGCTGCGGCTGCTCTCGCAGGCGCCGTCTTCGGCGCGCGCTGTCGCCACGCAAGCCGTCGTACCCTCTCCCCTTGTGGGAGAGGGTGGATCAGTTGAGCGAAGCGAAACTGATCCGGGTGAGGGGTCTGTCTCCGCGGATAGAGACCCCTCACCCGCCGAGCTGCGCTCGGCCCCCTCGCCCGCAAGGGGAGAGGGTGCAGACGTGCCTGTGGCAGCGCCCCCCAAGAACATCTGCTGCGTCGGCGACGATGACCAGTCGATCTATGGCTGGCGCGGCGCGGAGGTCGACAACATCCTGCGCTTCGAGCACGACTTCCCGGGCGCCAAGGTCATTCGCCTCGAGCGCAACTACCGCTCCACCGGCCACATCCTCGCCGCCGCCTCGCATCTGATCACGCATAATGAAGGCCGGCTCGGCAAGACGCTGCGCACCGAGGACGTCGAAGGCGAGAAGGTCACCGTGACCGGTGCCTGGGATTCGGAGGAAGAAGCGCGCGGGATCGGCGAGGAGATCGAGGAGCTGCAGCGCAAGGGCGAGCATCTCAACGAGATCGCGATCCTGGTGCGCGCCTCCTACCAGATGCGCGAGTTCGAAGACCGTTTCGTCACCCTCGGCCTGCCCTATCGCGTGATCGGCGGCCCGCGCTTCTACGAGCGCGCCGAGATCCGCGACGCGCTGGCCTACTTGCGCGTGATCAACTCGCCGGCCGACGACCTCGCCTTCGAGCGCATCGTCAATGTGCCCAAGCGCGGGCTTGGCGACGCCACCGTGCAGATGCTGCACGACCATGCGCGCAAGCGCCGCATTCCGCTGTTCGAGGCCGCGCGCGCGGTGGTCGACACCGATGAGCTGAAGCCGAAGGCGCGCGGATCGTTGCGGCACCTGATCCTGCAGTTCGACCGCTGGCGCGCGCAAAGCGAGGTCACCGCGCATACCGAACTCGCCGAGGTCGTGCTCGACGAGAGCGGCTATACCGACATGTGGCAGAAGGACCGCTCGGCGGATGCCGCCGGCCGGCTCGACAACTTGAAAGAGCTCGTCCGCTCGATGGAGGAGTTCGAGAATTTGCACGGCTTCCTCGAGCACATCTCGCTGGTGATGGACCGCGAGGGCGGCAGCGACGAGGAAGCGGTGTCGCTGATGACCCTGCACTCGGCCAAGGGGCTGGAATTCGACAACGTGTTCCTGCCGGGCTGGGAGGAAGGACTGTTTCCGAGCCAGCGCACGCTCGACGAACAGGGCCGCGCTGGCCTCGAAGAGGAGCGCCGTCTCGCCCATGTCGGGCTGACGCGCGCAAGGCGTCGCGCAAAACTCTATTTCGCCACCAACCGCCGCATCCACGGCACCTGGACCACCACGATCCCCTCACGCTTTCTCGACGAATTGCCGGCGGCGAGCGTCGAGATCACCGAATCCAAAGGCGGCTCGGGCTGGGGCGGCGCCGGCGGCTATGGCCCGTCGCGCTTCGACAATGTGGAATCCTTCGGTTCGAGTTATTCGACGCCCGGCTGGCAGCGCGCCCAGGCCCGTCGTCCGGGCGGACGTAGCGGTGGCGGCCAAGCCCAAGGCGGCTTCAGCGAGGACCAATCGCCATTCGGCATGCGCGATGATTTCGGCAGCTTTGGCCGCAACAAGCGCGGCCCGATGACGATCGAAGGCGAGTTGGTGGCCAAGTCCACCGGCACGACGTCGGAATTTGCGCTCGATGACCGCGTCTTCCACCAGAAGTTCGGCTACGGCCACGTGGTGAAAGTGGACGGCAACAAGCTGACGATCGCCTTCGACAAGGCCGGCGAGAAGAAGGTCGTCGACAGCTTCGTGCAACGGGCCTAGCTCACGTTGCCGAATCTGCCTTCGGCAACGCATCCGCGCGGTGAACTCCACAACTCCGCCTCGATCTGCCCTTCTTGGGTCTTGACCGTGGCGGCTCGCGTCGTATGAGATGCGGCCATGGTCCGGGGAGGCTTGATCCTGTTTTGTGTCGCGCTGGTCGCGCCGTCGCTTGCGGCGGCGGAGACGATGAGCTTTGGCGACGCGTCGGCGCTGATCGCATCGAGCTGCGCGGCCGACATCGTGGCCAATTGCCGCGGCGTCAATCTCGACTCCTCGCGCCTGAAAGAATGCCTGTCGCGCAACCAGGATGTGATTTCGCCGGCCTGCAAGGAGAATTACCTCAAGGCCTTCGACGCGATCCAGAAGCGCGTCGCCGCACGCGTGTCGGTCGCCAATGCCTGCACGCGCGAGATCGTCAAGCTCTGCGCCGGCTCGACCAAGGAAACGTCCAAATCGGTCCCATGCCTGATCACCGCGAACGGCGTCAGCACGCGCTGTCAGCAGGCGATCGGGGACGCGGGGTACCGCTGATGCGCAGAGCCGGAGGTTCGCTCGGCACGCTCGCGGCCACCCTGCTCGTCTGTGCCGGCTTCAACACGTCTGTCCACGCCCAGACCCGCGACGACATCGTCAGCCAGCTCAATCATTTGGACAATCCGCCAACCCTGGATCTGCCCGCCTTGCGCACGCAGACCCAGGAACGCTCGCGCCAGCGCGGGCGCAATGAGCCGCCGCCGCAAAAGCGGCCGCCGATCGCGCCGGACCTGATGACTCTGGCGGCGCTCAATGTGGATATCCAGTTCGACGTCGACACGCCGATCGTGCGGCCGGAATCCTACCAGACGGTCGGTCGCATCGCCGACGCGATGGTGAATTCGTCCCTGCTGCCCTACACCTTCCTGATCGTCGGCCACATCGAGGCCAACGGCAAGCGCGAGCCCAATGTGACGCTGAGCCAGCGCCGTGCCGACGCGATCCGCGACATCCTGGTGAACACCTTCAAGATTTCGGCCAAGCGGCTGCAATCGATCGGGCTTGGCGAGGAGCAATTGCTCGATCCGGCGCGTCCGACGGCGCCCGTCAACCAGCAGATTCAAATCTTCACGATCGCCAAGGCCCCTGAAGAGACTGCAGCCCCGGCGGCCGCTCCGAGCGCACCGACCCCGGCGGCTGCAAAGAAGCGGCGGAAATAGGCCGGTTCCGGACCCGTCCGCGCCGGAATGAACCGATCGCGCTCTCCGCGCGACTGTTGCTCTGTGACGACATCACTGCATCCCGCCCCGTCGACGCCGCCATGCGGCGGCTGGAACCCGATTCGGGGCCAAAAGACGTCACCACAGCGCGACAAATGGCCATTGGAAGCGGATCGGATTCGCGGTTTGTCGATGCTGGCGCTTGATGGTATAGCCCCATCTTTGCGGCCGTCGATTGAGCGGTCATCGACCTCATTGACGAGCGAGTCCGGCATGAGCGACCTGTTTCGACGCCAAATGATCGACTATGTCGAATATCATCGGGACCCGCGGAACGGCCTGATGCACGTGATCGGTATCGTCTTCCTGTTTTTGGGCGCCGTGCTTCCCTTGAGCCTGTGGCAGTTTGACGCGTTCGGCCTGAAGATCAGCCTGGGCGCGATCCTGACGCTGCCCGTCCTAATCTACTGGCTGCTGCTCGATCGGGCGCTGGGCGCCGGTATCCTGGCATTTGCCGTCCTGTTCCTTGCCGCCGCCATGATCATCGTCGATCACGTCCATGGCGTCGCGCTGTGGGCGCTGTTCGCCACGCTGATCGTGCTCGGCTTCACGGCTCAGGCCGTCGGTCACCAGGTCTTCGAACGCAACAAGCCGTCGTTGTTGAACCACCCGGCTCACCTCTGGCTTGGACCCATGTTCGTGATGGCGAAACTGTACATGGCGCTCGGCTTCCGGCCCGCGGTCGCGGATCTCATCGCGCCGGACTGGTCGACGCATCGACGTCGTTCGGAACAGCTCCAAGGCGATCAGCACTCGCACCCCTAATGAACGTTCTCGTCACCGGCGGCAGCGGATTCATCGGCCAACATCTCGTCGTGGCACTCGCGACGCGGGGCGCGCGGGTGCGCGTGCTCGACGTCCGCTGCCCGACGCAGATGATCGACGATGTCCAGTATATCGAGGGCTCGGTGCTTGATGCTGCGGCCGTGCGCGAGGCGGTCGACGGCGTCGAACAGGTCTATCATCTGGCCGGCCTGCCCGGCATGTGGATGCCTGATCGGCAGGATTTCCACCGGGTCAATTGCCAGGGCACCGAGACCGTTCTTGCCGCCGCACGCGCGGGCAAGGTGCAGCGCTTCCTGCACTGCTCGACCGAATCCATCCTGTTCGATTACCCGCGCGCGGAAGGCGCGGCAGACGCCCCCATCGCTCCGCCGGCGGATGCGATGCCCGGCGCCTATACCCGCTCCAAGGCCTTGGCCGAGGCACGGGCGATGCAGGCCGCCGCCGAAGGCTTTCCAGTCGTGGTCGGCACGCCGACGATGCCGATCGGTCCGCATGACAGCAATCTGACCCCGCCCTCGGCCATGCTGCGGCATTTCCTCGACAGCCGGGTCCAGCTCTATCTCGATTTCATCGTCAATCTCGTCGACGTCCGCGACGTCGCGGCCGGCCTGATCCTGGCGATGGAGCGCGGCAAGGTCGGCGGCCGCTATGTGTTCGGCGGCGAAAGCCTGCGACTCAGCCGGATCCTGCAGCTGGTGGCGGCGATCAGCGGCCGCAAGCATCTCGCGATCCCTGTGCCCGGCCGGCTCGCCGAGCTGTCCGCCGGCATGCTGGAATTCGTCTCCGACCACGTCACTCGGCGGCCGCCATCGGGTACCGCCGAAGGCGTGCGGATCGCGCTGCATGCCTCCGACCTGTCGATCGACCGGGCCCGGCGCGAGCTCGGCTATGCACCTCGTGCGATCGAGCCGACCCTGCGGGAGACTATCGGTTTCCTGCTGCAGCCAGAGACCGACGGCAGAAGGCTCGACGTGAAACAACACCCTTTTCGCACGGCGGCCGAGTGAGTAAGACCGGCCGGTCGTAGTCAGAAAGCGGTTTGGAAGACATGTCGGGCAGCCAAATCATCACGTTCGCCTTCAGCGGCTGGACCACGACCTGGCCCACCTCGCTGCTCGCCATCATCTGGCTGCTGTTCCTGGCGAGCTGGGTCGGCGCCTCGTTCTGGTCTGGCCAGACCCGCAAGCATGTCGCCGTTACCAGAACCAGCCGCTATCACCTGCTGATCGTGCTCGGCGGCATCCTGTTCACGCCATGGACCTCGCGCGTGCTCGGCGAGCCGGCGCTGTGGACGCCGCGCGGCGCGGCGTTCGTGGTGCTGACCGTCATCACCCTTGCCGGCATCGCATTCGCCTGGTGGGCGCGTATCCATCTCGGCCGGTTCTGGTCGAACGCGATCACGCACAAGGAAGGCCACAAGGTCATCGACACCGGCCCCTACGGCCTGGTGCGGCATCCGATCTACACGGGACAGATCATAGGCCTATTGGCGACCGGCATCGCCGTCGGAACCGTCACCGCGATCCTGGGCGCAATCATGATCGGGCTCGGCATGAGCTGGAAAGCGAAGATGGAGGAAACCTTCCTGTCGCAGGAGCTCGGCCCGGACTATGGCGCCTATTGCCGCCGCGTGCCGATGATCATCCCGTTCCTGCCGCCGGGCTGAGCAGCCGCCGCGGACGAGTCGGCATTGGCGGTGGCTTGCGATGTAGATGTATTTGTCTTCCCTCTGCTCACACCGCGTTGAGCTGCAGCCTTCGGCCGCGCCGTCGTGACCGGCGCGACACTCGCCGTGGCCTCTGGCGCGCCGGCGCTCGCCGGCAACAGATGCCGGGGAATGACGATCCGCTCGCCCGGCATCAGCGGCGCGCCGCCCGCACCCTGATTGGACTGCTGCAGGGCCCATAGCGGCAGGTGATAAGTGTCGGCAATCTGCTCGAGCGTGTCGCCCGGACGTACGAAAAGCGGAGCACCGCTGTCCCACAGCTCGAGCGACGTCTTCGGCGGCACCAGATAGCGCAACGGCACCGGATCGGGGTCCGCTGTCGCAGGCGTCTGGTTGAGCTGGCTGATCATGGTGACGAGCTGCGCGTGCACATCCGCCATCTTGTCGATGTTGATGTGCGTGATCTCGTCATGATCCTTCATGTCGTAGCTCGCGTAATGGCCATGATAGCCCGGCTCGGGCTTCACGTCGCCGCCGCCGAGAATGTTGTCGGACAGGAAGATGTTGATGAAGCGCTGCACGTTGAGCGGCACGCTCTTGGTCGCATGCGCCGGATCGACCGTCACCACGAGGCTCACCGGGATGTGCTCCTTCTCGAGGGCGATCGCGATCCTGACGCTGCACAGGCCGCCCATGGAGTGGCCGATCAGCACGATCGGCGCAGGCTGCTCGCGATAAGACTTCTCGACCTGGAGTTCGATCAGGTCGCAGATGGTGAACTCGTAGACCGTGGCCCAGAAACCGGCCTTCTCGAGCTTCTCGGCCAGCCGGTCCATGCCGGTCGAGAAGATCGGGCCCAGCGCGCCGCGGAAGATGTAGACGCGCGGTGGCGGCAGGTTTGCCTGCGGCGAAGCTTCCGGCGGCGGGGAGATCAATGATTCAGCGGCAGCCGGCTCATGAGCAGCAGAATTGACGACAGGCTTGGGCGCACCCACGGGTCCCGCGGCTGCGACGTCATGAATGGCCGCAGCGGCGAAAAGGGCGAGCACGCCTATGGTGGCAATGCGTCCGAGACCGGTCATGTGCCTCCCGCGGCTGACACGCGGGGAAAGGGTATCCCCGTCTGCCGCCCCTTCTCGCCCGCAAATCGGCGCAATTTGAGGCAGCGCCGCGGGCCACGGCCTCCGGACAATCCGGCCTAGTTGCGCGACCCGGCCGCGCTCGCCGCCCGCTGCCGGCCTGCGGCAACCGGCGCCGGGCCCGGTCGACGGCCGCCGAACACCACCGCATCGATGGCGCCGATCACCTTCTGCTGCATGATCGCGTTCTTCTCGATCGTGACATGGCCGACGCCTGGAACCGACTCAACGTCGACGTTCTCCAGCTTGCCGCGGAAGCCTTCGTCGCGACGGACGGGCTCGCCGGCGCCATTGGCGATGTAGAAATTGATGTAACGCTCGGCATTGCCAGCAACCAGCTTGGTCTTGAACACCGAATCGAGCCCGATTGCGAGCTTCACCGGCACGCCGAGCTGGCCGAGCTTGGCGATCATGTCCGGCAGTGCAGTCGCGCCCGAGGAGTGCCCGACCAGGATGACGGTCTTGATCTGGCCTGAGCGATACCCAGCGGCGGCCTCGTCGGCGAGCGAGGACCACGAGACGAAATTCGCGATCGTGACCGGAATGCCCTGGGCCCGCAGTTGAGCGGCGATGTCGTCCAACCCGAGCGAGAAGATGTTGAGGACGCCGCGCAGCAGATAGACATGGGTGGTGCTTGCGGACACGGGCGCGGCCGCAGCGACGCGCGCCGGCGCAGCCTGGACCGGCACCGCAGCTGATGGCAGCAGCATCGACAGCGCGAGCGCCCCCGCGCTCAGCCACCGGACAACAACCGAGATCGTGCTGTGCGATCGGGTGGTGCGGCTTCGTGGCGTCATCGGTCCTCCTCCGCGGCAGAAATGTCGCGACGCGCGCGACCGTAATCTCCAGACGCTCGCAGATGCAACACGCAGCAGCGACGTTGCTGCATGTTACCATCGAAGACGTGTCTGGCAGGCAACACTCACCCAAATTGGTCGCAGAAAAGCCCGTAAACCGCCGGCATTCACGCGCGCCTCAAGATTGCGTGCGGTGGGCCGCGTTCCTATCTGTGCGCTTCGCCCCTCCAGCGGTTCCCTATGGCCGCATCCCACTTTCCAATCACGCATGGCCCCTGTCATCTCCGTCTCCGGTCTGTCCAAGACCTATCCATCCGGGTTCACGGCCCTGAACAAAATCGATCTGACGATCGAGCGCGGCGAGATCTTCGCGCTGCTCGGCCCCAACGGGGCCGGCAAGACCACGCTGATCAGCATCATCTGCGGCATCGCCAATCCGAGTGCCGGGAAGGTTGCGGTCGGCGGCCACGACATCATCACCGACTATCGTGCCGCGCGCGCGCTGATCGGGCTGGTGCCGCAGGAGCTGCACACCGATTCCTTCGAGACCGTGTGGGCGACCGTGAGCTTCAGC
>Ga0209677_101309_pt1 | contig 11035 bp, 9 predicted proteins | sample AraplaCvi_mCL_r2_2_FD_184285 | JGI IMG/M metagenome (GOLD analysis project Ga0209677, IMG submission 184285) | Arabidopsis root microbial communities from North Carolina, USA - plate scrape CL_Cvi_mCL_r2 (SPAdes) (version 2) | ecosystem: Host-associated > Plants > Roots > Endosphere | place: USA... | reverse complement strand
CGACGCCTGCGTGATGGTGGTGGACTCGCGCCACACCTCGCGCCACGCCGCGCAGCAGGCGCTGGCCAAGGCGCATTTCACGCCGGAGCGCATCGCCGGCGTCGTATTGAACCATCGGCCGCGCCCGATCCCCCGCTGGTTGGGCGGAGACTGATCCGATGCGATCCTGTGCCCGCCTGGCCGAGCCGCTCGCCTGGGGCCTGGTCGCCGTGCTGGGAGCGCTCGTGGGCGCCGCGGCGATGACCGGCGATTCGTCGGCCGCAGGCGTCGGGCTGGTGTGCCTGCTGGGCATCGGCGCGTGGCTCGCCTGGGGCCGGCAGCCGCGCCGGCTGCTCGTCGCGGGGGTGTATTTCCTCGCGCCGATCGACGTGTCCAAGGCGATCGTCGCGCCCATCGATCGCTTCTATTCGCCGGGCCTGTACCTGAGCGTGGCCGACGTCGTGCTGCTGATGCTGGCCGCGCTGTGGCTGGGGCGGCGGTTGCTGATCGAGCGGCGCGCGCTGCCGCTGACGCGCCTGGACGCGCTGGCGCTCGCGTACTTCGCCTGGATGTTCGCGCGCTCGCTGGGCTCGCTGCAGGGGACGCTCGCCGTGGCGAGCGCGGTGCAGTACGGCCTGGCGGTCCTCGCCTTCTACGTCGCCTCGCACGTGCTCGAGTCGCCGTCCGACCTGCGCCTCGCGCTGCGCGCCGTCGTGGCGGGCGTGGCCGCCGAACTGCTGTGGGTGGCCGCGCAGATGGCCACGCACTCGCCCCTCGCGCTGCCCGGCGCCAAGGTGCTGGACACCGGCGAGACGCTGCTGTTCGGCGGCGCCGGCGAGGCGTTCCGGCCGCAGGGCTTCTTCATCCACCCGAACTCGCTGGCCGACCACATGACGCTGGTGATCCCGCCGGCGTTCGCGCTGGTGCTGCTGGGCCGCCGGCGGCTGGCCGGGCGGGTCTGGTGGACAGCGCTGGCCGTGCTGGCGGCCGCGTGCGCGATGCTGCTGCTGACGCTGTCGCGCGGCGGCTGGGCCGCGGCGGTGCTGGGCGGGCTGTGGGTGGCGTGGCGCTTCTTTCGCCAGGGCCTGCTCGCGCCCCGCCATATCGCGCAGATGGCCGCGGCCGCGGCGGTGGCGGTGGTGGCGGTGGTGTCCGTCTACCCGCAGATCCTGCTGCGCCTGACCGCGCCGGACGATCGCTCGACCGAGTCGCGCATCATCCTCGCGGACCAGGCCTGGACGATCATCAAGGCGCATCCATGGGTGGGCGTCGGCTACGGCGGCTACAACCGGGCGGCCTACGAGTACATCGCGCCGGCGTTCGCCAACGTGTCCGAGGAGTACCAGCAGGCGCTGCTGCAGCTGGTGGTGCACAACCACTACCTGCTGATCGCCGCGGAGATGGGCGTGCCGGCCATGCTGTTCTTCGGCTACATGCTGGCGCGACTGGTGCTGCAGCCGCGGCCCTGGGCGGCGTGGCGCGACCCGACGGCCTACGCGATGGCGGTGGGACTGTCGGCGGCGCTGGTCGCGCAGGTGTTGTTCCTGGCCTCCGACAACTTCTACGCCGACATCCGCCTGTTCATGATCTGGCTCACGGCCGGCACGCTGCAGGCGTTGTGCCTGATGCAGCAGCGCGCGCGCCGGCTCGAGGTCGAGTCGCCGCAGACCTCGGAGCCGCCCTCGTCGGTGCCCGCGGCATGGCGGCAGGCCGCATGAAGCCCGGCAGCCTCACGCACGCGCTCGGCTCCGCGATGGGCGCGCGCGTGGGCATGGCGGTGCTGAACTACGGCCTGTTCTGGATGCTGTCGCACCGGCTGGCGACGTCCGCGCTGGGCGGCTTCTCGCTGCTCATGAACGTGTTCTACATGTCGGCGTTGATGCCGCTGCTCGGGTTGTCGACCGCCCTCACGCGACGCGCGGCCACCGAGCGCGAGCACGTCGGCCGCGAGATGAGCAACGCGCTCGTGTTCGCGGCGCCGGTGGCGGTGGTCATCACGCTGCTGATCGGCGGGCTCGGGTCGGTGAACTACGGCCCCGAGCTGCGCACGCCGTTCTGGCTGCTGGGGCTGTCGCTGCTGCCGACCGCCTCGTCGCTGGTCTCGGAATCGACGCTGCTGGGCCTGGAGCGCGTGGCCGACATCGCGCGCGTGCAGTTCGCCGAGACGATCCTGCGCACCGGCCTCGCGCTGGCCGCGGTGTCGCTGGGCTACGGGCTGACGGGCGTCTTCGCGGTGTTCCTGGTGCTGCGCTGCGGCGTGGCAGTGGCCTATCGGTTTCATCCGTTGCTGCCGCGCTTCTCGCGGCTCGAGGTGAGCGCCAGCCTGCAGCGGCGCTGCTGGCAGGAGGTGCCGGTGTTCCTGGGAATCGGCCTGCTGGCGGCGCTGTCGCAGCGCGTGGACATCATCGCGCTGTCGCGGATGGCCGGCCTGCACGAGGCCGGCGTGTATGCCGCGGCCTCGCGCCTGTACGACGCGTCGCTGATGCTGCCCACCATCGCCGCGCTGTCGGTGATGCCCACGCTGGCACGGCTGTTCGCGTCCGACCGGCCGTATTTCCAGCGCGTGCTCGTGCTGGCCATGCGCCTGTCCCTGGGCGTGGGCTTCGCGCTCGCGATCGGCGTGGCGGCGCTGGCCGAGCCGCTGATCCGGCTGCTCTACAAGCCCGAGATGGCCGCGGCCGCGCCGGTGCTGCGCTGGCTGATCTTCTGCGCGGTGCTGGTGACGCTGGACCAGATCCTGTCGTCCACGATGATGGCCGCCAAGGCGCAGGCGCACGACCTGGGCGCGCTGGCGCTGTCCGTCGCCGTGCTGGTGGCCGCCCTGGCGCTGCTGGTGCCGCGCCAGGGCGCCGACGGCGCGGCGATGGCCGTGGCGCTGGCCCTTGCATGCCGGGTGGGGTATCGCGTGCGGTGGGTGGTGCGCTTGCTGCAGCTGCACCATCTGGCGGGCGATCTTGCGCGCGTGCTGCTCGCCGCGGCCGCGAGCGTCGGCGTGCTGGCGGCGACGCTGCCGGTGGGCGCGCTTGCGGCGCTGGGGGCGGCGCTGTCGGCGTACGTGCTGGTGCTGATCGTGACCGGCGCGCTGCACCTGCGCGACGTCGCCGGTGCGCGCCAACGCCTCAAGGCCGTGTTCGGGCGTTGACATGCGCATCCTGCACCTCGACCCCGACGACATGGACAACCCGCTGGCCGGCGGCGGTCCCGTGCGGACGTTCGAGATCTGCCGCCGTCTCGCGCGCCGCCACGAGGTGACGGTGCTGACGCCCACGTTCCCCGGCTCGACGCCCGAGCTCGTGCGCGAGGGCGTGCGCTACGTGCGCCTGGGCCGGCGCGTGCGCGAGCACGGCTCGTCGATGCACATCACGTTCGCGCTGGCGCTGCCGCGCGCCGTGCGCCGCTTCGATCACGACCTGCTGGTCGAGGACTTCATGCCGCCGGCCTCGGCCACCTGGACGCCGCTGTTCCGGCGCCGCGACCGGCCGATGATCGCGTCGGTGCAATGGTTCTTCGCGCGCCGCTACACCGAGTGGCTGAAGCTGCCGTTCCACTGGGGCGAGGAGTACGGCGTGCGCCTGTACGACCACTTCGTCGTGCTGACCGAGGCCATGCGCGAGCGCATCACCGCGCGCTCGCCCTCGGCCGACTGCCGCGTCATCCCCAACGGCGTCGACGACGCGCTGTTCGGCGTCGAACCCGTCTCCGTCGCGCAGGGCCGCGGCGTGCTGTTCCTCGGCCGTACCGAGATCGATGCGAAGGGCCTCGATCTGCTGCTGCAGGCGCTCGCGCGGCTGCCCGCGGCCACGCGCCCGCCGCTGACCATCGCCGGCACCGTGCAGGACGGCCCCGAGCTCGACCGCCTCGTCGACCAGTTGGGCCTGCGCGCCTGGGTGACGCTCACCGGCAGCTTCGACGCCGCCACGCGGCTGCAGCTGCTGCGCGACTGCCGCGTGGTGGCCATGCCCTCGCGCCACGAGACCTTCGGCATGACGCTGGCCGAGGCCAACGCGGCGGGCCGCCTCGCGGTGATCTGGGACCGCGTGCCGATGAACGAGGTGGCCGCGCCCACGTGCCCACGCGTGCCGCCGTACGACGTGGCTGCCTACGCGGCCGCGCTGTCCGCGCTGCTGCAGGCGCCCGACGCCGAGCTCGATGCGCGCGGCGAGTCCGCCCGCGCGTGGGCCCGCCAGTACGATTGGGACACCGTGGCCGCCGCGCAGGAGGCCTTCTACCTGGACGTGAACGACCGCTTCACGGCCGCCCGCCGCCGCGCCCGCCCATGACCGACGCCTCGCCACTCCCGACCGCCGCCGACCGGCCCACCTGGGCGCAGACCCGCGCGCTGATCCGCTCGGACCTCGCCCGCATCGTCGCGCACAACGAGGAGCACGCGGGTGTGCTGAGGCGCGCCTACTACTTCCTGCTGCCCGGCATGCAGGCGTTGTTCTGGCACCGCCTCGCGCGCCACGCGTACCTGCACGGCTGGCGCAACCTGGCGCGCTTCATCAGCCTGTTCGCGATGTACCTGACGCGCGCGGAGATCCCGCCGACCACGTCGATCGGGCCGTCGGCGCTCATCGCGCACGCGACCGGCGTGAACCTGTTCGGCCGGCTGGGCGCGCGCGTCACCATCCAGGGCGACGGCGGCTGCGGCGGCGGCTTCGGCGTGGACGACATCGGCGGCGGCCCGGGCTACCCCGTGCTCGGCGACGACGTGGTGCTCGGCTTCGGCGCCAAGGTGCTGGGGCCGGTGCACGTGGGCGACGGCGCGCACGTGGGGCCGTGCACGCTGGTCACCACCGACGTGCCGGCCGGCGCGCTGGTGCTGTGGCCCAAGCCGCGCATCATGCAGGGCGTCGCGGCCGCACCCGAGGTCAAGACATGAGCGCACGCACGGCCGCTCCGAAGGCGCTCCGATGAGCGCGGTCGACGTCAGCATCATCGTCGTCAACTGGAACGTGCGCGACCTGCTGCGCGAGTGCCTGCGCTCGGCGCTGGCCGACGGCGGCATCCCCGCTGATCGGCTCGAGCTGATCGTGGTGGACAACGACTCCAGGGACGGCAGCGTCGAGATGGTGCGCGCGGAGTTCCCGCAGCTGCCGCTGATCGCCAACCCGCACAACAAGGGCTTCGGCAGCGCCAACAACCAGGCGCTGCCGCTGTGCCACGGCCGCTACGTGCTGCTGCTCAACCCCGACACGCGGGTGCTGCCGGGCGCGCTCGCCGCGCTGGTCAGGCACATGGACGAGACGCCCGACGCGGCCGTCATGGGCTGTCGCCTGCTCAACGCCGATGGCAGCCTGCAGCGCTGGACCGGCGGCGCCTACCCGCGCCTGGCCAACGTCGTCAACCACTACTTCTTCGTCGATCGCGTGCTGCCTCCGAGCTGGCGGCCGATGCCGCTGTACCTCGACCGCGACGTGTCCCACGACATCGACGTGGACTGGGTGTCGGGCGCGGTGATGATCCTGCGCGCCGACCGCCTCGGCGGCCAGCTGTTCAACCCGCACTACTTCATGTACGGCGAGGACATGGAGCTGTGCCACCGCCTGAAGATGGCCGGCGGTCGCGTGGTCTACACGCCGGTGGCGTCCATCGTGCACTACCAGGGCGAGAGCATGAAGCAGCAGGAGGCCAGCGTGATGCTGTCCTCGCTGAAGGGCCCGCGGCAGTTCTATCGGCACATGCGCGGCGACAGGGGCGTGCTGCTGTACGACCTCGTCACCATCGCCGGCTTCGCGCTGCGCGCCATGCTGTACGGCCTCGCGGCGGTGCTGCGGGGCGGGCATGCGGGCTGGATGGCCAAGGCGCGGTCGAGTCGCGACCTGATGGCGCGGGCCTGGAAGATCATGGGGCGTTGACGCCTGCGAGCACAGCCATCATTCCGACTTCATGAATCCGCACCTCCTCGTGGATCGGAGATGGATTTCAATCGAACATCGGGGCCTGTCTTCCGCGTAGCGTCTCGATTCTCGCGCGGAGATTGATCTTCTCATCGGCCGCGTCGAATGCGTCCATCGGTTCGTCTTGAGGTCGACGCTCATCGGGCTCCCTGCGGGTTGCATCATTGGTCGGAGCTCCGAATCGTGGCAACTTCGAACAACGGGCGGAAACGAAAAGGCGCGACCTGGTCGCGCCTCTGACATGAGACAACGAAGCGATCAGCGGCGCACGCCGCCATCCCCCGTCAGCATCGACAGCTCGACGAAATGCGATGCCGCGTGCTCGCGCGTGAAGTTCAGGTTGAACCCGTCGAAGTCGTAGTGCTGCAGCGACTCGAGGCCGCTGGCCAGGCCCTCGCGCGTGTTGGAGCGGCCGCGGCGCAGGCCTTCGACGAACACGCGGGCGTCGATGTAGCCCTCGAGGCTGGAGTAGTTGGGGAAGGCGTCGCCGCCGGCGGCCTTGACGGCCTCGAGGTAGTCGCGCACCAGCGGCATCGCGGGCGAGAACGGGTAGGGCATGACCTGGCTGACGACCACGCCCAGCGCGTCCTGCTTGAGCTCGTCGGACAAGGCCTTCGTGCCGACGAACGACACGTTGAAGAACTGGCCGCCGTAGCCGGCCGCGCGGGCCTGGCGGATGAAGGCGGCGCAGGCCTTGTACGAGCCGATCTGCACCACGCCGTCGGGCTGGGCCGCGACGATGGTCTTGACGGCGTCGGCGACGTTGACGGTGTTGCGCTCGAAGCTGCCGACGGCCACCGGCGCGAGGTTCAGCGCCTTGAGGGCCTTGACGGTGCCGTCCAGGCCGGCCTGGCCGTAGGCGTCGTTCTGCTTGAAGACCGCGATCTTCTTCAGGCCCAGGTTGTGCAGTTGGTTGACGATCAGCGCCGTCTCGTCGTCATACGAGGCGCGTACGTGGAACACGTTGCGCAGCGCGGGCGTGCGCAGCGACATCGCGCCGGTGAACGGGCCGAAGAACGGGATGCCCGAGTCCTTGACCAGCGGCAGGCAGGCCACCGAGGTGGGCGTGCCCACGTAGCCGAACAGGGCGAACACGTCGTCGTTCAGGAACTTCTCGGTGTTGGCCTTGGCGCGCGCCGGCTCATAGCCGTCGTCCAGCCAGCGCAGGTCGATCTTCTGGCCGTTGACGCCGCCGGCGGCGTTGACCTTGTCGAAGTACAGCCGGGCGCCGCGATTGAGCTGGATGCCCAACTGGGCCGACGGCCCCGTGCTGGGGGCCGACTGGCCCAGGACGAGGACATTCGATTCCTTCGAGAAGGCAGGGGCAGCTGGCAAGGCGGCCAGCATGCTCAGCATCGTGCGGCGTTTCATGATTGAGGGCTGCGCTGGAGGGGGCGCATGTATCGGGGGGAAGTCTGTATTTTCGTTCAGCTACATGACGGTCGATGTGAGGAAGTGTCGGGCCGAAGTCGTTGATTTCAGAAAGTCGTGACCCGGTTCACGAATCTCTTGTCGAGCAGGCGAGATTTCTGTGGCAAGCCCTTTCACGATGACACCGGCGTTACGACCGGTTACCCCTGGTGGTATCGGGGCGGGCCGAATCAAATCTCTCCACGACCCCGGCGGACGCGCGCACGCCCGCAGGAAATCCGGCCGAACGGCCATGCAACCCTCAGCGCGGCGGTTCTGCCGGCGGCAGCACGCCGCCGGTGGGCGCCGTCAGGCTGGTCATCCCGGTGTCGTTGTTGACCTGCGCGTGGCCAGCGTCCGTGCGCTCGCCGGCGAGGCGCGCCTTCACGTGCCCGAGGTCGGCATGCGCCTGCGCGGGCTCGTGCATCTCCGCCCGGATGCGGGGCAGGGCATCGGGATGCTCCCGCTGCATCAGCGCGATCAGGCCCTCGCGCAGCAGGCAGCGCAGGTCCCAGTTCTGGCCGGCGGACGGCGAGCTGACGATCAGGCGCAACTGCATCGCGCGCTCGCTGGTGTCCACGACCTGCAGCAGGCACACGCGGCCGTCGTAGTCCTTGGAGCCCTGCGCCAGGCGCGTCGCCTCGGCGCGCAGCGGCGCGAGGTCGGTCGTGTAGTCCACCCAGAAGAACACGCTGCCGATGATCTGCGAGGTGGTGCGCGTCCAGTTCTGGAACGGGTTGTCGATGAACCACTGCAGCGGGATCACGAGGCGGCGCTCGTCCCAGATCTTGAGCACGACGTAGGTGCTCGTGATTTCCTCCACGCGGCCCCACTCGCCCTGCACGATCAGCACGTCGTCGATGCGGATCGGTTGCGACAGCGCGATCTGAAGGCCGGCCAGCAGGTTGCCGAACACGGACTTGGCCGCCAGGCCGATGACCAGCGCCGACAGCCCCGCCGACGCGAGCAGGCTGGCGCCGAACTGGCGGGCGCGCGGGAACGTCATCAGGATGAACGCGAGGCCCGCGAACAGGGCCACGCCCATCGCGATGCGCGCGAGCACGCGCGTCTGCGTGAGGACGCGCCGCGCCTCCAGGTTGTCCGCGACGTCCTGCGGGTGCGCCAGCGTCACCGCGTCAGCGACGCCGCGCACGGCCGCGATGGCCGCGTACGTGAAGGCGGCGATGAGCAGCACGGTGACCAGCTGGCGCACGCCGTCGACGTGCGGCAGGTCGTCGGGCGCGCCCTCCAGCGCCACCTGGATGGCGATCAGGGGCAGCAGCCAGCGTAGCGGCTTGTCCAGCTGGCGGTTGACGGCATTGGCGAACGGCGCGTGGCGGCTGATGCGGCGCGCGATGGGGCGGATGACGACGTAGGCCAGGATGCCCACGAGCGTGGCGCCGAGCACGGAGGCCAGCGGCGTGAGCCAGTCGTCGTAGTCGTGCAGGGTCATGTCGGAAGCGGCGTGCGGCGCCGCGAAGGCAAGGCGGCGGACGGCAAATGGCGCTCCCGCCGCCCGGCAGGGGCATGCCGTCGGGCGCACCTCGACAGGCATACAGTCGAGCCATGCCCAACCGCCAGACCGCCATCCCCGCGTTCCCCTGCGCCGATGCCGAGCGCATCCTGCCGGGTCACCAGTTCGCCGATGCGTACAAGGTGGCGTCCCCCCACGGCGTCGACGCCATCGAGGCCACGCGCCTCGCGTTCGCGCACGGCCCTGCCTGGGTGCGTGCGCTGATGGGCCTGCGCAACCGGCTGGGCCGGCTCGTCGGCCTGAAGTCCGCGCCGTCGCGCGGTTTTCCGGTGGTGAGCCAGTCGACCAGCGAAGTGGTGCTGGGCTTCGACGACAAGCACCTGGACTTCCGCATCGTCGTCGTGGTGGTGCGCGGCTACGCCACCGTCACCACGCTGGTGCGCTGGCACAACGCCTGGGGCCGTGCTTACCTGGCGGCCATCATGCCGTTCCACCGCGTCATCGCGGCGCGGTTGATCGAAGGCGTGGCTTGACGCAGGGGTCGCTGTTCGACGACCTTCCCGAGCCGCTGCCCACCGGCCTGCCAGAGGGCCTCGCCTACGAGCCGGAGTTCCTGTCGCGCGACGAGGAGCGCGCGCTGATCGCGCTCATCGGCACGTTGCCGCTGCAGGCGGCCAGGTACAAGGACTACACGGCGCGCCGCCGCGTCACGAGCTTCGGCGGGAGCTACGACTTCGACGCCAACAAGCTGCTGCCCGCGCAGCCGCTGATCGAGGCGCTGCATCCGCTGCGCGCGCGTGTCGCGCAGTGGGCGGGCGTGGCGGCCGACGACCTGCGCCACGTGCTGGTCGCCGAGTACGCGCCGGGCACGCCTCTGGGCTGGCATCGCGACGTGCCCGACCACGAAGACGTGTTCGGCGTGTCGCTCGGCTCGCTGGCCGTGCTGCGCTTCCGGCCCTATCCGCCGACCGACCCGAAGCGCGCCGACGTGGTCAGGCTGCGGGCGGCGCCGCGGTCGATCTACGCGATGCGCGGCGTGGCCCGCTGGGGATGGCAGCACAGCGTGGCGCCGGTCGACCAGCTGCGGTGGTCGATCACGTTGAGGACGCCGCGGCGCAGCTGAAAGGCCGGGAGAGATCGACTCGGCAGGGGCCGGACCGCGCCGGGCGGCTTTCAGAAGCTTCCGGCGTCGCCGGGGAACGTCACCGGCGACTCCCAGCCATCGGCCGACACCGCCGACACCCCGAAGAAGAAGTCGTCGATGTCGATGTTCCTGAGCACCGCATGGCCCGGATCGACGCCCGCCGCGAAGGTGCGGCTGCGTTGCCATTGCGGCGCGGTGGTGTCGCGCCACCACGCGCGGTACTGCGCCACGCCGGCCTGCGGCGTCCAGGTGAGCACGGTGTCGGTCGTGACGGCCCCGGCGATGGCCACGCCGCGCACGGGTGCGGGGGCGTTCGCGAGCGCCGCGAGCGTGATCGCGTTCAGGCGCGTCACCTGGGCGAGGTAGTCGACGTCGACGCGGTCGAGCGTGTCGCCGTAGCGCACCCCGCCCTCGGTGCGCAGGTCCTGGTGCTCGTTGCGGTAGTCCTCGTGCGGCTCGGTGAACCGCAGCGCGGGATAGCCGTGCTCGAGGAACTCCACCTGGTCGCCGCCGCGGCCGTAGCGGTCGGTCCGGTAGACCATGTTCACGCGCAGGTTGGTCAGGTGCCGCTCGGCGAGCCCCGCCACGAAGCGCGCGAGGTTGCGCGACGGCGAGTCGAGCTCGCCGCCGTTGTAGCGCCGGCGGTTCGCCTGCTCGGGCGTCTCCAGCGCCTTGGTGCCCTCGGAGAACACGCGCACCACGCCGTTGTCGTTCACGCCGTCCTCCCCATGGCTGTTGCCGACGATGTCGTTGTTCAGGTCGGCCTCGACCCGCCAGCCCTGGGCCTTCGCGTAGTCCGCCAGCACCTTGCCGCCGTACAGGCCCTGCTCCTCGCCGGACAGCACGCCATACACGATCGTGGCAGCGAACCGGCGCCTGGACAGCACGCGCGCCGACTCGAGCACCGCGGCCACGCCGGACGCGTCGTCGTCCGCGCCGGGCGCGTCGTGCACGGCGTCCATCACGTCGGTGACGCGCGAGTCGATGTGACCGGTGATCGCGACCACGCGTTGGGGGTCGGACGTGCCGCGCTGGATGGCGACGACGTCGACGATCTGCACGCCGTCCGGCGCGCGCTTGCCCTTGACCACCTGCGACGGCGTCACGATCTCCAGGCAGCCGCCGCAT
>Ga0209677_101308_pt1 | contig 11039 bp, 7 predicted proteins | sample AraplaCvi_mCL_r2_2_FD_184285 | JGI IMG/M metagenome (GOLD analysis project Ga0209677, IMG submission 184285) | Arabidopsis root microbial communities from North Carolina, USA - plate scrape CL_Cvi_mCL_r2 (SPAdes) (version 2) | ecosystem: Host-associated > Plants > Roots > Endosphere | place: USA... | reverse complement strand
CGCGCGCCCGCGTCGTCCAGATCCGCGGCAACGAGCAGGACGTGTTCAGCCACGGCTACCTGTGCCCCAAGGCCGTGGCGCTGAAAGACCTGGAGGCCGACCCGGACCGCCTGCGCCAGCCGCTCGTCAAGCGCGATGGCGTGTTCGTGCAGGCCTCCTGGGACGAGGCTTACGCCGAGATCGCGCGCCGCCTGCCGCCGCTGGTGGCCGCCCACGGCCGCGACGCGCTCGCCTTCACGCTCGGCAATCCCAACGTGCACCGGCTGGGCCTGGGCCTGTACGTGCAGCGCCTGTTGCGCGCGGCCGGATCGCGCAATGTCTTCAGTGCGTCGACGCTCGATCAGATGCCGCGCCAGCTCGCGAGCGGCTGGCTGTACGGCCACCCGCTGACGGTGCCGGTGCCCGACATCGACCGCTGCGACTTCCTGCTGATGCTCGGCGCCAATCCCATGGCCAGCAACGGCAGCATGTGGACGGTGCCCGACTTCCGCGGCCGCGCGAAGGCGTTGCGCGCGCGCGGCGGCCGGCTGGTGGTGGTCGACCCGCGACGCACGGAGACGGCCGCCATCGCCGACGCGCATCACTTCATCCGCCCCGGCACCGACCAGTTTCTGCTGCTGGGCCTGCTCAACGCCTTGTTCGACGAGGGCCTCGCGCAGCCGGGACGGCTCGCCCCGTTCCTGGCCGAGGGCGACACCGGGGTCCAGACGCTGCGCGAGGCGGTGCGGCCTTACACGCCCGAGCGCATGGCCGCACGCTGCGGCGTGGCCGCCGACGTGCAGCGCGCGCTCGTGCGCGAGCTGGCGGCGGCGCCGCGCGCGGCGGTCTACTCGCGCATCGGCTCGAGCACGCAGCGCTTCGGCACGCTCAACTCGGTGCTGGTGGACGCCCTGAACATCCTCACCGGCCATCTCGATTCCGAAGGCGGCGCGATGTTTCCGCAGGCCGCGGCGTTCGCGGCCAACACGCAGGGCAAGCCGGGCAGCGGGCGCGGCCTGGTCACGGGGCGCACGCGCAGCCGGGTGTCGGGGGCGCCGGAGGTGCTGGGCGAGTACCCCACCAGCTGCCTGGCCGAGGAGATCGAGACGGACGGCCCGGGCCGCGTCCGCGCGCTGGTGTCGGTGGCCAGCAATCCGGTGCTGTCGGCGCCCAACGGCGCGCGCATCGGACGGGCGCTGGCCGGGCTCGACTTCATGGTGAGCGTCGACATCTACCTGAACGAGACCACCCAGCACGCCGACGTCATCCTGCCGGGCCTGTCCACCTTCGAGGAGCCGCACTACGACGTCAGCTTCCCGCAGCTGTCGTGCCGCAACCATGCGCGCTACAGCCCGGCGGTGTTCGAGGCGCCGGCCGGCGCGCAGGCCGAATGGCAGGCCCTGCTGCACATGGCCGCGATGCTCAAGGGCGAGCCCGGCGCGGGGACACCGCAATTTGACCTGGCGGCCTTCGACGAACGCCTGCTGGCCGACGACCTGCGACGCCTGGCCGCAGGCGTGCCCGATCACCTGCAGGCCCAGATGCTGGACGCGCTCGGCTCGCGGCCCGGTCCCGAGCGCCTGCTCGACCTCGCGCTGCGCGCCGGCCCCTACGGCGACCGTTTCGGCCAGAAGCCCGGCGGCTTGAGCCTGGCGGCGCTGAAGGACGCGCCGCATGGCATCGACCTGGGCGCGCTCCAGCCCCGGCTGCCGGGCATCCTGCGCACGCCCAGCGGCCGCATCGAGCTGTGGCCGGCGGCGATGGCCGGCGAGCTCGCGGCGGTGGATGCCGCGCTGGGCGAGCCACCGCCGGAGATGGTGGTCGTGGGTCGCCGAGACGTGCGTTCCAACAACAGCTGGATGCACAACCTGCCGACGCTGGCCAAGGGGCCGGAGCGCTGCACGGCGCTGCTGCACCCGCAGGACGCGGCGCGCCACGGCGTGCAGGCCGGCGACCGCGTGCGCCTGCACGGCACGGCGGGCCGCAGCATCGAGTTGCCGGTCCTGCTGTCCGACGAGATGATGCCCGGCGTCGTGAGCGTCCCGCATGGCTGGGGGCACGACCAGCCCGGCGCGCGGCTGGGCGTGGCGGCACAGCGGCCGGGGGCCAACCTCAACGACCTGCTGGACGACTCCCTGCGGGATCCTCTCTCCGGCACGTCGGTGCTCAACGGTGTTGCAGTGCGCGTGAGTCGCTGCGAGTAGAGGCTCATCTAAGCGTCTTGCGCACCGCGACGAGCGCTCAAGCCGGCACGGGCACCCGCACGCCTTGCGCCGTCAGCTCCAGCACGCGGTCGCAGCGCGCCGCGGCCGGCGGCGAATGCGTGACCATCAACACCCCGGCGCCGGTGCTGCGCGCGGCGTTCACCAGCACGTCCATCACCAGGCCGGCGCTGCGCGGATCGAGGTTTCCGGTGGGCTCGTCGGCCAGCACCAGGGCCGGCTCGTGGACGAGGGCGCGGGCAATGGCCACGCGCTGCAGCTGGCCGCCCGAGAGCTGGCGCGGCGCACGAGTGCCAAGGCCCTCCAGGCCGACCGCCGCCAGGATGCGATCCACGCGATCACCGCGGGGCAGGCCGAGCAGTTGCAGCGGCAGGCCCACGTTGTCCGCGACGCTCAGGTGGGGCAGGACGTGGAAGGCCTGGAACACGAAGCCGAGCGTCTCGCGGCGCAGGCGGGCGGCCTCGGGTTCGCTCAGCCCCAGCACGTCGCGGCCGGCCAGCAGCACCGTGCCGGCGTCGGCGGTGTCCAGTCCAGCCACGCAGTTGAGCAGGGTCGACTTGCCGACACCCGACTCGCCCAGCAGCGCGACGAGTTCGCCACGTGCCATCGCCAGCGTCACGTCGCTGAAGACGAAGGCGTCGCCGTAGCGCTTGGCCAGGCCGTCGACGCGGAGCAGGGGGGCGGCAGTCGCGGGTTCGATCATCTGGCCCCAAGCATACGGGAAGCGTGCTGCTCGACAGCGCGTCGTGCCGAACTTCTGGCGTCGGCAAGAGTCGATGCGACGAGGGGATTCACCATTTACGTGACTTCTGCGCGGACGAGCGTGCCTCGTTCGAGTCCGCTGCCGCACAATCGACGCGCAGTCCCTTCATTCGTGGCGGGTGGCGGCCGATACAGTCTTCAGTGCCGCGTTCCCGCATGGGGCGCGCAGTCGCGCGCGTGGCCAACCTGCCCGGGCGCTGCAATTGCCCGCGACCGGTGCGGATCGGGCATGGATCATTTTGAGGTGGATGGGTGACGGCAGAAATCGATTCCTCGACGTTGAGCGGCCTGGTTCGCGTGCTCGAGCGCCGCAGCACGCGTTTCTGGGCCGGCTCGGCCATCGCGGTCGCGCTGGTCGGCGTTGCCATCGCCACCGCGCTGGGCATGCTCGCCGGCGGCCGTGGCGCCCTCATCGCGCTGAGCGTCGCGGTGTTCTTCGGGCTGGCGGCGCTGGTGCTCGCGGGCCTCGTGATCCGCCTCGCCCGCGTGGTGGCCGACACGCGCGCGCGCCAGGTGCTCGAGGCGGTCGATGATGACCTCACCGGCCTGTCCAACCGGCGCCATTTCCTGGAACTGGTCGAGCGCGAATTCGCCCGCTGCCGGCGCTATGGCGACGATGGGGCGCTGCTGCTGATCGACGCCGACCACCTGCGCCGCATCAACGAGCACCTGGGCCAGCTGTGCGGCGACGCGCTGCTGCTGGAGGTCACCAAGCGCGTGGGCACCACGCTGCGCCAACCCGACCTGCTGGCCCGCTTCGGTGGCGCCGAGCTGGCCGTGTTCCTGCCCAACACCGACCCGCTGGGCGCGCTCGACGCCGCCGAGCGCATCCGCCAGCAGGTCGCCTCGGCACCCTACACGTGGCAGCAGACGCACGTGGTCGCCACGGTCAGCATCGGCGTGGCCACCGTCCACCAGGGCCAGCTGAGCGTCGACACGATGGTGAACGAGGCCGAGCAGGCGCTCGAGGCCGCCAAGGAAGCGGGACGCAACTGCGTGCGCACGGGGCCGATCCAGCCGCGCAAGAACGGGGAGACGGTGGCGAGCTGAGCGTCGCGCCCGTCCATCGAGCCGCTGGGCCCGCGAGGGTCGCAGCGGCTTTTTTCAATCCGATTCCGGTCGACCGGTCACAGGACGCCCGCGATGTTCAACGTGCCGTCCGGCCGCAGGCCCGGCGGGTTGGCGACGCGCAGGGCGCCCGGTTCAGCCGTCGACGGCGTGCGGCGCGGTCCCGCCCGGCCCCGCCAGCGATTCGACGACCGCCACCAAGCGCGCCTCGACGTCCGCGGCATCGGCCGGCACCACGGTCCGGTCCGGCATGCCGCGCAACCACGTGATCTGCCGCTTGGCGAGCTGCCGGGTCGCCGCGATGCCGCGCTCACGCAGGCCCGCCATGTCGGGCGGGTCCGAAACGTCGAGCGCCTCCCACGCCTGCCGATAGCCGACGCAGCGCATCGACGGCAGGTCGAGGTTCAGGGCAGGGTCGGCGCGCAGCCGCCGCACCTCGTCGAGGAAGCCGCCGGCCAGCATCGCGTCGAAGCGCGCCGCGATGCGCTCGTGCAGCCACGCGCGCGACACGGGCTCGAGCGCCACGAGCGCGCCGTCGCGGGCGGGCGCGGCGCGTCGCGCCCGTCGGTGCAGCACGGACAGCGGCGTGCCGCCCGCGCGGAACACCTCCAGCGCGCGCTGGATGCGCTGCGAGTCGTTGGGCGCCAGCCGCGCGGCGGTGTCGGCGTCGACCTGCGCGAGCTGCGCGTGCATCGCGGGCCAGCCCACCGCGGCGGCCTCGGCGTCGATGGCCGCGCGGATGGCCGGATCGGCGGCCGGCATCTCGTCGATGCCGTCGACCAGGGCCTTGAAGTACATCATCGTGCCGCCCACCAGCAGCGGCCAGCGGCCGCGGCCGCGGATCTCGTCGATGAGCCGGCGCGCGTCGGCCACGAACTGCGCGGCCGAGTACGACTGCGCGGGGGTGATGATGTCGAGCAGGTGGTGCGGCGCCGCGGCCTGCTCCTCGGCCGAGGGCTTGGCCGTGCCGATGTCCATCCCGCGGTAGACCAGCGCCGAGTCGACGCTGACGATCTCCACCGGCCAGCGCCGCGCGAGCGCGAGCGCCAGCCCGGTCTTGCCGGACGCGGTGGGCCCGGCCAGGCCCAGCCACTTCAGCGACGCCACCTCAGAAGCGCTCGTCGTCGCGCAGGTAGCGCCACTGCCCCGGCGGCAGCTTGCCCAGCACCACGCTGCCGATGCGCACGCGCTTCAGGCCGGTGACGACCAGGCCGACGGCCTCGCACATGCGCCGGATCTGGCGCTTGCGGCCCTCGCGCAGCACGAAGCGCAGCTGGTCCTCGTTGGCCCAGCTGACCTTGGCCGGACGCAGCTCGCGGCCGTCCAGCCACAGTCCGTGGCGCAGTCGCGCGAGGTCGCTGTCGGGGAACTGGCCGCCGGCCGGGTACTCGACGCGCACCAGGTACTCCTTCTCGACGTCGGAGTCCTCGCCGATCAGGTGCCGCGCGATGCGGCCGTCCTGCGTGAGCACCAGCAGGCCGGTGGAGTCGATGTCCAGGCGCCCGGCCGGCGCGATGCCGCGGGCGTGTCCGGGGTGCCAGCGCTCGCGCGACGGATCCTCGGGCCAGTGGTTGGCCTGGGTGACGAGCACCGACGCTGGCTCGTAGCCGTCCTCGGCCTGGCCGCTGACGTAGCCGATCGGCTTGTGCAGCAGGATGGTGACGCGGTGCGCCTGCTCGGACCTGGCGGCCTCGTCGACCTCGATGACCTGGTGCGGGAACACGCGCGCGCCCAGCACGGCCATCTGCCCGTCGACCTTGACCCAGCCGGCGGCGATCCAGTCGTCGGCCTCGCGGCGCGAGGCGATGCCGCGCTCGGCCAGCACCTTGGACAGGCGCTGGTCCTCGCGCTTGGGGGCGGCCGGATCGAACGCCGGCCGCTGTGGCGGATGCCCTTGCTGCTGCGCCTCGCGCTCGTCGTCCTCGCGCCGGCGCGCCGGCGACCGATCGTCGGGGCCTGGCGGACGGCGGTTGTCCTGGTAGGGCCGGGGACGGTCGCCGCTGAAGCCGCGCGGGCCATGATCGGGCCCGTCGCCGGGGCCCCGGAAACGGGGACGCTCGTTGGGGCCTTGCGGATAGGCCGGCGCGCGATCGCGGTCGCCCCACGGGCGCTGGCGATCGTCCGGCTGCGGGCCACGATCGTCGCGTCGCGGCGCGCGCTGCGGGTATTGATCGCCGTCGCGGCGGCGGTCGGCGCGGGGGCCGTCTCCGGTGGCGCGGCGGTCGTCGTGGCGCGTTGGCGGCCGCCGGCCATCGGACGGGGGCGGGCGCGAGTCGCGGAAATCGGGACGCGGGCCACGATCCTGCGGCGGGCCGTTGGGGGCGCGGCGCTCGCCCGGCCGATCGGGGCGCGGCGCGTCGCCGTGCGCGCGGCGCGGGCCGTCGCGCCGATCGAAGGCCGGCGGGGGCGGATCGGCGCGCCAGACGTTGGACGGCGTGTCGCGGCCGGGCTTGGGCAGGTCGCGCAGGTCGGGGCGCTTGCCGCGCGCGGCGGCGTGCTCGGTGGGCTTGCGTTCGTGCGGGCGTTGCTCCATCACGCGCTGCCCCACGCGCTTCTGGTCGGCGTGGTCGGACGGCGGCGGCGTGGCTTCGTCGCGCGGAATGCGGCGCGGGGCCGGGGGCTTGCGCGGCGGTTCGGGCGGCGGGGAATTGGAATCGGTCATGTCGGGTCGGTGGAAATCGGAGGCGGGACTCAGCGGCCGCGCAGGAACAGCGCGTCGAGTTCCTTCATCGTCACCTGGCGCCACGTGGGGCGGCCATGGTTGCATTGGTCGGAGCGCTCGGTGGCCTCCATCTGGCGCAGGAGGCCGTTCATCTCCTCGAGCGTGAGGCGGCGGTTGGCGCGCACGGCGCCGTGGCAGGCCATCGAGGCGAGCACGTCGTCGCGGGCGCGCTGCACCATCGTGCTGGCGTCGACGTCGGCCAGGTCGGCCAGCACCGAGCGCACCAGGTCGACCGGGTCGGCCTGGAGCAGGGCGGCCGGCAGGCTGCGCACGGCCAGGGTCTGCGGGCCCATCGGCGAGACGTCCAGGCCCAGCGTGCGCAGGGTGTCGGCATGGGTCTCCACCAGCGCGTGCTCGGCCGGCGTGGCCGCGAACGTGGCCGGGATCAGCAGCGCCTGCGTGGGCATGTCGTGCGTGGCGGCGCCGGCCTTCAGGCGCTCGTAGACGATGCGCTCGTGGGCGGCGTGCATGTCGACGACCACCAGGCCCTGCGCGTTCTCGGCGAGCACGTACACGCCCTGGATCTGCGCGATCGCGCGGCCCAGCGGCCAGTCGCTGGCGTCGGCCCGGGCGACGGCGGCCACGGCCTCGTCGTTGCCCTGCGGGCGCACCCATGCGGGCGCGGGCTCGCGGACCTCGAGGACCGCGGTGCCGCCCGAATCGAGCACGCCGCCGGCGGTGGCCGCGGGGGCGCTCGAATCGCCGAACGCGCGGGCGAACAGCGACGCGGTGGTGGCGCCGGCCAGCAGCGGGTCGCGGGTGTCGCTGGCGACCGCCCACGGACGCGCGGGCGCGAGGCCCTTGGCGCTCCAGCCGGGCGCGGCCGCCCCGTCGCCGCCATTGAGCCGCTCGACCGCCGCGGCGGCCGCGGCCGCGAAGCCGCCCGGCGTGCCGAAGGCGGTGCCGACGACGCCGGTGCCCGCATGCGCCGCGCCCGGCGTGGTGGCACCCGACGGTGCGAGCACGTCCTCGACCGCGCGCTTGACGGCCTGGTGGATGGCGCCCGAATCGCGGAAGCGCACCTCGATCTTGGTCGGGTGCACGTTGACGTCCACGCGCGCCGGGTCGATCTCGATGAACAGCACGTAGGCCGGCTGCTTCTGGCCGTGCAGCACGTCCTCGTAGGCAGCGCGCAGCGCGTGGGCAATGAGCCGGTCGCGCACGTAGCGGCCGTTGACGTAGACGTACTGGTGGTCGCTGCGCGTGCGCGCGGCCGCGGGCAGGCCGACGCGGCCGTGGATGGCGATGGGCCCGATCTCGGCGGCCAGCGCGCGGCTGTTCTCGACGAACTCGTCGCCCAGCACGTCGGCGATGCGCTGCGCCTCGTCCGCCGGGCGCCACTGCTCGACCAGCTTGCCCTCGTGCCACACGGCAAATCCGACCGACGGCCGCACCAGCGCGTGGCGGCGCACGGCCTCGATGCAGTGGGCCAGCTCGGTGGCGTCGGACTTGAGGAACTTGCGCCGCGCCGGCGTGCTGAAGAACAGCTCACGCACCTCGACCGTGGTGCCCTGGGCGCGCGCGGCGGGCGCGAGCTCGCCGGACCGTGCGTCCAGGCGCTGCGCGTGCGCGGCGCCCGCGGGGCGGCTCACCAGCGCCAGCTCGGACACCGACGCGATCGCCGCCAGCGCCTCGCCGCGAAAGCCCATGGTGGTGACCGACTCGAGGTCGTCCAGCGAGCGGATCTTGCTGGTGGCGTGGCGCTTGAGGGCGAGCGGCAGCTCGGCCGGCTCGATGCCGCCGCCATCGTCCTCGATCAGGATGGCGCGCACGCCGCCTGCCACGAGGCGCACGCCGATCTGCGTGGCGCCGGCGTCGAGTGCGTTGTCGACCAGTTCGCGCACCACGGAGGCCGGCCGCTCCACCACCTCGCCCGCGGCGATCTGGCTGACCAGTTCGTCGGGTAGTTCACGAATGGTGCGGCGCTGCGCGGGCACGGGCTGGAGACTCATCCCGACATTGTAAGAACCCCCGTCGATAATGCCCGCCCATGGACTCACTGATCCCCTTTTTCCAGCACCTTCTTCACGCCGACCAGTACATCGGGCCTTTCGTGGCGGCCAACGGCGCCTGGGTGTACGCGATCCTGTTCGCCGTCATCTTCATCGAGACCGGCGTCGTGGTGATGCCGTTCCTGCCCGGGGATTCGCTCCTGTTCGTCGTCGGCGCCACCGCCGCGACGGGCGTGATCGACCTGTGGATGGCGCTGGGCATCATGTTCGCCGCCGCCGTCCTGGGCAACCAGACCAACTACACGATCGGCCGCTGGATCGGGCCACGCGTCTTCCACTGGGAGAACTCGCGCTGGTTCAACAAGGAAGGCTTCGACAAGTCGCACGCGTTCTTCGAGAAGTACGGCGGCGTCGCGCTGATCGCCGGCCGCTTCATGCCGTTCGTGCGCACGTTCGCGCCGTTCGTGGCCGGCGTCACGTCGATGACGCGCCGTCGCTTCACGATCTTCGACGTCAGCGGCGCGGCCCTGTGGATCGGCTCGGTCACGCTCGCGGGCTACGGCATCGGCAACCTGCCGTGGGTCAAGTCGCACCTGCAGTGGATCTTCCTGTCGATGATCATCATCCCGGGCGTCCTGGCGTTGATCGGCATCCTGCGCAAGAAGAAGCAGCCGGCGGCGTGATCCGGGGTCAGTCGCGCCAGCGATCGCTGCCTGTCGGCGCTGGCTTCGGCAGAGGGTCACGTCTTGTGCCCGGGCGGGCTCAGACGTCGCGGTGCCGCGCGATCGGCGGGTTCTTGGCGAAGTAGCGGTCGATGCCGGTGAACAGCGCCTCGACCAGCTGCTTGCGGTAGTCGGGGTCGCGCAGCTTGTCTTCTTCCTGCGGGTTGGAGATGAACGCCGTCTCCACCAGGATCGACGGGATCGCCGGCGCCTTGAGCACCGCGAAGCTGGCCTGCTCGACCTGGCCACGGTGCAGCTTGCCGATCTTGCCCATGCGCGAGAGCACCTCGCTGCCTACCCGCATGCTGTCCTTGATCTGCGCCGTGGTGCTCATGTCGAGCAGGGTGCGCATCACCTGCGCGTCCTTGACCTTGACGCTGACGCCGCCCACCGCGTCGGAGTGGTTCTCGCGGTTGGCCATCCAGCGCGCGGCCGCGCTCGAGGCGCCGCCCTGGCTCAATGCGAACACCGAGGCGCCGCGCGCGTCGGGCGTGAAGAACGCGTCGGCGTGGATGGACACGAACAGGTCGGCCTGCACGCGCTCGGCCTTCTTCACGCGCTCGCCCAGCGGCACGAAGAAATCGGAGTCGCGCGTGAGCAGCACGCGCACGCCCGGCTTGGCGTTGAGGCGTTCGCGCAGCTGCAGCGCCACGGCCAGCACGACGTCCTTTTCCTTCAGGCCGGTGGGCCCGATGGCGCCCGGGTCCTCGCCGCCGTGGCCGGGGTCGATGGCGATGACGAGCAGGCGGTCGACCTTGCGTTTTTCCTCGGGCGTGAGCGGGCGCGCGTTGAACGGCGCCTGCGTCTCCATCGGCGACGTGTCGGCACCGCGCAGCGCGGCCTTGCCGTTCTCGCTGGCCTCGGCCACGCGCGGCGACTGTGGGGCGGTGGCCGCCGCTTCGCCGTTGGCGATGCTGGTGCCGGGCACCACGGGCGCGCTCGCGCCGCTCGGGATCTTGCCGATGAACTCGCCCAGCGCGTCCTGCACCTCCTGCGCGGCGGCCTGTTCGGCCTGCTGCTTGCCATTGAGCAGCGCCAGCAGTGGATCCTGCGACTTGACGGGGTAGAGGTCGAACACCAGCCGGTGCTGGTACGCGGCCACCGGCGCGAGCATGAACTGCTGCGGCGCCACGGCCTGCTTCAGGTCGAGCACGAGGCGCACGACGCGCGGCTGGTTCTGGCCGACGCGCACGCCGGCGATGAACGGGTCGTCCGAGCGCACCTTGCCGACCATGTCGCGCAGCGCCGGGCTGAGTTCGAGGTTGTCGATGTCGACGACCAGGCGGTTGGGGTTGTCGGCCAGGAAGTTGCGTGCCTGCAGCGGCTGGTCGGACTCGATGGTGACGCGGGTGTAGTCGGCCGCGGGCCAGATGCGCACGGCGACGATGGAAGCCCCGAACGCGAGGTCGGCGGCGCCGAGGCACAGCACCAGGCTGCCACCGCGGAGCAGGACGTCTCTACGCTTCATGAACCAGGATTGTCGAGCAATTGCAGGCCGATCGGGGTCATCGCGTCGAATCGGACCGTGCGAACGCCGTGGTCGTGTGGCGTGATCGTCACGCGCAGGTCGGGCACGGGCAGCAGCGGCTCGGCCTTCTCGGCCCATTCGACC
>Ga0209677_101307_pt1 | contig 11045 bp, 13 predicted proteins | sample AraplaCvi_mCL_r2_2_FD_184285 | JGI IMG/M metagenome (GOLD analysis project Ga0209677, IMG submission 184285) | Arabidopsis root microbial communities from North Carolina, USA - plate scrape CL_Cvi_mCL_r2 (SPAdes) (version 2) | ecosystem: Host-associated > Plants > Roots > Endosphere | place: USA... | reverse complement strand
TGTGTTGGCACACCGAAGGGACATGTCGGGTACGAGGGGTAGAGCAGAAGCCGTCCAACTCATGGCCGACCGCCGCCTTTGACCCATAGCAGAAATGCTTTTGCGAGCGATGGCTAAACGTCGAGCCTAGATAAGGCCCGAGGTCGCTCGGGCCTTATCGTTTCGAGATTACGCCGCGACAGGAGCGCTGGCGTAGCGAGGATAGTCAGTATAGCCGCGCTCGTCACCACCGTAGAAGGTATCACGATCGTGGGGGTTCAACGGCAAGTCGCGACGCAGACGTTCGACGAGGTCCGGATTGGCGGCGAAGTGCCGGCCGAACGCAACGAGGTCGGCATCGCCGCTCTCAACGATCGCTTCCGCGCTGTCACGCTCAAAGCCACCTGCCGCGATGATCGGTCCTTTGAAAACGCGGCGTAGTTGATGCGCCGCGACCGGCGGCAGGCCATCGGCACGCATCTTCGAGCCGTCGATCCGCGGTTCGATCAGATGCAGATAGGCAAGACTGAAGCGATTGAGCTGGGCGGCTGCATGACCGAACAGCGCATCCGGATTGCTGTCGGACATCGAGCCGAAAGTGCCGCTGGGCCCCATCCGCACGCCGACGCGATCGCCGCCCCAGACCGAGGTGACGGCCTCAGTCACCTCCAGCAGGAAGCGCGCGCGGCTCTCGATCGAGCCGCCATAGAGGTCGGTGCGCTTGTTCGAACCGTCCTGCAGAAACTGGTCGATCAGATAACCGTTAGCGCCGTGGATCTCGACGCCGTCGAAGCCGGCCGCCTTGGCGCGGATCGCACCTTGACGGAATTGCTCCACGATCTCCTTGATCTCCGCGATCTCGAGCGCGCGGTTCGGCGAGGTCTTGATCCAGCCCTCCTTGGTATAGACGAGATCATTGACCTGAACGGCCGACGGCGCGAGCGGTGCACCGCCGCCGGTGAGCGAGACGTGGCTCTGCCGGCCGACATGCCAGAGCTGCAGGAAGATCACGCCGCCCTTGGCGTGCACTGCATCGACAACCTTGCGCCAGCCTTCGACCTGCGCGTCGCTGTAGATGCCGGGAGCGCCGAGATAGCCGCGGCCCTGGGCCGAAACCGGCGTGGCTTCGGCGATTTGCAGGCCGCCCTTGGAGGCGCGCTGCGCGTAGTACTTCACCATCATGGCGCTTGGCACGTCGCCGGGCTGGTCTGAACGCAGGCGCGTCAGCGGCGCCTGCACGATGCGATGGTCGAGACGGACAGCGCCAATCTGGATTGGCTGATAGAGTTTGGACATTGAAGTCTCCTGTTGCTTGGTCTGATGGAGGCGAGCGCCGGAATGGATGCTGTGGAGAGTTTGGTTAGTGGTTCGCAGCCGCTGCAGCTGCCTGCTCGATCACCTTCGCGACCGCCTGCGGCTGTGAGATGTAGACGGCGTGGCTCGAGACGATTTCCTTCGTCACCGAATTCGAGCGCGCATACATTTGCCGTTCGAGGTCGGGGTTGATGGCACGGTCCTGCGTCGCGACGATCGCGAAGCTCGGCTTGGTCTTCCAGGCGGGCGTAGTCACCGGCGTCGAGATCGCCTTGCCAGAGGTTGCGACCTGCGATGCGGCCATGAAGGCGACTTCAGCTTCTGGCAAATCCAGCGCGAATGCATCGCGGAAATGCTCGGGCAGGATGGTCAGGAAGCCATCCTTGGACGGCACAATGTAGTTGGTCGCCGCCGGCTTGCTGGAGAGCAACTGGCCGGCGCTTTCGCCTGCATCGGGCTGCAGCGCTGCGACATAAACAAGGTTCTTCACATGCGGGTTGTTGCCGGCTTCGGTGATGATGACGCCGCCATAGCTGTGGCCAACCAGAACGGCAGGACCATCGAGCGCATCAAGCACTCGGTTGGTGGCGGCGACGTCGTCCTCCAACGAGGTCTCCGGCGGTTGCGCGATGACGACGTTGTAGCCGCGCTTTCGCAGGATTTCGGCGACCGGCTTCCAGCCGCTGCCGTCGACGAAGGCGCCGTGCACGAGCACGATGTTCCTGGTTGAGCCGGCGGGAGCAGCCTGTGCTGCGGTGAGGCCGATGGCGCTAGTAAGAGCGGTGGTGGCGGCAAAAAGGATGTTGATGATCTTAGACATGGGGGTAGTCCTTTCAGGTTTTCGGGTTTGGTTGAGGTGGTTTGGGGGAGAAGAGAGAAACTGCACTCAGCTGAAGCTGAGCTTGCCGAAATCGAGGGAGACGAGCAGCGGATCGGCCACCTTCCGCATCGCGTCGTCGTAGGCGTAGATGCGACGTTTGGTAGGCATCTTGATGCCCTGGAAGGTGCGGTAGTCGGTCGTGTAGTTGGCGCCCGTCGCACCGCCCAGGATATCGACCGTGTAGTCGTGGCGGCGCATCAGACCGTCGGGACCGAAATGCGTGACTTGAATCCGCGAGTGGCTCTTGATGTAATCTGGGAAGGTTACTTTCAGGCGGCGCCAGGTTTCACCACTCTCCTGCCACGGCTCGACCTCTTCGCTGATGAAGCCGGGATAGGTGTAGAGGAACGGCGAGGTGAGATAAGTCCAGAGCGCTTCGCTGGCGAAATAGGCGACATGGAACTTGTCCCAGGGCGTTTCTCGGACGTGCCCGTCGAACGCCGCGTCGGGATCTCTGCGCATCTCGCAGACATTGCCGTCGAGCGTCTCCAGCGTCAGGCGATCCGGCACGAACACGCTGCGATGGCGGGGAGTCGCGAACGGTGTGATCGAGAGCCGCTCGGCATGGGTGTCGATCTCGAACACCTTGTTCTTGAGCAGGTCCGGCTGCTGCTTGAGGTGCCAGATCGCACCGTCAACGTTGAGCTCGGCGCGCAGCCGGGAAAAGGCGTTCCAGCGGCCAAGACCGCCATGGGCTTCAACGGCGAAGGCGAGAAGGTCGTTCATCTTCATTCTCCTTGTCGGGGCGGTTCGAAGCCCGTCGTCGATGGAGAATGGGTATCCGGCGCTAGAGGCGGCCTGTAGCCATCCGTTTCCGCTATGATTTATGTACGGTCCGCATAAGCGGTTGGATAGGCGCCTTAGCCTGCTTTCGCGTCGGCTTCTTCCTGGTTGCGGAATTCGGCAGCGAGAAAGTCAGTGAGGGCGCGGGCGGCGGCGCGGGTGGCACGGCCGGCGGGGAAATAGGCGTGCACGGGAATGTCGCGGGTCTTCCAGTCCGGCAGCAGCCTGACGAGCGAGCCGTCACGTAACTCGCGGCGGCAAGCCCACTGCTGTGTCGAGGTGATGCCCATGCCGGCGGCGGCGGCCGCAACGGTTGCTTCATTGTCGTTGGTCGTAAGCTGCGGCGTGAACTCGAGGCTTTCCGTCTTGCCGTCGCGCTCGAACACCCATGCATTGGGCACGGCGGTGGCTGGACCGCCGATGATGCGATGCTGCGTAAGATCCGTGGGCGAGGCGGGCGTGCCAGCGTCTTTGAGATATGAGGGCGCGGCGACGACCACGCGATTGACCTTGGCGATCAGCCGCGCGGTTGCGCTGGAATCGGTGAGGCGGCCGATGCGGATCGCGACGTCGACGGCCTCGCGCACGAGATCCTGCTTCTTGTCGTCGAGCAGGATCTGAATGTTCAGCTTGGGATAGCGCGCGGCGAATGGCGTCAGGCGCGGGATGACCTCGCGGATTGCCATGCTGGAGGGCAGGCCGAGCCGCAAGGTGCCGCGCAGTTCACCGCCCTCACGCACGCTCTGCTCGGCCTCGTCAAGCGCATCGAGGATCGGCTCCATCCGCGCCAGGAATTCCGCGCCGGCCTCGGTCGGCACCACCGCGCGGGTGGTGCGGGAGAGCAGGCGGGCGCCGAGGGAATCCTCGAGATCGGCGACGATCCGCGAGGCCTGCGATTGCGACAAATTGCATTCCCGCGCGGCGGCCGAAAAGCTGCCGAGGCGGGCGACCCGCGTATAGAGCTTAAGCGCGAAGATATCTTTCATGGCGACCACTCATTCATGTCAAAAACGGGCAACTGGCTCGCCTGATCGCCTTATTGATGTGGGCGATGCATAGAACATAGCGGGAAAGGCTGGCTACTGGCCAGTCCCGGAACCGACGAAATCTCCTCAGGCCCCCAAACCAAGGAGATTTACCGTGTCAGACCGCAAGCAATCCAAGCCCGGCGATGCCATTCGCGACGTCCATTCCGGGATGGCCACCACCGAGGCGGCCAAGGCGCCGTCACGAACAGGTGCGCTCTATGCGCTGGCGCTTGGCACCTTTGCTGTTGGCACCGAGGGTTTCATGATCGCCGCCATCCTGCCGACAGTGTCCCAATCGCTTGCTGTCAGCGTCGAGGCTGCCGGCCAGCTAGTCACGATCTTCGCCCTGGTCTACGCGTTGAGCTCGCCCATCCTCACCGCGATGACCGCCCGTGTCGATCGGCGCCGCCTGCTGATGGGCTCGCTCGCCGCCTTCGCGCTCGCCAATCTCGTGGCGTCAATCGCGTCCGGCTATTGGGCGCTCGCGGCTGCGCGCGTGTTGCTGGCGCTGACTGCCGGGCTCTATGTGCCGAACGCCAATGCGTTTGCAGGCGCGTTGGTGCCGGCGACCCACCGCGGCCGCGCGCTCGCGATCGTCAACGGAGGGATCACGGTTGCGGTGGCGATCGGCGTGCCACTCGGAGCATTCGTCGGCAGCCATCTCGGCTGGCGCGCCACCTTCGTCGGCGTTGCCGTCATGAGTGTCGTGGCACTCGCCGTTCTTGCGCTCCGTTTGCCGCGCGATGTTGCCGGCAGTCCAGCTGCGACCTTGCGTGCGCGTCTTGCCGTCATCGCGCATCCCGGTGCGCTGGTCGTGCTGGCCACCACGACGGTGTGGGCGATCGGCGCCTACACGGTGTACACCTACATCTCGGCATTTCTCGCGAAGACTGCCGGGCTGACGATTTCGCAGTCCGGGCTAGTGCTCACGGTGCTGGGGACTGCCGCTGTGGGCGGTGTTGCCCTTGGCGGCATCACCAATGATCGGTTCGGCGCGCGGAGGGTTCAGAGAGTTGCGCTGCCGCTGATGGCGCTGGCCTTCCTTGGGCTGACGGTCGCCGGCCTTTCATTCGCGCCGCATGCGCTGATCGCGATCATTCCCTTGATCGTACTGTGGGGATTGAGCGCCTGGAGCTTCTTCCCGCCGCAGCAAAACCGCCTGATCGGTGTCGTCGGTGCCGCGCATGCGCCGGTTGCGCTCTCGCTCAACGCCTCCTTCATGTATGTCGGCTTCGCGCTCGGCGCGCTCCTAGGATCGATTGTGATCATGTTCTCGTCCGTGGTCTGGATCGGCGCGGCGGGCGCAGCCTGCGTGCTCGGCGCCTCACTGCTCTCCATTATCGGATGGCAGCGGGGCTGACGGTGCTATTGCTGAAATGCCCGATTATGTTGGATCCGAAGTCAGTGTGACGGGTCCGACTGTCTTGCAACGTGCCATGCTCCGGCGGAAAGCCGAGCCCGCTGGAGAGCCGTCAGATGCCTGAATTCGTCGTTCACGCCACACCAGGCAGCCCCTATGCGCGTGCAGTCATGGCGGCACTGGAGGAGAAGGGGGCGGACTGGCGCCTCGCCGCGCTGAAGCCCGGCACGTCGCGGCAGGAGCCCCATTTGTCGCGCCACCCGTTCGGACGCATGCCGGTGCTCGATCACGGCGACTTCAGGCTCTACGAGACCCAGGCGATCCTTCGCTATCTCGATCGCGTGCTGCCGCAGCCCGCCCTGACGCCGGCCGATCCAAAGGCCGCCGCGCGCATGGACCAAGTGATGAACGTCGTCGATTGGTATCTCTTCCAGGGTTGCGGCAACATCATCACTTTCCAGCGCATCGTGCGGCCCAAGCTGCTGGGGCAGCCGACCGATGTAGCCGCCATTCTCGAGGCCATGCCGCGCGGTCATGTCGTGTTTGGTGAGCTATCCCGTGTGCTTGGCGATGCCGACTGGTTTGGCGGTGACAGCATCAGTCTCGCCGATCTGATGGTCGCACCGCATCTCGATTTCTTTGCCCAGACACCGGAATGGAAGGAACTGACTGTCGGGCACCGCAATCTTACCGTTTGGCAGACGCGTATTGAGCAACGGACCTCGCTTAGGGCTACAACCTGGGCGAAAGTCAAAGAGATGGCTGGCTAGTCTACATGTCCGCCTCTGGCCCATAACCGACTGTCCGCGCATCCGCTAATTTGTCCGCCTATGACCCGTTAGAGACATCAAGAGCAGGGTTGATCTTGGCTTTCCCGGCGGCAACAATGGATCGGACCCGGAGGCTGCCCGATGACGGATTTTAAGCTACCGGAGACGCGGTACGCCCAAAGCGGTGATTTCAGCATCGCTTATCAAGTGTTGGGCGATGGACCGATTGATCTGATTTTGGTTCCCGGCTTCGTCTCGCATATCGAGTTTGCGCATGAACTAACCGGCTTCACCAACTTTTTGCGGCGTTTGGCGAGCTTTGCCCGCGTAGTGACGTTCGACAAAAGAGGACAGGGTTTGTCTGATCGCATGTCCGGCGCACCTTCGTTGGAAGTGCGGATGGACGACGTACGCGCGATCATGGATGCGATTGGCTCAACGCGCACTGCCTTGGTTGGGTTCTCGGAAGGCGGCTGCATGAGCATCCTTTTCGCCGCGACATATCCCGAGCGTGTATCGCATCTTATTTTGATCGGCTGTTTTAGTCGATCCGCAGATCGGTTCTCGAACGACGCATGGGAGGCACGCCTCGAACAGATCGTAGGCAATTGGGGTGCCGGGGAATTAATCAAGAGGGTCGCCCCTAGCGAGGCGGGCAAACCAGCGGCAATAACGCAATTCGGAAAGTTCGAGCGGTTCGGAAGCAGCCCCGGCGCGTTGCGAACGCTCTTGCAGCTCAACCGTCAGATCGATGTTACCGCAATTCTGCCGACACTACAGGTGCCGACGCTGGTATTGCATAGTAAGACCGACCTTCAAGTTCCAGTCGAACTCGCCCGTAAGCTCGCGGCAGCAATTCCAAGGGTGAAGTACATCGAATACCCAACCGGCGACCACGTGTTCTGGACCGGCGATCCTGAAAATAAAATCGGTGATATCGAGGAATTTATTACCGGCCATCGCGATCACGGCACGGCCGAGCTTGAGCGCGTGCTCGCGACGGTTCTGTTCACCGACATCGTCGAGTCTACGCGAAGCGCCGCCGAGATGGGTGACCAACGCTGGCACCGCATGCTCGATGAGCATGACCAACTTGCGCAGCAGATCGTCGACAAACATCGTGGCCGCTTTGTGAAAAGCACCGGTGATGGCATTCTGGCGACTTTCGACGGGCCGGGGCGCGCGGTGCGCTGCGCACTGACCTTCGGCTCGGCGGCGAAGGAAATCGGCTTGCCGCTTCGGTCCGGTCTGCATACTGGCGAAATAGAGATCAGGGGCGGCGATATAGGCGGTATCGCCGTGCATGCAGCCGCGCGTGTCATGTCACACTCCGGCTCCGACGAGGTGCTGGTGTCGCGTGTCGTCACCGACCTCGTCGCAGGCGCTGGGCTGAAATTCGCGGAACGCGGGTCATTCGAGCTAAAGGGTCTTCCCGGTCGTTGGGACCTGTTCGCAGCCAGTGATTAGCCATCGAAATTGAAGACCGCTTTTGGCCCGGAGGCGAAGATCGTGGTCGCGCTCGGCGGGTCAGCAGTTGAGGCTAGACCGGACGTGCCGAAATCGCGGCCAGATCGACGCGATTGCCCCGAACCGGAAACTCCAATGACTTTATCACTTTAAGCCTATGAAGGCTGTCAGCATTAGCAGCCCACCCAAAAATCAGACAAAGCTAGGATCGCGCATCTAATCTGTGACGTATAATTTCGCTGTCTTCAGTTACGGTTGCTCTGTCGTCTCCGCGAGCGGAGAGCAACCCTCGACGAACGTGGAGCTCTTAAGATCCGGGTACAATCCCCCTCCGAGACCAATTAGTCGTGATTATGATATTTGGATCTCCGGGAGTAGCGTTCTCACTTCGGCTTGCCGGAATGGGAGTCGTCAATGAGCGTACACGTTGAAGAGAAGAGCTATGACATGCCCCCACGAGAGGGGATAAGCATCGCGCAATTTCTCACTGTCGCCGACATCGAGCGATCTGCTCGCTACTACGAAAAGGTCTTCGGCGCTCGCATTCTTAGCCTTGGCGATGGCAATGCACCTGGATACCTGCAGCTTGAAAATATTTGGATGATTCTGAACGTTGGCGGCGGTCCGACCCCCGACAAACCGAGCGTAACGCTTAGTGTCCCCGACCCTAATCACATCAATAGTTTCTTGAATCTCCGCGTTGCCGATATTCAAGCATGCTATGAACTATGGTCGAGTCGGGGGGCGGAGTTCATCACAAAGCCGATTCCCAAGTACGGCGAGATTCGCTGCTACATCCGCGACCCTGACGGCTATCTTATCGAGGTTGGGCAGAGCACAGACCTCAAATACGGATAGCGTTCAGCACGACAAGGTTTCTCAGCCTAAAGAGTGTCGCCGTTGCTCTTGCGCAGGCCGGATGATCATGAGGGTCGGCGGCATGTCGGCTTGTGGCCCGGAGCCGTCTTTGAGGGCAGCGCAGAGTACGTCTGCTCTGCCCCCGAAGTCAGACGTCGACTTGTTCTGCTATCGCGAGCGGGTCGTCGACCTCGATGCCGAGATATCGAACGGTGCTCTCGATCTTAGTCTGTCCCAGAAGGAGCTGCACAGCTCGCAGGTTGCCGGTTCGGCGATAGATCAAGGTCGGCTTAGTGCCTTACCTCTTCCGGGATTTCGGCCTCGTACTGCTTGAGCTTTTCGAGGAGCGCGTCGCGTATCTTCCCCGGAGCGAGTAGAGCGGCCTGTTTACGGGCCTCTCGGGCGCATTCAGCGGCTTTTGCTTGGGATTCGGTAGTCATAACTTCCTCCACCGAGGAAAACGCTCTCAGGAACCCCTCGTTCCCTTTGAGAGGCCCTTGAATGAGCTGGCCCTGAGAAGACCTTCCGACGTGATGTCGCGGTATTCAATGTCGGCGAAGAAGGTCGGCTCAACCCAGGTCGCTTTAGGCTTCTTGATCGGCCGGGTCAGCTTGGCCTTCGGACTGACAACGGTGTCGAGCTTCTTACGGATCTCGCTTGAAACTGTGCGCGACCAACCCGTGCCAACCTTCCCCATATAGATCAGTTCCTTGCCCTCCTTCTTGCCAAGGTAGAGCGCGGCAACTCCCGTGGGGTCCTTGATGAACCCGACAACGGGGAATTTCCCCGTCTGGACGGTTTTGATTTTCAGCCAGGCTTCATTTCGATCGGAGCGATAAGGAGCATCTGCCCTCTTAGAAACGATGCCTTCGTAGTTGAGTCTTGCGGCGGCTTCGAATAGTTCATGCCCATCGCCCTCAAGGTGCTCGCTGTAGAGCACCGGCGGCTCGAGCATGTCGATCAGCTCCTTCAATCGCTCCTTGCGCTTGATCTGAGGCCTGCGCCGGAGATCCTCGCCGTTATGGAAGAGGATATCGAAGGCATAGAACAGCATCCGATCCTGACGACCCTTGGCAAGGTCTGCTTGAAGCTCTGAGAAATTGGTCCGGCCTTCATGGACCACGACGACCTCGCCATCGAAGATGGTCTGGCTCTTGAGCCGGAAGGCACCGGCTATGGTCGCGAACCGGTTCGTCCAATCGTGCCCGTTGCGAGTGAAGATTTTAGCGGTCCCCTTGTCCACATGGACCTGAACCCGATAGCCATCATATTTGATTTCGTGAACATAGCCCACCGAGGGGGCCTTCATCTTCAAGGTAGCGAGCTGGGGCTTGATGAATCCAGGCATCTCCGCTTTCGCGGCGCCCACGCGGGAGTTTGCACGTTTAACCATACGCAACTTAAAACCAACAAATGATACGGACGGCGAATACAATCGGGATTACTTGGTAATCCCATGAACGATGATTTCAACAAAGACCGGGCGATTTTGGTCCGTGACCTTGCGGAGAAGGCAGACCCCTTCACCAAGAAGCGGTTGCTCGATCTCGCCATTCGGTACGAAGCCGGTCTGCCAATTAAAACTGGCCCGCTGCCGTTACCAACGATCAACGAAAAGATCCCCAAGCACCGCGACTAGGACCGAACAAAGAAGCGGCCTCAGCGGCACCGGGGGGATATGCTGAGGCCGGATCAATGTCTCCCGCAGGCGGGAAGCTGAAACGAAACGCTGGCTCCCGCAGCTTGTTCCTGGCCAAATCGGCTCCGCGTCTTGGACTCCACACCTATCCGCAGCGAGAGTCCGAAGGCCTGTCGGGATTGGTTGTTGATCTTGCCAGTCGTGACTACCGTAGTTGACCGGAATACATTGCCGCTGGACTCCCCTGTCGCGCCGTGGTTGCGTGAATAGTCCTATAAAACTTTTTGGGGAGGGATTTGAATGAAGCATTTGATTTTCGTCGCGGCTCTTTCACTGTTCGCGACCGCTGCCCAGGCGCAATACCTGAGCGGCACCGGCTCGAACCCAAGCACGCACAGGTCGTCGGGCTACACCAACACCCACGGCACTTACGTGCAGCCCTATGTGGCAACCAATCCAAACAGCACTCAGCGGGACAACTTCTCAGCCACGGGCAACGTCAACCCCTCCACCGGATCAGCCGGCACGCACCGTCCGCGGTATTGAGCGCCCGGCGGTGGCGACCCTGCTTACACTGATCTGGTGGCTCATATGGCTACGGTCTTTGGAAGCGAGCTCGCCGGGAGGGCAATTTTGCGCTGAAGTAAAATAAGGCGCGGGACCGATGTCTCGCGCCTTTTGCTTGTCCATACCCACGACGCGCAGTTGCTCGCGGGCGTTCCGAGGCCCCTAAGGATTGATAATTTGCGAGCCGCCGCGGGCACCGCTTTGATGCGGCATGCCTCGCCCTGTCCACCGCCACACACCCACGCACGCCGACGGCCGCCCGATCAAGATCACCTTCGGCGAAATGCGCGCGACGGGCTTGCCGGGCGTCCTGGTCTATTGCCACTGTGGGCACCCACGTTGCGCTTAGTGCCGCTCGCTGGCCGGACCAGATCCGGCTGTCCGACCTCGAACCGCGCTT
>Ga0209677_101305_pt1 | contig 11059 bp, 10 predicted proteins | sample AraplaCvi_mCL_r2_2_FD_184285 | JGI IMG/M metagenome (GOLD analysis project Ga0209677, IMG submission 184285) | Arabidopsis root microbial communities from North Carolina, USA - plate scrape CL_Cvi_mCL_r2 (SPAdes) (version 2) | ecosystem: Host-associated > Plants > Roots > Endosphere | place: USA... | reverse complement strand
GGCCTCATGCTCTGGGAGCTCGTGGTCGAGCTCAACGATATCCAACCCTACGTGCTGCCGGGGCCGATCCTGGTGGCGCAGACGCTGATCGCTGACTGGGGCATCCTGTCGGAGTCGCTGGTGACGACGCTGATCACGACGTTCGAAGGCTTCATCGCGGCGGCGATCGGCGGCATCGCGCTCGCGCTGCTGTTCAGCCTGTCGCGCCGGCTGGAATATGCGCTGTTTCCTTACGCCGTCGTGCTGCAGGTCACGCCTGTCATCGCAATCGCGCCGCTGCTCCTGATCTATCTGCCGCAGCAGACCGCGGTCGTGGTCTGCGCCTGGATCGTCGGCTTCTTTCCGGTGCTCTCCAACACTGCGCTCGGGCTGAAATCGATCGACCGCAATCTCGCCGGCTTGTTTCAGCTCTATGGCGCCTCGCGCTGGCAGCGGCTCCGCTTGCTGGAATTGCCGTCGGCGCTGCCGTTCATTCTCGGCGGCCTGCGCATTGCCGGCGGCCTGTCGCTGATCGGCGCGGTGGTTGCCGAAATCGCCGCCGGCAGTGCCGGTGCCGGTTCCGGCCTTGCCTATCGCATTGCCGAGTCAGGCTATCGTCTCAACATACCCCGCATGTTCGCGGCGCTGCTCCTGTTGTCGGTGGCCGGGATTGTCATCTATGGGCTGCTGGCGCTAGTTTCCCACCTCGTTTTGCGGCGCTGGCATGAAAGCGCGCTTGGAAAGGACAACTGATGGCTGCCGGACCTGTCTCGTCTGAAAAGGTCGACCTTTTGATCTACGGGCCGCTGCGGCCGATCCTGGAAACCGGCTTTCCGGACAATTTCAACGTCCACAAGGCGGAGACGCGCGCCGAACTCGAGCGGCTGCCCGCTGATGTGCTGGGCCGGATCCGCGCCGTCGCGGTGACCTATCACACGGTGAAGACCGATGCGGAAGTCATGGCGATGCTGCCGAGGCTCGAGATCGTCGCGAGCTTCGGCGTCGGCTACGACCACGTCGCCGCTGCCCATGCCGGCCAGAACAACATCGTCGTCACCAACACGCCCGACGTGCTGACCGAGGAGGTCGCCGACATCGCGCTCGGACTTCTGATCGCCACCCTGCGCGAGTTCATCACGGCTGACCACTTCGTGCGATCGGGCGAATGGACCACGCAGAACTATCCGCTCAGCAAGGGCTCGCTGCGCGACCGCAAGGTCGGCATGGTCGGCATGGGCCGGATCGGCCAGGCGATCGCACGCCGGCTCGACGCCTCGCTGGTCCCGGTGGTGTATCACTCGCGCAAGCCGGCGGCCGGCGTTGCCTACCAGCACTATCCTGATCTGATCGAGATGGCGAAGGCGGTCGATACGCTCGTCGTCATCGTGCCCGGCGGCGCCGGCACGAACAAGATGATCAACGCCGAGGTGCTGAAGGCGCTCGGCCCGCGTGGTGTCGTCGTCAACGTGGCGCGCGGCTCCGTCGTCGATGAAGAGGCCCTGATCGCCGCGCTGAAGTCCGGTGATATTCTCGCTGCCGGCCTCGACGTGTTCGAGAAGGAGCCGAGGGTGCCGGCGGAGCTGACTGCCATGAAGAACGTGGTCGTGCTGCCCCATATCGGCTCGGCGTCGATCGTCACGCGCAATGCGATGGATCAGCTCGTGGTCGACAACATCAAGGCCTGGTTCGCAGGCAAGCCGCCGCTGACTCCGGTCGCCGAGACGCCGGTGAAAGGTCGCTGATGTCCCGCTCCCTGCCGTCGATCGCGGCCGTATTGCTGGCGGGGCTGCTTGCGCATGGCGCGCAGGCGCAGGACGCCGCCAGCTTGCGGAAGGAGATGATCGGTCAGTGGGAGCTTGCCACCACCGACCGCAGCAAGACCTGCGTGGTGACGTTGAAGAACGACAGCTCGCCGCGAGGTTTGAAGCTCGAACTCGAGCCCGGATGCGCCGCCGCGCTGCCCTTCACCAAGGACATCACCGCCTGGAGCATCAAGGGCCTCGACATCGTCCGATTGCAGGACGCGAGCGGCGAGGCCGTCGTGGATTTCACCGAGGTCGAGACCGGCATCTTCGAAGGCGTGCGTCAGAACGAGGGGGTCTATATTCTGCAGAACCTCGCCGCCGCGCGCTCGCTCGCCAAATCGATGGACCAGATGATCGGCGACTGGGCCATGGTTCGCGGCAATGGCAACACGATCTGCGGCCTGACGCTGACCAACACCGACGCCGGCAACGACAATTTCCAGGTGTTCCTGAAACCGAAATGCGACCCCCTTGTCACCGCTTTCGCGCCGACCCAGTGGCGGCTCGAGCACGGCCAGATCATCCTGTTCTCCGACAAGGGCGAGACCTGGCGGTTCGAGGCCGACGACAATGCGCAATGGCGCCTGGTGCCCGACAGCGCGGATCCGCTAATCCTGCTGCGGCAGTGAATCTTGCGTCGCTCGCGCAAGACACCGGGCGCAGCGCCTGATCGCGCTGTTTTGTCGCGCCGCCCCCATCTCTCGCCGCCGTCGGCCGATACGCGCGATGCGGCGCAGCGGGGATTGCGCCTTGAACACGCCGCGATCTGTGTCAAAAACCCGGTTGTGCAGGGGGCGCCATCAAGCGCGCCCAGGATGGAGAAGATTGATATGATCCGAACGATGGGAATTGCAGCCTTGCTGGCGCTCTCCGTGGCGGCGCCGATTCACCAGGCGGCGGCGCAGGACGCGCTGGGCGGGGCCATCCTGGGGGGCGCCGGCGGCGCGATCATCGGGGGCGCGCTGGGAGGTGGCCGGGGTGCTGCGATCGGCGCTGTGCTCGGTGCTGGCACCGGTGCTGCGATTGCAGCCGACGGCGAGCGCCGTCGCGGCGGCTATTACTATTATCACGACGGCTGCTACCTGCAGCGCGCCGATGGCGCCTATGTCCGGGTGCATCCGCGCTACTGCTATTAGTCCGTAGAGAGGATAGCGCGTCGCGGATCGCGACGCGCTATATCTTCATCGCGCGTTGCAGCGCCGGCATGAGCCGCGGATCGTCGCAATGCGCGACGTTGAAGCGCATCATGCCCGTGGCGGATTGCGCCGCGCTGAAGGCATTGCCCGGCGCCAGCACGATGTTCTCCGCAAGCGCCGTGCGCGCCATTTCCGCGGAATCGCAACCCTCGGGCAGGCTGCACCAGAGCTGGAAGCCGCCGCGCGGCATCAGCCATGGCGTGATGCCGATGCGCTTGAGCTTCTCGGCGGTGATGCGCCGCGCCCGCGCCAGCCGGCTGCGCAGCTCGTCAATGTGCTTACGGTAGAAGCCGGCGGCCAGCACGCGCGCCAGCGTCTCGGTGGCGAACGCGCCTGGTCCGCCGAAGCCGGTTGCGATCTGCAAATCGATCAGGTCCTCGATCCAGTCGGCGCGCGCGGCGATGTAGCCGGAGCGCACAGACGCCGACAGCGTCTTGGAGAAGCTGCCGATCAGGATCACCCGCGACAAGCCGTCGAGCGCCGCCAGCCGCGGCGACGGCTCAGGCTCGAAGTCCGCAAAGATGTCGTCCTCGACGATCGTCAGTCCGTGTGCCGCTGCGGCATTCAGCAGGCGGTGCGCGGTCTGGAGCGACAGGGTCGCGCCGGTCGGGTTATGCAGCGCGGCATTGGTGATATAGAGGCGCGGCTGCTCGGCGGCGAGAATCGCCTCGAAGCGCGCGACATCAGGGCCTGACGGCATCATCGGCACGCCGACGATCTTCGCCTGATGCGCGCGCAGCAGCGCCAGGAAGTTGAAGTAGCAGGGATCGTCGACCACGACCGTGTCGCCCGGGCGCAGCAGCAGGCGGCAGATCAGGTCGATTGCCTGCGTGCCCGATCCGGTCAGCAGCAACTGCTCCGGCGACGCGTCGATGCCGATCCCGGACAGCCGCGCCAGCAGCAGTCGCCGCAGCGGCGCCGAGCCGCGCGAGCTGCCGTAATTGGTTAGAATATGGTCCTCGCCGCGCGCCACACCTCGCACCGCCCGGCGCAGTGCGGCTTGTGGCATCCAGTCCGGCGGCAGCCAGCCGCAGCCGGGCATCAGGGTCGCATCATCGGCATCGAGCGACTGGCGTGACACAAAGAACGGGTCGACAGCAGGCGCGCGCCGCGGCTCGGTTTGCGCCAGCGCTAGCGGCGGTAGCGCGGTGGCCGAGATGAAGAAGCCGGAGCCGCGCCGGGCCCGGATCAGGCCTTCGGCGGCGAGCCGGTCATAGGCTTCCACCACGGTGGACGGCGACACCTTCATCGTCACGGCAAGACTGCGGATCGACGGCAGCCGGTCGCCGGGGCCGAGCGCGCGGCTCGCCACGCGGGCGCGAATCGCCGCCATGACCTCGGCGGTGCGGCCTCCTTCGGCGGAAGCCAGTGATGGCGCGGGATGCAAGTGTATGGTTCCGGAGCGCAATACAGTTTGACGAAATTGTACTGCTCTGTGGCTGCCGGGACAAGCGCTCTGCCGCTATCGTCCGTCCTCGAAGAAGGACAAGCGAGATGAAATCATCGGTCGACGGCTGGGGCAGCGGACTCGTGGGCGTGGCAATCTTCAGCGCCTCCCTGCCGGCGACGCGCGTGGCCGTGGCCGGCTTTCCGCCGCTGTTCCTGACGGCGGCGCGGGCCGGCATCGCGGCGCTGCTTGGCGGCGCACTGCTGTTGCTGCTGCGGCAGGCACGCCCCGCGCGCGCTGATCTCGGCTCGCTTGTGATCGTCGCGTTCGGCGTCGTGATCGGCTTTCCGCTGCTGACCGCGCTTGCGCTCCAGCACATCACCTCGGCGCATTCGATCGTCTTCGTCGGGCTGCTGCCGCTCGCCACGGCTGTGTTCGGCGTGCTGCGCGGGGCTGAACGGCCGAAGCCGCTGTTCTGGCTGTTCTCGTTGATGGGCAGCGCGGCGGTTGGCGCCTTCGCGCTGTCGAACGACGGAACAGTGTCGCCGGCCGGCGATTTCCTGATGATCGCGGCGGTCGTGCTGTGCGGCCTCGGCTATGCCGAAGGCGCGGTGCTGTCGCGAAGGCTCGGCGGCTGGCAGGTCATCTCCTGGGCGCTGCTGCTGGCCTCGCCCGTCATGCTGCTGCTCGCCGTCGCGACCTGTCCGCCGTCATGGCAGGTGATCGAGATGCCGGCCTGGCTCGGGCTCGCCTATGTCTCGATCTTCAGCATGCTGGTCGGCTTCGTGTTCTGGTATCGTGGCCTCGCGCGCGGCGGCATCGCCAGCGTCGGTCAATTGCAGCTGCTGCAGCCTTTCCTCGGCTTCGCGCTCGCCGGCCTGCTGCTGCACGAGCCGGTCGCCTGGAGCATGATCCTGGCGACCGGCCTCGTCGTGGTCTGCGTTGCGCTGGCGCGGCGATACGCGTGACGCGATCGCCGCCAAACAGTTCACTGTCCCGAGATCGGGTGGACCGGCGTAAAGCCGAGGACGTTCCTGCCGACAGAGCCGTAGAATCGCTCCTGACCGAAGAAGTGCTGCCGGGCTGTGTGGATATCGCGCAGGCGCCGCTGCAGCGGCGACGAGTTCATGATCGCACTCGCCCCGCCCAGCGCGTAGCAGCCGCTCACGACATTGGTGCAGGCGGCATGCACCCAGGCGCTGCCCTGCAGTCCCTCCGCCAAATCGGCCTTGCTGTCGACCGCGCCGGCAACCGCCCGGGACCACTGGCTTTCGACCTGGACTTGGGTGAGCGCACGTGCAGCGCGCAGCTCGGCGGCGAGCTTGCCTACCTCATGCTGGAACACGGGTGAATCCTTCAGCTCCGTCGCTGCGAACAGCTGCCGGCGGCCGGAATTGGCCATGGCGACGAGATCGGCCACCGCGCCGGTCGCGATGCCGACCGCGACGGCGGCGTGGAAGCTCGCATTGAACGGCATCACGTCGCTTTCGAGCGGTCCGGCCACGGCCGATTTTCCGCCGAACAGATCGAAAGCTTCCGCTTCCGGGACTTCGAACTTGTCGAGGACGACGTGATGGCTGCCGGTGCCGGTGAGGCCGAACGCCTGCCAGGTCTCCTCGATGCGCCAGCGATCGGCGGGCAGCAGGAAGAGCTTGGTCTGCGGGCCGTGCTCCGACATCACCGGCTCGCCGTCCTTGTAGACCACGCAATGCCCGGCGATCCATTGTGCATTCTGGCAGCCGCTGGAGAAGGCCCAGCGACCCGAAACGCGATAGCCTCCATCGATCTTCTCGGCCTGCCCCACAGGGGTCCCAACGCCCACCATCAGCGCGTCCGGATCGTTCTGATAGACCCGCTCGATCACCGCGAGCGGCGCCCTGGTGCAGAAGATCTGCGAGGTCACGCCGATCATCGCCATCCAGCCGACCGAGCTGTCGGCTGCGGCTAGAATCTCCAGCATTTGCACCACGTCCGGTGCGGTGAGCTCGAGACCGCCGAGGCTGCGCGGCAGCAATGTGCGGAATAGCCCAAGCTTGCGCAGGCTGAACGCGATGTCGGCGGGCACGCGGCGGCCGTCCTCGATCTCCTTCGAGCGCGCAGCAATCTTCGGCGCGAGGTCACGCAGCGCCGTGATCAGGCGCGCAGCGTCGTCGCCGGGCTCCGGCTGCGAGGCGGCTTGATCGATGCGTGCTGTCCGGATGTTGCTTGTAGCCAAGGTCGTCTCCTTGAAATCGCGACGGCGGCGTGATGACGCCGTGCAAAGATCCAAGGCTGCTACGTGGCGGCTGTTGCCGCATAGTGGCGAACAATCCGGGATTGGTTACGGATGAAATGCCGGCAGCGATGAGGTGATCAAACAGCCGTGACGCGGCGCAGGCTCCGCGCGCGCCGAAGTCATCGGCGCTCACATCAACCCGGTGCCCTTCAGGCTGGTGTGGCCATTCTTGCCGACGATGATGTGGTCGTGGACTGCGATCCCGAGCGGCTTGGCGATATCGACGATGGCCTTGGTCATGCGGATGTCCGCCTGCGACGGCGTCGGGTCGCCGGAGGGATGGTTGTGCACGAGAATGATGGCGGTCGCGGAGAGCTCCAGCGCGCGCTTGATCACCTCGCGCGGATAGACCGGGGTGTGGTCGACTGTGCCGGTCTGCTGCACTTCGTCGGCGATCAGATGGTTGCGCTTGTCCAGGAACAACAGCCGGAATTGCTCCTTCTCGGCGAACGCCATGCTGGTGCGGCAATAGGTGATCACGTCCTGCCAGGATGACAACGCGTGCCGCTGCTTCAGCTCGCCCTTGGCGATGCGGTTGGCGGCGGCCGCGATCAGCCTGAGCTGCGTGATCGTGGCCTCGCCGATGCCGTCGACCTCGCGCAAGAGCGGCTCGGGCGCATGGATTGTTTCCGCGAACGAACCGAACCTTTTCAACAGTGCCTTCGCCAATGGCTTCATGTCGCGCCGTGGCTGGGCGGTGAACAGCACCATCTCCAGCAGCTCATAGTCGCTGAGCGCGTCCGCGCCGGCGGCTAGAAAGCGCTCGCGCAGCCGCTGGCGATGGCCGAGATAGTGCGGCGGCTCACTAGCTGTCGGCGCGTTTTCGGGATCGTCGGTCCTGGCGGGCATCGGCAACAGAATGCCGCGCCCGTCAGCTTTTGCAACCTTCAAGTGAGCCAGGCTTGCGCGCACCGAAGTGCCGCCGGGGCCGTGAGATAAAGACGTCGTTCGGATCGAAGATCGGTGCCGGGGCAGACCGAGGCCATGACTGCGGCCTGCTCGTGCGTGTCGCGCGCGAGGATGCCTGCAGGGATCGGATTTCTCATCCGGCGCCCTGAGCTGCTTTTTGCAGCGCCCACACAGACGTGAGTTGATCCCGGGATTCCTCCCGCTAAATCGGGCACATGATCCAGTTGGTGACGTCGTTTCCTCCTGCCGTGTCTCCTGGCGCGGTCGTGCCTCATGCGCATCGTCGGCCGGGGCCGACCGGCCGCCACCTCCGGTCGCCAATGCGCTGAAACGGCGGCCTGATCCTTTACCTAAATTTGGGAATGAGCGTTCCCGCGTTGGGAGTGTTTTTGCATTGACCGTCGTGACATCCGACTCCGCCGATCATCTGTCGGCCTGGATCACCCTGCTGCTCGCCTTCTCTTGCGGGCTCATCGTCGCCAACATCTATTATGCGCAGCCGCTGATCGGGCCGATCAGCCAGGAGCTCGGTTTGTCGGCGGGATCGGCGGGCCTGCTCGTGACCATGAGCCAGATCGGCTATGGCGCGGGCCTGCTCCTGATCGTGCCGCTCGGCGACCTCGTCGAAAATCGCAGGCTGGTGCTGAGCGTGGTGACGGTCGCTGCAGCCGCGCTTGCGAGTGCGGCGTACGCGGCCGATGCCACGCTGTTTCTCACTGCTGCCTTGTTCATCGGCCTCGGCTCGGTCGCGGTGCAGATCCTGATTCCCTATGCCGCCCATCTTGCGCCCGCCGCGACGCGGGGCCGCGCGGTCGGCAACGTCACGACCGGGCTGATGCTCGGCGTCATGCTCGCACGGCCCGCATCGAGCCTGATCGCGGCGCATTCGTCCTGGCGGCTGGTCTATGTAGTTTCGGCCGCCGCCATGGTGGCGCTCGCTTTGGTGCTGCGCGTCGTGCTGCCGGTGCGGCAGCCGGCGGCGCGCCTGAGCTATGGCCGGCTGCTCGCCTCGATGGTCGAGCTTGTCCGGACAGAGCCGGCGTTGCGGCGGCGAGGGCTCTATCAGGCCGCGATGTTCGGCTCGTTCAGCCTGTTCTGGACCACGGTGCCGCTGCTGCTCGCCGGTCCTGATTTCCGCCTCTCGCAAACCGGCATCGCGCTGTTCGCGCTGGCCGGTGTCGCCGGCGCGATCTCGGCGCCGCTCGCCGGCCGCGTTGCCGATCGCGGCTGGATCAAGCCCGCCAGTGCGGCAGCGATGCTGATCGCCGCCGCCGGCTTTGCGCTGACGCGCGTGCTGCCGTTCGGCTCGACTGCGTCGATGGCGCTGCTCGTGATCGCGGCGATCGCGATCGATTTCGGCGTGCAGGGCAATGTCGTGCTCGGCTATCGCGTGCTGTTTGCCCTCGCTGCCGAGCACCGCAGCCGGCTGAACGGGCTCTACATGACGACGTTCTTCATGGCGGGCGCAGCAGGCTCCGCCATCGGGGCGTGGGCCTATGCTTACGGCGGCTGGACGCTGGCGTCATCGATAGGCTTCGCGCTGCCGCTCTTGGCACTGGCCTATCTGGCGACGGAGTAGGCAGCACGGTCGTCTATCGCCCGAGCGCGCGTCTACGCTATTGGCACGTTGGCCAACTCCGGGCGATCTGCACCCTCTCCCACAAGGGGAGAGGGTGCCCTGTCAGTGTCGCCGCAGAGTTCCTAATCTTACGGACATCTCCGCTGTTTCAAAACGGATTCCGCTTCAGTCCCGGCACCAGCGCCGCGAGACGGTCCTTGATCCAGGGCGCGCGGGTTGGCGGCCCCGGCGGCATCTCGGCCGCGACCTTGGCATTGCGATCGACCGCGAGCGTCAGCATCGCGACATAGCGATCGCGCTCCTCCTTGACCGCGCACCAGGCGCGATGCTCTGGATCGGACCCGGTGGCAACGCGGTCATTGGCGTTGATCACCAGCCGCTGCTTCGGCCGTCCGGTGTAGTCTGGCACGTTGGTGTAGATGAACTCGTTCAACGCCTCGGGAAAGAAGCTCTGCCCGGTCAGCACCGTCTTCTCGTCGAGAAACACCTTGAAGTGGATGTGCGTGGCGCGCCCCGCATACCAGCCGGGATAGATGGTGTTGAACGCGGCCCAGCCGCTCGTGTCCGCAAGCTGGGTGCCGCGTAGAAACGTCTTGCCGGTCTGGTCGATGTTGTGGCCGTCGCCCTGGTCGCGAAATGCCGAATAGAGACCGCGGGCATCGGAATGCCAGATGTCGACGCGCGCGCCCGATATCGGCGTGCAACTGCCGGCCTCGATCACCCGCAGCCGGAACGACAGCGGCACGCCCGGCCGTCCCTCGGCAATGTCGGCACGCGCCAGCTTCGGATCGAGGTAATAAGGGCCTTCTTCCGATTGCGGCGTCAGGATGCAGGCATCGTCGATGCTGCTCGCGGCCCCGTTCTCGGTCGCGGCCAGCGCCTGACGCGCCGGCAGGAGCGCCGTTGCGCCAGCGGGAATGAGGCCGAGAAAGCCGCGGCGAGTTGCTTCAGTCATGCGTGCGTCCTCCCGAATATGGAGCTTCGCACACTCGATCAGCCGGGAATGGCAACAATCCGACCGCAATCGGAGCAGCGTGGCGCCGCCGTGACGGCCATCACACCTGCACGAACGGCTTCTCGCCGTGCCGTTCCGACAGCGTGAAGATCTCGACGCCATCATTGGTGACGCCGACCGAATGTTCGAACTGCGCCGACAGCGAGCGGTCGCGCGTCACTGCGGTCCAGCCGTCCGAAAGGATCTTCACATGCGGCTTGCCGAGATTGATCATCGGCTCGATAGTGAAAAACATGCCGGGTTTCAGCATCACGCCCTCACCGGGTCGGCCGACATGGATGATGTTGGGCTCGTCATGGAACAGCCGGCCGAGGCCATGGCCGCAGAAGTCGCGCACCACGCTCATGCCCTGCGGCTCGACGAAGCTCTGGATTGCATGGCCGATGTCGCCGGTAGTCGCGCCGGGCTGCACAGCGGCGATGCCGCGCATCATCGCCTCATAGGTCACCTCGATCAGCCGCTCGGCTTTGCGCGCGATCGGCCCGATCGCGTACATGCGGCTGGAATCGCCGTACCAGCCGTCGACGATGAAGGTGACGTCGATATTGACGATGTCGCCTTCCTTCATCGGGCGGTCGCCCGGCATGCCGTGGCAGACCACGTGGTTGATCGACGTGCAGGTCGAGTAGCGGTAGCCGCGATACATCAGCGTCGCCGGATAGGCGCCATGGCTGAAAGCGAAATCGCGCACGAATTCGTCGATCCGCGAGGTCGGCATGCCCGGCTTGACGATGTCGGTGAGCTCGTCGAGGCACTTGGACACCAGCGCGCCTGCCGTGCGCATGCCCGCAAATCCGCTCGCGCCATGCAGCTTGATCTGGCCGTTCTTGCGCAATCCGGTGTCGGTGGCTTCGATATAGCTCATGGGGGGCCGTTTGTTCCCGCGAAATCGTTGATGTGACACTCTAATTTAA
>Ga0209677_101304_pt1 | contig 11068 bp, 9 predicted proteins | sample AraplaCvi_mCL_r2_2_FD_184285 | JGI IMG/M metagenome (GOLD analysis project Ga0209677, IMG submission 184285) | Arabidopsis root microbial communities from North Carolina, USA - plate scrape CL_Cvi_mCL_r2 (SPAdes) (version 2) | ecosystem: Host-associated > Plants > Roots > Endosphere | place: USA... | reverse complement strand
ATCAACATCGATCGCGGCTTCTGCAGGAATTGCGGCACGCCGATGACCTATCGCCATCCTGGTGGCCTGGAGATTGCCATCGGCGCCTTCGACGAGCGCGATGATCTCGCGCCGCAGATCCAGGTGAACCATGCCTCGCGCCTGCCCTGGGTAGAGACCATCTTCGAAAAGCCCGTGCTCCAGGATCCCGATTTCTATGCCCAGCAGGAGCGGATCATTTCCTTCCAGCATCCCGATCACGATACGGACGTCTGGCCGGCCGGGGGACTGAAAATATGACGGAGATCCTGCGGACGTTCTATCCGGAAATCGAACCCTATGCCTCCGGCCATCTCGATGTCGGCGATGGGCATGTCATCTACTGGGAGCGTGTAGGAACGCCCGGCGCCAAGCCGGCGGTCTTCCTGCATGGCGGTCCGGGCGGCGGTATCTCGCCGAGCCATCGCCGCGTGTTCGATCCGGCGCTTTACGACGTGACCCTGTTCGACCAGCGAGGCTGCGGACGCTCGACGCCGCATGCCGGCCTCGAAGCCAACACGACCTGGCATCTGGTTGATGATATCGAGCGGCTTCGCGAAATGGCCGGCGTGGAGAAATGGCTTGTTTTCGGCGGTTCCTGGGGCTCGACGCTGGCGCTCGCCTATTCCGAAACGCATCCGGAGCGTGTTTCGGAACTGGTCGTGCGCGGCATCTATACCCTGACGAAAGCCGAGCTCGACTGGTATTATCAGTTCGGGGTCTCGGAGATGTTTCCGGACAAGTGGGAGCGCTTCGTGGCGCCGATCCCGCCGGACGAGCGCCATGAGATGATGGCGGCCTACCACCGCCTGCTGACGCATCCCGATAAGGCAGCCCGCCTGGAGGCCGCCAAGGCATGGTCGATCTGGGAAGGCGAAACGATCACGCTGCTGCCGGAACCGTCCGTCAGCGTGCAGTTCGAGGACGCGGAATATGCGCATGCATTCGCGCGCATCGAGAACCACTTCTTCGTCAATGCCGGCTGGCTGGAAGAAGGTCAGCTCCTGCGCGATGCGCACAAACTGAAGGACATTCCCGGCGTCATCGTTCATGGCCGTTACGACATGCCCTGCCCGGCGAGATATGCCTGGGCGCTGCACAAGGCCTGGCCGAAGGCGGAGTTTCATCTGATCGAGGGCGCGGGCCATGCCTCGTCCGAGCCGGGTATCCTGGATCAGTTGATCCGTGCGACGGACAAGTTTGCCGGGAAAGTGTAATGCCGAGTAAGGCCTCTCTCCCCGCACGCGGGGAGAGAGAACGACCTCACAAGCCCCTTCGCCCCGTATAAACGGGGAGAAGGTGGACTCGAACGGTTTGGCAAAGCGGAACCGAGAGAGGACGGATGAGGGGCACCCACCATCAAACCGGTTCGCCGGAGGAAACAGTATGACACGCGAAAAAATCTATCTCTTCGACACGACGCTCCGCGATGGCCAGCAGACGCCCGGCATCGATTTCTCCGTCGAGGATAAGATTGCCATTGCAACCATGCTGGACGAGTTCGGCCTGGACTACGTCGAGGGCGGCTATCCCGGCGCCAATCCGACCGATACGGCCTTCTTCGACGAGAAGCGCACGAAATCGGCCTCTTTCGTCGCCTTCGGCATGACCAAGCGCGCCGGCATTTCTGCCTCCAACGATCCCGGCCTTGCCAGCCTCTTGCAGGCGAAGGCGGACGCGATCTGTTTCGTGGCCAAGAGCTGGGACTATCACGTCAAGGTGGCGCTCGGCTGTACCAACGAGGAAAATCTCGAAAGCATCGCCGAAAGCGTCAACGCTGCCGTCAACGCCGGCAAGGAAGCCCTTGTTGACTGCGAGCACTTCTTCGACGGCTACAAGGCCAATCCGACCTATGCACTCGCTTGCGCCAAGACCGCCTATGAGGCGGGTGCGCGCTGGGTGGTGCTCTGCGACACCAATGGCGGCTCGCAGCCGCCGGAAATCCGCGCCATCGTCGAAGCCGCCATCGCCTGTGGCGTTCCAGGGCACTGTCTTGGTATCCATGCCCATAACGACACCGGTCAGGCGGTTGCCAATTCGCTTACCGCCGTCGAGGCCGGCGTGCGGCAGATCCAGGGCACGCTGAACGGTATCGGCGAGCGCTGCGGCAACGCCAATCTGATCACGTTGATCCCGACGCTGGCGCTGAAGCGGGCCTATAGCGAGCGATTCGAAACGACGATCGATGCCGAGCGGCTCGTCGGGCTCACCAGTCTTTCGCACGCCTTCGATGAGTTGCTGAACCGCTCGCCGGACCACCAGGCTCCCTATGTCGGTGCTTCCGCCTTTGCCACCAAGGCCGGCATCCACGCCTCGGCCCTGCTCAAGGATCCGCGAACCTACGAACATGTGCCGCCGGAAAGCGTCGGCAATTTCCGTAAGGTCATGGTTTCCGACCAGGGCGGCAAGTCGAACTTCATCAATGCCCTGAAGCGGCGCGGCATCGAAGTCGGCAAGGACGACCCCAAGCTCGACCAGCTGATCCAGATCGTCAAGGAACGGGAAGCCACGGGCTACGCTTACGAAGGCGCCGATGCCAGCTTCGAGCTGCTGGCGCGCCGCACGCTCGGCACCATTCCGGAATTCTTCGCGATCGACGGCTTCCGCGTGATGGTCGAGCGTCGCTTCGATTCCCACGGCAGGGTGAAGATCGTCTCGGAAGCGGTGGTCAAGATCATCATCGACGGCCAGACCATCATGTCGGTCGCCGAAGGCGATGGCCCGGTGAACGCGCTCGACCTGGCGCTGCGCAAGAATTTCGGCAAATACCAGCACGAGATCGATGATCTGGAACTGGCCGACTTCAAGGTGCGTATCCTCAACGGCGGCACGGAGGCCGTGACCCGCGTCCTGATCGAATCCACCGACAGCGACGGCGTGCGCTGGTGGACGGTCGGCGTTTCGGAAAACATCATCGACGCCTCGTTCCAGGCGCTGATGGATTCCGTCATCTACAAGCTGATGAAGAACCGTCATATGGCGGGCAGAATCGCGGCGGAGTGATCCGCCGCCTATCAAAAACCTTGACGATGCCGTCAAGGAAATGAATTAGCCACGTCACCCGCATTGGAGTAATCCCGTCTCAAAGAACAGAATATGGCGGGAAACATTCATGGCCACCGATACGGTCGCCCCTGAGATCAAGAACGAAGACAGTGCACGCGGGTTCGGCTTCGTGCTGACGGCCTACCTCATGTGGGGCGTTCTGCCGCTCTACATGAAGGCGCTCGGGCACATCCCGGCGATGGAGGTCATCGCCCACCGTATCCTCTGGTCCATCCCCGTCGCAGGCGCAGTGCTATTGGTGCTCGGCCGCATGGGCGACGTCAAGGCGGCGCTCAGCAACCCGCGCACGGTCGCGATGGCGTCGCTGACCGCGACGCTTGTGACCATCAACTGGGGGACCTATGTCTGGGCGATCGGCGCCGGTCATTCGCTCGATGCGGCGCTCGGCTACTTCATCAACCCGCTGTTCAGCATCGCGCTCGGCTCGCTGCTGCTGAAGGAAAAGATGGCGCCGGCGCAGATCGTCGCGATCGGACTGGCTGCGGCAGCCGTCGTCATCCTCACCATCAAGGCGGGAACCCTGCCCTGGGTCGCGTTAACGCTGACCTTCTCCTGGGGCTTCTACGGCTTCTTCCGCAAAACGCTGCCGGTTGGCGCCAATCAGGGCTTCTTCCTCGAAGTGCTGCTTCTCTGCATCCCGGCGACGCTCTACATCGTCTATCTGGAGGCGCGCGGCGAAGGCCATCTCTATCGAACGGGCCTTACCGATACCGCGCTGCTGCTTGGATGCGGCCTGATCACCGCCCTGCCGTTGATGATCTTTGCGAACGGCGCGAAGCTCCTCAAGTTGTCCACCGTCGGAATCATGCAATACATCGTGCCGACGATGGTTTTCCTGATTGCCGTCTTCCTGTTCAAGGAACCCTTCGGGACGACACAGATGATCGCCTTCTCGCTGATCTGGGCCGGCCTGGTGCTTTATAGCTGGTCGATGTTGAGGCGGAGCCGCACGCGCTGACGGAATTGGCGGCTATTACTGGCGCCCTTCAGAGCTTGGAAATGACCGCCTCTTCACCGCCGCGGTCGCCTTGCGTTTCAGCGGCGTGATTGCGGATAGCGGGAATGATGTCGGCGATCTTGTCGATGACCAGCGGCTGGACACGATGGGCGGTGTGAACGAAGCCCTCCTCCGTCATGTGGCGGATGAGCTCCATCATCGGATCCCAGAAACCATTGATATTGGCGAAAACCATCGGCTTTTCATGACGGCCGAGCTGGCCCCAGGTCATGATCTCGACGATCTCCTCCAAAGTGCCGATACCGCCAGGCAGCGCCACGAAGGCGTCGGCGCGCTCGAACATGCCATGTTTGCGCGCATGCATGTCTGGCGTTATGATGAGTTCGTCCAGTTGGCCGAGCGAATGGCGCGTCGCTTCCATGTCGACCAGAAATTCCGGAATGATGCCCGTGACCTGACCGCCGTGCGAGAGCACACCGCTTGCGACAGCGCCCATGATGCCCTTCGTTCCGCCGCCATAGATCAGGCGCAGGCCGTTCTCGGCTATGCTTTTGCCCAGCTCGCGGCCGGCAGCCATGTAGGAAGAATCGCGCCCCGGCCTTGAGCCGCAATAAACGCAAATGGATCGAATTGGCGCAGAATCGTCGGTCATGGATGCAAACAACTATGCTGCAAATGCTCAGTCAAGATTTTTCGAAGGAAAACTTGTGCCCGGACATGCGAAAATGGCTTAGAAAGCTTGTAAAAACAGGCGAAATCGCTAGCAATTTCAGGAGTTGCGACGACTTCGCCGCCTGGAGATAAATAATGATGAAGAACCGTGCCGGTTGGCTGGCTCTGTTGGTGCTGATAATTGCGACCATACTGATGGTCTTTTTCGTGATGCCGCGCATCAACGGGGACAAGAAGCCGATAGGCGATGCGGTCAATCAGGCCAGCAACACGGTGAAGAATACGATCGAGGATAGTGCGCAAAAGGCTGCCGAGACAGCTCAGTCGACACAGAATGCGGTGTCGAACGCCGCCAACACGGCCGATCTCGCCAAAAAGCTTACCGATCTGACGGGTGCCGCGACGGCGTCGCTTGCCGACCTCAAGACTCTGTTCAAGGATGGCACGACGCCGAGCCAGGATATTTTCGCAGCCGCGAAGACGAAGGCGATCACGGCGCTTCAGTCGATCGTCGCTTTTGCGCTTCCCGCCGGCACGGATCAGACGGCGACCGGCCTCGTCACAAAGGTACAGGATGGCGCGAACAAGGCGCTCGCCATTGTCCAGTCGCTTCCCGACAACGCGGCCGAGGCCAACGCTGCAATCGACAAGGCATTGGCGGCGCTGACCGGCGGCGCTGCACCAACGACCGAGGCAGCGACGAAATCCCTGGTCCCGTCGTTCGACGTGCTGCGCGTAGAACCCGATGGATCCACCGTCATCGCCGGCTCGGCCGAGCCGAACGCCAAGCTGGAGATCGTCGATGGCGAAAAGGTCGTGACCACGACCAATGTCGGCCCCAGCGGCGACTTTGCCGCGGTACTCGACAATCCGTTGCCGCCCGGCGATCACGAACTGGTGCTGCGCGCAACCGGCAAGGACGGCAAGCCGGTCAACTCCGAGGAAGTGGCCACCGTTTCCGTCCCGAAGGATGATTCGACACAGCTTCTCGCCATGGTGTCGAAGCCGGGCACGGCCAGCCGTATCATCACGGCTCCCTCGGCCAAGCAGGGCCGCGTGACTGCCGCCGAGCAGAATGCGCCGACAGCCAATGCTCAGGGCAATGCATCCGACGCCAAGCCGCAACAGGACGGCAGCGCCGTGGCATCCGCCAACCCCGCTGCCGGCACGCCTGCGACGACGGATGGGCAGCCGGATGTCCTGGTCAACGCCGTGGAAATCGAAAACGACCATATCTTCGTTGCCGGCACCACGAAGCCCCACGCCAAGGTGCGCGCCTATGCCGACGACAAGTTGATCGGAGAGATCGCGGCCGGTGGCGACGGGCATTTCGTCGTCGATGGCGTGATGCCGCTCGCTGTCGGCGACCACAAGATTCGCGTCGACGTGCTCGACAGCGCAGGCAAGGTCGTTGTGCGCACCAGCGTCAATTTCACCCGCCCCGAAGGCAATCAGGTGACCGTTGCCGCGCAGACGCCGGCTGCGACCGGCGCCCAGACGCAGTCGGTGGCCGCCGCGATGGTGCCGCTCGACGAGGGCGAGCTTGCCAAGCTCAGAGAAGGTGCCGGCAAGGCTTTCGCACTGTTGAAGGGCCTGTTTACTGACGGCAAGCAGCCGAATGTGGAACAGCTTGCCGCTGCACGCTCCGGCACGGAGATCGCGCTGAAGTCGCTTTCGGAATTCCGGCCGGCCATTGGCGCCAGCGCGGACCTGAAGAAGGCTGCTGCCGACGCTTCGGCCGCCGCCCTCAAGGCGCTTGCCGTATTGCAGGCTCTTCCGAAGGATCCGAAGTCGGTCGGCGATGGGCTACCCAATCTCGAACACATGATCGCGGCCATCACCGCGCCGGCACAGACGGCACCGGCCCAGCCGAATACGGAGGTCTCGTCGAACGAGAGCGGTCCGAAGACACTGGAGCAGGCTCCGCTCTCGCAGGATGCCAACGCCGTCATCATCCGTCGCGGCGATACGCTGTGGCAAATATCACGCCGTATCTATGGCGCCGGCGTGCGCTACACGACGATCTATCTGGCCAACGAGGACAAGATCAACAATCCGGACCGAATCCTTCCCGGACAGGTCTTCGGCCTTCCGAAGGACGCGCTTCCCAACGCCGAAGAGCTTCATCGCAAGCGGCTTTCGGGCGAGCATCTTTAGAGCAATTCCAGGAAACGTGCGCAGCGGTTTTCCGTCCGGAACTGCGTAAAAACAATAGCCTGGAGCTCCCTCGACAAGGTCATGCATCGGCCAGGCGCGATCAACGCCTGGCCGATGCTTTTACGCGGCATAAAAATAGTATAAGCGTCGCGCAACCCTCATCGCCTTCGCGTGACGGCCGCGTTTTTGCATGCGAAGGCAATCCCAGCCGGGCCGCCCCAGTGGTCGTCAACGTCCGGCTGCCTCGATTATTCGCCGGAGACGGACATGGCAGACCGCAAGAAAACCATATCGGCGGATTCCAGCAATCCATTGAATACGATCATCAATCTCTGGCCCTATATGTGGCCGGCCGGGCGCATGGACCTGAAGATGCGTGTCGTCTGGGCGACCGTCTTCCTGCTGGTCTCGAAATTCTTCCTGCTGCTGGTTCCCTATTTCTTCAAATGGTCCGTCGACGCCTTGAACGGCAAGCTCGACATGCAGGGCATCCTGCCGGCCTTCATGGTCGGCGCCATCGCACTCATCGTCGCCACGAACGCTACACGTCTCATACAGCTCGGCCTCAACCAGCTTCGCGATGCGCTGTTTGCAAGCGTCGGCCAGTATGCGGTTCGCCAGCTCGCCTACCGGACCTTCGTGCACATACACGAACTGTCGCTACGCTTCCATCTGGAGCGCAAGACAGGCGGCCTTTCGCGCGTCATCGAGCGCGGCACCAAGGGCATCGAAACCATCGTCCGCTTCACCATCCTCAATACGTTTCCGACATTCATCGAATTCCTGCTGACCGCCATCATCTTCTGGCGCGGCTACGGCTTTTCCTATCTCGCCGTGACGGCGGTCACGGTCTGGCTCTACATCTGGTTCACCGTCAAGGCGAGCGACTGGCGCATTTCCATCCGCCGCACGATGAACGACAGCGACACGGACGCCAATACGAAGGCGATCGATTCGCTTCTGAATTTCGAGACCGTCAAGTATTTCGGCAACGAGGAGATGGAGGCCAGGCGTTTCGATCAGTCGATGGCGAAGTATGAAAAGGCCGCGACGGGCGTCTGGACATCGCTTGGCTGGCTGAACTTCGGCCAGGGCGTGATCTTCGGCCTCGGCTCGACGGTCATGATGGTCATCTCCGGCTTGTCCGTTCTCAACGGGCACCAGACCGTCGGCGACTTCGTCTTCATCAATGCCATGCTGCTGCAGCTTTCCGTGCCGTTGAATTTCATCGGTTTCGTGTACCGCGAAATCCGCCAGGGCCTGACTGATATCGAGGAAATGTTCGACCTGCTGGAGGTCAAGCCCGAGGTGACAGACGCTGACGACGCAAAGGACCTGATTATCGGCAACGGCGCCATCTCGTTCAAGGATGTGCATTTCGCATACGATGCTGCCCGGCCGATCCTCAAGGGCATTTCCTTCGATGTGCCCGCCGGCAAGACAGTCGCCGTGGTCGGTCCATCGGGCGCGGGAAAATCGACCCTGTCGCGCCTTCTCTACCGCTTCTACGACGTGCAAAGCGGCACGATCACCATCGACGGCCAGGACCTGCGCACGGTGACGCAGAAGAGCCTGCGCAAGGTGATCGGCATGGTGCCGCAGGACACGGTGCTTTTCAACGACACCATCGCCTACAACATCCGCTACGGTCGGCCGGGCGCAAGCGACGCGGAGGTAGCGGCGGCGACGGAGATCGCCCAAATCGGCGATTTCATCCGCCATCTGCCCGACGGCTTCGAGACGAAGGTCGGAGAGCGCGGCCTCAAACTGTCAGGGGGAGAGAAGCAGCGCGTCGCGATTGCCCGCACCGTTCTAAAAGCGCCGCCGGTTCTGATCCTCGACGAGGCGACCTCGGCGCTGGACACGACGACCGAGCGCGAGATCCAGGCGGCCCTCGATGTCGTTTCGAAGAACCGCACCACGCTGGTCATCGCCCATCGCCTTTCGACCGTGATCGGCGCTGACGAGATCATCGTGCTGAAAAGCGGCGTGATCGCCGAGCGCGGCACGCATGCGGACCTGCTCTCCCAGAATGGGCTCTACGCCTCCATGTGGAACCGTCAACGCGAGGCAACGCAGGCCGAGGAGCTTCTGAAGCAGGTGCGCGAAAACGACGACCTGGGCGTGGTCAACCGGCTGGCGCCGGCAAGCTGAGCGGAGGCGCGGCATACTGCTGCTCCGAGGGGTCACCCCAGGCAATATCGCGCGGAAATATTACACACAGGCAGCTGTCACGAGGTTGAGACGACAGCTTGCTAGGTACGGTTCTCACTTTCAAGGGAGCCCCAAATGCGTAATTTTGCCAAAGTTTTAACACTGCTGCTCGTTGTCGGCGTTACCTCGCCGGTTTTCGCCGAGGATGCCAAGCCGTTCACGGATGCCAAGGAGATCAATCTCCTCAATCTGCTGCCGCCGCCGCCCGCCAATGATTCGGCGCAGATGAAGGCCGAGCTGGGCGAAATCCTGACCATCCAGGTTACCCGCACACCGGAAATGGCGGCACGCGCCGTGGCCGATGCGGAAGAGAATGTCTGGCGCTTCTCCGATGTCATCGACAATCCGAAGTTCACCAAGGAGAATCTGCCGAAATTCTCCGCATTCTTCGATCGCATCGTCGAGACGGAAGGCGCCGTCGTCGATCCGGCCAAGGATGTCTGGAAGCGCCCGCGCCCGCATCTCTACAGCGATCTCGTAAAGCCGATCGTACCGCTCTCCAAGTCCGGCTCCTATCCGTCCGGCCACACCACGGTCGGCACGCTGATGGGCATCGTGCTCTCGAACATGGTGCCGGAGAAGCGTCCTGTCATCATGGCCCGCGCCTGGGAATACGGCCATAACCGCATCGTCGGCGGCATTCACTATGCATCCGACATCGAAGCCGGCCGCATCGCCGGCACCGTCATCGCTGAAACCATCATGGCTCATGACGACTACAAGAGCGAATACGAGGGCGCCAAGGCGGAACTGCGCGCCGCTCTCGGCCTCTGATCCCTACTTCACGACAGCATCGCATCCCCAAGCCGCCGGATCGTCTCCGGCGGCTTGCCTTTTGCGCATACCGAGCCTAGCGCATATTTGCCCCTTCCCGCCACCAGCACTTCCCGCCACGACTGCTAAAATTATGCGGTTTACGGTCGGATGATTTCGCGCGTATACGCGAGAAGCTTTGCGATATGGGAGGTTCGATGATGACTGATGGGGTAACTTACACGAAAGGCGATCTCGCCCGGTGTATTGCCGAAGTGGCAAGCCTGCAGGGTGAATTCACACTCCGTTCGGGTCAGATCTCAACCGGTATTTCGACAAGTATCGCTTCGAAGGCACACCTTCTCTTCTAAAGCCGCTGGCCCGCGCCATGGCTGAGCTCATCCCGGCCGAAACCGAGATTCTGGCGGGCCTGGAACTGGGCGGCATTCCGCTTGTAACAGCAATCTCGCTCGAGATCGGCCTCCCCGCAGCGTTTGTTCGCAAGGAAGCGAAGACCTATGGGACATGCCGGGCAATCGAGGGACAGAATGTTTCGGGTCGCCGCGTCACTTTCATCGAGGATGTCATTACGACGGGCGGCGCAGTGAAAGACGCCTATCACCTGGCGCTTGGCGAGCATGCACACATCCTTGCCGTCGTCTGCGCCATCTGGCGTGGGGATGGCGCGCCGACAATCCAAGGCCTTCCAGAACTCTCTGTCCTTCCAGTCTATACGAAGGCGGATCTGGAAAACGCCAGGTAGTGGAGGCCGCAGAAGAGAGCGGGATTGCATTGGGGGGGAGCGTGCGAGAGCATTGCTCATGACGGCATTTGCCTGTAGTCACCGTCGACTGGTAATCAGAGCAAGACCGCTTATCTTGTTCTCATCTTTTGACCGGCATCATTTCGTTCCGCAACCGGGGTTCGGTTTTCACGAGGGTGCCTTTAACGGAGTAGGCTGTAGATGAGCTTGTTGAACAGCGTGCGCAACGTCATCGTTCCGGTGCATAAGGAAGGTTATCCCTTCGTCGCAGGTTTCTTCGTCGCGTCGCTGGTGCTCGGCTGGATTTTCAAGCCGCTCTTCTGGATCGGCCTGGTCCTGACGCTCTGGTGCGCCTATTTCTTCCGCGATCCCGAGCGCATGACGCCCCAGGACGACGACCTCGCCGTATCGCCGGCCGACGGCAAGGTTTCCGGCGTGCAGATGGTCACACCGCCGGCTGAGCTCAA
>Ga0209677_101299_pt1 | contig 11115 bp, 8 predicted proteins | sample AraplaCvi_mCL_r2_2_FD_184285 | JGI IMG/M metagenome (GOLD analysis project Ga0209677, IMG submission 184285) | Arabidopsis root microbial communities from North Carolina, USA - plate scrape CL_Cvi_mCL_r2 (SPAdes) (version 2) | ecosystem: Host-associated > Plants > Roots > Endosphere | place: USA... | reverse complement strand
GGATTTCGATGCGATCGGCGATATCTGCCGTGAGCGGAGCATTCCCTGGGTGTTGCTGTCCGGCGGCGCTGCGCCGGAGAAATTCGAGCGCGTGCTCGACTACTCCTATGCCGCCGGCGCGAGCGGTTTTCTCGCTGGCCGAACCATCTGGCTCGAAGCCGTCCTGAAGAACTTTCCGGACCGCGCCGCAGTTTCCGCAAGTCTGCGCAAGGATGGCCTCGGCGTGCTGGAGCGACTCAACAAGCTGACCATGGCAAAGGGTACACCCTGGAAGGCGCGCTTTCCCGTTTTCGCGGATATCAAGCAGGAGGGAGACTTCGCGCGCGCTTACTGAGATGGTGGCAGCTTCGCGTGGTCCGGTCTCGATCGCAGGGTGAGCTATATGACGACTGACGACTTCACCATCCGTTCAATCGAAGCCCTCTGCTATCGCTATCCGCTGTCGACACCGGTGGTGACCTCGTTTGGCAAGATGCTCAACCGTCCTGCCGTCTTCATTCGCGCCGTCGATGAAGACGGCATCGAGGGATGGGGGGAGGCTTGGTCGAATTTTCCGGCACCGGGCGCGGAGCATCGCGCCCGGCTGGTCAACGAGGTGCTCGCACCGGGCCTCGTCGGGCGAAAGTTCGATCACCCGGCTCAGGCCTTCGACATCCTGACGAGGGGCACAGAGGTGCTGGCGCTGCAATGCGGCGAGCCCGGGCCGTTTGCGCAGGCAATCTCCGGCATCGATCTCGCGCTGTGGGACCTTTTTGCGCGTCGCCGGCATTTGCCGTTGTGGCGGCTGCTCGGCGGTCAGTCGAGCAAGACCAAGGTCTATGCGAGCGGCATCAATCCCAGCGGTGCGGCTCAGACGGCCGAAGCCGCGCTCAAGCGCGGTCATCGCGCGCTGAAGCTCAAGGTCGGCTTCGGTTCCGAGACAGATCTGGCCAATCTCGCCGCGCTTCGGGCCATCGCCGGGACCGGCATGCTCGCCGCGGATGCCAATCAGGGCTGGTCGGTCGATCAGGCGCTGGAGATGCTCCCGCGTCTTGCCGAATTCGACCTGCGCTGGCTGGAAGAGCCCATCCGCGCCGACCGGCCGCGGGAGGAATGGCGCAAGCTGCGGGCGAGCGCGAAAATGCCGATCGCCGCCGGTGAGAACATCGCAAGCGTCGAGGGCTTCAAGCAAGTCCTCGCCGAGGACGTGCTTGGCGTGGTCCAGCCTGATATCGCGAAATGGGGAGGGCTCAGCGCCTGCGTCGGATTGGCAGGTGACATTCTCAAAGCTGGGAAGACCTTCTGCCCGCATTACCTCGGTGGCGGCATCGGTCTGCTCGCCTCGGCGCACCTGCTGGCAAGCATAGCAGGAGATGGTTGGCTGGAGGTAGATACCAACGACAATCCGCTACGTGATCTATTCTGTGGACCTGTTGCCAGCGTAAAAAACGGAACGATAGATCTGGGCGAAGGGCCGGGGCTCGACCTTTCGCCCGACCTCGCTACGATTGTGAATTATCGCGTTCTCTAGATAAAGCCAACCTCAGTCAGTTGGCCAACTCTGTGCGGCGCCCGTGGGGGCAGCGGGCCGCCATCTTTCGCCGCATGCACGCGTTGATGCGCGAAGAGGTGCCGATCATCGGCCTGTACTGTTCACCCGCCGTCGAAGCAGTGGGCCGTGCAGTGCACGACTACCAACCTTGGGCATCGGGGCGGCCTCTGGCATGGAGAGTCTGGACAGGGTGAGACTCCACGCGTGGAGCTCAAAGGCAGCGGCACTGCCATGGGGCGATCGCGTTTCTGTTGAGCGAACCGGCGACAGCTTGTCCGAAGGCGAAATTTGAGTTGCGGCGGATTGATGCTGACGAGCCGATCGTCGAGTGCCTGCGGATCGTGTGGTCGTAGCTAAAGCTGGAACAGGTGATCGCCTGAAATCCATCGTCGAGCATATCGACGAGGATATGGTGCGCCTGCATGTCTTCGCGCTGCCGGTCCTGGGTGTCGCCAATCGTTTGGATTTTGCGCAGGCTCATCCGTGTGCCCCATCGCTAAATGATGCCGCTGGCGGCATAAATGTATCCAAAACTATAAAGATGGCTCCGTGTGCTTTTTAGGCTCGTCAATAAGGGCCGTTGCTTACTGTCTAAATACCTAGAGAGATACAGATTATCCTTATGAATATAATGATAAAACGCTACTTCTTGGTTGCTGACGTTTCTCGTCCAGAAAATTGTTCCGACGCATTTTGGATACGGTCGTTGACTTCTGGATACATTTTGTCCAGTTTGCTCCCACAATAAAAACGACTTCGGGGGGATCCGGTGACCGGCAGTTCGGGCGCACGCGTGCCGAAATTGACGCAGACGACGGCCGTGCTGGTGATGTGCGCGGTGTTGATCGTCACTTTCTCGATCTTCCTGAAGGGCTTTCCGACCCTCGGCAATTTGTTCGCCCTGGTGCGCAATATTTCCATTCTCGGCATCCTCGCGCTCGGCATGGCAGTGGTCGTGATCGGGCGTGGACTTGATCTGTCGCAAGTCGCTTCCTTTGCCGCCTCCACCGCAATCGCGATCATCCTGATGAATGCGGGTTACGCGACGCCGGTTGCGCTGCTGGTCGGTTTCGTGATGGCGATCGCCATCGGCATCTTGAACGGCTTTCTCATCTCGGTGATCGAGATGCCGCCGCTGCTCACGACACTGGCGTCGAGCCTTGCGGTGCTGGGTATCGTCCGGACCACGGCGGTGCAGCACTACGTCGTTTATCTGTCCAAGGGACATGACGATTTTCTGAAGCTCGGCGGAAACATCTGGGGCGGCGTACCTATCTCGGTCCTGATCTTCGCGGCCACCGCGGTCGTCGTGCATCTCTTCCTGTCGCGCACCGTGATCGGGCGTTTCGTTTACGCCCACGGCGACAATCCGGACGCTGCGCGTCAGACCGGTCTGCCGACCCGTCCGTTGACCATGATCGAGTATGCGCTGTGCGCCGCGATTGGTTATGTCGGCGGCGTCGTCATGGTCGCGCAGACGGCGCTCATGCATCTCCAGGTCGCGGAATCGACGATCATTTTTGATGTCATCATGGTTGTGGTGCTTGGTGGCGTCAGCCTCGTTGGCGGCCGCGGCAACGTGATGAGCGTCATTGCCGGAACGCTGCTGATCGGTGTGCTGCTGAACGGCATGACCATCATGGACATGGACGTGCAGACCCAGAACATCGTCAAGGGAATCGTGCTGCTGATTGCGATCCTGCTCGATTCCCGGCTGCATCCCCGGGATGAGGAGACGTCAAAGCAGGGCGATTGAGACTCATCGCCCATCAACCGGCCGCAACAAGCGGTCACTACATAAAAAGACAGGGAGAAACATGATGAAGACAATGCACAAGAAGGCGCTCGCCGGCATCGGTCTGACGGCAATGATCGTAACCGCCTTGGTTGCTGCGGCGCCATCGCAGGCCGCCGGGCCGCGTGACCAGTTGCGCGAGAAATTCGACAAGGCGCTCAAAGGCAAGACGGTGGCCTGGTCGCCGGTCTGGATGGGTGTTCTGGAATCCGAATGGACGCGCGTGATGAAGGACCGGTTCGACGATTACGGCATCAAGCTTGTCACCCGCGACGCCAACATGAAGTCCGACATCCAGCTTCAGACCGTCAGCGACTACATCAATGACAAGCCCGATGTGATCGTGGTGCAAAACCCGAACGTCACGCTACTGGCCAAGGAACTGAAGCGCGCGATGGACGCCGGCATCTATGTCGTGCAGGTCAACATGGCATCGAATACGCTGACCGACGCCTATGTCGGTGTTGACGCCAAAGATCTTGGCACCAAGATCGCTCGCGAGGTGATCAATCAGTGCGGCGGCGGCAAGGGCTCGGGCGAGATCGCGATCCTTGAAGGCGAGGCGACGGCAGCCTATTCGCTCGACATGAAGAACGGTGCGATGGAAGTGTTCAAGACTGATCCGTCGATCAAGGTCGTGTCGTCGCAACCGACCAGCTGGGACGCCAACAAGGCCGGCGACATCACGACCACCGTGTTGCAGCAGCATCCCAAGCTGTGTGGGATCCTCAGCGTCTGGGGGCCGCAGACGGCGGGCGCGGCGCAGGCGATCAAGGCGGCCAACATGGGTGATAAAGTGAAGGTGTTCGTTGCCAGCGATGGCCAGCCCGCGGATTGCGACCTTCTCGAACAAGGTGCGTTCTCCGCGAACCTGTCCTATCGCGCCGACGTGCAGGGACAGACCATCGCCGACGCGGTGATCGCGCTGCTGCAGAGCGGCGACAAGCCCGGCGCGAAGAACACGGCCTATTACACGACCCCCGCCTGGGTGAAGTCGAAGGACGATCGTATGTACTGCTTCAGCATCCCGAAAGGCTCGAAGTAGTCGTTCCGGCGCCCGCGCCCTCTGCGGCGCGGGCAGGCCGGAGTCGCCACCCCTTATCCTCTGCGTCGTCCCGTCGTTCGGCCGCCTGCGCGCCGGACCGGTCGGAGTCTGTTGATGAAAAGCCTGCAACGCGCCTGGCATCGCCATTCGCCCCAGCTGTTCCTGGGCGAACTGCTCGAGAAGCGCTGGATGGAGCCGGTCATTCCATTCACGCTGACGATTGCAGTTTTCTTGGCCTTCGCGGTGATGATTCCACGTTACCTGACGGCGGGCAGTCTTCAGGAACTGATGAGGAATTTCGCCGAACAGGGGATGGTCGCGGTGGCGATGGCGTTCTCCGTGCTATCCGGCGGCATCGACCTGTCTGTCGGTGCGGTGTTCGCGATGTCGAACTTCCTCACGCTCTACCTGTATCTCATTCTCGGGTTGCCGCTGCCCGTGACGATCGCGTTGGTCATCCTGTTTGGCGCGGCGATGGGCGCGATCAACGGCGGCCTGATTGCCTACGGCAAGACCCGACCGTTCCTGACCACCCTGGTTGTCCTCATCATCGTTCGAGCCGCCTACAACAAGGTGACGGTCGCGTTCACGAACGAACTCGCCAGTATAGACAACGGCTCCAGTGCGTGGGATTTCATGGGATCCGGCAGAGTTCTGGGCGTGCCCTTCAACATGCTGGTGCTGATCCTGCTTGCCGCCGGCACGCATTTCTTTCTGACCCGCATCAAGCCGGGCGTTCACATCATGGCGGTCGGGTCGAGCCGCAAGGCCGCCCGCCACGCCGGCGTCAACGTCAAGCGCGTGCTGTTCTCGGCCTATGTGATGTCGGGGTCGATCGCAGCACTGGCGGGAACCCTCTACGCTGCCCGGCAGAGCAGTTCGGGTACCGACACCGGCGTCGGCTGGGAGATCAACGCGTTGGCCGCGGTGGTTCTCGGCGGCATCAGCCTTGCCGGCGGGCGCGGCACTATCGCCCGCGCCATCATGGGCGCGGCAATCATCTTCATACTCACCAGCGGCATGGTGCGGCTCGGCATTTCCGGCAACCTGACCACGGCCGTCATCGGCGTCATCCTGCTGTTCGCGGTCGGCTTCAATGTGAAGTGGGTCAAGAACAAGGGCAAGGTGCTGCAAAAGGTCTATGTGACCCCAAGCTGGGTTGATTTCGAGCCGCCGCCGTCCGTCGAGCGCGGCAGCGGCACGCCGTTCGCGGAGAACGACCGTCTGAAGAACGCGGAAGCGATCGCGCTCGACATGATCGAGGGCCCTGAAGACGTCATCCTCGACCGCAAGGACAATCTCTACACGGTGAACCGCAACGGCTCGATCATCCGCTTTTTCGCGCCAGACTATACCGTCCGCGAGGAGTTCGCGCGCATCGGCGGCCGACCGCTCGGGTTGGCGTTCGATCAGGATCAGAACCTCCTTGTCTGCATCGCCGGCATGGGTGTCTACGGCGTGAAGCCCGATCGCTCGGTCTTCAAGGTGACCGACCGCACCACGCGCACCCGCACACGCCTCAAGGACGACTCGCGGCTCTATCTTGCGGACGATCTCGACGTGGCGCCGGACGGCAAGATCTATTTCAGCGAAGCTTCGACCCGCTATGAACTTGCCGATTGGGCGCTCGACGGCTTTGAGGGGCGCGGCAACGGGCGGCTGATCTGCCACGATCCGAAGACCGGCATCACGAAGACAGTTCTCAAAAATCTGACCTTTCCCAACGGCATCTGCATTTCGCATGACGGTCAGTCGGTGCTGTGGGCGAGCACCTGGCTGTGCCAGATCAACCGCTACTGGATCTCCGGCCCGAAGGCTGGCACCAGCGAGATCCTGATCGACAATCTTCCGGGCTATTGCGACAACATCAACCGCGCCTCCGATGGCAAGTACTGGCTCGCCTTCGTCGGCCTGCGCACGCCGGTCTACGATCTTGCGATGCGCAATCCTGTGTTCCGTACTCGCATGGTCAAGCAAATTCCTCCGGACGAGTGGTTGTGTCCGGGCATCAACTACGGTTGCGTGATCAAGTTCGACGACAATGGTGTGGTCACGGAGTCGCTGTGGGATCCGGGCGGGCTTTCGCATCCGACCATTACGTCGGTCCGCGAACACAAGGGCTATCTCTATATCGGCGGTCTCGAGAACAATCGTATCGGCCGGATTCGCCTGCAGAATGCTGACCCGACCTGGGAGGCGCACAAGTCCTATTGGGGAGGGGCCTGAGCCATGTCTCTGATTGGTGATATCATTGATCGCGTGTTGTCTCCGAACCGGGAGATTCACGGCATCCCGGTGCTCGACGGCGCGTTCTCCCCGAACCAGCGGCTCGATCAGGCCCGCCAGCTCGGCGACGAGATCACGCGGCCGGACGACATCGCGCTCGGGCAGGACGGCGCCCTCTATGTCTCGACCGGGAATCGCATCCTGCGTTGCACCGGGGCCGATTTCGACACGCGTGCGGTGTTCGCGACGCTTGACGGTCCGGTCGGGGGACTTGCATGCGCGCCGGACGGCCGGCTGCTCGCCTGTGTCTCCGGCGTAGGTCTTGTGGCGCTTTCTCCATCTGGCGAAATCGCCGGCAAGCTCGAAAGAGTCGGCGGCGAGAAGATTGCCTGTCCGTTGTCGGTGTCGGTCGCGTCCGATGGTGCCGTCTATCTGACCGATGGCTCGCGCATCAATCGACCCGAAGGATGGTTGGCCGATCTGATGCAGAACCGGGCCCCGTCGGGCCGCCTCATCGCCTGCAATTCCTCGCTCGGCGAAGCGCGCGTGCGCGCCGACAGGCTCGCATGGCCGCTCGGCGTGGTCGTATCCGGGGACGGCAAGGACGTGTGGGTCGCTGAATCCTGGGCCCACCGCCTGTCCGCCTTTTCGCGCGTGGGCGACGACCAGCGTGTGATTGTCAAGAACTATACTGGCTATCCGGCGCGCCTCGCCCGAGGCGAGGACGGCGAAATCTGGATGGCCTTCCTCGCGCTTCGCACGCAACTGACCGAGTTCGTCTTGCGCGAGCGGGGGTTCTGCGAAGAAATGATGCGGTCGGTGCCGCCCGAGCTCTGGATCGGGCCGGCGCTGGATGGTCGCCTCAATCCGCGCGAGCCGACCCAGATCGGCCGCATCAAGAAACTCGGCATCCAGAAGCCGTGGGCACCGCCGCGCTCGTACGGCCTCGTTGCCCGTCTCGACGACAAGGGCGTGGCGATGGAGACGTTGCACAGCCGCGTCGATGGTCGGATCCACGGAGTCTCTGCCGTCCGCAGGATCGGTTCTCGCGTACTGGCGGTGTCCAAGGGGCGCGACTGCCTCGCCGAACTGCCGCTTGGTCGCGGCGCGCAAGAAGGATGAATGCCATGTCGGCGGAACAACAGGCTGGGACGCCGCTGCTTCAGATCGTCAATGGCAGCAAGATCTACGGCGGCCTGCACGCGATCGACGGTGTCAATTTCGATCTGCGGCCAGGCGAAATCCACGCGTTGCTGGGCGAGAACGGCGCGGGCAAGTCGACGCTCTGCAAGGCGATTGCCGGCGCGATCGTGCTGACGTCCGGCGACTATCTGATCCAGGGCCGCCAGGTTTCGTTCGCGTCGCCGAAGGAGGCGCTCGAGGGTGGCGTCGCGATGGTCTACCAGGAATCCAGCCTGGTGCCCTCGATGACGGTGGCACAAAACCTCGAGCTCGGCATGGAGAAGTTTGTCACGGTCTACAGCAAGATCAACATCGCGGCGACCCAGTCGCTACAATCGATGAACTTCAACGTCGACCCGCTGGTGCTGGTGGAGAACCTCGGGACGGCCAAAAGGCAGATGGTCGAGATTGTGCGCGCAGTCCGCCACAACGCCCAGGTTTTCATTTTCGACGAACCGACCGCATCGCTGACCCCGGAAGAGACACAGCATCTGTTCCATCTTCTCAACACGCTGAAAGAGAAGGGCGCCGGGATCATCTTCATCTCGCACGCCCTGGAGGAGGCCCTGAACATCGCCGATCGCATCACCGTGCTCCGGGACGGAAAGCTGGTCGCCACGGCGGCCGCCAAGGAGGTTACCCGCGATTCACTCGTGCGGATGATGGTCGGTCGTCAGGAAACAGCGGCGCAGTACGAGACCCACGGCGCGGATGCGGATGCACCGAAGCCTCATGCGCCCCGCGGTGAAAAGGTGCTTTCGGTCGAGAACGTGACGATGGGCAGCATCGTTAAGAACATGTCGTTCTCGGTGTTCAACGGGGAGGTCGTCGGTATCTTCGGGTTGGTCGGGGCGGGGCGTTCCGAGATCGCGCAGATCGTCAGCGGCGCGCGCAAGCGGAACTTCCTGCGTGGCGGGATGATCTATCTGCGGGATAAGCCGGTCCGGTACCGGGTGCCGCGGCAGGCGGTGCGTGATGGCATCGCCTACATCACCGAAGATCGAAAAGTCGACGGCTTCTTCGAAACGATGACGGTGGATCAGAACATTTATCTTGGCTATCTGTCGTCGCCCCGCGTCAAGCGGTTTCTCTATTCGACGCGCGAGATGAAGCGGATCGCCGATCAATGGATTTCAGCGCTCTCGATCTCGGCATTGAAGCGAACGCTGAAAATTGTAGAATATTCCGGTGGCAACCAGCAGAAGGTCGTGGTTGGAAAGTCCCTGGCCCAAGAGCCTTCAGTGGTCATCTTCGACGAGCCAACCCGAGGTGTCGACGTCAGCGCTATTCCACAGATCCACGAGGCGATTCGCAATCTCGCGCGCGAAAACAAGGCGGTGATCGTCATTTCCTCCTATCTGCCGGAAATCCTGGCCATCTCGGATCGGATCCTGGTCGCCCGAGGTGGACGAATCGTCGAGGAAATGGCGCGGGCTGATGCGACCTCGGACAAGATTATGTATGCGGCCATTCATTGATAACAGGGCTTTTCATGAGCGCTGATCAGCGGTCCCCTCATTCGAAGGACGTGGTGCGGGACAGCAATGAAGATGATCCGGATGCCGGCCGCCTGATGAGCGAGCGGATCGCAAGCGAGATTCGCAGCGCCGTGTTGAGCGGCGAGATGCGTCCGGGCACGCGTATTCGTCAGGAACTTCTTGCGGCTCATTTCGGGGCAAGCCGCATTCCCGTGCGTGAGGCGCTGAAGCAGCTCGAGAATGAAGGGCTGGTCGTGATGGCGCCGAACCGTGGCGCCTGGATTGCAGACGTCAATTCGGAAGAATCGATCGAAATTTACAAGATTCGTGAAGCCGTAGAGCCGCTCGCCATTGGTGAAAGCGTCCTGAATCTGACTGACGAGGATGTTGAAGCGCTTGACCGCATCGTGCGTGAACTCGAGCGCGTGACGACGCTCGAGGAATATATCCAGCTTGATCGAGAATTTCATCTGCGCACCTATTCGCGCGCGGGGATGCCCCAGCTCCTCGCCATGGTCGAGCGCTTCTGGAACAGTACGCAGCATTTTCGGCGGCAGTTCGTAAGTGAAACCTATGCAAAGGACGGGTTGCCGTTCTCCGATCCCCAGCATGTCCTCATCATGGACGCGATTCGAGCGCGAGACGTCGAGGCCGCGCAGGTTCTGGTGCGTCTCCACATCCGTCGGACGCGCGTCGTTATTCAGACGACCGAGCGCGGGGCGGTCCCGCCGCCCGCTTCGGGCCGCGGTGCCTTACCGCGTTCGTCGCAGTTCGGTTTATCGAGGAAGAAGCAATGAGCGGTTTGCAAAAAATAGGGGTTGTCGGCGCCGGGATGATGGGGTCCGAAATTGCCCTGGTGTTCGCGCTGGCGGGGTATCCGACGCTGCTCAGCGACGCGTCGCAGGAGGCCGCCGAGCGGTCGGTGGCGCGCCTCCACGATGTTCTTGATCGCGGCCTGCCGCGCGGATTCTGGACTGCGGAAGCAGTCGCGACCGCGCGCCGCCAGCTTTCGGTCGCGGATAGCCTCGATGCCTATGCCGATCGTGATTTTGTCATTGAAGCGGTGTTCGAGGACGAATCACTGAAGCGTGACGTGTTCAAGAAGCTTGATGTGATCTTGGCGCCGGAAGCCGGTCTGGCATCCAACACGTCGTCCATCTCGATCACGACGCTGAGCGCGGCGGTAGCCGAGCCGCGTCGCGCGCGGTTCATTGGTACCCATTTCTTCTCGCCGGCATCGCGCATGAAACTGGTCGAGGTTATCCCGGCCGCCGACACGGACGCAGTGTTTGTTGATGCGGTCATGGGGCTGATGGTCGCGATCGGCAAGGCGCCCATCCGCGTCAAGGATGTGGTCGGCTTTGCGGTCAATCGCCTGCTGCATGCGCTTGTTCTCGAATCGATCCGTCTCGTCGAGGAGGGGGTTTGCTCGGCGGCGGATATCGACGTCGCCTGCAAGCTCGGTCTCGGACATCCGATTGGCCCGTTCGAACTGATGGACAATACGCAGAACTCCTTGTCGCTCAGCGTTCATGAGATCCTTTATCACGCTTACGGCGAGCGCTTTTTGCCGCGACCGTTGCTGCGTCAGATGGTTGCCGCCGGCTATAATGGCCGCAAGGCCGGACGCGGGTGGCATCGCTACGACGGCAACGGCAAGAAAGAATGACCTCCGAACCGGATCGCGCATCGCGAGTGCACGCCTATGAGGAAGCCGCGGGGCGGCTGCGCACGCGGCTGGCGGCTTCGTACGCGGCTCCCCCCGAGCCCGGGAAACTGACGGCTCTCGATCTGTTTCGTGTCGCACCGGGCGAGGCGCCGGCGCTTTTTTACTTCGACACGACGCAGACCTATGCCG
>Ga0209677_101298_pt1 | contig 11118 bp, 10 predicted proteins | sample AraplaCvi_mCL_r2_2_FD_184285 | JGI IMG/M metagenome (GOLD analysis project Ga0209677, IMG submission 184285) | Arabidopsis root microbial communities from North Carolina, USA - plate scrape CL_Cvi_mCL_r2 (SPAdes) (version 2) | ecosystem: Host-associated > Plants > Roots > Endosphere | place: USA... | reverse complement strand
GGCCAGGAATGCCTCGTGCAGATGCCCGAGATGGCCGGGCGCCAGCCCGACGCCGTCGTGGCGTGCGTCGGCGGCGGCAGCAACGCGATGGGCATCTTCCACCCGTACATCCCGTACGAGAACACGCGCCTGATCGGCGTCGAGGCCGCGGGCATGGGACTCGATACCGACAAGCACTCCGCCTCGCTCACCCTGGGTTCGCCCGGCGTGCTGCACGGCAACCGCACGTACCTGCTGCAGGATGCCAACGGCCAGATCACCGAGACGCACTCCATCTCGGCCGGGCTCGACTACCCCGGCGTCGGCCCCGAGCACGCGTACCTCAAGGACATCGGGCGCGCCGAATACGTGGGCATCACCGACGACGAGGCGCTCGCGGCGTTCCATCGCCTGTGCCGCACCGAGGGCATCATCCCGGCGCTCGAATCGAGCCACGCGGTGGCCTACGGCATGAAGCTGGCCGCCACGATGCGGCCCGACCAGCACGTGCTGGTGAACCTCTCGGGCCGCGGCGACAAGGACATCGGCACCGTCGCCGACCTGTCCGGCGACAAGGTCCACGACCGGCCCTCCATGGGCGGCCACACCGTCAAGGGCGGCCCGGCCGCGCAAGGAGTCGCGCAATGAGCTCGCGTATCGATTCGTGCTTCGCCGCGCTGCGCGACCAGGGCCGCACGGCCGTCATTCCCTACATCGCCTGCGGGGATCCGTTCGCCGACGCCACCGTCGACATCATGCTGGCGCTGGCCGCCGGCGGCGCCGACGTCATCGAGCTGGGCGTGCCGTTCTCCGACCCGATGGCCGACGGCCCGGTCATCCAGAAGGCCTCCGAGCGCGCGCTCGCCAAGGGCATCGGCATGCCGCAGGTGCTGCAGGCCGTGCGCGGCTTCCGTGCCCGCGATGCCGCCACGCCCGTGGTGCTGATGGGCTACGCCAACCCGATCGAGGCCTACGACCTCGCGCACGGCGCGGGCGCGTTCGTGCGCGCGTGCGTGGACGCCGGCGTGGATGGCGTGCTGGTGGTCGACTACCCGCCCGAGGAATCGGTGCAGTTCGCGGCCGCGCTGAAGGCGGCAGGGCTGGCGCCGATCTACCTGCTCGCGCCCACGTCCACCGAAACGCGCATGAAGCAGGTCGGCGAGTTGGCCGCCGGCTACGTGTACTACGTGTCGCTCAAGGGCGTCACCGGCGCGGGCCACCTGGACACCGACGCGGTGGCACGCGCCGTGCCTCTGATCAAGCGGCACGTCAGCGTGCCGGTCGGCGTCGGTTTCGGCATCCGCGACGCGGCGTCGGCCAAGGCGGTGGCGCAGGTGTCCGACGCGGTCGTCATCGGCTCGGCGCTCATCCAGCACCTCGAAGTGCTGCCGCGCGACCAGGTCGCCGATGGCGCCCGGCAGTTCGTCGCCGGAATCCGTTCGGCCGTGGACGAAGTCCGGAAGGCGTAAAATCGCCGTCCGGTCTGCCGCCGCGACACGGGTTGCGCGGCAGGTCCCTGAAAGCCGGGCGGCACGTGCGCCCGGCGTGTTGGGCGGCTCCACCCGAGTCGCATGCAAGGAGTGATTGATGAGTTGGCTTGAGAAGCTGTTGCCCCCGAAGATCCAGCAAACGGATCCGAGCGAGCGGCGCACCATCCCGGAAGGCCTGTGGATCAAGTGCCCCTCCTGCGAAACGGTGCTCTACAAGACCGACCTCGAGCAGAACGTCAACGTCTGCCCCAAGTGCGACCACCACCTGCGCATCGGCGCACGGGCCCGCCTCGACGCCTTCCTCGATCCGGAAGGCCGCTTCGAGATCGGCCAGGAAGTCCTCCCGGTCGACCCGCTCAAGTTCAAGGACAGCCGCAAGTACCCCGAGCGCCTGCAGGGCGCCCTCGAGGCCACCGGCGAGACCGATGCCCTGGTCGTGATGGGCGGCTCGGTGATGAGCGTGCCGCTCGTCACCGCCTGCTTCGAATTCGACTTCATGGGAGGCTCCATGGGATCGGTCGTCGGCGAGCGCTTCGTTCGCGGCGTGCAGACCGCCGTCGAGCAGCGCGTGCCGTTCGTCTGCTACACCGCCACCGGTGGCGCGCGGATGCAGGAAGGCCTGTTCAGCCTGCTGCAGATGGCCAAGACCAACGGCGTGCTGACGCTGCTGGCCAAGGCGAAGCTGCCCTACATCAGCGTGCTGACCGACCCCACGATGGGCGGCGTGTCGGCCAGCTTCGCGTTCATCGGCGACGTGGTCATCGGCGAGCCCAAGGCGCTGATCGGCTTTGCCGGCCCGCGCGTCATCGAGAACACCGTGCGCGAGAAGCTGCCCGAGGGGTTCCAGCGCTCCGAATTCCTGCTGCAGAAGGGCGCCATCGACATGATCGTCGACCGCCGCAAGCTGCGTCCGACGATCGCGCGCCTGCTGGCGCAGCTTCAACGCCAAAGCGCCGACGCGGTGGCCTGACGGCCGATTCCCGGTCCCTGAGAGGGCGGCCGAGCACACGCTCGCGCCGCCCTCGTCATTTCCAGACGACTCCATGACCATGCCCACCACCCTCGACCAGTGGCTCGCGCACTGCGAGCGCCTGCACCCCAAGCAGATCGACATGACGCTGGCGCGCACCAGGACGCTCATCGAGCGCCTCGGGTTGCGGTTCGCGATGCCGGTCATCACGGTGGCGGGCACCAACGGCAAAGGCTCCACCTGCGCGATGCTCGAGGCCATGGCGCTGGCGGCCGGCTACAAGGTGGGCGCGTACATCAAGCCGCACCTGGTGTTCTTCGAGGAGCGCTGCCGCGTCAACGGCCAGATGGTCAAGGCCGAGGACCTGCTGCCGCACTTCGAGGCCGTCGAGGCCGCGCGCGGCGACATCGCGCTCACGTACTTCGAGTTCACGACGCTCGTGATCATGCGCGCCCTGGCCACGGCCGCCGTCGACGTCGTCATCCTCGAGGTGGGCCTGGGCGGGCGCCTGGACGCCGTCAACGCGGTCGACGCCGACGTCTCGGTCATCACCAGCATCGACATCGACCACGTCGAGTACCTCGGCCCCGACCGCGAGTCGATCGGCCGCGAGAAGGCGCACATCGCGCGCAGCGGCAGGCCGCTGATCGTCGGCGACCCGGTGCCGCCGCAAAGCGTCATCGACCATGCGACGCAAGTGGGCGCCGACCTGTGGCTCAGCGGCCGCGACTTCAACTACTCGGGCGATCGCCAGCAATGGTCGTGGAGCGGCCGCGGCCGGCGCTGGAACGCGCTCGGCTACCCGTCGCTGCGCGGTGCCAACCAGCTGCTCAACGCGTCGGGCGCGCTGGCCGCGCTGGAGGCGCTGCGCGATCGGCTGCCGATGACCGCGCAGGCCGTGCGCGTGGGGCTGGCGTCGGTCGACCTGCCGGGACGCTTCCAGATCGTGCCGGGCCAGCCGGCGCTGGTGCTGGACGTCGCGCACAACCCGCATTCGGTGGCGGCGCTGGCCCTCAATCTCGACCAGATGGGCTTTTTCAAGCGCACGTTCGCCGTGTTCGGCGCGATGCACGACAAGGATCTCGTCGGCACGCTGGGCAAGGTGACGCACCTGGTCGACGACTGGATGCTCACCGACCTGCCGCTGCCGCGCGCGGCCAAGGCCGCCGAGCTGGCCGAGACGGTGTGGTCGCTCACCGCCACGGCGGCGTCGGCCGGCCCCAAGCCGCGGGTCAGCACCTTCGCATCGCCCCGCGACGCGCTCGCCGCGGCGCTCGCCCACGCACACCCGGCTGATAGAATCGTGGTCTTCGGCTCGTTCTACACCGTGGGCGGCGTGCTGAAGGACGGCCCCCCACGCCTGGTGGCCCGACACCTCGGTTGATGCAGCGGCGCGTGCCGCGCCGCGTTCCAACCCGTCCGGCCCCGGACACCGATGAGAAGGCATGGGGCTGCTGTCGATTTTCCAACGCAATAAGCAGACGTCTGCCAAGCCCGCGAAGGGGCGGGGCGGCAAGTCGCCCGCTCGCCAGGCCCCGCTGGCGAGCACGCAGAACCCCGTCGACACCGCCGAAGCCGTTCGCGAGGCCCGCGCCCGCGCCCGCACCCGCCTGATGGGCGCGACGGTGCTGCTGCTGGTGGGCGTCATCGGGTTCCCGTTGCTGTTCGAGGCGCAGCCGCGTCCGATTCCGGTCGACCTGCCCATCGAGATCCCCGCTCGCAATGCGCCGGGGGTCGTCGACGGGGCCCGTGCGGGTGCGCACCCGTCCGCCACGCCGGCCAGCGCCAGCGTCGCGCCGTCGCTGTCGGCGTCCGTGGTACGGCCCGAATCCGTGTCGTACGACGCGCGCCCGTCCGCGCCCGTGGCCGCGTCGGAGCCCGCGTCCACGCCCGCGAAGCGCTCGACGTTCGCGTCGCTGGCCGCCGCGTTCACGTCCAGCGGCGCGGCGAGCGAGGCCTCGCCCGCGCCGTCCGTGCCCAGCGCGGCCGTTGCACAAGCCAAGGCGGCCTCCCGGCCGGGCAAGCCGGCGCCGGCCTCCGCGGCCTACCTGGCGCCTGCCAGGCCCGCCGCCGCCTCCCACGTGACCCCGCCGCCCGTGCTGCCGCCCGCGCCGTCGCCGGCCGCGATCCTCGCGGGCGCGCCCACGTCGTCGCCCAAGGCGTCCGAGAGCGGCGCCGGCCGCTTCGTCGTGCAGGTCGGCGCGTTCCTGGAAGACGCCAAGGTACGCGACGCGCGCACCAAGGTCGAGAAGCTCGGCCTGAAGACCTACACCCAGCCCGTGGACACGCCCACCGGCAAGCGCATCCGCGTGCGCATCGGGCCGTACCCGACCAAGGCCGAGGCCGACAAGGTGGCTGCCCGGATCAAGGCCGAAGGACAGACGGCCGTGGTGCTCGCGCTGTGACCCTGCCGCAGATCGACCTGCAGCTCGGCTGGATCGACATCGCCCTGCTGGCGGTGTTCATCCTGTCCGCGCTCGTCGGGCTGTGGCGCGGCTTCGTGTTCGAGATCGTGTCGCTGCTCGGCTGGGTGGTCGCGCTGGTCCTCGCGAGCACGCTGGGCGCGCCGCTGGCCCGTTTCATCCCGCTGGGCGAGGCGACCGACAGCCAGCTGCGCGTGTGGGTGGCCTACGCCATCGTGTTCGTGCTGGTGCTGATCACCTGCACGCTGCTGGCGCGGCTGCTGCGGGCGCTCATCGCGGCCACGCCGCTGTCGTTCGTCGACCACCTGCTCGGCGGCATGTTCGGCATGGTCCGCGGGGCGATCATCCTGGTCGTCGTGGGCATGCTGGTGACGCTGTCGCCTTACGCCGATTCCCCGGCCTGGAAGCATTCGCACGGCTCGGCCTGGCTGGGCCTGGCGCTGGACGGGTTGAAACCCGTTCTTCCGCAGTCACTTAGCGTGCACATCAACACGTAAGACGTCAAACATTCGGGCCGAACTCGGCTACGGTTACGGCCGGGACGTTCGCGTCACCGGCCGGGCGATTTTCTCTCTCTCGGCATTTCAGGAAACGGATCCAACCATGTGCGGCATCGTCGGCGTGATTTCAAAATCTCCCGTCAACCAGATGATCTATGACGCGCTGCTGCTGCTGCAGCACCGCGGTCAGGATGCGGCCGGCATCGTCACGATGCAGGGCACCAAGTGCTTCATGCACAAGGCCCGCGGCATGGTGCGTGACGTGTTCCGCACCCGCAACATGCGCGCGCTGCCGGGCACGGTCGGCCTGGGCCAGGTGCGCTATCCCACGGCCGGCAACGCATACAGCGAGGAAGAGGCGCAGCCGTTCTACGTCAACGCGCCGTTCGGCATCGTGCTCGTGCACAACGGCAACCTGACCAATGCGCACGCGCTCAAGGCCGAGCTGGTCGAGAAGGATCGCCGCCACATCAACACGGAGTCCGACACCGAGGTGCTGATCAACATCCTCGCGCACGAGCTGCAGGGCGCGGCGCAGGGCGCGGCGCTGACGCCAGACATCGTGTTCCAGGCCGTCGCCGCCGTGCACAAGCGCATCAAGGGCTCGTACGCCGTCGTCGCGCTGATCGCGGGCTACGGCCTGCTCGCCTTCCGCGACCCGTTCGGCATCCGCCCGCTGATCTACGGCACTGCCGAGACGCCCGACGGCCCCAGCGTGATCGTCGCCAGCGAGAGCGTGGCGCTCGAGGGCACGTTGCACAAGGTCGTGCGCGACGTCGCCCCCGGCGAGGCGCTTTTCATCGACCCCAACGGCAACGTGCACGCGAGGCAGTGCGCCGAGAACCCGACGCTCAACCCGTGCATGTTCGAGTACGTGTACCTGGCGCGCCCCGATTCCGTCATCGACGGCATCTCGGTCTACCAGGCGCGCCTGAACATGGGCGAGACGCTCGCGCAGCGGCTGATCTCCACGATGCCGCCCACCGACATCGACGTCGTCATCCCGATCCCCGAGTCGAGCCGCCCTTCGGCGATGCAGCTCGCCCAGAAGATCGGCAAGCCGTATCGCGAGGGCTTCGTCAAGAACCGCTACGTCGGCCGCACGTTCATCATGCCCGGGCAGTCGGTGCGCAAGAAGTCGGTGCGCCAGAAGCTCAACGCCATCGGCGTCGAGTTCAAGGGCCGCAACGTGCTGCTGGTGGACGACTCGATCGTGCGCGGCACCACGTCCAAGGAGATCGTGCAGATGGCGCGCGAGGCGGGCGCCAACAAGGTCTACATGGCCTCGGCCGCGCCGCCGGTCAAATACCCCAACGTGTATGGCATCGACATGCCCACGCCCGAGGAGCTGATCGCGTCGGGCCGCACGATGGAGGAGATTCGCGACTTCATCGGTGCCGACGCGCTGATCTACCAGGACGTCGACGCGATGAAGCGCGTCGTCGGCAAGCTCAACGGCAAGGTGGCCAGCTTCGAGGCGTCGTGCTTCGACGGCCGCTACATCACCGGCGACGTGAGCGTGGAGGACTTCTCCACGATGCGCGAGCAGCGCCGCTCGCAGCAGACCGAAGAGGACGACCCCGCGCGCTCGCGCCTGGCGCTGCAGAACACCGGCGACTGACGCTTTTGACCGACACTCTGCCCTGACGCTCGCAACACGGCACCTTCGGGTGCCTTCTCGTTTTCAGCCCATCGTGACCACGCCCATCCGCACCCGCATCGCCCCGTCCCCGACGGGCTTCCTCCACCTCGGCACCGCACGCACCGCGCTGTACTCGTGGGCGTTCGCGCGCCACCACGGGGGGCAGTTCGTGCTGCGCATCGAGGACACCGACGTCGCCCGTTCCACGCAGGATTCGGTCGACCAGATCATTGCCTCGATGAACTGGCTGGGACTGGCGTACGACGAGGGTCCGGTGTTCCAGATGCAGCGGCTGGAGCGCTACAAGGAGGTCGTCGACGGCATGCTGGCCGCGGGCACCGCCTACCTCTGCTACTGCACGCCCGAGGATCTGGACAGGATGAAGGCCGACCAGGAAGCGCGCGGCGAGAAGCGGCGCTACGACGGCACCTGGCGTCCGCAGCCCGGCAAGACGTTGCCGGCGATTCCCGAAGGCGTGAAGCCCGTGGTGCGCTTCGCCAATCCGCTCGATGGCGAGGTGACCTGGGACGACCTGGTCAAGGGTCCGATCACGATCGCCAACAAGGAGATCGACGACCTGATCATCGTGCGCGACGACGGCGTGCCCACGTACAACTTCGCGGTGGTGGTCGACGACTGGGACATGCGCATCAGCCACGTGTTCCGCGGCGACGAGCACATCAACAACACGCCCTGGCAGATCAACATGTTCCACGCGCTGGGCGCCACGCTGCCGCAGTTCGGCCACCTGCCCATCATCCTTGGCGACGACGGCCTGAAGCTGTCCAAGCGCCGCGGCGCCGTGAGCGTGACCGAGTACGACGAGAACGGCTACCTGCCCGAGGGCATGAACAACTACCTCGCGCGCCTGGGCTGGAGCCATGGCGACGACGAGCTGTTCACGCTGGACCAGATGGTGTCGTGGTTCGACGGCTCGCACCTGAACCGGAGCCCGGCGCAGTGGGACGCCGCCAAGCTGCTGTGGGTCAACGCGCACCACATGAAGCAGGCCGACGACGCGCGACTGGGCGCGCTGGTGGTCAGGCAACTGGCAAAGCGAGGCATCGACGCCGTCGCCGACGACGCCATGGCCGCGCGCTGCGCGCTGCTGAAGGATCGCTGCCAGACGACGGTCGAACTGGCCGACTGGATCGCGATGTTCCACGCCGCGCCCACGCCCGCGCAGGCCGACCTCGACCAGCACGTCACCGACGCCGCCCGCACCGCGCTGCGCACGCTGCGCGACAAGCTCGAGGGTTGCACGTGGGACAAGGCCGGTGTCGCCGCCGCGATGAAGGAGACGCTCGCGGCGCACGCCATCAAGATGCCGCAGCTCGCGATCCCGCTGCGGGTGGTCGTGTGCGGCCGCGCCCAGACGCCGGCCATCGATGCGCTCATCGCACTTTTCCAGCGAGAAGTTGTGCTCGACCGCTTGCGCACTGTTTGAAATCTGTTCTATACTAGCGGTCTTCGCTCTTCACCACGCGATGCAGATCAGGAAGTCAAAAGCCTGGTCAAAATTGTGGGGGTATAGCTCAGCTGGGAGAGCGCTTGCATGGCATGCAAGAGGTCAGCGGTTCGATCCCGCTTACCTCCACCAATCTGCTTCACGGCAGAGCCAGGCGGCGCGTGGTTGGGGAGTGATACGGAATACTGACCCTATCGTCTAGAGGCCTAGGACACGACCCTTTCACGGTCGTTACCGGGGTTCGAATCCCCGTGGGGTCGCCACGATAGTGGACACAAGTTGCAGGCAGCGCTTGGAACGCAAGTTCAAAGTTGCCGACCACGTGGAGTGGTAGTTCAGTTGGTTAGAATACCGGCCTGTCACGCCGGGGGTCGCGGGTTCGAGTCCCGTCCACTCCGCCAAGTTCTTTGAAGTTTCGACTGGCCCTATCGTCTAGAGGCCTAGGACACGACCCTTTCACGGTCGTTACAGGGGTTCGAATCCCCTTGGGGTCACCAGTCACCACACACAAGCCGCGTGCGGCGCTTGGAGCGAGAGCTCGAAGCCGGACGGCCACGTGGAGTGGTAGTTCAGTTGGTTAGAATACCGGCCTGTCACGCCGGGGGTCGCGGGTTCGAGTCCCGTCCACTCCGCCAAAGGATTTCGCCAGAAGCCACCTCAGGGTGGCTTCTTGCATTTCCGGGGCCACGACTTCTCCGGGATGCCTCGAGTCCTCGCCTGCGCGGCCGACATGACCCGCCGCGCCCGTCCGCGGCGGCGTCCTTCAGGTCCGACGTGGCCACGCCGATACCAAGGCATGACCCGCCGCCTCGTCCCCGCCGTCCTGCTCGCCTCGTGCCTTCTCGCGCTCGGCGCGTGCAGCGTGATGCCCGAGACGGCTCCCCGGTACGTCGAGCCGCCGCAGTCGGCGCCGTCCGCCAAGGTGCGCGTCGTCAACGTGCACCCGTTCGCGTACTACGCCGACATTGCCGTGTTCGAGCCGGCCACCTGCCGCACGCTCGCCAACCTCGGCACGACCGGCGGCGACAGCCGTGACGGCGAACGCATCGGCATGCTCGACGACAAGCCCGTGTCGGCCGCGTCGCTCGAACGCTTCGTGCCCGCGGACGAGCCGCTCGTGGTGGGCCCGCGCGCCGTGTTCCCCACGGTGACGACCGGCGAGATCATGCGGGTGCTGATGCCCGACACGCAGAACGAGGTGCGCGCGCGCCAGGCCGGCGTCTGCAGGATCCCGCGCTTCGTGCCCAAGCTCAACGAGCAGTACGAGGTGGTGGTGGACCTGACGCCGGCGCATTGCAGCGTCAGGCCGTTCCGGCTGGTGAGCGACGGCGGCGCCGTCAGGCGCGAGCCGGTGGACACCGAGCCCACGTCCGTCTCCACCTACGAGTTCGACATGCGCTGCTTCAAGTGAGCGCGCGTTCGTACAGCAGGGCGCCCACCGTCTCGCCGGCCCACACGTGCTCCTCGCGAAGCAGGCGCCGCCAGCCGCGCGCCTCGTAGAACGCGATGGCGGCCGCGTTGGTCTCCAGCACGTGCAGTTGCATCGCGCGGGCGCCCCTGTCGCGCGCGCGACGCGCGACCTCGGCCAGCAGCGCCGTCCCGATCCCGCGTCCCTTGCGTTCCGGCATCGCGTGCAGGTTGTTGACGTAGACGACGCCGCGTTCGTCGACTGCTTGCGACGTCACGAAGCCGACCGCTTCACCCGCGTCCTCCGCGATCCGCACGCAACCCCCTGCGGCGAGCAGGGGCGGCAGCTTGGCCTGCCACTCGGCGAGGCTGGCGGCGGGCATCGTTACGTCCAGGTAGTGGTCGGAGACGTGGCCCCGGTATGTCACGCGGCGGCTCTTGACGTGCATGTCGTCGATCAGGGCGACGTCGTCCAGCGTCGCGGCGCGCAGCGTGATGTCCATGTCGCGCGGCGTTCAGAGCAGGCCGGGCTGGGCGATGGCGCGCGCGCCGGTCGGCAGCACGATGCCCTCGATGTCCAGCAAGGCCTGCTTGCGATGCAGGCCGCCCGCGTAGCCGGTGAGCGTGCCGTTCTCGCCGATCACCCGGTGGCAGGGCACGATCACGCTGATCGGGTTGCGGCCGACCGCCGCGCCCACCGCGCGCGAGGCCTGCGGGCTGTCGACGTCGCGCGCGATCCGGCCGTAGCTGACGACGTCGCCGCAGCGGATGGCGCACAGCCGGCGCCACACCGCCTCCTGGAATGGCGTGCCCTGCGGGGCGAGCGGCACCCGGAACTCGCGCAGCCGGCCGGCGAAGTACAGGGCCAGCTCGGCACGCGCCTGCGCGATCCAGCGCTGCGCGTCGTCCCGCGGCACCGCCAGGGTGCCCGGGCCGTGCTGCTGGCGGTCGAACCACAGGCCCATCAGGCCGGCGTCGCTGGCCAGCGCCGTGAGCGGGCCCAGCGGGGTCTCGATGATGCCCTGGGCCAGCCCGACGCCGGCGGTGCGACGGGCGGGCAGGGCGGTGGAGGCGGCTTGGATCATGGGTTGTCCTTGACGGAGGTCTTGCCGCGAGCGGCATCTCGTTTCGTGGGGGATGCGACGCGTGGGATCGCTTCGGCGGGAGGCTGGTCGCCCGACTCCAGCGCGCGCCATAACGCGATCACCGCGTACGAGCGCCACGGGCGCCAGGGCTCGG
>Ga0209677_101297_pt1 | contig 11125 bp, 10 predicted proteins | sample AraplaCvi_mCL_r2_2_FD_184285 | JGI IMG/M metagenome (GOLD analysis project Ga0209677, IMG submission 184285) | Arabidopsis root microbial communities from North Carolina, USA - plate scrape CL_Cvi_mCL_r2 (SPAdes) (version 2) | ecosystem: Host-associated > Plants > Roots > Endosphere | place: USA... | reverse complement strand
GTTCCGGACGTCACGCTCATGCTTCTTCCAATGTCCTTGTGGCGAATCCGCTTCTACCGAACCGGCGTGCCCCTGCGCTACCGAACTTTCTTCCGCAGTCCTTAATGGCGAATCGGGCGTCGGCGGCCCACCCGCTCACGGCAGACCGCCCGTCCTGCGAACAGCTGCCGTGTCGCGGTTTGCGGGGAGATTCTGTCCTGATTCTGGTGGTCAAGGCGAACTCCGGCGCAAAAACCTGAGTTCACCCATGCAGCCGTTGCTCGATCCGCGCGGACTTTTAGACGTTTGTTTCCATCGGCGCAATCAACGGCCGCATCAAAACTTCATAAGCCACTGATTGCAATTGATTATTTTAGTTTCACGCGACTCCCGAGGTGGCCGGCTTCAGGGCCGGCCGGCGCCGTCGGCCGAAATGATGACGAAGGCCTGCGCGAGCGGCCAATCGTCCGTGATGGAAAGGTCGATCCGGGGCTCGTAACCCTCGGGGGTCAGCGCCTTCAGGCGCGCCAGCGCCCCGCCGGTCAGTTGCATGGTCGGACGGCCACCCGGCAGATTGACGACACCCATATCGCGCCACCAGACACCCTGCCGAATCCCGGTGCCGAGCGCCTTTGAGCAGGCCTCCTTGGCCGCGAAGCGCTTGGCATAGGTTGCCACCACCATGTTCTGGTTCTTGGCCCGCCGTGCGGCCTTGGCGCGCTCGGCCTCGGTAAAGACGCGCTCGAGGAAGCGGTCGCCATGCCGCTCGATCACCTTGGCGACCCGTCGGATATCGATCAGATCGGAGCCGATGCCCAAAATCATAGCCTGCTCCGGCCCCGGTCCATCGCCGCGCGCATCTGCCGCACCGTTTCAGCGAGGCCGACGAACAGCGCCTCCCCGACCATGAAGTAGCCGATGTTGAGCTCGACGATCTCAGGCAGGGCCGCGATGGTCTCGGCGGTGGCGTAATCGAGCCCATGGCCGGCATGGACCTCGAGCCCGGCCGCGCGGGCCAGCGCCGCCCCTTCGACGATGCGCCGCCATTCGGCCTCCGCCTTGGCCGTCTCGCCCTCGGCGATGGCGTCGCACCAGGCGCCGGTGTGGATCTCGATCACAGGGGCGCGCAGCTTGGCCGCCGTCTCGATCTGGCGCGGATCGGCGGCGATGAACAGCGACGTCCGGATGCCGGCATCGTTGAACCGGGTGATGACCGGGGCCAGCGCATTGTGCTGGCCGACCACATCGAGCCCGCCCTCGGTCGTCAGTTCCTGCCGCCGCTCGGGCACCAGGCAGACCGCATGCGGCTTGGTCGCCAGCGCAATGCCCACCATCTCGTCGGTCGCCGCCATCTCGAAATTGAGCGGCTTGGAAATCTCCGCCTTCAACCGCGCCATGTCGGCGTCGCGGATGTGCCGTCGGTCTTCGCGCAAATGCGCGGTGATGCCGTCGGCGCCCGCCTCGATCGCGAGCAGCGCGGCGCGCACCGGGTCAGGCGTGGCGCCGGCCCTGGCATTGCGCAGGGTGGCGATGTGGTCGACATTGACGCCGAGACGCAGCGGCGGGGCTTTGGACATCGAGGGACTCGCAAGAACGTCAATAAAACACCCGACAGCTCTACCCCATCTTGGCGCGCGGCGCTGCTACCAAACCGGTAGACTAGCCATTCACGCGGTCGACCCTGGCGACGATGGTCTTGGCGCGGAGCTGGTTGATGATCGCGCTGAGGTGCTTGAGATCATAGACCTCGAGATCGATGGTGAGCTCGGTGAAATCGGGCGAGCGGCGGCTCATGCTGATATTGTCGATGTTGCCGTCGTGCTCGGCGATCACGGTCGCGACCTGGGCAAGGCTGCCGGGCTCGTTCACGTTCTCGACCCGGATGCGAGCCGGAAAGCGCTGCGGCGTGCTGTCGTCGACATCCCAGCGCACGTCGAGCCAGCGTTCCGGCTCCTCCTCGAAGTCCTTCAGCGCCGGCGACTGGATCGGGTAGATCGTGATCCCCTCGCCCGGCGTGACGATGCCGACGATGCGGTCGCCCGGCACCGCGCCGCCATTCGGCGCGAACTTGACCGGCAACTCTGAGTTGATTCCACGAATCGGAATCGCCGAAGGCGCGCGGTGCGGCTCCGGCGGCGCCTTGGTGGCCGCGGCGGCAGGCGCCGGACCTTTCTTGGCCCCGTAACGCACCACCCGCTCTTCCTTGTAGTCGGGATACATGGCGCGCGCGACGTCGGAGGCCTTGATCTCGCCGCGCCCGACCGCCGCCATCACGTCGTCGATCGAGGCGCGTGCCAGCCGTGGCAGCGCGCCCTTCAGCTTGTCGTCGGCATAGTCCAGCTTGGTGCGCTCGAACAGCCGCTCGACGATGCGCCGCCCAAGCCCGGCATACTGGTCGCGCACCGCGGTGCGGGTGGCGCGGCGGATCGCGGCGCGCGCCTTGCCGGTCACCGCCAGCGATTCCCAGGCCGAGGGCGGCGCCGACTGCGCGTCCGAGGTCAGAACCTCGACCTCGTCGCCGTTCTGCAGCTCGGACGACAGCGGCGCGAACTTGCCGTTGATCTTGCTGCCGACCGCGCTGTTGCCGACATCAGTATGAACGGCATAGGCGAAGTCGATCACATTGGCGTGGCGCGGCAGCGCAATCAGCTTGCCCTTCGGGGTGAAGCAGAACACCTGATCATGAAATAGCTCGAGCTTGGTGTGCTCGAGAAACTCCTCGGGATTTGCGCTCTCCGAGAGGATGCCGATGGTATGGCGCAGCCAGGCAAAGGCGTTGGACTCCCGCTTCAGAAGCTCGGTCGGCGAGCCGACGCCGTCCTTGTAGAAGGCGTGCGCGGCAATACCGAGTTCGGCGATCTGATCCATCTCCTCGGTGCGGATCTGCAGCTCGACCCGCTGCTGGCCCGGGCCGATCACCGTGGTGTGTATAGAGCGGTAGTCGTTCTGCTTCGGGGTCGAGATGTAGTCCTTGAAGCGACCCGGCACGACCGGCCAAGTTGTATGCACGATACCAAGCGCGCGATAGCAGCACGCAACGTCCGGCATGATGACGCGGAAGCCGAAGATGTCCGAGAGCTGCTCGAAGCCGACCGACTTGCGCTCCATCTTGGTCCAGATCGAGAAGGGCTTCTTGCGGCGGCCGATGACGCGGGCGCTGAGCCCGTTGTCGCGGAACTTCTTGGCGAGCTGGCTCTCGATCTCGCTGATCAGGTTGCGGTTGCGCTCGGTGAGCGCGTCCAGCCGCTGCATCACGACGGTATAGGCATCGGCATCCAGGGTGCGGAAGGACAGGTCCTCCAGCTCCTCGCGCATCTCCTGCATGCCCATGCGGCCCGCCAGGGGAGCGTAGATATCGAGCGTCTCCTCGGCGATGCGCCGCCGCGACGCCTCGGGGACGAATTCCAGGGTGCGCATGTTGTGCAGGCGGTCCGCGAGCTTCACCAGCAACACCCGCACGTCGTCGGCGATGGCGAGCAGGAGCTTGCGCAGGTTCTCGGCCTGCTTGGCCTCGCGCGACACCAGCTCCAGCCGCTTCAGCTTGGTCAGGCCCTCCACCAGCGCGCCGATCTCGTGACCGAAGATCTGATCGATCTCCGCCCGTGTCGCCTCGGTGTCCTCGATGGTGTCGTGCAGCAGCGCGGCGACGATGGTGGCATCGTCGAGCTTGAGGTCGGTCAGAATCGCTGCGACCTCCAGCGGATGGGTGAAATAGGGGTCGCCGGACGCACGGGTCTGCGAGCCGTGAGCCTTCATGGCGTAGACATAGGCCCGGTTGAGCAGATCCTCGTTGGTGTTGGAATTGTAGGAACGCACCCGTTCCACCAAGTCGTATTGCCGCATCATCCGCGATCGCGGCGTCTTCGGCGCTCGCGGTTGCACAGGCTGTTGCTGCGCCACGGCGACCGAATCGGGCGCGGCGTGCATCTGCGGTGGGCTCTGGCGCGAAGCCGCCATCAAGAAAGGCCTTTGTCTCGGAAATTGGAACACACCGGCCCTTCAGGGCGCAGCGCAAGGCACATGGTAACCACGGAATCACCCGCAAATGCAAAGGCCCGGACGTGGTCCGGGCCTTCGCATTTGCTTGAACTGATTGATATCGAAGAGCTACGGCGCGAGGCCTTATTCGTCCTCTTCGGGCTGCTCTTCCGGCGGAGCCAGGCCTTCGAGGCCCTTCAGGAGTTCCTCCTCGGTCATCCGCTCGACCGCCACCTCGGTGTCGTCGGCATCGACGCTGGCGCCGGCCGAGCCGATCAACGGCACGGTGTCAGGCTCTGGTTCGTCAACCTCGACGAACTTCTGCAGCGAATGCACCAATTCCTCTTTCAGATCCTCCGGGGAGATGGTCGAATCCGCAATCTCCCGGAGTGCCACAACCGGATTCTTGTCATTATCTCGATCAATCGTAAGTTGTGATCCCGACGAGATCATGCGGGCGCGATGAGCCGCCAGGAGGACGAGGTCAAACCGATTGTCCACCTTATCAATGCAATCTTCCACGGTGACGCGCGCCATCGATGTCGCTCCGGTCTTTTGTTTGCGTAATTTGCTGATTATGTTGGGCTAGTTATAGGGACCGATCGCTTTTCGCAAGGCCTATCTGGCGGCCGGCCTCCCTGACGCACTCGGAGTGCCCTCTTCTGGAATTGTCTGGTCTCGGGCGGCCGAATGGGCAGAATGCGGCTTTTGGACAAGAAAACGCTTTATTGCGTTGTCAAAAGTGCAGCTTTGTTACCCTGACTACTCCCATTTGCGGTAGCGTCACACCCGACGGTCCGCACGACTTGGCAATACGACTTGGCAATACGACTTGGCAGTGCGACTTGGCGTACGACCTGACGATACGACTTGGCAGTACCTTGAAATGCGCAGGCTGCTCCGGCCGCGCCAAAAAACAGAAGCTCAATTCAACGCGAGAAACTGAATGTCATCTTCTACCAACAAGATTGCGCTCTTCATTGACGGCGCCAACCTCTATGCGACGGCCAAGACGCTCGGTTTCGATATCGACTACAAGCGCCTCCTCAAGGAATTCCAGAGCCGCGGCACGCTTCTCCGTGCTTTCTACTACACGGCGATCATTGAGGATCAGGAATATTCGTCGATACGGCCGCTGATCGATTGGCTCGACTACAACGGGTATACCGTCGTCACCAAGGCGACCAAGGAATTCATCGACGCCTCCGGCCGCCGCAAGGTGAAAGGCAACATGGACATCGAGCTCGCGGTCGACGCCATGGAGCTTGCCGAGCATATCGACCAGATGGTGCTGTTCTCGGGTGACGGCGATTTCCGTTCGCTGGTCGAGGCCATGCAGCGCCGCGGCGTTCGCGTGACCGTGATCTCGACGATCTCCAGCCAGCCGCCGATGATCGCCGACGAGCTGCGCCGCCAGGCTGACGTCTTCACCGATCTCGTCGAGCTGCAGTCCAAGCTCGGCCGCGACCCGTCCGAACGCCCGGCGCCGCGCGAGCCGCGCCATCATTCGCCGCAGTTCCTGCAGCGCGCGACCCCGGTGGCTCCGCGTGGCGGCAACGATGACGATTTCGACGATTAATCATAAAAGACGCGGAACCGGCGCGGTTGCGCCCGGCACTGCCCGCACCCTCCCCACCGCGCCCGATCGCGACTGTCCGCTCTGCCCACGCCTTGTGGATTTCCGCAATGCACAGCGCGCGCGCGAACCGTCATGGTTCAACGCACCCGTGCCGTCGTTTGGCGACGCGGGTGCGCGGCTCCTGATCGTCGGGCTCGCGCCGGGGTTGCAGGGTGCGAATCGCACCGGGCGGCCTTTCACCGGCGATTATGCCGGTGACCTGCTCTACGGCACGCTCCTGCATTTCGGCTTCGCCCAAGGGCAATTCCTCGCTCGTCCCGACGACGGCCTGACGCTGGTCGACTGCCGGATCAGCAATGCCGTGCGCTGCGTGCCGCCGCAGAACAAGCCGCTGCCGGCCGAGATCAATCATTGCCGGACGTTTCTCGCCGCCACGATCGCGACCATGCCCCGTCTGCGCGCAATCGTCGCGCTCGGCCGGATCTCGCACGATACGTTGTTGAAGGTGTTCGGCCTGCGCGCCGGAGCCGCGCCGTTCGCCCACGGTGCAGTCCATCAGGCGGGAGAGCTGAAGCTCTACGACAGCTATCACTGCTCACGTTACAACACGAACACCGGCGTTCTCACCACCGAGATGTTCCACCAGGTGTTCGCAAAGGTGAGAGCCGAGCTGGATGCGAATTCGTCGGTCTCGTAGGGTGGGTTGAGCGCAGCGATACCCACCAAACAGCATCGGCCGCATCGACACCGCAGCGATGGGTATCGCTGCGCTCAACCCATCCTACACGAGACCGATTGCCCGCGCTGCCCTACACCCTGTTGCGCTTCAACCAGTCCAGCACGTCGGAGGCGTTCCGGTCGGGCGGAAACACCGGATAGAACACATGGGTGATCCGGGCGTCGTCGACGATCAGCGCCAGCCGCTTGATCATCGTCAGCCCCGCCACGTCCATTGTCGGTAGGTCGAGCGCGCTCGTCAGTTCGAGCTTCTCATCCGACAGCACCGGAAACGGCAGATGCAGCCGCGCGGCCATCTCGATCTGGTAATCGTTGCTCTGGGTCGAAAGACCGAACACATGGGAGGCGCCAGCCGCCTTCAACTCGCCGAACAGGTCGCGGAAGGAGCAGGTCTGCGGCGTGCAGCCGCGCGCGCCGGGAATCATATCCCAGTCCTCCACCAGCGCCACCTTCCCGGGTTCGCCGGTGCGCGGATAGCCGAACACCACGACGCGTCCCGCGAGTTGCGACAACGTCACCAGCGTATCGTCGGTGGCCCGCAGCCCGATCGGCGGGATCGTCATGCCGACAAGATGCTCAGCCGCGCCGTCATCGTCAGGCGCTGGAATCTTGCTCCAGTCGACATCCTGCAGACTCTTCTGGTTCATGGCACGATATCCGTTAGCTCAAGTTGCTCAAAGCTGTCGCGCAGAGGTTGCTGCGGCTCCCTCTCCCCGCAAGCGGGGAGAGCTAGCCCCGCGCGCGCAGCAGGCGGCCCTTCTCGCGGCCCCAGTCGCGCTTCTTCTCGCTCTCGCGCTTGTCGTGCAGCTTCTTGCCCTTGGCGATCGCAAGCTGCAGCTTGGCCCGGCCGCGCTCGTTGAAATAGAGTTTCAGCGGGATCAGCGTCATGCCTTCGCGGTCGACGGCGCCGAGCAGCTTGTTGATCTGCTTGCGATGCAGCAGCAGCTTGCGCGGCCGCTTCGGCTCATGATTGAAGCGGTTGGCCTGCAGATATTCCGGGATGTTGGCATTGATCAGCCAGATCTCGCCGTCCTTGGAGTCGGCATAGGACTCCGCGATCGTCGACTTGCCGTTGCGGATCGACTTCACCTCGGTGCCGGTCAGCGCGATGCCGGCCTCGACGGTGTCCTCGATCGCGTAATTGAACCGCGCCTTGCGGTTCTCGGCGACGATCTTGATCGCAGGTTCGTTCTTGTCAGCCACGTCAGGCCTTTTTCAGCAGGTCGCGAATTTCGGTCAGCAGCTCGACCTCGACCGACGGCTTTGGGGGAGCCGCGGGGGCAGCCTCCTGATGCCGCTTCAACTGGTTCATCAGACGTATCACGATGAACAGCACGAAAGCGATGATGAGGAAATTCAGCGTCAGGGTGATGAAGTTGCCGTAAGCCAGCACCGCGCCCTGCTTCTTGGCGTCGGCCAGGTTGCTCGCGGTCACCTTTGCGGACAGCGGGATGTAGTAGTTGGAGAAGTCGAGCCCGCCGGTGGCCGCGCCGATCAGTGGCATGATGATGTCGCCGACCAGCGAGGTGACGATGGCGCCGAAGGCCGCGCCGATGATGACGCCGACCGCGAGGTCGACGACATTGCCCTTCATCGCGAACTCACGAAACTCCTTCAGCATGTGTCCCCCCAAGCCTGCCTACGCGGCCAAAGTATGCGGTCGGCCTCAGTTGATGAGGCCGGCATGCACCATCGCTGCGCGCACCGCGATGCGGGTCGGCTCGGACGCCGGCACCATCGGCAGGCGCAGCTTCTCCTCCATCTTGCCGAGCAGCGACATCGCATATTTGATCGGCGCCGGGCTCGACTCCATGAAGAGATTGGTGTGCAGCGGCATCAGCTTGTCATGGATCTTCAGCGCGGTGGCGTGATCGCCCTTCTGCCAGGCGGTGTGGAATTCCGAGCAAAGCCGCGGCGCGACGTTCGACGTCACCGAGATGCAGCCATGGCCGCCATGCGCCATGTAGCCGATGATCGTCGCATCCTCGCCGGAGAGCTGGTTGAAGTCCTCTCCCATCGCGGCACGCTGCTGCGACACCCGCACCATGCTGGCGGTGGCATCCTTGACGCCGGCGATGTTCTTCAGCTCGAACAGCCGCTTCATGGTATCGACGGACATGTCGATCACCGAGCGCGGCGGGATGTTGTAGATGATGATCGGAATGCCGATCGCGTCGTTGATCGCCTTGAAGTGCTGGTACATGCCCTCTTGTGTGGGCTTGTTGTAGTAAGGCGTCACCACCAGCACGGCATCGGCACCGGCCTTCTCCGCATGCTCGGCGAGCTCGATCGCCTCCTTGGTCGAATTGGAACCGGCCCCCGCGATCACCGGAACGCGGCCCTTGGCCTCCTCGATGCACCACTCGACCACCAGCTTGTGCTCGTCATGGCTGAGCGTCGGGCTCTCGCCGGTGGTTCCGACCGGCACGAGGCCGTGGGTGCCCTCGGCGATCTGCCAGCCGACCAGGGAACGGAAAGCGGCCTCGTCCAGCGATCCATTCTTGAACGGGGTCACAAGCGCCGTGAAAGAGCCCCGGAAATTGGTCTTGGCCGTCATCGAACTCCTCCCAGCGCGCGTCGTCGCTTGGTCTTTTGAGCAAAAAACCTTCATACCGGGTCTTAGGACCCTTCGAAAGGCCCGTAACGGGGTGACTCGCCCTGTCAACAGGACCTCCGCCACCCCCGCCGTTCTCCTGTCGTGATTTTGCCGCGGAGTCGGCGCAGTATGGCGCAACCTCAGGGTATATTTAGTATTTGTTCACCTTTTCGATAGACCAAGGCCGATAGGGATTGAACACCAGCCCCGCGAAGGAACGCCGTGCCCCTCTTTGCCCGTTCAGCCGCATTGCGATCGACGGCCGTGTCGATGTCGTTGACAGCCTGTCTCGCCGTGAGCCTCGCCGCTGTCTGGGGCGAGGCCTGGGCGAAGGATAAGGTTCCGGTACCGAAGCCCCGCCCGATCTCGCGCGCCGGAGTGCCGAAGACGGCATCGGGTGACGGCAGCAAGAATACGGGCGCGGCCAAGGCGGACGCCAAAGCCGAGATGAAGGCCGAGGCCAGGAAGCCCGGGCCGAGGGATATCCTGCCCGGCGCGACCGCAAGCATTCCGCCGGCGCCGCGGCAGCATGCCGCCCTGCCCCCGGCGCGCAAGACGGTGCTGCCGGCCGCGGTGGCCGCGACCTCCTCGACCTCGCAGGGCGACAAGGACACGCTCGAAAACGTGATCGAGCTGGTGCGCAAGCACAAACCTGACGATGCCACCCAGGTCGAGTCCGGGATCTCGGATCCGGTGGCGCGCAAGCTCGCCGAATGGATCATCCTGCGCAGCGACAACAACAACGCCAGCGTGGAGCGTTACCGCGCCTTCATCGCAGCCAATCCGAGCTGGCCCTCGCAGAGCTTCATGCGGCGGCGGCTGGAGGCCGCATTGTGGGACGACAAGCGCGACGACCAGGTGGTGTGGTCCTGGTTCGAGAACGAATCGCCGCTATCGGCCAAGGGCCGTTTCTCGCTCGCCCGCGCCATGATGGGGCGCGGCGACCGCGCCAATGCCGAGCGGCTGGTACGCGAGGCCTGGCGAAACGACGCGATGTCGGAGGAGACCGAAAACAACGCCCTCGACCTGTTCGGCGCGCTGCTGTCGGGCGGAGACCACAAGGCGCGGATGGACACCCTGCTCTATGGCAGCGAGCAGGAAGCCGCGCTGCGCGCCGCCAAGCGGCTCGGCTCGGGCTATGTGGCGCTGGCCAAGGCGCGGATCGCTTCCAACCACAAGGCGGCGAACAGCCGCGCTTTGCTCGAGGCCGTGCCGGCCGAGCTGCACAACGATACCGGCTATATCTTCGCCAAGATCCAGCTCCTGCGCCGCGAGGAGAAGTTCGCGGAGGCCGCCCAGCTGATGATGAGCGCGCCGAGGGACCCGAACCGCCTTTACAATGTCGACGAATGGTGGATCGAGCGCCGCCTGATCTCGCGCAAGATGATCGACCTCGGCGAGTATCGCACCGCCTACCAGATCGCGCGCGACGCGGCGCTGCCCAATCGCGACATCTACAAGACCGAGCAGGAATTCACCGCGGGCTGGATCGCACTGCGCTTCCTCAACGACCCGGCCACCGCCGCTCAGCACTTCGCCCGGATCGGCGTCGGCAGCGTGAACCCGACCACGCTGGCGCGCGCCGGCTACTGGCAGGGACGCGCCGCCGAGGCGATGGGCCGTATGCAGGAGGCGCGTGCCGCCTACAGCGCCGCCGCCGAGCAGTCGACCAGCTACTACGGCCAGCTCGCGCGCGCCAAGCTTGGCATGCCGCAGCTCGCGCTCAATGCCTCGCTGGCAGGGCGCGGCCGCAGTGCCGAGCGGCTGGAGATCGTGCGCGCGGTGCAGCTGCTGTATGATCTCGACGAAGGCGAGATCGCGATCCCGATCTTCGCCGACATGGGCGACAATGGCGACCAGGACGCCTTGCTCGGGCTTGCTGAGATCGCCGCCCGGCAAGGCGATGCGCGTGCGATGCTGCTGGTCGGCAAGTCCGCGCTCAATCGGGGCCTGCCGTTCGACCACTATGCCTATCCGGTCAACGGCGTCCCGGCATTTCGCGAGATTGGTCCCGAGGTCGAGCAGAGCGTGATTTTCTCGATCGCGCGCCAGGAGAGCTCCTTCAATCCGGCCGTGGTGTCGCCGGCGCAGGCCTATGGCCTGATGCAGGTCACCCCCGACGCAGGCCGCTATGTCTGCAAGCGCGCGGGCGTCAATTTCGACCTCAACCGGATGAAGACCGACTCCGTCTACAACGCCCAGCTCGGCGCCGCCGAGCTCGGCGGGCTGCTGGAGGATTATCGCGGTTCGTACAT
>Ga0209677_101296_pt1 | contig 11131 bp, 10 predicted proteins | sample AraplaCvi_mCL_r2_2_FD_184285 | JGI IMG/M metagenome (GOLD analysis project Ga0209677, IMG submission 184285) | Arabidopsis root microbial communities from North Carolina, USA - plate scrape CL_Cvi_mCL_r2 (SPAdes) (version 2) | ecosystem: Host-associated > Plants > Roots > Endosphere | place: USA... | reverse complement strand
GCAAGCTCGTCCTCGCCGGGCACGTGCTTGTCGAGGAACGCGCGGATGTCGCTCTCCGGGATGGCGCCCACGAAGCCGTCCACCGGCTGGCCCTGGTGGAACATCACGCAGAACGGGATCGAGCGCACGCCGAAGGCCTGGCTCAGCTGGCCGGCGATCTCGGGCTGCTCGTCGCTGTTGAGCTTGGCGAGCTTGAAGCGGCCGCCGTACGCCGTCTCGAGCTTTTCCAGCATCGGGCCGAGGCTGCGGCACGGGCCGCACCAGGGTGCCCAGATGTCCAGAAGAATGGGCTGCTGCATGGAATCTTGCAGCAGGTCGTTCTCGAAATTCTGGAGGGTGATGTCGATCATGTGGGGCTTCGTCGGTGCCCCCGGCTAAAATCGTCGTTTTACCGGGAGTGATCTTGAATAGTGCCTCGCCCTTGGTCGGCGTCGTCATGGGGTCGGCCAGCGACTGGGAGACGATGAAGGCGGCTGCCGACATTCTCGCCGAGTTCGCCATTCCCTTCGAGGCTCGGGTCGTCTCTGCACACCGCATGCCCGACGACATGTTCGCCTATGCCGAGAGCGCCGTCGCGCGCGGGCTGCAGGCCATCATCGCCGGCGCCGGCGGCGCGGCGCACCTGCCGGGCATGCTTGCCGCCAAGACCGTCGTGCCCGTGCTGGGCGTGCCGGTGGCCAGCCGCCATCTCAGCGGCGTCGACTCGCTGCACTCCATCGTGCAGATGCCCAAGGGCGTGCCCGTGGCCACGTTCGCCATCGGCGCGGCCGGCGCGGCGAACGCGGCCTTGTTCGCGGTGGCGCAGCTGGCGACGCGCGACGCGGCGCTGCGCGCCAGGCTCGAGGCGTTCCGCGTGAGGCAGACCGAGGCCGCGCGCGCCATGACGCAGGAGCTCAAGTGAACGGTCGACGTCCCCTGCGCCCCGGCGCCACGCTCGGCGTGCTCGGCGGCGGCCAGCTGGGCCGCATGTTCGTGCACGCGGCGCAGACGCTGGGCTTCGACACGCTGGTGCTCGATCCGGACAAGCACAGCCCGGCCGGCGTGGCCGCGCACGTGCAGCTGTTCGCCCCCTACGACGACGCGCGCGCGCTGGCCGAGATGGCCGGACGCTGCGACGCCGTCACCACCGAGTTCGAGAACGTGCCCGCGCCGTCGCTGGCCTCGCTCGCCCAGGATATCCCCGTGGCGCCGTCCGCCGCCGCCGTGGCCATCTGCCAGGACCGCGCGGCCGAGAAGGCGCATTTCGGACGCGCCGGCGTGCCGTGCGCGCCCTATGCCGTCATCGAGACCACCGAGCAGCTCGCGGCCGTCGCCGACGACCTGCTGCCCGGCATCCTCAAGACGGCGCGGCTGGGCTACGACGGCAAGGGCCAGGTGGTGGTCGCCGACCGCGCCGAGCTGGCCGCCGCGTGGGCCGGGCTGCGCAACGTGCCCTGCGTGCTCGAGAAGCGCCTGGCGCTGCAGTACGAGCTGAGCATCATCGTGGCGCGCGGCGCCGATGGCCAGGTGGTGCACCTGCCCGTGCAGCAGAACCTGCATCGCTCGGGCATCCTCGCGCTGACCACCGTGCCGGCGCCCGACGTCACCGAATCGCAGTCCGACCAGGCCATCGCCCGTGCCACTGCCATCGCCGAATCGATGGACTACGTGGGCGTGCTGTGCGTCGAGTTCTTCGTGCTGCAGGACGGCTCGCTGGTGGCCAACGAGATGGCGCCGCGGCCGCACAACTCCGGCCACTACAGCATCGACGCCTGCGACCTGTCGCAGTTCGAGCTGCAGGTGCGCACGCTGGCCGGGCTGCCGCTGGTCACGCCGCGCCAGCACTCGCCCTGCGAGATGGTCAACCTGCTGGGCGACCTGTGGTTCGTCGACGGACGCGAACGCGAGCCCGACTGGTCGGCCCTGCTGGCGCTGCCGGGCATGCACCTGCACCTGTACGGCAAGGCGCAGGCGCGCCCGGGCCGCAAGATGGGCCACCTGACCGTCACCGCCGCCACGCCGGCGCTCGCGCGCGAACGCGCGAACGCGGCCGCCGCCGTGCTGGGGCTCCAGGGGTTCTGATGGCCATCGTCGACGGCAACGACGCGGCGGCGCTGCAGCGCGCCGCGGCCGAGCTGGCCGCGGGCGAGCTCGTGGCGTTTCCCACCGAGACCGTCTACGGGCTCGGCGCGCGCGCGGACGACGATGCCGCGGTCGGCAGGATCTTCGCCGCCAAGGGGCGGCCGGCCGACCATCCGCTGATCGTGCACGTCGGCGACGCCGAGGCGGCCAAGGCCTTCGCGGCCGCCTGGCCTGCGGCCGCGCAGAAGCTGGCCGACGCGTTCTGGCCCGGCCCGCTGACGGTCATCGTGCCGCGCCGTTCCGGCATGGGCACGGCCTCGGCGGCCGGCCAGACCAGCATCGGCCTGCGCTGCCCCTCGCATCCGGTGGCGCGCGCGCTGCTGGTGCAGGCGGCGGCGCTGGGCGTGCCGGGCGTGTCCGGGCCCAGCGCCAACCGCTTCGGCCGCATCAGTCCCACCACGGCCGCGCACGTGCACGAGGAGTTCGGCGACGCCATGACCATCGTCGACGGCGGCGAGTGCGAGGCCGGCATCGAGTCGGCGATCGTCGACTGCAGCCGCGGCGCGCCCGCGCTGCTGCGCCCGGGCGTGCTCACGCGCGAGCAGATCGAGGCCGTGCTGGGCCATCCGCTGCGCGAGGCCGGCGCCGACGCGCCGCGCGCCTCGGGAACGCTGGAGGCCCACTACGCGCCGCGCGCCAAGCTGCGCCTGATGCCGGCCGACCAGTTGCGCGCGGCGCTCGGGGTGCTCGCGAAATCAAGCGTTAACCCCGTCGCTGTATATTTCCGCACCGTCACGCCTGACCGTTCGGTGCGTGCCTACCGCGCGATGCCGGACGATCCGGTCGCCGCGGCGCACGAGCTTTTTTCGTCGCTGCGCGAACTCGACAACAGCGGCGCGACTCTGATCTGGGTCGAAACGCCTCCCGACGCGCCCGCGTGGGAAGGAGTGCGCGATCGCTTGCAGCGCGCGGCGGCCGCTTGAAAAACCAGGGAAGTCCGGCGCAGCCCTCACGCGCCGGAGCCAGACGAATCCAACAGGAGAACGAATGTCTTTGAGAGAACACCTGAACCGCGTCGCCTCGCGCGCGGCAGCAGGGCTGGCCGCCATCGGCGCCATGGCCGCGCTCGCCTCGTGCGGCGGCGGCACCTACCAGGTCTCGACCTTCGTGCCGGCGCGCGTCATCGTGTTCGGCGACGAGAGCAGCCGGCTGGAGGGCGCGCAGGGCCTGAAGTACAGCATCAACGGCATGTCCCCCACCAACACGTCCCAGATCGACTGCACGCAGGCGCCGATCTGGACGCAGACGGTCGCGAGCTACTACGGGCTGGTGTTCTCCAACTGCAACCCGACGGCGTCCAACCTCATCAATGCGGTCGAGTACACCAAGGTCGGCGGCACGGTGGGCGACGTCGTCGAGAGCGTGGCGGCGTTCCAGGCCGGCGACACGTTCAACTACAACGACCTCGTGCTGATCTGGGTCGGCATGAACGACATCCTGAACGAGTACAAGGCCAACGGCACCGGCGACCAGGGCGTGCTGCTGAGCACGATGAAGTCGGAGGGCACCACGCTCGCCGGCACCATCAACGCGATCGCCAAGGCCGGAGCCAAGGTCATCGTCATGACCGCACCCGACATGAGCCTGTCGCCGTTCGGCTTCGCGGAAGCGCAGCGCGGCGACTTCGACCGCGCCAAGCTGCTGTCGGACATGAGCACGCAGTTCAACCTGGGCCTGCGCATCGGGATCGTCAACGACGGCAGCAAGATCGGCCTGGTCCTGCCCGACGACTTCGTGCGCGACGCCGTGCGCAACCCGGGCCGCTACGGCTTCATCGCGTTCGACAACCAGACCTACGGTTGCCTGGACACCGCGCCGCTGCCCACCTGCACGCCCGACACGCTCAGGATCGATCCGACCAGCGGCCTGGCCACCGCCGGCTACCTGTGGGCCGACGCCACCCACCTGGGCTCGATCGCCCAGGCCAACATCGGCGCGCAAGCGCGCGATCGCGCCCGCACCAATCCGTTCTGATCGACAGGGGCCAGCGCCCCTGTCGCCAACCGCTCGCGGTGCTGCACCGCACCATGTGGCCCTCGCACGACGCAACCGTTGTCCGAGGGCTTTTTGCACTTCACAGCGGCCACGCCAACCAATAACGTCGACGACGACTGCGCATTCGAAGTGTTGTTTGCGGGGGGCGCCAGGGTTAGTCCCACCGAGGCCGCGATACCCGCTTGCGTATAGTTTTCATCGAAATCGAACGACCGTTCGATTAACGTCTTTGACTCTCGGTTCACGAGGTGCACATGAAGAAATTCCAAGTACTGGCCACGGCCCTGGCGGCCACGGCGTTCCTGGCGGGCTGCGGCGGCAACGAGGCGGGCGACCAGAACCCTCGCGTCGCCTTCACGCAGATGGTCAACTTCGGCGACAGTCTGAGCGACGTCGGCTCCTACCGCACCCAGATCGTCGCGGCCAACGGCGGCGGCCACTACTCGATCAACGGCGACTTCTCCGCCAACGGCCTGCCGTACACGAACTGGACGGAATACCTCGCGGCCACGCTCAAGCTGACGCAGCCGTGCTCGGCCGAAGTGGGCCTGGCCTCGGTCGGCCAGCTCGCGTTCCTGGCGCAGACGCCGGTCGACTCCGCCACCTGCCTGAGCTACGCGCAGGGCGGCGCCGAAGTGACCAACCCGTATGGCCCGGGCAACGCCTACCTGTACACGCACTACGGCTCGGCCAGCGGCATGCTGGGCCAGCTCACCAAGCCGGTGGCGGACCAGATCGCCGCGTACCTGACCGCGCACAGCTCGTTCAACGACACGCAGATCATCACCGTCCTGGCTGGCGGCAACGACCTGTTCATCGACCGCGCCCTGACCGTCGACGCGCAGACGCAAGGCACGATGCAGGCCGTGCAGGCCGGGCAGATCACGATGGCCCAGGCCAACACGATGATCGCCGGCTACGCCAACACGGCCGTGCAGCAGATGACGCTGGCCGGCGCCCAGCTGGCGACGCTGGTCAAGGACCAGATCATTGCCCATGGCGGCAAGCACGTGGTGGTCGTCAACCTGCCCAACGTCTCGCTCACGCCCGACAACGCGCTGTGGGTCAACGATCCGCAGCATGCCGGCCAGTTCGTCGAACCGAACCATCCGCACCTCACGCTGGACATGACCAACGCGTTCAACGCCGCGCTGGCCGCCGGCCTGAGCGTCAGCACCAACGCCAACGGCAACCAGGTCAGCGCGCTGCCCGAGGTGGCATGGGTCGACGCGTTCACCGCCAACACCGACCAGGCCGCCCATCCGGACGCCTACGGCCTGACCAACGTCACCACGCCGGCGTGCAAGCTCGACGGCTCGGCCGGCTCCACGGGCCTGACCGTTCCCACGAGCGCCACCACCACCACCTTCGTGCCGATCGCCACGTCGCTGTTCTGCACGAAGAACACGCTGATCTCGGCGGACGCCTCGAGCCTGATGCACTACGAGTTCGCAGACACCGTCCACCCGACGCCGTACGCATATCGCCTGCTGGCCGAGCTGGTCGGCGAGCAGATGGCCATCAAGGGCTGGCTGTAAGCCGGCGGTCGAGACTCACGCAAGGACACATTCATGAAGAAGCAATCCATTGCATCCGCTCTCGTCGCCACCGTCGCCCTGTGCGGCGCGGGCGCGGCGCAGGCCCAGGTCGCTGGCGACGTGCTCGTCAAGCTGGGCTGGAACAAGATCATGCCCAAGGTCAAGAGCGATGACCTGTCGGCGCCGTCGCTGCCCGGCTCGAAGATCGACATCAAGTCGGCCAGCGCGCTGTTCTTCACGGCCACGTACATGATCACCGACGACATCTCGGTCGAGGCCCTGGGCGGCCTGCCGTACAAGCACGACATCGTCGGCGCGGGTGCCGTCGCCGGCGTCGGCAAGATCGGCAGCGTCCACCAGATCTCGCCCACCTTGCTGCTGCAGTACCGCTTCATGGCGCCCGATGCCCCGTTCCGTCCGTACGTCGGCGCGGGCCCGACGTTCGCCAGGTTCTACGGCACCAAGGGCTCGGCGGCGCTGACCGCGGTGACCAACCCGGGCGGCCAGCCGACCACCATCGGCAACGACACCGAATGGGGCGCCACCATCGAGGCCGGCGGCAACTACAAGATCGACAAGCACTGGTTCGTCGACGCCGCCATCCTCAAGACCTTCATCAGCACCAAGGCGACGCTGTCCACCGGCCAGACCACCAAGGCGAAACTGAACCCAATCGCGATCAACGCGTCGGTCGGCTACACCTTCTGATCGCGGGGCCTCCGGGCCCGCATCGACAAGCCCGCGCGCAGCGATGCCCGCGGGCTTTTTCGTTTCCGCGCGGGGCTCAGGGCGCCTTGGCCGGATCGTGCAGGACCCAGTCGATCGCCGCGTCCAGCGCCGGGCGGGCGGCACCGGCGTTCGGGTCGTTGATCACGGCCACGAGGATGTAGCGCCGCCCGTTGTCCGCCAGCACATAGCCGGCCACGGCCACCACGTCGCGCATCGAGCCCGTCTTCAGGTGCGCGCGCCCGGCCTGCGCCGTGCTGCGGCGAAGCGTGCCGTCCACGCCGTTCAGCGGAAGCGAGCTCATCAGCTCGGGCATGAAGGCGCTTGCCCAGTCCCACTGCAGCAGCTGGCCCAGCGTGCGCGCGCTGATGCGCGTCTCGCGCGCGAGGCCCGAGCCGTTGGCGACCACCACGCTGTCGGCGGCGGCGCCCAGGCGCTGGTGCAGCCACTGCATGAGCACCGCGCGCGCCTGCTCCTGGCGCACGTCGGTGGCGCTGGCCGACAGCTCCGCGTTCGCGTTCCAGGCGAGCGTCAGGAACAGCTGCTCGGCCATCGTGTTGTTGCTGAACTTGTTGATGTCGCGCACGACCTGCGCGAGCTGCGGCGACTCGAACGTGAACAGCGGCGAGGCGCCGGGCGGCAGCGCGCCGTCGCGCACCTTGCCCGACAGCTTGCCGCCGCCTTCGCGCCACAGCGCGCCCACGAGGCGGCTCTCGTAGCTCGCCGGCTCGGGGTAGGCGAGGGGCCAGTTGCGCGGCCCGCACGCGGCCGGGTAGGCGCCGGCAAAGTGCCAGTGCGAGGCGTCGTCGGCGGCGAGCTTCAGGGCGCCGCGCCAGTCGCCGCAGCCGCCGCCCTTGGCGAGCGGCACGGTCGCGTCGACGCGCAATCCGGCCAGCGGCGGCTCCGAGCTCACGTGCGCCACGTGCGCGGCGGCGTCGGGCTGGAAGCTCAGCGTGACCGAGCGGAAGTTCATCAGCATCGCATCGGGCAGCACGTTGTATGGTTCGGACGGCGCATTGTCGAAGTCGGCCGCCGAGCGCGCGCTGGGCGCGAAGCCCGTGTGGTCGAGGAGGATGTCGCCGCGGATGTCGCGCACGCCGGCGTCGCGCAGCTGGCGCAGCAGCAGCCACACGCGTTCCATCACGAGGCTGGGGTCGCCGGTGCCCACGATCACCACCGAGCCCTCGAGCACGCCGTTGCGCACCGGGCCGGTGGTGAACACGCCGGTCTTCCAGGTCCAGGCGGGGCCCAGCGTGTCGAGCGCGGCGCTGGTGGTGGCCAGCTTGAACACCGAGGCCGGATTGACGCCGAAGTCGGGATTCCAGCCCCACGACGGGCCGGCCGCGTCCACCGGCTGCACCCAGAGGGCCAGCGCGCTGGCCGGGACGTGGGCCTTGTCGAGGGCGGCGGAGATGGCCGGCGGCAGCGTCCACGTGGGCGGTGCGGCCTGGGCGGGGCCGGCGAGGGCGGCGGCGAGCAGGGCAGGGGCGGCGAACCGGATCATGAAGCAGTGTGTCAAACGTCGATTCCAGGCGCCCCGCGACCGGCGCGCCGGGGCTGCGACGATGATCGCACGGCTACACTCTTTCCCATGCGCCGGCTGCCCCGTCTTTCCCGCCGCGACGTGCCCGCCACGCCGCGATTCACGCTCGTTTCAGCGCGAGCCGGGGCGCGCGCGTGAAGCTGCTGGCCATCGACAGCGCCACCGAGCGGCTGGCCCTGGCGGCCGTCGAGGCCGCGACCCCGCTCGCCCGTGCCACGTGCCGCATCGCCACGCTCGACCTCGAGGGCGGCGCTGCCGCGTCCGCGCAAGCGCTGCCCATGCTGATGCAACTGCTGCAACGCCAGGGCTGGACCTTCGCGGACCTGGACGCCATCGCCTTTGGCCGCGGCCCGGGCGGCTTCACGGGCCTGCGCACCGCCTGCGCGGTCGCCCAGGGCCTCGCGTTCGGCCAGGACATCCCCGTGGTGCCGGTCGACAGCCTGGCCGTCGTCGCCGAGGACGCCGCGCGCCACGCGGGCCTGGCGGCCGGCGCCCAGGTGTGGGTGGCCATGGACGCGCGCATGGACGAGATCTATGCCGGCTGCTACCGCGACGACGGCGACGCCGGCTGGCGCGCCGTCGCCCCGCCGGCGCTCACCACGCCGGACGCGCTTCACGCGCTCTGGGCCGAGCACCCGCCGGCGTTCGTGGCCGGCTCGGCGCTGGACGCGTTCGGCGATCGCCTGCGCACGGGCGACGCGCGTCTCGCCCCGGCCGAGCACGGCCGTGCCGCGGCGCTCGGCTGGCTCGCCGCGGCAGGCCTGGCGCGGGGCGACGGCGTGCCGGCCGACCAGGCGCTGCCCGTCTACCTGCGCGACAAGGTCGCCCAGACCACCGCCGAACGCGAGGCCGCCAAGGCCTTGCGCGACGCGCCGGCGGGAGCGGGCCGATGAGCGCGCTTCCCGCGTCGGCGCCGAGCGGCGCGCCCTCGATGCGCGTGCTCACCGTGGCCATGCTCGACGCCGTGCTGGCCATCGAGGTGCAGGCCTACGTGTTCCCGTGGACCCGCGGCAACTTCATCGACTCGCTGGCCGCCGGCTACCTCGGCCGCGCGTTGGTGGCCGACGACGGCGAGATCGTCGGCTACTTCATGGCCATGCCCGGCTTCGAGGAGATGCACCTGCTCAACGTGACGGTGGCCGCGCGCCACCAGGGCCAGGGGCACGCACGTCGCCTGCTGGCCGAGCTGTATGCGCTCAGCGCCGGCTTCGCAGCCACGGCCTTGTGGCTGGAGGTTCGCGAGAGCAACGAGCGCGCGCGGGCGCTGTACCTGCGCGAAGGCTTCGTCGAGGCCGGCCGGCGGCGCGACTACTACCCCGCGCCCCAGGGCCGGCGCGAGGACGCGATCCTGATGAGCCGCTCGCTGGTTCCCGCAAGGAGCCCGGCATGAGCTGGAACGAACGGCAACGGCGCATGCTGGCCGCGATGGGCCTGCGGGTGTTCGCGCCGGCAGCGCCTGCCGCCGCTCCCGTGGCGAGCCCGGGCGATGCCGCCACGGCGGTCGTCGAACGGCCGCCGGAGGCCGCACGGGCGCTCGCCGCCGCGCCTGCGCCAGCCCCCGCGCCGGTGCTGGCGCCTCCCCGCGCGCCCGCGACGCCCGCGCGGCCGCCCACGCCCGTGACGCCCGCGCGGCCGCTCGCGCCCGTGGCGGGGCCCGCGCGCGCGACGCCCGCCGCGGTCCCCGCCGCCTCTGCCGATACGGCGCTGGCCGAACGCGCCGCGCACATCGCGACGCTGGCCTGGGGCCCGCTGCAGGACGCCGTCGCCGCCTGCACGGCCTGCGGCCTGTGCGAAAGCCGGCGCCAGACTGTGTTCGGCGTGGGCCATGCGCAGGCCGACTGGATGATCGTGGGCGAGGCGCCCGGCGAGCAGGAAGACCTGCAGGGCGAGCCGTTCGTCGGTCCGGCGGGCCAGCTGCTGGACCAGATGCTGCGCGCCGTTGGCCAGTCGCGCCGGGGCCCGGGCGGCGAGGGCCGCGAGGACGACGAGGCCGGCGATCCGGCACGTCGCGTCTTCATCGCCAACACGCTCAAGTGCCGCCCGCCGCGCAACCGCAATCCCGAGCCCGACGAGCTGGAGCGCTGCGAGCCCTTTCTCAAGCGCCAGCTCGAGCTGGTCCAGCCCAAGCTGATCCTCGTGATGGGCCGTTTCGCGGTCCGTCAGCTGCTGAAGTCCGACGAGGCCATCGGCAAGCTGCGCGGCCGCGTCCACCGCTACGAGGGCATCCCGGTGATCGTCACGTACCACCCGGCGTACCTGCTGCGCAACATGCCGGACAAGGCCAAGGCTTGGGAAGACCTGTGCTTTGCGAAGGCGACGGCCGAAGGCCTTTGAGGACGCTCCAGCCCTACTTCGGCTGCTTCTTCGGGCGTTCCCAGTTCTCGAACGCGACCTGCCGCGCTCGTCCGATCGCGAGCGATCCGGGCGCCACCGTCTTGGTGATCGTCGAGCCGCCGCCGATGGTGGCGCCGGCGCCGATGGTGACGGGGGCCACCAGCACGCAGTTGGAGCCCACGTGCACGTCGGCGCCGATCGTCGTGCGGTGCTTGTTGGCGCCGTCGTAGTTGGCCGTGATGCTGCCCGCGCCGTAGTTGACGCGCTCGCCCACCGTGGCGTCGCCCAGGTAGGCGAGGTGGTTGGCCTTGGCGCCGTTCGCCAGCGTCGAGTTCTTGACCTCGACGAAGTTGCCGATGTGCACCTCGTCGCCCAGCCTGGCGCCCGGGCGCAGGCGCGCGAACGGGCCGATCAGCGCGCCCGCGCCGACGCTGGCGCCCTCGATGTGCGTGAACGGGTGGATCACCGCGCCGGCCGCGATCTGCGCGTCGCGGATCACGCAGTGCGCGCCGATGCGCGCGCCGTCCCCGATGGCGACAGTCCCCTCGAACACGCAGCCCACGTCGATCTCGACATCCATGCCGCATTCGAGCGTGCCGCGCAGGTCGAAGCGCGACGGGTCGGCCAGGCGCACGCCGGCCTCCATCTGCGCGTCGGCAAGCCGGCGCTGCAGGCGGCGCTCGAGCTCGGCCAGTTGAACGGGGCTGTTGACGCCCGCCACCTCGGTCTCGTCCTGCGTGACGACCGTGCAGACCGGGACGCCGTCCGACACCGCCTGTGCCACGACATCGGTGAGGTAGTACTCCTTCTGCGCGTTCTCATTGGTCAGGCGCGCCAGCCACGCCTTGAGCTGCCGTGTCGGCGCAGCGAGGAT
>Ga0209677_101293_pt1 | contig 11137 bp, 8 predicted proteins | sample AraplaCvi_mCL_r2_2_FD_184285 | JGI IMG/M metagenome (GOLD analysis project Ga0209677, IMG submission 184285) | Arabidopsis root microbial communities from North Carolina, USA - plate scrape CL_Cvi_mCL_r2 (SPAdes) (version 2) | ecosystem: Host-associated > Plants > Roots > Endosphere | place: USA... | reverse complement strand
TGCCACGCGAGCGACCGAAGTTTCACAGGAATAAACCTCGGCCGTGCGGCGCGGGTTTACAAGTGGCGGCATCCCGAAATTGGCACCACCCACACGCGTTTATCTTGGCACGATCATTTGACAACTTAAGGTTATTCCTTAAAGGGAGGCGCATCCATGAGACGTGTGACGTTCCGGCAAGCCCGCTGTTCAATATCGCCTTCAATTCGAGCCATTTTGATCAGCATCTGCCTTGCGTTCGGAACCAGTTCGAACGTGTTTGCAGCAATTCAAGTTTGGCAAGAGAATAATTTAGCACGTGTGGTCGTCGGTCTCACAGAGACAGGACAGCCAGTTCAAAGGGTTGTAGTAGTTGGCGGCATCGGCCCGGTGCTCCCGGGCGCTATTGCTGGAAAAGTCGCCACTTGCTTGAATGCTTCACTACAAGAGTCCGAAAGAGGATTAACAGAAGCTCTTGATCAAGACATCGAACCGTTCTCGACGATTGAGGAGCAGATTCGGCAGCTTCCGATCGGCAGCAATCGCGATGTAAGCGCCCTAACAATTGAGCAGCGCGTTAAATATCTGAATGGCCGTCTTGCGGCTACGGTCAAAAATGCCCAAGAACAATTTCATTTCCGCATGAAAATGTGCCTGAGGGAATATGAACCACCGGCGCCCGGTTTCGAATTGGGATTCACGCTAAGAGTTTGCGATTCGAAGCAACATGGCTGTGCTGCTGAGTCGTTGGGGGATTCCAATCGCTTCGAGAAGCTCTTCGAATGGCTTTCACGAACTGCCCCCGCTGTTGCCAATAGATGGGAAGCTGTCGACGGAACGGGGCAAGCGATCCCCGCAGATCCAAGCTTACTAGAGGCATATAGCGGCTCCGCCTCGTGGCCTGACGAGCCCTCCGTCGAAGCCTCGGTCGCTCAGTTCGAGCGGCTTGCCTCAGCAAATCGTACGACCAAGCCCGTAATATCGTACGTGGTCCCATCATTGATGAGATTATCGATCTCGCAAGGTCGACAAGTCCTTCGTGTCAGCGCAGCTCCGGGAAGAGCGTTAGCTCATTTACGCAACACGGACCAGATCGACGTCGTTAGGTTCACGGCGGACGCCTCCGGCGCGATTAGATCGAGTGTCCAAACAATCAAGAGGCCGCCGGCACCGTTCAAGCAATGGTCCGACGAAGTCGCGCGAGCTAGGATCGTTGAATGCGCTCGATACCGGGGTTCCGGAGATCCGATCTCAATCGGAAACTGTTCCGGCTACCGGCTCGATGCGTCCAACGCCCAAATCGTTCAGGATTGCATAATGGGTCGTCGATGCTTGGCAGACCCAACCGACAAGGCTTTCGCCGCAATATCCAGCATGATCACGTATGATGCAGAAGAAATGACTAAGCGGGCCCTTGCTTTGCCAAAGTTCGCAGCAGCAAGCACTATGGGTGACTTCGAGAAGATTGCGAAGGATTGCCTCGCAGGGCATCAGTATGATGCGCAAGGAGCGTCGCTGTGCCTGGTAAGCGCGAACGCCAGTCCCGCAAACTTAAAGATGTTAGATTGCCTGAAGGCGGCCAAGAGCTCCGAAAACACTCAAAACGGACTGAACAAATGCCTTGTAGACAACATAGCAGACAACCGCATTAAGCAGCAAACAAGATGTTTACTCGACACAGGCAAGACCGCGAAGGAAATGCTGGCATGCACCTCGTTGAGCGCATTGCCCCCAGGGGTCTCAGATTCATTTAATTGCTTTTATCAACTTCGGACCGATACATCGTCTGCCGCATTGGCCAAATGCTTTCCAGCTAAAAACCCAGACCAAGCTGCGGCGTTAGAGTGCATTCAGCAAAGGCATGGCAACTGGGCGGATTCGTTTTTGTGCTTTGCCGACAAGAAGAAAGCGATTCCGCCCGCGTTGGCAAACGGGATAGATTGCGCAACAAAGTACAGCGACTGGCAATCATTTGGTGGCTGCGTAGCAGCCAAGAGCGCCATTAACTTGCCTGGAGATGCAGGAAAACTCGCCACCTGTGCCGTCGCGAATGGCGGGGTTAATTTAGGAACAGCGACATGTATGGCGGGAGACGGCTTGACACCCGAACAGAGGATCGCGCTTCAGTGCGCGACCAGAAGCGTGGACCTTTCTTCTTATGCCGTCTGCACCGGAGGTCTCCTTGTGTTTAAGGAGTTTTCACAATGCAAACAGGACCGATTCGGAGAAGGCCGTTGCTTCGGGGAGAACAATGAAATCCGCAAGTTCTTCCGCAACGTTTTGGGGCAAGACATTCATTCTGACACGGTTGTCGGTCAGGTCATTAACGTGCCTTTGGAAGTTGTAAAGTTCCTTTCGAACAACGCCCCCCCGCCAATTCAGATAGGCACTATCGGCGGAGCCAGAGTTTGTCTTCCGTGGTGCTAGTCAATGCTCAAGAAGGATAGGACCCATGAAATTTATCGCAGGTGTTACCTTGTTGTTCATCACGCTCCCCGCTTCGGGGACAGAATTGAATGGTTTGCAATACGCCCGTCTCGGAACGCCCATTACACCGCCACACAATGACTCTACGCCAATTGCGTCGGCGACCGACCATGATTGCTGGTGCGTAGGTGGTTCTGCACCAAACAATGCTTGTATGACGCCTCAGGACTGTCGTGATACAGGCGGCAGGTGCACTATGGACGATAGGTGCAAAATGCAGAAGAAGTAGTAACGGTTTGTGATGACTGAAGCGCGCTAATTCGGTCCTCCAAGTACCAGTTCCGGAAGACGCTGAGGTTATTGACGAGATTGTTGAAACCGCGATTTCCGACACGCAGATCTCGACGAGCCTACCTGGACGCGGCGTCGACCTGCGACATTTAGCAGGCAACACGACACACAGAAGGGGCCGATCAGCGCACGTGGTCTACCACCGCCCCCGATGCTGCCGCCCGAGGATATTGCACCACAGTAGCAACGTCATGCTGTTCGGCCCGCGGCCACTCAGGAAACAATAGGTGGGCGCCCTCCCGCGACGCCTGGGAAGCCTTGGCTTTTGCTAAGAAGCGCCATAGAAATCGAGACCCCCTAGGAATGGTGGATCGAAGCTATGGCAAGCAAGCCCAAGATGATCAAACAGTCTCCGCCGTCTGACGATTTTGGGCCGGGAGGTTTCTTCGCATGGGCGGCGAAGATAGCTCCGAAACAGACAATATTCGTCGCCGGAGGCGTTCTCGTCTTTGCCGGCGCAGCATTGGTTCTCGGGTGGATGCGTGGCTTCAGCCCGTGGACCGTTCTGGGCATCACCATTGTCATTATCGTGTTCGGCCTGGTGGTCGGAGCGCTATCCTCGCTCTCCGCCACTTCGAAGAGCCTCGTGCGAGTTGGGTCATTCCTGGCTTGGGCGCTCTCGATGTTATTCGTTGCCATCTTGGTTCTGATGGTTTCGTCCGTGTTTTTCGGCGTACCTGCCGCTGGCGCGCTGCTGATGTCCAGACTTCTGGCGACGACGGAGCCCCTGACCAGAATTTCGTCAGCAGTGCCGCCCGTCATCATAAAGACGGGTGAAACGACGACACTGGATAGTTTGGCGCCGCAATTGACCGAGGAGCCACCACAAAGGGACCCATTCAAACGAGTCCAAGAAATCTCGAAGAGACCAGAGCTGGATATCAAAGGAACGCTGACGATTGGAGCCGTACGACGGGCGTACATCGTGGCCTCCACCCTGCGAATGTCGAACGGCAGAATCGTTACAAACGGCGCCGATGTGACAATTGAGGTGAACAATTTTGTTTCAGATCAGGGATCGCTGAAGTCGTTCTCTAATCCCGAGATACCACCACAAGCTACGGGCGGATCTAGCGGTGGCAAGATAACCTTGATCGTGCATGGCGACATGACGGGACGTCTGGTTGCGGACCTGCGAGGTCAAAACGGTGCAGATGGCGCTGCCGGCACCGCTGGCGGAAAGGGGTCGAAGGGAGCTCAGGGAGATAATGCATCGAGCGGCCTATTTGATTGCAGCCGTGGTGCCGGACGTGGAGGAACAGGCGGCCAAGGTGGTGCCGGCGGTGACGGCGCTAACGGCTTTGCCGGCGGTGCTGGCGGAACCTTAATTGTTGTCGCGAACGATGTGGATACGGCGAAGGCGGTGATTGGTGCTGCTGACGTGAGAGGAGGCGCGGGAGGCGTTGGCGGTACAGCGGGAGTTGGTGGACCCGGAGGCGATGGCGGCGATGGAGGATCGCCTGTTGGATTATGCTCGGGCGGAGGGCCAAATGGAAATCAAGGGCCGAAAGGCACTGACGGGAAAGCGGGCCATCCGGGACCAGCAGGGGCCGACGGTCAGGTGCGCTTCGATACGTTAGGCGCGTAGGAGTAGGCGCGTGCCATATTCGCCGCCTTCGCCTCTGTCCGTGGACTAGCACTCGGTGTTGGACCGCGCGCCGACCATCCTGTTCCACAAGCATGCTGCACGACTACGTCACTATCGGCGTATACTGCTGAACACTTATTGATGTATTAGATCGCCAACTCGCCGATGACTACCGACTTTTACCTTTTTTTGATATTTGAGGCCACGTGAATAGGATCCTAACGACCGAAATTTGGCGCGAAGCTAACAAGCTGGCAAGTACCGCGAACAGCCGTAAACTCGCCGTCGCCTACGTGACAGCGGACCACATCGGTTTGCGTGCGGGAGACGTGCTCATCACCGATGCTTCCTCTCGATCGGTCAAGTCTGGACAGACGGACGCCAAACTCTTAGCGAAGCTTCATAACGCGGGCGTCGTCATTCACAGCCGCGAAGGCCTGCATTCCAAAGTCATGTTGATCGGGAAATATGCCTTCGTGGGGTCTGCCAATATGTCGGGCTCCGGGCTCACGGAGGCGGCAGTGCTGTCGGACGAGCCGACGATCCGATCCGGAGTCGCTTCCTTTATCGCGCAACTGTGTACGAAGAAAAGCCGCTTAGACGGCGAAGACATTGCGGCACTCTGCAAGATCGAGGTGGTCCGGACTGGATGGCCGAAAGGTAGGCCGAAGAAGCCGATTCGCATTCGACGGCTCGGCAACGCGACGTGGATCGTCGGCGTCTACGACCTCAAGCGCGATCCCACCAAAGACGAACAGAAGCGCATCGATCGCGCTACCTCAGACATCAACGAAAGGTTAGGCGCAGCCGCCGAAGAGTACGATTGGATTCGCTGGGGAAAGAAGGGCAGGTTCGCGAAGGAGTGCCGTGTCGGCGACACCTTGATCCACATCTACAACCTTAAGGGCGGTAGAGGCCGCACCATCACGCGCCGCCGCGCGGTGGTGCTCAAGCGAACCGAGCCGAACTGGATCAGGATTTATCTCAGCGAGGAGACCAGAGACTGCCACGAAGTTAACTGGTCTCGGTTTCAGCGCATCCTTCGCGCGGCCGACTATCCACGGAAAGTGCAACCGGGCAGCGTGCAGAGATTGGAGCCCGAGATGGCCCGCACCATCGACCGCAAATGGACGCGGGTGAAGTAGAAGGACCGACCATCCGTCGTCAAGCCGCTAAGCAATACGTCGGCCGAAGCAATTCGCAAATTTGGACCAATAGACGAGCCCATCAGCTAGCCGCAGATCGGTCTCATAGGTTGAATCGTTGGTGTGAAGCCCTTCTAACTTCCGACGTCAACCTATTCGGCGCACTCCCTCTCACCCTATCTTGCAGGTCGGGTGACTACCGAGAGTTTGGCCAGCTCTCAATCCAGTCTTTCAAATGTGCAGCAAGAATGAACGTCCGCCTTCCGCGCTTCACCGCACGCAGTCTGCCTTCACCGATTTCGCTGTACAATTTACTGTGACTCACGTCGGCCAGATCCAAGACTTCGGCGATGGTGTAGGCCGACTTGCCGTGTAGGACAGCCAGCTGTGGACGCCTCCTTCGGCTCAACAAGCTGCCGCCTATTGCGAAGCGCCTCTTCAGCCGGTGCGGAGCGAGTCGCGATTTCTTCTATAATGCGTAGCGCTTGGCGTAGGTGAGAAAACAACTCTCGTAGTTTTCGATCTGGCTTTCTCACTACCATCTATAACCGCATTAGAAACTTCGCCACCCCCACCGCAGATCATTACTAGCGAATAGTTTTTCTTAGCGACAACACTACGGCAGCGATCGTGCGACAATTTAATGAAATGTCGCGGATGGAACGACGCTTTCGGAAAGGTCATCGTGCGACTGGCTCACCCTTGTCGATAGGACTTTTTAAGGTTTACGCCGCCTGCACAAGCGGAACGATCGCGTATGCGAGCACAGATAAAGGTGAATAAGGGTGAACGGTCTGCTCGAGCGTTATAAAAGTACTCGAAGGAGTGTCTTGGAAAACATTACAGGCATCCAGGGACAGTCCCACAACCTATGTGTTTCGAACCGAAACAACTTACGTTGAGGGTATAGCAAACGTTAGCGCTGTCGGTCGGCGAAGGATCGGATGAGATTTCTGACGGATCTCAGTCGCGCGCAATATTTACAGCGCGCGAGCTGAGCAAGCAGATTGACCGCGCTCGCTGTGAATTCTCGGCCTTTGAGAGCCGAGATGTGGTCCGCTAGTCCTAAGTCGGAGACAACCCTCACGCCGCTTTGTCTGGCAGCGCCGTGGTGGTTCGACCAGGACTTCGTTCCACATCCCGCTCGTCGGAAAGCGTGCAAACGTTATCGCGAAACAACACCACGGTACGGAACGGCGAGACCAGCGGCAGCACAAATCGCGCGCTCAGTCGAGAGCAACAGGAGCCGGTAGCCATCCTCCTCATAGAGCGGGTACTGACCGACTTCGTAGCACGTGCGCACATACTGGAGCGCCGCGGCTGCTCCCTTCAGGCTTCCCGGTACGGTGGCGGCGAGCCGACGCGAGGCCTTCATCTCGGCACGACCGAGAGCGCCTTCGGCCTCGCAGAGGCCAGCCAATTTGGCCTCCAGCTCGGCCCGCCTGGGGCCAGGCGTACGCCGCAGCTCGCGCTCGGCAGCATCCTGCTCGGCGAGCAGGCGTCCCAATTCCTCGAAAGCTCGGCGGTGGTCCTCAATAGCACCGAGAACCGGGTCGGGTGCGGTCGAAACACGAACGCTTTCAGCCCGTGAGGCGCTGATGGCTCCGGCGAGGACCGCGGCTCCGCCGGCGACGAACTGCCGGCGCCGAACGGCCGGGCCGCCAGGAAAGATCGAACGACTCGTGGTATAGGCAGAATCAGCCTGAGACATGGCACTCTCCATGTTGAGGGTTAGGCTCGTGCAGGTGTGTCCAGCACCTGTGCGGGCCGCTTCGCCTGGCCTGTAGCGGCCAGTGCCGCGAATCGAATCACGGCCGATTCGTTGCGTCAATGGATATGAGCGATTTTCAGCGGGATGCGCGGGAGTCATTCGCCGACAAAACTCCTGAAAATCTCTCGCTGGGTTTTCAACCGAGCAAAATGCTCATCGGAAAGTCGGACACGAGTCGCGGCTTTCTTGTGTTTCTGCACTCGCAATTCGAGCGATCGCGACAGCTCTGGCGGCACGATTTGCCTTCAGTATCGAAGATGAGCTGCAGCCCGGCGCTTCTCCCTACGCATTTCCACGCGAGCGCGTTCTGATCTTGCGTCATCGGCCTCCGCCCCGATTCTGATCATTAGATCGTGAATGCAAGAGCATCGCTATCGTACAGAGGAGAACATCAGCATACGGCGTGCGGGATCTGCGTAGAACGTCGTAGTTCTGGCGGCCCCGAATGTTGCCCCGCCGATCGCGCGATCCTCGGTCCTGCGATACAGAAAGAACATATTGCTTGGACGACATCGAATGCGGGGCGACGACCCAGCCTGATCGATGTTGTTCGCTGACTCAGACCTCCGGCCGCTGAGCTCCGCCGCTCCTTGCTTCGAACCGTCGTAGCATGAGCGTGTTGTTCGCGCGTTGCCGGACAACGGCTGAAATCAAGCGGCGCCCCTGGTCGGGCTTGTGATCGATCGCCTCGGCAACTCTGTTGAGGCAATCTCATGACAGGCAAGACAAGACCAATCTCGATCCGCCTCGCAAGAAGCGAGATTGAACAGATTCACGCGCGTGCTCACAGGCTTTCAGCAAACATCAGCGGCGTCGCTCGTGACCTGATCCGCACCGGGCTTGCCGGCGGCGACAACAAGGCGCTCGCCGATCGACTGATGAGGATCGAGCGGCGAATCGTTACTCTCGAACAGCAAGACCGCGAGACGCACGCTCTGGTCCAATCTATCGACAAGGCGGCGCGCGACCTGCTTGCGATGTTCGACGCGCTATTGAAGGCCCTGACCGGCGAAAGCTCCGGGAGGGCAGCATGATCCGGCGCTTGCGAATTATCAGCTTCCTCGCTGCGATGGGCTGCTTTGCGGCCGCGGCTGGCATCTCGTATCTCGGCTTCGACCTTTGGCCCCCAGGCGCCACGGTGGCTGACGGGAGGAGCATTCCATTGAGGCCAGCAGGCATCGACGTCTGCATCAGAGAGCGCGGGCTGGCCTGGCTTGGCGATCGCTCCGGTGACGCCTATTGGCGAGCCTGTCGAGACCAGCTGTCGCAGGACCAGGCACTGACTAGCTTCGAGCTCCGCTTCTGGAGTGTGATTGGCACCGGTCTTGCGGGGCTGGTCGCGCTGCTCGGTTTTGCGCTCAGCCTTCGGCAGGATTCAGTCTCGCTAAAGGTCCTTCGTGGCGCACGTCTGCAAGCTGGCAGCCGCGGCCTGAGGGCCTTTGCCCGGGCTGCAGCCGCCGAGTGCCATGTCCACGGCAAGGGCGTTGCGCTGGTGCCGAGCGTCCCGCTGGGGCGCGAGCGGGAGACCCGGCATTTTCTGATCCTTGGCAGCGTCGGTGGCGGCAAGACTCAGACTATGCTCAATCTGATCAGTGAGGCGATTGTCCGCAAAGATGGCGTCCTGGTGCTCGATACCAAGGGCGACATGATGAGCGGTCTCCCGGCATTGGGAGAGCCTTTGCTCGTTGCCCCGCATGACCGGAGGTCGTGGGTGTGGGACATTGCAGCCGATTGCAGCATCAAGCAGGACGCCCGTGAACTCGCCGCCCGCTTCATTCCGGCAAGCTCCGATCCAATGTGGTCGGAGGCGGCGCAGGAGATTTTTGTCGCCTGCATCGTCCATCTCCAGGCAACCAAGGGCAAGGATTGGAGCTGGGTGGACCTGGAAAGGGTCGTAACCGCCGATATCGACAAGCTTGCCGCCTATGCAAGGGACCACAATCCGAATGCGCTGCGGCTGCTCGGCCAGCCCGACAGCAAGACCACACTCAGCATCCTGACCACCTTCCAGACCCACATGCGGATTGTCTCGGTTCTGGCGGAAGCCTGGCCCGATCGTTCGGCCGGACGCTTTTCGATCAGAGCCTGGCTGCACAACCCGTCTCCGGACCGCCCGCTGATCCTGCAGCATGATCCCGGTTATCCCGAACTGTCGCGAACCTGGATCGGCAGTATGCTCGGCCTACTCGCCTCGGCGGTGGGAAGCCCTACCTTGACCGAAAGCCGTCATCGGCGCGTGTGGCTGTTTCTCGATGAGTTCCCACAACTGCCCCCGATCAAGCAGTTTCCGACTTTCCTCGAGCTCGGCCGCTCCAAGGGCATTGCTGTCGTCATCGGGGCCCAGGACACGGCCCAAATCCGCGCGGTCTATGGTGCTGACCAGGCTAAATCCTGGTTCGGCATGACCGGCACCAAGATCATCACCCGCATCAACACCAGCGAGGCGGCAGAAGATATCAGCCGCCTGATTGGGGAGCAGGAGGTCGAGCGGCGCACGCGAAGTGAGACCCGCGCCGGCGGCAAAGTCAGCGTCACCGAAAGCACCCAACGCGAGATGCGCCGGGTGGTGACAGCGTCGGAGCTGGCCTCCCGTCTCGGGCCGACGGAAGGTGGAGTCCGGGTGCTTTTCGTTGGTCTTGGCGAAGACGTCTATGAGGTCGAGCTGCCATACATCCATCTGCTCAAACTGCGCGATCCGATCGTGCCAGCCGAGTGGACGCAACCATGGCCACCCAAGCCCTCCGGCCCCACCAATGGAGGCTCAGATCCTGAGGTGCCGCCGAAAGGCTCGCGCCTAACCCAGGATTTGGCCGACCTGATCCGGCAGCAGCGGACGCTGCACTGATCCATGGTGGCCTCGATCTCCGCCCGCGGAAACTCCGCCTCTGCTGCGCGCTACTACAGCCACCTGCAGCGCGACGACTACTACAGCCGCGATGGCGAGCCGCCCGGCCGTTGGGCCGGCAAAGGGGCCGAACGGCTCAGTCTCAACGGGCCGGTCACGCAGACCGAATTCGATGCCGCGCTGCGCGGCATCGATCCGAAAACCGGCGAGCGGCTGGCACAGCTGGGCGGCCGGGGCCGGGAGCACGCGGCCGGTTGGGACATGACCTTCAGCGCGCCCAAATCGGTCTCCGTGCTGTGGGCGCTCTCCGAGTCTCCCGAGCGTCAGATGATCGCGCAGGCCCATCGCGCAGCGGTGCTGGCGGCATCCGCTCAACTGGAAGCCACCGCCGGCTGGGCCAGGCGCGGCCGTGCCGGTGCTACGCGACAGCAAACCGCGGGGCTGTTGATGGCGCAGTTCGATCACCACACCAGCCGCGAATCCGATCCGCAGCTGCACACCCACACCTTCATTTTCAACCTTGCCCCGCGCCGCGATGGCAGTTGGGGCGCGATCGTCAGCCGCGAGCTCTACAAGGCGCAGAAGCAGGTCGGCGCGATCTACCGCCGAACCCTGGCCTCGGAGCTCGAACGTCAAGGCGTTCGACTCGAACGGCAGAAGGATACGTTCCGGGTGGCGGCGATCCCGCGCCAAGTCGAGCGCGCCTTCTCAAAGCGCCGCCAGGCCATCGAGGAAGCGGCAAAGGTCCACGGCTACAACACGCCAAAGGGCATGGAGCTGGCGACCCTACGCACGCGCCGTCCCAAGCGGGATGCGAAGCTCGGCGAGCTCATCAAGCACTGGCAGACCGAGGCCAAGGCGCTCGGGTTCGAGCTCAGCCGCGGCCGCGATCAGATGCGCACCATCTCCAGCGAACGCTCTCACGCAGGCACATCTGCTGGGCGGAGCCATGCCCCCTCCCCGGTCCCGCAGGCATCAGCATCAACCGTCTCTGCACCTGCCAGGCCAGCCGAGCACCAGAGCGCGGCGCA
>Ga0209677_101292_pt1 | contig 11138 bp, 8 predicted proteins | sample AraplaCvi_mCL_r2_2_FD_184285 | JGI IMG/M metagenome (GOLD analysis project Ga0209677, IMG submission 184285) | Arabidopsis root microbial communities from North Carolina, USA - plate scrape CL_Cvi_mCL_r2 (SPAdes) (version 2) | ecosystem: Host-associated > Plants > Roots > Endosphere | place: USA... | reverse complement strand
ATCGGCCATCGCACCTTCAAGACCGGCGACGTCATCACCATCGACGGCTCGGTCGGCCAGGTGCTGGCGGGCCGGATGCCGATGATCGAGCCGAAGCTCTCCGGTGAGTTCGGCACGCTGATGGGCTGGGCCGACGAGGTGCGCAAGACTGGCGTGCGTGTCAACGCCGACACGCCGGAAGACGCCCGCACCGCGATCAAGTTCGGTGCCGAAGGCATCGGCCTCTGCCGCACCGAGCACATGTTCTTCGAGGAGACCCGCATCCGCACCGTGCGCGAGATGATCCTCGCCGAGCAGGAGCAGGAACGCCGCGCGGCGCTCGCCAAGCTGCTGCCGATGCAGCGCGCCGACTTCGTCGAGCTGTTCGAGATCATGAAGGGGCTGCCGGTCACGATCCGGCTGCTCGATCCGCCGCTGCACGAGTTCCTGCCGCACACACAGGCTGAAGTGGAGGAAGTCGCGCGCGCGATGAACACCGATCCGCGCCGGCTTGCCGACCGCGCCCGCGAGCTCTCGGAGTTCAACCCGATGCTGGGCTTCCGCGGCTGCCGTCTCGCGATCGCCTATCCGGAGATCGCCGAGATGCAGGCGCGCGCGATCTTCGAGGCGGCGGTGGAAGCGGAGAAGCGCACTGCCGAGGCGGTCGGCCTCGAGGTGATGGTGCCGCTGATCGCGACCAAGGCCGAGTTCGACCTGGTCAAGGCGCGCATCGATGCGACGGCGCAGGAGGTGAGGCGCGAAACCGGCGTCGAGCTCGAATATCAGGTCGGCACCATGATCGAGCTGCCGCGCGCCGCGCTGATGGCCGGCGAGATCGCGGAGACCGCCGAGTTCTTCTCGTTCGGCACCAACGACCTGACGCAGACCACGTTCGGCATCAGCCGCGACGACGCCGCGAGCTTCCTCGGCACCTACATCTCCAAGGGCATTCTCGAAATCGATCCGTTCATCTCGCTCGACCGCGTCGGCGTCGGCGAGCTCGTCAAGATCGGCGTCGAGCGCGGCCGTAAGACGCGTGCCGGCATCAAGGTCGGCATCTGCGGTGAGCACGGCGGCGACCCGGCCTCGGTCGCGTTCTGCCACCAGATCGGCATGAACTACGTGTCATGCTCGCCCTATCGCGTGCCGATCGCACGGCTCGCCGCGGCGCAGGCGGCGCTCGGCAAGGAGATCGCAAGCCAGGCGTGATGCATCGCGCATCGATCGAGACGCAAAAGGCCGGCAGGAGTTGCCGGCCTTTTTCATTATGGCGTGAGGAATTCATTCCTCACAGGCCGGCCAATTCAGCCGAGCGTGTACGACCCGCGACCGAACGATCTCAGCCACGCACAAAAACTTTCTTCAGCGTGTTGATTGACCGGATGTTTACCGTTTTCGTCGCGCCCCTGTTTACCAAGCTTTTTGATCGCAGGTTTCGCGACAACCTGGCGGCTTGCCTGTCTCACGCCTGCAACGCCGATTAACTCCCCGGCAACCTAAACAGATTACCAAGGGAGCCGATCGAATTGCACGGATGCACTGCGTTCGATTGTCCTGAAGTAAGCGTTGCGTTGAGCGTATCGATGTCAGTTATGCGTCCCGGTCCGAAGGGCGCGCGGTTCGCGTCCTTCGGATTCGGTCTCTGCGTCTTCGCATTGATGCCGACAGAGACCGGATATCAAGATATCGCTTCTCTGCTTGCCCGCCAGCCCGGGGTGGCCGAACGCTGGCAGAAGCGCGTGTTCTCGGCCGCGGCCTCCGTGCAGCTCGCGACCTACAGCTTCAGTCTTCCGATCGGAACGTCGGCGCCGCAGAGCGCGAGCTATCAGCTCGCAAGCCTCAACGTCGTCAGTTCCGACGTCACCGGCACTGTCCCTCGCAATCCCGTGCTGCAGGCGCCTCCGCGCTATCAGCCGTCCGACTTTCCCACCGTCGATCGCACCTTGAAGGGGGATCGTCTGGTGATCATGCCGCCTGCGCCGGCGGCGACCAACCAGCCGTCCGCGCCCGTCGACGAAGCCCCGAAGCAAGCGCCTGCGAATTCCAACAGCTCGGTGTTCGGCACCAAGACCGCCGATATTCCTTCCGCGACGCCGGCCGAAGCGGCGCCTGGCGTGCCATCAGCGCAAGCCGCCTCGCTCGATCCCGAATTGAGCGAGGCGTTGCGCGCGCCGCCGCTGGCGCAATATCAGCCCACTTCGGCGCAGTCCGACGGCGCCAAGGCAGATGACGGCAAGCCTGATGACGCCAAGGATGCTGCAGCTGGCGCCGATGGTCCGGTCTCGTATGATGGCCTCGATGTGAAGACCGCCAGCCTCTATTTCGGCAGCTCGTCGCTCGGCGGCGTCGCCGGCAGCATGGAAAGCTGGCAGCCCGGCGAGGCGCCGTTGATCGTGCTGCCCGATCCGGACCTGAAGCCGATGGCCGCAACCCCCCCGGCCTCGGAAGATATCGCAAAGACGGGCGAGGGCGGCCAGAGTATCGCGCCGAAGGGCGAGGTCAACGCCGACAATCAGCGCACGATGACGCCGGCCGAGCGGCTCGGCCTCACCGAGGCGAAGCCGCGTGCGAAGTCCGAGAAGTGCCTTGCGGAAGCTGTGTATTTCGAAGCGCGCGGTGAGGCGGTGCGCGGCCAGATCGCGGTCGCGCAGGTCGTGCTCAACCGCGCCTTCTCGGGCTACTATCCCACCACGGTGTGCGGCGTCGTCTATCAGAACAGGTACCGGCACTTCGCCTGTCAGTTCACCTTCGCCTGCGATAACACTCCGGATGTGATCCGCGAGCCCGACATGTGGGACCGCGCCAAGAAGATTGCGAAAGCGATGCTCGACGGCCAGATCTGGCTGCCTGAAGTCGGCAAGTCGACGCACTACCACGCCTATTGGGTGCGGCCGTCCTGGGTGTCCGAGATGAAGCGGATGTACAAATTCGGTGTCCACACCTTCTACCGGCCGAAGGCCTGGGGCGACGGCAGCGACGCCCCGAGCTGGGGCTCGCCGGCGCAGACTGCGGCGCTCTCGGCGGAGCTTGTCGAGGAAGCCAGGAGCTCGGCTGAGCTCAACTCGAGCTCGGTGAGACGGTAGATCGCGCCACATACTCGGTGTCGTCCCGGCCTTCGAGCCGGGACCCATTGCCACCGTCGGGAGTGGTTTAATCCGCGCTGTGGCTCCAGCGTCTTCAAATCATCAGCAGCGGTGGTTATGGGTCCCGGCGTTCGCCGGGACGACAGTCGTGCGTGTGGCGGCGGCGTCAATCCGAACTCGATCCGGCGCTGACGTTCACGCCTCGATATCGATCGCGACGTCGAAGTTGGGTGCCGAGTGGGTCAGCGCGCCGGACGAGATGTAGTCGACGCCGGTGGCGGCGATCTCGGCGATCGTGTCCAGCGTGATGCCGCCTGAAGCCTCCAGCACGAGCTCGCCTCGCGTCCGCTCCACGGCCTTTCGCAAGCTCGCGATGTTCAAGTTGTCGAGCAGCACGGCATCGGCAAGCCCCGTGTCGAGTACCTCGTCGAGCTGTGCCAGCGTGTCGACTTCGATCTCGATCTTGACCAGATGGCCGGCAAGGCTGCGCGCGCGCTCCAGCACCGGACGGATGCCGCCGGCCACCGCGATGTGGTTGTCCTTGATCAGGATCGCATCGTCGAGCCCGAAGCGGTGATTGAAGCCGCCGCCGCAGCGCACGGCATATTTCTCCAGCGCGCGCAGGCCCGGTGTGGTCTTGCGGGTGCAGCAGATGCGCGTCGTGGTGCCCGAGGTGCGGCCGACATAATCGGCCGTGAGCGTGGCGACGCCGGAGAGGCGGCCGACGAAATTGAGCGCGGTGCGCTCGGCCGTGAGCACGGTGCGCGCCGGTCCGAAGATGTCCAGCAGATGCTGGCCGGCCGCGACGGTGGCGCCGTCGCGGACGTGCGCCCGGATCTCGATGCCGGGCGACAGCATCTGCAAGGTCGCGATCGCGAGCGGCAGGCCTGCGATCACGCCTCCCTGGCGCGCCACCATCACCGCTTGCGCGCGAAGCGATTCCGGAATGGTCGCGACCGAAGTGACATCGCCGGCCCGGCCGAGATCCTCGTCCAGCGCGCGCTTGACCGCCTCATCGATCGCGAGCGGGGACAGGAAGGCTTCGGAATGCAGCAGCGAGCTAGGCGTCATCGTGAACCTCGATTATCTCAGGCGGTCGTCGACCGCCTCAGGCGGTCATCGACCGCTGCGGGCGCGGACGGGCCGCGAGCTCGTCCGCGAGCTGTCGTGCGGCCTCGAACGTCGTCATGGTGCGGTGGGCGAGCGCAGGGTTCTCGGCGGGATAATCTGCACGATAATGCGCGCCGCGGCTTTCGCGCCGGCCCACGGCGGCAGTGGCAACCAGCAGCGCCGCGGTCGCCATGTTGCGCAAGGCAAGGCTGGTGCTCTCGCGCTCCAGCTTCGCCAGCGCGATGACGGCCTCGGCCAGTCGTTCATCGTCGCGAACGACGCCGACCTGCGCGCTCATGAGATCACGCAGCGCCTTTTGCGCAAAGGGCGGCACTGCCCCGCCGGGCTCCGCGACGAGGTCGGCGGGCACGGCAGTGGCAGCAGCGATCGTCTGGCCCGCAATGTCCTCGGCAATCCGCGCCGCGTAGACCACCGCTTCCAGCAGCGAGTTCGAAGCGAGGCGGTTGGCGCCATGCGCGCCGGTCGACGACACTTCGCCGGCGGCCCACAGGCCCTGCAGCGAGGCGCGTCCACGCGCATCCACCGCTATGCCGCCCATGTGATAATGCGCGGCCGGCGCGATCGGGATCGGCTGTCGCGTCGGATCGATGCCGGCAGCGATGCAGGATTCGTACACGGTCGGGAATTTCTCCGCGAAATCGTCGCCCAGCGCCTCGCGCGCGTCGAGGAAGGCGCCGCGACCGGCGGCGATCTCGGCCGCCACGCCGCGCGCGACGATGTCGCGCGGCGCGAGTTCGGCGAGTGTGTGCCGCGCCAGCATGAAGCGCTGGCCGCGCCGGTTGACCAGGATCGCGCCTTCGCCGCGCAGCGCCTCGGTGGCAAGCGGCGCCGGATCGCGACCGACCATCATCGCCGTGGGGTGGAACTGCACGAATTCCGGATCGGCGATGACCGCGCCGGCGCGGGCGGCGATCGCAAGCCCGATGCCACCCGCTTCTCGCGGATTGGTCGTGACCGCATAGAGATGGCCGATGCCGCCGGTTGCCAGCACGACCGCACGCGTGGCGATGACGACCGGCTTTGCGTCGGCGGCGTCGGCCTTGCGGAGCTGCAATCCGATGACCGCGCCGTTATCGGTCAGCAGCGCTTCCACCGCATGACCTTCGATGACATGGATCGAGGGCGTGTTGCGGACCGCGGCCGTCAGAGCGGCGACGATCGCCTGTCCGGCCATGTCGCCGCGCACGCGCACGATGCGGCGGGCGGAATGAGCGGCCTCGCGGCTGACGGCAAGCTGGCCTTTCGCGTCGCGGTCGAACGGGACGCCGTAGTCGAGCAGGTCTTCAATCCGCGCTGCCGCCTCGCGCGTGATGCCGAGTGCGACGGTGGGGTTCACCAGGCCGCCGCCGACCGCAACCGTGTCTGCCGCATGCGCTTCCGGGCTGTCGCCCTCGGCGACCGCGGCGGCGATACCGCCTTGCGCCCAGGCGCTGGAGGCGCCCTGGCCGAGCGGCGCGGCCGAGATCAAGGTCACCGGCTGTGGCGCCAGCTTCAGTGCGCAGAACAGTCCCGCAAGACCGGCGCCGACGATCACGACATTTCCGCGAGTTTCGATCAGATCATGAGGGTCCTGATCCATGGCTGTATCCGTCTCGTTGTTCCCGGTCATGCGGCAAGATGCCGTCCATCACGTTAAGCAGGTGCGGGTTAGTCTTTCTTCAGAGACATAGATCGTTGTTTATCTGTCTTTGGCTACAAATCGCCGCTGTCTTCGCCGTCGCTCTCGCCATGGCTGTGTGCCGTGCCCTGTTCGCGCGCCCTATGCCTAACGAGTTGTGATTAGTTCCGCAGGCTGATCATCCGCTCGATCGGTCGTCGCGCACGCGCGGCGATGGCGGGGGCGATGACGACCTCCTCACGCAGTTCCAACAGGCAATCGAGGATGCAGGCCAGCGTGATCCGCTTCATGTGCGGACATAGGTTGCAGGGCTGCACCATTTCGATGTCGGGCAGCTCGGCGCGCACATTGTCGGCCATCGAGCATTCGGTGATCATCATCACGCGCCGCGGATGGTGCCGCCGTACCCAGTCGATCATGTGCGCGGTCGAGCCGGTAAAATCCGCCTCGGCCAGCACGTCGGGCGGGCATTCCGGATGCGCGATGATCTGCACCGAGGGATCGGCTTCGCGGAAGGCGCGCAGTTCATCGCCGGTAAAGCGCTCATGCACCTCGCAAGCGCCTTTCCAGGCGATGATCTTCACGTTGGTCTTCGAGGCGACGTAGCGGGCCAGATACTGATCGGGCAGGAAGATCACCTCCGGCGCGTTGAGGCTCTCCACCACCTGCACGGCGTTGGATGATGTGCAGCAGATGTCGACCTCCGCCTTCACCTCGGCCGAGGTGTTGACATAGGCGACCACGGGAACACCGGGGAAGCGTTCGCGGAGCAGCCGCACGTCGGCACCGGTGATGGAGGTGGCGAGCGAACAGCCGGCGCGGGAATCCGGGATCAGCACCTGCTTGTCCGGATTGAGCAGCTTTGCAGTTTCGGCCATGAAGTGCACGCCGCACTGGACAATGATATCGGCCTTCACCCTGGTGGCCTCGACCGCAAGCTGCAGCGAATCGCCCTTGATGTCGGCGACGCAGTGGAAGATCTCCGGTGTCTGGTAGTTATGCGCCAGGATCACCGCGTTGCGCGTGGCTTTCAGCTCGTTGATGGCTGCGATGACGGGCGCCATGACAGGCCATTCGACCGGGGGAATTACCGTGCTGACCCGGTCGTAGAGATGCGCGGTCGCCCGCCTGACCTCAGGCGTCCATTGCAATGGTGGCCGGGGCAGGGGAGATGCACCGGCACCGGCGGCTGTTGACCGTTCTGGAGCTGCAGCCAGCCGGGGACCGCCTGACGCGATATCCTCGGGGCCATAGAGCGCTGCGATTGGCATGTGACCTCCCTCGTCATTATATACTCAAATTGAGTATATGTAGGTTGCAGAGAGCGCTTCGGCCGGATCCCTCGGCGTTCTCTCGGAGCTTAGAAGTTCTGGAAGCCTGCGATTCCGTCGCGGCGCTACTGCCCTTATCCTCAATAAGAGCAAATCAAATATAGCACCGTCGCGTCGAGGTCGCCAGAGGGCCCATGTCAACAAATCGTCAAGTCGCACTGCCTCGGCACGACCCGGCAACCCGTCCGAGTGCGGAGCCATCGATTTTTTTAATTCGCCTCGTTGGGGTTTTCATGCAAATGCATTAAACGGAAGAGAGGCCGGCGCCTGATCCGGCGGCCGCCAGCAAGGGGAGAGAACGCATGGCGACAGAGGCAACGCATATCGGAGCATCGTCGCCTGCCGCCGCGAGCTGGCGGACTCCGCTCGTCATCATCGTCTGCGGCTGCGCCGTTGCGCTCCTGAGCTTCGGGCCGCGCTCGACCATCGGCTTCTTCGTGCAGCCGATGAGCCGGGAGTTTGCCTGGGGCCGCGACGTCTTCGGGCTTGCGATCGCGATCCAGAATCTGCTGTGGGGCCTTGGTCAGCCGCTGGCCGGCGCGATCGCCGATCGCTTCGGCGTGTTGCGGGTGATCTGCGTCGGCGCGCTGCTCTATGCCGCCGGCCTTGTCATGATGCGCTATTCAGCGACGCCGCTGTCGCTCAACATCGGTGCCGGCGTGCTGGTGGGCTTCGGCCTGTCGGGCTGCTCGTTCAACCTGGTGCTGTCGGCCTTCAGTAAGCTGCTGCCGCCAGAACGGCGCGGGCTTGCGCTCGGCGCCGGCACCGCGGCGGGCTCGCTCGGCCAGTTCCTGTTCGCGCCGTTCAGCGTGGCGCTGATCGGCAATTTCGGCTGGCAAAGCGCTTTGATGGTGTTCGCCGTCTTGATGCTGTTCATCGTGCCGCTGTCGCTGGCGATTGCGACTCCGCCGGCCGCCACGACCAAGCTGACGGATGCCGAGCATCAGTCCTTCACGACCGCGCTGATGGAGGCGTTCGGCCATCGCTCCTACGTGCTGTTGGTGCTCGGCTTCTTCACCTGCGGTTTCCAGCTCGCTTTCATCACCGTGCACCTGCCGGCGTTCCTGGTCGATCGCGGCCTTACCGCACAGGTCGGCGGCTGGGTGATCGCGGCGATCGGCTTGTTCAACATCATCGGCTCGCTCAGCGTCGGCTGGGTGCAGGGCCGGCTGCCGAAGCGCTACATCCTGTCCTTCATCTATTTCACCCGCGCGCTGGCGACGCTGGCGTTCATCTCGTTCCCGGTCACGGCAGCATCCGCCATCGCCTTCGGCGCGATCTCCGGCCTCGCCTGGCTGTCGACGGTGCCGCCGACCTCGTCATTGGTCGCACTGATGTTCGGCACGCGCTGGATGGCGACCTTGTACGGCTTTGCCTTCGTGAGCCATCAAGTCGGCGGCTTCCTGGGGGTCTGGCTCGGCGGCATCGTGTTCGAGCGCTACGGATCCTACACGCCGATCTGGTGGCTCTCGATCCTGTTCGGCGTGCTGTCGGCGCTGATCAATCTGCCGATCGTCGAGAAGCCGGTCGAACGGGCCGTTGCGCAGCCGGCCTGATGCGATAAAACTCCTGCAAGCTTGAGAGTTCAGGGAGGTTGTCGTGGCGACATTCAAGGCGATCAGGATCGACAAGGCGGACAAGGGCACGACAGCCGCGCTGACACAGTTCGACGAAGCCGAACTGATGGACGGCGACGTTACGGTGCGCGTCGCATGGTCGACCCTGAACTACAAGGACGGGCTCGCGCTCACCGGCAAGGCGCCAGTGGTGCGCCGCTTCCCGATGATCGCCGGCATCGATTTCGCCGGCACTGTCGAGCAGTCCAGCCATCCGGCTTGGAAGGCCGGTGATCAGGTGATCTGCACCGGCTGGGGCATGGGGGAGACCCATCTCGGCGCCTATGCCGAGAAGGCGCGTGTCAAGGGCGACTGGCTGGTCGGGCTGCCGGATGGCCTTTCCGCGCGCGAGGCGATGGCGATCGGCACCGCCGGCTTTACCGCAATGCTATCGGTGCTGGCGTTGGAGAAGCAGGGCGTGGCTCCGGACAGCGGGCCGGTGGTCGTGACCGGCGCCGCGGGTGGCGTCGGCTCGGTTGCGATCGCCGTGCTCGCCAAGCTCGGCTATCACGTCATTGCCTCAACCGGCCGTGCGGCCGAAGCCGATTACCTCAAGCATCTCGGCGCCGCCGAGGTGATCGATCGCAACGAACTGTCCGGGGCCGCCAAGCCGCTTGCCAAGGAGCGCTGGGCGGGTGGAGTGGACAGCGTGGGCTCGACCACGCTGGCCAATTTGCTGTCGATGACCAGATATGGCGGGGCGATCGCGGCCTGCGGGCTGGCCGCCGGCATGGACCTGCCGGGCTCGGTGGCGCCCTTCATTTTGCGCGGGGTGTCCCTGCTCGGCATCGACTCGGTGATGTGCCCGCTGGCGGCCCGCAAGGTCGCCTGGCAGCGGTTGGCTCAGGATCTGGACCGGTCAAAACTATCTGAAATCACTCATGAAATCGGATTCGCTGAGGTCATGGAGGTGGCCCCGCAGATCCTGGCCGGCCAGATTCGCGGCCGGCTGGTGGTAAAAATATCCTGAGGACGTTCAGACTTTACCAACCAACCTGCTCCAATCTTGCCATGGTTGGTATGGTAAGCATCGGGTAAAAGGCCTATCGCCTTGGCGATTGCTGGGTTTTGGGGTTGGAGTAACAGCATGCTTGCGCGTTTTCTGTTGGGGACCGTCACCGCCGGCGCCGTGATCGCACCGGCCCTCGCAGGGTCGATGTCGGCCGAGGAGGCGCGCAAGTTCGTGGCTGGCAAGGTGTTCGCTTTCACCTGCTTCGACGGCACCCGTGGCGCCGGCCGCATCCTCGATGACATGGGCGCCGCTGGTGCCGTGCAGTTCTCCGGCTCGGGCCCGATCCGCCATGTCCGGCTGCCCGGCAACACGTTGCAGATCCGCGGCGACAATGTCTGCGCCTCGTTGAAGGGGCTGCCGTTCGAGCCGTGCTTCAACATCGACAAGAAGGACGACCGCAGCTTCCGCGGCTCCGTCTCGGGCCTCGGCTTCGCCTATTGCGATTTTCAGCACCAGGGCGGCGCGACCATGCTGATGGCGCGTGCCGTCGCAAGGCCGCATGGGTCGCGCGGGCCTCGCGCGGCCGCCGAGATCTCGCACACCGAGGTTGCGAACCGCGTGGAGACGCCGCGCGTCGACAGCGCAAAGATCGAGCCGATCAAGTCCGAGCCCGACAAGACCGGATCGATCAAGACCGAAGCGGCCAAAACTGAAGCTGCAAAGGCTGAAACTGTGAAGGCTGAGAGCAAGCCGGCCGAGCAAAGCGCGCCCGAGCTGCGCCGTTCGACGGACTAATCTTTACCGAGCGCCAAGCATCTTTGCTGAGGCGCTGAACGCACCTCATCATACATAGTCTCAACAAAATCTCCCGGTGCCGGCGCGTGGTGCGTCGCTGCGCCGTAATTCTACGGCCGCCTGGATTTAAGGCATCGGTAGCGACTCTCAATGCAGTCTGCGTGAGGAGGGGTGGCCCATCGAGAGGGTCAACCATGTCGCTTTACTTCTTTCGCATCAGCCAGGGGCGTTACTCTGGCGCCGCCGATCAGCCGTATGAATGCGCCAGCCGCGAGTCGGCCTGGAGCGAACTGACGGCGGTCTGCGCCGATTTGGTCGGTGGCATCTCGCGCAGCCTGCAAAAGGATGCCGAGTGGCGGATGGAGCTGCTCGACGAGACCAAGCAGCCGGTCTTCCGCATCCGCCTCGTCGCAGAGTCCGTCGGATAGCTAACCTTCCATCCAGCGTGATGCGCGACGGCCGGTCGAGAGGTTCTTGACCGGCCGCGCAGCTCGCGCCCCATCGGCCAGTTGGTAGTTCAGATTTTGCGACGACAGCTCCGTACTCGTACGGGCCGCATGATTAACCATGGGTTTGCTTGTTCCATTCCATGGTTCCAATCGTAAGTTCCCCATCATGCTATTCATGTCTTGA
>Ga0209677_101291_pt1 | contig 11146 bp, 9 predicted proteins | sample AraplaCvi_mCL_r2_2_FD_184285 | JGI IMG/M metagenome (GOLD analysis project Ga0209677, IMG submission 184285) | Arabidopsis root microbial communities from North Carolina, USA - plate scrape CL_Cvi_mCL_r2 (SPAdes) (version 2) | ecosystem: Host-associated > Plants > Roots > Endosphere | place: USA... | reverse complement strand
TCGCTCCCATCGGTGCCTTCGGTGCCATGGCCTTTACGATCGGCAAATACGGTATCGGCGCGATCGCCAACCTGGCGTTCCTGATCGGCACCTTCTATCTGACGTCCATCTTTTTCGTGCTCGTCGTGCTTGGCGCCGTCGCACGCTACAACGGCTTCTCGATCCTGGCGCTCATCCGCTATATCAAGGAAGAGCTGCTGCTGGTGCTTGGTACTTCCTCGTCGGAAGCCGCATTGCCCGGCCTGATGAACAAGATGGAACGCGCGGGCTGCAAGCGCTCCGTCGTCGGCCTCGTCATTCCGACGGGTTATTCCTTCAATCTCGATGGCACCAACATCTACATGACGCTGGCGGCGCTCTTCATTGCGCAGGCGACCGATACGCCGCTGGCGCTTGGTGACCAAATCCTGCTGTTGCTCGTGGCCATGCTGAGCTCGAAAGGTGCGGCCGGCATTACCGGTGCGGGCTTCATCACACTTGCCGCCACGCTTGCAGTCGTGCCTTCGGTTCCGATCGCCGGCATGGCCCTGATCCTCGGCATCGACCGCTTCATGTCGGAATGCCGCGCGCTGACCAACTTCGTCGGCAACGCGGTGGCCACCATCGTCGTTGCCCGCTGGGAGAATGAGCTCGATCAAACGAAGTTCGCCGCGGCCATGGCCGGGCAATTGAGTGAAGAGATCGAGGTGCCGGCGCTGCAGGCGGCCGAATAGGCTTTTGCCAATCCTCCACAATGCAAAACGGCTCCTTCACGGGGCCGTTTTCAGTTTGCGTGGCCGCATTGTCACACCAGGCGCAGACCGACGATCGCTGCACGGCTCGCCATATCAATTAACAGCCATCTTCATAAAACTGTCACGCCAACGGCTCACAGCATGGGGTTGAGAGTTGGGAATTTCGGCAGAGTCGCATGCAGGACAGGAGAGCAGCGTGTCGCAGAAAATCTTTGTGAGCGCGCGCCGACCGGCTTTGGGCTGGCCTTGCTTCTGGCGACATTATTACGGGTAGCCGAGGGCATGGCATCTTCCATCTCAGCGCAGGAAAAAGCCTTGAAGCGTTCGGGGAGCTTTCTGTCCGAACTCGCCTCCCATACCGATGCGCTGTTTCGCGGCCGCGCCTATGAGCAATATGCAGCCATCTGCTACAGAAAGTCTGCCGAGCGCGATGCACCGGAAGTCCTGGTCGTCACCAGCCGCGAAAGTGGCCGTTGGGTTGTTCCCAAAGGCTGGCCGATCAAGGGCAAGAAGCCGCATGAGGTAGCGGCCATCGAGGCGTTTGAGGAAGCCGGCGTGCGCGGAAAGGTAAAGAAGAAGCCTTTCGGCTATTTCACCTATGTAAAGCAGCTTGACGACGGCAAGGACGTTCCTTGCGTGGTCGAGCTGCATCTGCTTGAGGTCGCACAGATTTTCCAGGACTTTCCCGAACGTGGCCAGCGCCGCAGCGAATGGGTTTCCTTCATCGAAGCGGCGAGCCGTGTGCGCGAACCGGAACTCAAGGGCCTTCTACTCGCAGCCGAACGAAAAATATCCAAGGCAAAGGCAAAGAGATAGCCGAGCGGTGTGCTCGCATTGCGGTTCATGTTCTGCCGCTCATCGCCAATCGCAAGGGGATCCGAGTGGCGGCGATGGCGGGAACGGCGCCGCCGATCGCGCCGATGGCCAGCGCCAGCACTGCGGCCTTGCCAATGAGGGGCGGCGAAAGGATCAGCTGGAATCCGATCTGCGTGCGATCGAGGCTTATCGTCGATGCGCTCCAACCGTTGAGCACGAGATAGGAAATGGCGATGCCGCTCAGGCAGCCCAGCGCAGTCAGGATCATCGCTTCGATCCAGGTGCTGGCAAAGGCGGCACGCCGGCTGAAGCCGATCGCCCGCGCCGTGGCAATCTCGGTGCTGCGATCCGACACGGAGCTGGACATGGTGGTCATAGCGCCAACCGCAGCGCCCACAGCCATGATGACGGCGAGCGGCCAGCCGAGCAAAAGGATGAGCTTCGACGTGCGTTCGGCGAGCGCTGCGAAATAGTCCTGCTCCGAGCGCAGCGTCAATGCGATCTGCGGCATGCCGGCCGCCATGGATTGCAGGGCGGGCAAGGCCTGCGGCGAAGCGAGTTTCACACGGATGCTCTGAATCTGGTTGGGCCGGTCGAACAGCGTCTGGACCACGCCAAGGTCGCCCAGCATTTCGGATTCGAAAGCAGATCCGCCCGCGTCGAAGATGCCGACGACCGTCCATTTCGATGTGCCGAGCGTCAGTTTCTCGCCGATGTCGAGCCCCTTGTAATCGAGACTGAGCCGGCGGCCGACAACGATCTCGCTGGTGCCGGGTGTGAATGTGCGGCCGCTGACGATGCGCACGTTCGGTCGCACATCGAGGCCAAATGGACCGATGCCGCGCAGGGACAATGTGGCGGAAGAAACACCGGATTTATGCTGGATATCGACGGGCACGACCATTTCCGGCGATATCAGCGCCACGCCTTTGGCATTGGTCGCGAAACCGCCTGCACCGTCCAGATAGTGAAGTTGCGAGATGTCGATCCGGCTCCCGAGCTCCGTTGCGGCACCCTTGCCAAGGCCGATGGCGATGTCTGGGGAACCTGCCTGCATGAGGGATAGCCGGAAGCCGTTCGACATTGCCAGGAAGCCGAGCAGAACGGTCACGACCATGGCGACCGAAAACACCAGGGACAACGACATCCATTTGCGGCGATGGAGCGATTTCAGATTGGATGCGGTAAGGGCAAGGATCTGGTTGATGATAGTCATCATCGTCGTCACTTCTCTCTCAGGGCTGCGTGGGGAGGCACTCGCATGGCGCCGTAAGCCGGTATTACGGCAGTCGCAGCCGCCAGAACGGCGGATAGGCCGATGGCCTGCAGCACGGTTGCAGGGGCAAGCGACATGTCCGGCACGACCGTGTGCAGCGGCTCCCGCAGCAGGATGATCGCGGCATAGGCAAGGCAGACCGCAAGGCCAAGGCCGGCTGCAAACAGACTGAATGTCTCGGCGAGCACATTGCCGAGAATGAAGCGGCGCGAGAAGCCCAGCACCTTTAACAGGCCGGTTTCCTTCGTTCGCTCGCGAATAGCGAAGACCATGGTATTGGCGACGATCATCAGAATGGTGACGAAAGCGACGCCGACCACCAGCCGCACGATGGTCGCTATATCGGCAAACTGCGCGATGAAATCCCTCATGAATTCAGCCTCGGTTCGCGTCCGGGTCTGATAGGCGGAATTGGCAAAGAGCGTATCGACTGCTTTGATGACGTCGTCGGCATGCGCGCCGCTCCTTGGCAGGACGCCGAAGTTGCTGACGGTATCGCGATCGACGCCGCGCTCCGAATTGATGTAGTCGTAGCGCGCCATCACAAAATGCGTATCGGCGGATTTTCGGCCATCCAATATGCCGGCAATCTCGAACTCGAAGTCCGAACTGCCATCGGCCCTGAAGAAACTTGACGTGTTCAGCGTGATTTTCTGCCCGACCACCCAGCCTTCCTGGGTGGCGATGCTTCGCCCGGCAATGACGCCGTTGCGGGTTTGGCGGAAGCGGGCGAGAGTCTCGGCGGAGATATCGTACTCGTCGCCGATGAAGGCGGGGAAACTGTCGGGTTCCACCGCCGTCAGCCCCAGGAAATTACTTGGGGTGCGATAGGTTGCGCGGCTGCGCGCCATGTAGGTTGCGCTGGCAATCCCAGGCAGGGCGAGGATCTTGTCGTAATAACTGATCGGCAGGGGTAGGGCATCCCCGATCTTGTTGCTGACGACGAGCCGCTCGGACTCGACCTCGCCGCCAAGGAAGCCACGCTCGAAGCTCGTCAGCACGAGATAAATGAAGAAGGCGATGGCGATGCTGGTGATCAGCAGCGCGCTGCGCACCGGTCTGCGCGTCATGCCGCGGCGAATTAACGTCAAGCGATGCATGGCGGTTACGCAGCCTCCGCTTCGATGAATTTGCCCTTGTCCAGCCGCAGTTGACGCCGGGCAGAACGGGCGGCGGCGTCGTCATGCGTCACCATGACGATCGTCTTGCCAAGCTCGGTATTGAGGATGCGCAGCATGGCGAGCACCTCGTCGGCGGATTCACGATCGAGATCGCCCGTCGGCTCGTCGCAGAGCAAAAGTTTCGGGTCGCTTGCCAGTGCGCGGGCGATGCCGACGCGCTGCTGCTGGCCGCCGGAAAGCTCCGAAGGCAGATGCCGTCGCCGGTCGGCAAGGCCGAGCATGGACAGAAGCGTCTCGACCCGTTCGCGACGCTGGCGCGCACTGAGGCTCGTCAACAGCAGCGGCAGCTCGACATTCTGTTCCGCCGTCAGCATCGGCATCAGATTGTAGAACTGAAACACGAAGCCGACATTGGCCGCGCGCCATCTCGCCAATGCACTTTCGCTCATCCGGCTGAGGCGGGCATGCTCGAAATCGATCTCGCCTTGGTCCGGGCGATCGATGCCGCCGATCAGGTTCAATAGTGTCGATTTTCCCGACCCGGACGGTCCGACGATGGCGACGAAATCGCCCGGCGCAATCGTCATGGTCAGATCGGAAAAGATCGTCACGGTGTTGCGTCCGAGCCGGTAGTCCTTGCGCACGTTGCTGATCAAAATGCCGTCCATCTCAGTTTCCTTTCTCGTCGGCCTTCGCCTGAAGGCTCGGTGGGTTCAGCGTCACTTTGGCCGCCATGTTCGGCAGCACGCCCGAAGGCGCCGTCAGGAATTCGAGACGCGCGGTCACGGTGCCTTTCTGCATCGACGCAACGGGTACGATCGTTGTCACGCGCATCGTGAATTGCCGGTCGGGAAAGGCGTCGAGAACGGCGATCGCAGCCTGGCCAGCCTCAATGCGTGCGGCGTTGGATTGGGCGATATCGACGTCGATGGCCAGCGAAGCCGGATCGAGAAGCGTCGCAATGCCATCTCTGGGCCCGCCGCCGTCCGTCCCCGAGGCGACCATGTCTCCAAGACCAGCCAGCCGGGCAACGATCACGCCATCGAAAGGAGTGACGATGCGATGGAGCGATATGGTGTTTTCCTGCCTCTCCACCTGAAGCCGCGCGGTCTCGGCTACCTGTCTTGCGCTGTCGAGATCATTGGATAACTGCAGAACGGCAAGTTCGTCCGTATCGAGGTTGCTCTGGGACGCCGCGCCGCGATCGGCGAGTTGCCTGGTGCGTGCCAGGGTCCTTTGCGCCTTTGCGAGCGAAATCTGGTTGCGCTGCACGGCAATGACAGCAGCGGCGGCCTGTGACCTTGAGATCTTCAGCTCGATCTCGCTCGTCGTCGTATCGAGCCGTGCAATGACTTGACCGGCAATGAAATGATCCCCGACATCCAGTGGCAGGGAGACGACCTTACCGCCAACCTCGGGCCGCAAGGTGATCATGCGCCCGGCGACGACATAGCCGGAGCCGATCACGGCCTGGGGAAGGCTGGCGATGGGTACGGCTGTGACGGTGTCTCCATTCCGCGATGATGTGTCTGCCGTCGCAGGCGATACGGAACTGGTCGCGATCGAAGACGAGTACTTTACCGGTTTATCGATGGCGAGCTTCGATGGCAGGCAGACGATGGCTGCCGGTATCGCGATCGCGCTCGCCAGAATGAGGCTGCGGATTGCGAGCCGTCGGCTTGCCGCAGCGCTGGCGGGCGGGCTGTCGGGGCGATCGATTGCCAGGGAACGAAGTCGGGTAGCCATGTTTGCGTCGGCGCTCATCGCGGTCTCCAGCTTGTTGCGTCGCCAACATCGCCGTACAAGTCAGCGGATGCGACCTCGATCACGATTCAGGACGTCCCGGATCGCGATCTGGATCGCCTGAGGTCGCGAGTCACGTCATAGTGGCGGCCGATCACGAATGATCGTGGAAGGGGTCTCATGCTGTTCGTGCCGTTGCCGTTCGTCGTCGCGTTGCTGCTTCTGCTGCTGCTTCTGGCAATGCTGCGGCGGGATGACGGCATGGCCACCAACCGACCTTTCCTCGTGCTGCTGGCACTCTGCTGCGTGCAGTCGGTCCTTGTCGGCTTGCGCTGGGGTTACGATCTACCGGTCGTCGGCCGCCTGACGCTTGCGCTCGCGACGATCATGCCGTCACTGGTTGTCGCAGGTGTCATGCACCTCGGTGCCGCTGGCCCGCGCCGCTGGTCCGAGCGCATCGGTCTCTATGGTTTCCCGCCTGCGATCATCGCGCTGCTGATCATTATCTGGCCCGAGGCGATCGATATCGCGATGATACTGATCTATCTCGGCTATGCCAGCGCCTTGCTCTGGCTGATGCGCGCCGGCCCCGACGTGCTGCCGCTTGCTTCCTTCGAGACGGCTCAGCCGACCCATCGAGCCTTCGTCTTTGCGGCGGCGACGCTGAGCTTTTCGGCGGGGATCGACGCGCTTGTCATGTTCGATTTCGAATGGACCCAGGGCGCTCATGTCGGCAAGATCCTCAGCATCGCCAATCTTCTCGGCCTGTTCATGCTCGGCATGGCAGCAGCCGCGGCCAGCCGGAATTCGACCGTGAGAGATATTGTCGACGTTGCGCCGGTTCCGGATACGGCGGAAGACGCAGAAACGATTACCCGCATCGAGGCGCTGATGGGTGAGAAGAAGCTTTATCGCGACGCCAATCTCAATCTCGAGCGCCTTGCCCGCAGAGCCGGCATACCGTCTCGCCGCATCTCGGGCGCCATCAATCGCCGGATGGCCAAGAACGTCTCGCAATATGTCAATGACTACCGCATTGCCGAGGCCTGCCGTCTTCTTGTTGAAACCGATCGGCCGGTGACCGAAGTCATGCTTGAGGCCGGCTTCCAGACCAAATCGAATTTCAACCGCGAGTTTCGCCGCGTCACCGATATGACGCCCGTCGCCTGGCGCGAGAAATGCGCCTATCCCTCAGGCTGAGGCTCGCCGCCCGTCAGAAATCGGCAACTTTTCCCCAGGCGGAGCGGTTCAGGCGATCCGGATAATAGGGCTTGGGGTCGACGATCGGCGTCGCACCCGTAACGAGGTCGGCAACAAGGTGTCCGGCACCGGGGCCAATTCCGAAACCGTGGCCGCTGAAGCCTGCCGCCAGGATCAGGCCGGGGATTGCAGCTATCTCGCCGATCGCGGGCACGCCATCCGGCGTGCTGTCGATATAGCCGGCCCATGCGGCCGAAACGGGGGCATGAACCAGGGAGGGAAGAAGTGTGCGTGCCCGCGCAAGCGTCAGGTCGATCTGCTTGCGGTCGGGGCGCGGATCGAGGATGCGGTTGCGCTCCATCGGCGTCGGCCGATCGAGCCGCCAGTGCGAAAGGGTCTCGTGGCCGCCCTTCAATCCCTCCATGCCTCCCGGCGCCAGGCTTTTCCAGCGACGGGCGAACATCGGCACGAAATAGCGGGCAAAGCGAAGCTGCTGCAGGGTGGGGTCGACGCGGGCCTTGCCGCTGATGGCGAGCGTATAGCCCCCGTCGCTTCGTCTCGTCGCCGAGACGGCGGCCGTATGGAGGGCTGCCGGAAGGCTCTTGGCTCCGGGCGCGACGGACAGGATCGAGGATCGGATGGCTGCCTGCGGAAAACGAACACCCAGCTGCCGGCAGAAGGACGATGCCCAGGCTCCGCCCGCCATGACGACGGTTTCGGTGCGGATGATCCCCGCTTCCGTGACCACGGCGCTGACGCGGCCACCTGTGGTTTCCAGACCACGGGCCGCGCACATCTGATGCACGCTGCCGCCGAGCGCCATGATGGCGCGGGCGACAACGGGGGCGGCGCGAGAGGGATCGGCGGTGCCGTCGGTCGGCGAAAAGACGCCGCCTTTCCAGGCCTTGCCGGTCGCCGCGCCGAATTCGCTGGCTTTCTTGCTGTCGAGCATATGGGTGGTGACGCCGACGCCACGGGCAAACTCGCCCCAGCGTGCCCAGCCGGCCAGTTCCGCATCATTGTCGCTGAGATAGAGCAGGCCGCAGCGGCGAAAGCCGGCGTCCTCGCCGCTCTCTTCAGCGAATGCGTCCCAAAGCGCCAGGCTCTTGGTCGCCATCGGCAGCTCGCGAGCATCCCGGTTCTGCTGCCGGCACCAGCCCCAGTTCCGGCTGGATTGTTCCGCGCCGATCCGTCCCTTCTCGACAAGTGCGACTTTCATGCCGCGGCGTGCAAGGTAATAGGCGGAGAAGACGCCGACGATGCCGCCGCCGATGACCACCGCATCCGCCGTCTCGGGCAGCGTCGGTGTGGTCTCGATGTGAAGAAGGGGGGCGGGCATGGCAATCTCCGTTCGCAGACCAGCATTGTAATCGAGCTTTTCGTCCGCAAATGCTGCAGATCGCAATCAGACAGCATTTCCTTCTGTGAAGGGCCGAGACTACGAATTCTTCTGTTAAAGCACGGATTTTACGTCGTTATATCAAGATATACATGCCCGATTCCGCTTGCTAAGCGAAGCTTTCGGCTTAAAATGACGAAAGATTATTCCGCAAGGCAGCCATTCTGCCATCCGCAAACCGGAGCGTGCCGATGAAACTCGACCGGATCGATATCAAGATCCTCTACGAACTGCAGAAGAACGGCCGTATCACCAATGTCGAACTGGCCGAGCTGGTCAATCTCTCACCCAGCCCCTGCCTGATGCGGGTCAAGAAGCTGCAGTCCGAGGGCTATATCTCCGGCTATTCCGCCCAGATCAACATCGCCAAGCTCGGGCAGACACTGACCGTCTTTACGGAAGTGACGCTGAAGAACCATCGCCAGATCGATTTCGCCCGCTTTCTGGCGGCGGTCGAGAAGGTGGATTCGGTGGTGGAATGCCATCTGGTTTCCGGCGGTTACGACTATCTGGTGAAATTCGTTACCGCCGGCATTGCCGAATACCAGACGACGATGGAGCGGCTGATCGATATGGAGATCGGCATCGACAAATATTTCAGCTTCGTCGTGCTGAAATCGCCGATCGTCAAGGCGCATATGCCGCTCACAAGCCTTTTTCCGGTCTGATCGGCGTTGAGCCGTTAGTCTAACTCGCAAATCTCAGCGGCTCGCGAAAGCCCGGATCAGCTCGTCATCCTGCTGCAGGCCGTCGAGCCAGCCCGTGTCGAGCTTCGGCACCGAGGAGAACAGCAATTTCGAATAGGGGTGCTTGGCGCCGCCGGCGAGATCGGCGGAGGAAAGCTGCTCGATCTTCTCGCCCGCATACATCACGATGATCTCGTCGCAGATCGCCTGCACGGTCGAAAGATCATGGCTGATGAAGACATAGGACAGGCCGAGCTCGCGCTGCAGCTCCTTGAGGAGATCGATGATGGCGGCCGCCACGACCGTATCGAGGGCCGAGGTGATCTCATCGCAGAGAATGATCTTCGGTTCGGCCGCCAAGGCGCGGGCAAGATTGACGCGCTGCTTCTGACCGCCTGACAGTTCGGCCGGACGGCGGTGTTTGATGGCTGCCGGCAGATGCACCATGTCGAGCAGCTGCTCGATGCGGGCTTCGCGCTGCCTGGCGCTTGGGTTGCCATAGAAGGCAAGCGGCCGACCAAGAATATCTCCGATCGATTTGGCCGGATTGAGCGCTGTGTCGGCGAACTGGAAGACGATCTGCAGCCTGCGCAGCTCTTCGCGCCGGCGATACCTGGCGTCGGCGGCGAGCTGTTTGCCGTCGAAGACGATATCTCCCGAGACCGGCGGCAGTATCCCGGCGATGACGCGGGCAAGCGTCGACTTTCCGCAGCCGGATTCGCCGATGATGCCGAGATTGTGGCCGGCTTCCAGCCTGACGCTCACGGATTTGAGCGCGACCGCCGTCGGCAGGCCGTTCGGCTGGATCGGGCCGTATCCCGCCACGATATCCGTGACCTCGAGCAGGGCGGGCGTCTTGTCGGCGGTTGCCTGCGCCGGCGAGGCGTAGAGCTTGGGCTCAAACGCGGCCAGCAGTTCGCGCGTGTAGGGATGGGAAGGCGAGGAAAGAATCTGCTCGGTCGTGCCGATTTCCTGGATTTCGCCGCCCTTCAGCACGACGATCCTGTCGGCCACCTGGGCGACGACGGCGAGATCATGCGATACGTAGACGCCGGCGATGCCGCCGGTCTTCATGACCGATTTGAAAGCCTTGAGCACTTCGATCTGTGTCGTCACATCGAGCGCAGTCGTTGGCTCGTCGAAGATCACGAGCTTCGGATTGCCGATCAGCGCCATTGCCGCCGATAGCCGCTGCAACTGCCCGCCGGATACCTGGTGCGGGTAGCGCGCGCCGATCGTCTCCGGATTGGGCAGGCTGAGCGCCTTGAAAAGCTCGACGGCGCGTGCTTTCGCGTCTTCGACCGGCATGAGATCATGAATGCGGGTGATCTCGATCACCTGTTCCATAATGGTCTGAGCCGGATTGAAGGCGGCCGCGGCACTTTGCGGTATGTAGGCAACCTCCGTGCCACGGATCTTCGCTCTGGCTTTTTCGGACAGGCTCGCCATGTCCTTACCTGCAAGCAGCACCTCGCCGCCGCTGATCCGGCATCCAGGGCGAGCATAGCCCATCAGGGTCAGGGCGATCGTCGTCTTGCCGGACCCGCTTTCGCCGATCAGGGCGACGATCTCGCCTTCCTGAATATCGAAGCTGACGCCGCGGATGATCTCGACGCGACGGCCGGAATCGGTCTTGGCCTCGACCTTCAGGTTGCGGATTTCGACGAGTTTGGCCATCAATTGCTCCGGTCCCGGATCTTCTGGGGAAGGTTGTCGATCAGCAGGTTGACGCTGATCGTCAGGCTGGCGATCGCGATGCTCGGAAAGATCACCGCAGGCGCGCCGAAGGGCAGGCCGCCGATGTTTTCACGCACCAGCGCACCCCAATCGGCATTCGGCGGCTGCACACCGAGGCCGAGGAAGGAGAGGCCGGACAGGAGCAGCACGATGAACACGAAGCGCAGGCCGAGATCGGCCATGACCGGCCCCAGAATATTCGGCAGGATTTCGGAACGAATGAGATAGAGCGTGCCTTCGCCGCGCGCGCGGGCCACCGTGATGAAATCCATGGTGTTGATGTTGACGGACAGCGCGCGGGCAAAGCGATAGGCGCCTGGCGTGTAGATGACGGCGAGCGTCAGGATCAGTACCTGGATCGAGGAGCCGACACCAGCCACGACGACGAGGCCGAACAGCTTGCTCGGGATCGAATTCAAAGCATCGAGAAAGCG
>Ga0209677_101289_pt1 | contig 11184 bp, 12 predicted proteins | sample AraplaCvi_mCL_r2_2_FD_184285 | JGI IMG/M metagenome (GOLD analysis project Ga0209677, IMG submission 184285) | Arabidopsis root microbial communities from North Carolina, USA - plate scrape CL_Cvi_mCL_r2 (SPAdes) (version 2) | ecosystem: Host-associated > Plants > Roots > Endosphere | place: USA... | reverse complement strand
CGAGCTTGCGGCCGGTCTGGGCGATGTTGATCTCGTTCCACAGTGCCGATTCGATCAGCACGTCGGTGGTGTCTTCGTCGCAGCCCGAGGCCTCGCCGCCCATGATGCCGGCGAGCGATTCGACGCCGTGCTCGTCCGCGATCACGCAGATCGCGGGATCGAGATTGTAGGTGCGGCCGTCGAGCGCGAGCAGCGCCTCGCCGTCGCGGGCGCGGCGCACGACGAGATTGCCCTTCACTTTCTTCGCGTCGAACACGTGCAGCGGGCGCGCGCGGTCGTAGGTCATGAAGTTGGTGACGTCGACCAGCGCGTTGATCGGGCGCAGCCCGATCGCAGTCAGCCGCTTCTGCAGCCATTCCGGCGAAGGCCCGTTCTTGACACCGCGCACCAGCCGCAGCGCGAAGCCCGGGCAAAGTGCGGCATCCTCGACTGTGACCTTCACCGGGCACGGGAATTCACCCTTGATCGGCTTGATGGTGGGGTCCTTGAACTTGCCCATGTCGGCAGCGGCGAGATCGCGCGCGATGCCGTGCACGCCGGTGCAGTCCTGCCGGTTCGGCGTCAAATTGATCTCGACCACGGGATCACCGAGCGCGGCCCATTCGGCGTAGCCCGCCCCGATCGGCGCGTCCGCCGGCAATTCCATGATGCCGTCATGGTCGTTGGAGATCTGCAGTTCTGCCGCCGAGCACAGCATGCCGCGGCTCTCGACGCCGCGAATGGTGCCGACGCCGAGCGTGATGTCCTTGCCGGGAATGTAGGTGCCGGGCGGCGAGAATACGCTGACGAGCCCCGCGCGCGCGTTCGGCGCCCCGCACACCACCTGCACCGGTGCAGCGCCGTTACCGGTATCAACCATGCAGACGCGCAGCCGATCCGCATTCGGATGCTGCTCGGCCGAGATCACCTTGGCAATGGTGAACGGCTTCAGCGCCTTCGCCTTGTCCTCGATGTTCTCGACCTCGAGCCCGATCATGGTGAGCTTGTCGGCAAGCTTTTCCAGCGGCTCGTCGGTGTCGAGATGGTCTTTCAGCCAGGAGAGGGTGAATTTCACGAGCTCAGCCCTCCGGCAAGCGTTGGCACTTCGAGCGGCTTGAAGCCGTAGTGGGACAGCCAGCGGACGTCGCTGTCGAACAGCTGGCGCAGATCGGCGATGCCATATTTCAGCATGGCGATGCGGTCGATGCCCATGCCCCAGGCAAAACCCTGGTACTCATCGGGATCGATGCCGCAGGCGCGCAGCACATTCGGATGCACCATGCCGCAGCCGAGAATCTCAAGCCAGTCCTCACCCTCGCCGAAGCGGATCTCGCCCTTGTCGCGGCGGCACTGGATGTCGACTTCCAGCGACGGCTCCGTGAACGGGAAGAACGAGGGACGGAAGCGCATGTTGATGTTGTCGACCTCGAAGAACGCCTTGCAGAACTCGTGCAAAATCCATTTGAGGTGGCCAAGGTGCGAGTGCTTGTCGATGACGAGGCCTTCGACCTGGTGGAATTGCGGCGTGTGGGTCGCGTCCGAATCGATGCGGTAGGTGCGGCCCGGGCAGATCACGCGGATCGGCGGCTTCTGGCTCAGCATGGTGCGCACCTGCACCGGCGAGGTGTGGGTCCGCAGCAGCATGCGCGAGCCGTCTTCCTTGGGATGGAAGAAGAAGGTGTCGTGCATCTCGCGCGCGGGATGGCCTTCCGGGAAGTTCAGCTTGGTGAAATTGTAGTCGTCGGTCTCGATGTCGGGGCCTTCGGCGACCGAGAATCCCATGTCGGCGAAGATCGTCGTCAGCTCGTCCCAGACCTGGCTCAGCGGATGGATGCGGCCGGCCTCTGCCGGTGCGTCGCGCAGCGGCAGCGTGACGTCGACGGTCTCCGCCGCGAGCCGTGCGTCGAGCGCCGCCGACTTCAGCACGTCGCGCTTCGCCGCGAGCGCCTGGGTGACCTCGTCCTTGGCTTGGTTGATCGCGGCGCCTTGCGTCTTCCGCTCCTCAGGCGACATCTTGCCGAGCGTTGCGAGAAGAGCAGAGATCGAGCCCTTCTTGCCGAGCGAGGCAACGCGGACGGCTTCGAGGGCTGCCTCGTCGCCGGCGGAGGTGATCTGTGCGAGGATGGATTGGACGAGGCTGGCAAGGTCGGACACGGTCGGATCCTTTCAAAAGGCTGCCGGTTGTGGCCGCAGCCGGGCCGGAACGTCAAGCCGAATAGCCGTCGCAAATGCAGGGCATTTGAGCCGTACAAGCATGGCCGGCACCAACCTGACGGAGGAGCGGAGGATGCGTTTACGATCCTGCCTGGCCGGCATGGCCCTGGTTCTCATGGCAGGCGTGGCTCACGCCGCCGAGGAATGTCCGGCCAAATCCAACGCGATGGACGACATCAAATCAGCCCTCAACGCGGCGCCGAGCTGCGACCGCGCCATGAAGCTGTTCGAGGCCTGCTCATACGGCGCCAGTGGCGACGTTCAGTTCGGGGAGGTCGTCGAGAAGAAGTGCGAGGCGGATTTTCTCGGCCAGCTGAAAACGCCGCAGAAGCTCAGCTATCAGCGCGAGTTACGGGTCTGCGACCGGAAATACCGGAACAAGTCCGGCACCATGTATATTTCGGCAACAGCCTTCTGCCGGGCGGAGGTCGCCCAGCGTTACTCGCGACGCGCGCTGAAGGCCGGCGGAGCCGGCCGTTAGCACGCAAGCCTGGCTCAGGCGGCCAGCGCGGCCTTGGCCTTTTCGGCGATCGCCTGGAACGACGCAGGCTCGTTGATCGCGAGATCCGACAGCACCTTGCGGTCGACGGTGATGCCCGACTTGGCGAGGCCGTCGATAAATCGGCTGTAGGTCATGCCGAACGGACGAACGGCGGCGTTGAGGCGCTGGATCCAGAGCGCGCGGAATGTCCGCTTCTTGCGCTTGCGATCGCGGAAGGCGTACTGCTGGGCCTTCTCCACGGCCGGCTTGGCGGCGCGGATGGTGTTCTTGCGGCGGCCGTAGAAGCCCTTGGCGGCCTTGTAGACTTTCTTGTGCTTGGCGTGGGCGGTCACACCGCGTTTGACGCGAGACATGACAAAATCCTTCAGAGATGACTTGGTTTTTCGGATCGCCGCGCAAAACGCGGCGCTGATGGCAATGATCTTCGACGCGATCAAGCGTTCGGCAAGAAGTACTTCTTGACGTTGTCGCCGTCGGTCTTGAACAGCACGGCGGTGCCGCGGAGCTGACGGATCTGCTTCTTCGTCCGCTTGATCATGCCGTGACGCTTGCCGCGATGGGCGAACATCACTTTGCCGGTGGCAGTCACCTTGAAGCGCTTTTTAGCGCCCGATTTGGTCTTCAGCTTGGGCATTTGGCTCTCCTAATGGCCAACGAAATCCGCCCGCGAAGGCGGCCTGGCCGTCAAAAATGCTCGTTAGAGCGTTGATTGTGCTCAGGTTTCTACGAACAAGCGCGAAACCCGCACGAAACACCGCCACGGCAGCCCTTAATCAGCCGGGCGATGAAGGCCGGGCTTATGACAGAGAACGGGCGAATTGGCAACGATGAACCGGTGAAACCTGGCGACCGACTATTCGGAATTGCTACCATCATTGTCCAAGTCGTGTCGCTTGAAGCAGGACTAAAATGGCTCATTTCCCGCAGTTGATGTCGTCTTTCGCCGCTCTTGCCCGCCCACGCCGCCTGGCGCTGCTTGCCGTGATTGCGGCCGCCTTGCTGCCCTCGACCGCCGATGCCCGTGTCGGCGGCTATGACGGCATCTGGAATGTCACTTTCGCCACCACTCGGGGCAATTGCAGCTCCGGCTACAGCGTCCCGTTCACGGTGACCGGCAGCCGGGTCTCGTCGGCCGGCGGCGGCCGGGTTTCCGGCACGGTCCGACGCAGCGGCGCCGTCGCGGTCCAGGTCTCGGTCGGGGCGTCCCACGCCAGCGGTGGCGGCCGGCTCGCCGGTGTGGCCGGCGCCGGCTCCTGGAACGGCATCATTTCCGGCGACCGCTGCAGCGGCACCTGGCAGGCGACGCGGACCTGACAACAAAACGGCCCGCCGGAGAGCCGGACGGGCCGTTGAATTCTCTGCCTTAAAGAGCCTGCGTCAGCGCGGCGCCAGCACCATGACGACCTGGCGGCCTTCGAACCGCGCGTCCTGCTCGACCTTGGCGAGCTCGGCAACGTCGGTCTTGATCTTGTCGAGCAGCTTGGTGCCGATCTCCTGGTGCGCCATTTCGCGTCCGCGATAGCGCAGCGTGATCTTGACCTTGTCGCCCTCTTCGAAGAAGCGCTGCATCGCGCGCATCTTAACTTCGTAATCGTGGTCGTCGATCATCGGACGGAGCTTGATCTCCTTGATTTCGACGATCTTCTGCCGCTTGCGGGCTTCGGCGGCTTTTTTCTGTGCGGAATACTTATACTTCCCGTAGTCCATGATCTTGCAGACGGGAGGGCTGACGTTCGGCGAGATCTCGACCAGATCCATGCCGGCTTCCTGAGCCATGCGGATGGCCATGACTGTCTCGACCGTGCCTTTGTTGTCACCGGTCTGATCGATCAGCTGGATCTGCGCATTGCGAATATCATCATTGATGCGCGGCCCGTCTTTGCTGGCAACGGGCGGGGCTTTATTGGGACGGCGAATGGGTGGTTCTCCAAAGTTGTGAAAGAGGCGGCTACTGTGCAGGAAGATAGGTTTGCCGGCAAGCAATTCGCTCGGGCGGGAGGCGAAATACCCTCAAATGCGAGGCATTTCGGTCACGCCCATCGGCACGCTGACGGACATAGACACCTTGCTTCTGTTCCGCAAGCGTCCCAAAGGGCCAATCCCGGGCCGCGCCGCGGAACATGCCCGGACAGCTCAAACTGCACAGCCGGAGTAAACGTTCCATGACCTCTGCCATTTCCGACGCCGTGCTTGACTTCATCGATGTGGGCGAGGGCTCGTCCGCGCGCAGGATCGCAGTACGCAGCCGTCCCGGAAAGGGCCCCGGGCTGGTCTGGCTGGGCGGATTCAAGTCGGACATGCTGGGCGGCAAGGCCGTGGCACTGGACGGCTGGGCCAAGGACCATGGCCGCGCCGTGGTCCGGTTCGACTATTCCGGCCATGGCGAATCCAGCGGTGATTTCGCCGACGGAACCATCGGACGCTGGCTCGAGGACAGCGTCGCGGTGGTCGAGCGGTTCTGCGACGGCCCGCAGATCCTGATCGGCTCCTCCATGGGCGGCTGGATGGCGCTGCTGCTCGCTCGCGAGATCAGGAGGCGAACCAGCAAAGCATCGCTGGCGGGGCTCGTGCTGATCGCGCCGGCGCCCGACTTCACTGAAGAGCTGATGTGGAAGAATTTCCCGCCCGAGGTGAAGAAGGAGATCGAGACCAAGGGTCTCTGGCTGCGTCCGTCGGACTATGGCGACGGCTCGCCCTATCCCATCACGCGAAACCTGATCGAGGAGGGGCGCAACCATCTCGTGCTCGGCAGCGCGATCGATCTCGGCTGTCCCGTCCGCATCCTGCAGGGTGCGCAGGACCCTGATGTGCCCTGGCAGCATGCCTTCGCGCTGACCCATCGTCTGCCCGCCGACGATGTCGTGCTGACCATGATCCAGGACGGCGATCACCGCCTGTCGCGCCCGCAGGACATCGCGCGCATTCTTGCCGCGGTGGCCGAGATCGGGTGAAGGCTCAGAATTCGGTGTCATCATCCGCGAAGGCTGATGATCCAGTATTCCACCAGCGGTCGTGATTGAGCCGGGAAGCCTTGGCGTACTGGATGCCCCGGTCAAGCCGGGGCATAACGGAGAGGGAACGGGAGAAACGCCGATGACCACCACCGCCATGCTGCGCGCCTTCTGCGATGCGGTTGAGCAGCGCAATGGAAAGGCTTTCGCTGACCTTTTCACCGAAGACGGTGTCTATCACGACGTCTTCTACGGTACCTTCGAAGGCCGCGAGAAGATCGCCGCGATGGTCGATGACTGGTTCTATCGCACGGCGACCGATTTCCGCTGGGACATGCACGACCCCGTCACCGACGGCACCACGCTCTATGCGCGCTACACCTTCAGCTATCGCTCGACGCTGCCGGAAGCAGGCGGCGCGCGCGCGATGTTCGAGGGCGTCGCGATCATGACGCTGCGTGACGGCAAGATCGTGAGCTATCACGAGGTTGCCAACACCGCGCCGGCGTTCGTCGATCTGAAGTTCGCGCCCGAAAGAATTGCCAGGATCGTCGCCAAGCAGGGCGCGGAACTGAAGGCGCGGCCGGAGATGCAGCGGCATTTGGTGTGATGGCTCGCCCTACGGCGGAGATGGCTTCGCCAGCGGCTTGCGCTGCGCCAGCGCTGCGACCGTGGCGGTGCCGATCGGGCCCTCTTCGTCATAGAGCCAGCACTCGCCGATCGCGACGCCGTCGGTGGCCTGGTGGTTGACCACGTCGAAGCCGATCCAGTTCGTCACCGGCAGCCGGTGCAGATAGATCGTGACGTCGCTGTTGATGTAGCCGAGCCCCTTGTCGCCGGCATTCGCAAACGGGCTGGCGAAATCGGCGCCGACGGCGACATGAACGAACGGCGTCATCGGCACGCCAGCCACGAGCTCGCGCACCTCGCTCATCCACAGCCGTCTCGGACCGAGCGAGCCCATGTGGCCGACGATCGGCCGTGTCGTCCATTTGCCGTTCATGCCGAGCCGGGGATCGGTGGGCTTTGGAATGTCGGCCGGCTTCGGCACCTCCCAGTTCGGCGGCGACCAGACATTGCCGTCGGGATTCTGCGTTCGGCGCAGCAGCTGACAGGACGCACGCGCCATGCTGACGCCGCCCGAGACGAACTCCGCCTCGACCACGCGGATACGCAGTCCGTCGCGCACCAGCCGCGTCGTCACTTGAATCGGCTTGTCGATGGTCGGCAGCCGAAACATGTCGACTGTGAGCCGTGCGGGCACGAATTCAGGTCCGGAATGGCGCTCCTCGATGGCAAAGCCGAGCAGGCCGATGATGACGCGTCCGTGCAGCGAGTTCGGATCCCACGGACCGTTGGCGACTTCCGTCGGGTGGAATGTATCGCCGTCGCGGGTGAAGAAAGGCATGTTTGTCATGACGCACGACCTTGAAGGAAGCTGCGGGGAAATCAAGGGTGGTGCTCCGCGCGGTTAGGGGCGGTGAATGTTTCCCATACTCCGCTGTCGTCGCCCGCGAAGGCGGGCGATCCAGTATTCCAGAGGCAGCAGTGATTGAATCGAGAGGCCGCGGCGCTGGATTCCCCGCCTGCGCGGGGAATGACACCGAGACTCAGGAAGCGGCGCTCCACTCCTTACACACGCTGTCGTCACGCTCGCTGCTCATTGCGGCAGACTTGGTCACTTCAAACTCATCTCCTGGCACCAACTGCCCGAGTGCCCACACCGCCGCCCCGCGCACCAGCGGGCTCGCATCATCGAGCAATCGTCGGGCCTGCTCTGCCAGCGCCACCTCTCCGGAGTTGCCGATCGCGATTAGCACGTTCCGCAAAAAGCGATCGCGGCCGATGCGTTTGACCGGTGACTTCGTGAACAGTGCACGAAATGCGGAATCGTCGAGCCGCGCGAGTTCGGCAAGACCCGGCGCCCGCAATTCGTCGCGTGCGGCGAGCTTTGCCTCGCGTCCCTCTTGCGCGAACTTGTTCCAGGGACACGCCGCAAGACAATCGTCGCAGCCATAGATGCGGTTGCCGATGGCTTTGCGAAACTCGCGCGGGATCGGTCCCTTGCTCTCGATGGTGAGATACGAGATGCAGCGCCGCGCGTCGAGCTTGTAAGGCGCCGTAAACGCCGACGTCGGGCAGATGTCGAGGCAGGCCCGGCACGAGCCGCAATGATCGATCTCGGCATCGTCGCGCGGCAGCTCGAGCGTGGTGTAGATCGCGCCGAGAAACAGCCACGAGCCGAATTCGCGCGAGACGAGATTGGTGTGCTTGCCCTGCCAGCCGAGACCCGCGGTCTGCGCCAGCGGCTTCTCCATCACCGCCGCGGTGTCGACGAACACCTTCACTTCCGACGGTGCGGTTGCGACCAGCCAGCGCGCCAACGCCTTCAGGCGCTTCTTGATGAGGTCGTGATAGTCGTCGCCTTGCGCATAGACCGAGATCGCCGCGCGCGTGCGCTCCTTCAGGATTGCGAGCGGATCGGAGTCGGGGCCGTAATTCACGCCGAGCATGATCACGCTGCGCACGTCGGCCCACAGCCCGCGCGGATCGACGCGGCGCTCCGGCTGCGCGGCCAGCCAGTCCATGTCGCCATGGCCGCCCGAGGCGATGAATTCGAGAAAATGCTGTCCCGCGTCCTCGATCGTCCCCGGCACGGTGATGCCGATGCAGTCGAAGCCGAGCGCGCGCGCCTCGTTCGCGAGCGCCGTCTTCAGTCCAGCCGGATCGGAGTTCAGAAATCCAGGTCCACGTAGGTCCGCGACGCCGGCACGCCCGCCAGCCATTCGCTCAGCAGCGGACGGAACGACGGGCGGGATTTCACCCGCGCGTACCACGCCTTTGCCGCGTCGTCCTCGCTCCATGGCACGTCGCCCAGATAGTCGATCGCCGAGAGATGCGCCGCGGCGGCGAGATCCGCGTAAGTGAGCCGGTCGCCGGCGAGGAAATTACGCGTCTGCGCCAGCCAGCCGATATAGGCCAGATGATAGCGTACATTTGCCTTGGCCGCGCGCATCACGTCGGCCGAGGGCGCGCCGCCGCCGCTGTCCTCGCTCATGAAGCGCTTGTAGATGCGCTCGGTGACGAGTGGGTGAGACACTTCCTCGAAGAATTTTTCGTTGAACCAGGCCATCAGCCGGCGCACCTCGACGCGCTCGGCGATGCTGTCCGGCATCAGACGCTTGGGCCCCATCTCGTGACCATAGGCCTCGTCGACATATTCGGCGATGATGGCCGCGCCCGGGATCGGCGGCTGCTCCTCGTCCACCATGACGGGCGTCGTCCCCGCCGCATTGAGCAGCAGAAATGCCTCTCGCCGTTCCCAGCTGCGTTCCTCGACGAGGCGCAACTCGAGTCCGTATTCCCCCGCGATCAGGCGGATAAAGCGCGAATGCGGACAGAACGGGTGATGATACAGCGTAAACATGAAGCCTTTGACTATGTGATGGTGCTTAAGAATCCATCAATGTTTGTGCGGCGCCACACTAGTCCTTCAAAACCGCGAAGCAAGGGCGGGACGTCGCATTTTGCGATTGCAGCATTGGGGGGAATAGGCGAGAAGAACCCGCTTTTCCAGCGGAAATGGACCGTAAATATGTCAGACGCAATACGGGCAGTGATCCTCGGCATCATCGAGGGTGTGACCGAGTTCCTTCCCGTTTCCTCGACCGGCCACCTGCTGCTTGCGGAGCGTTTCTTCCATCTCGGCGAAGGCGCGTTCTGGGATTCGTTTACGGTTCTGATCCAGCTCGGCGCGATCCTTGCGATCGTCGTGCTGTACTTCAAGAAATTGTGGGACGTCGCGATCGGCATGGTCACCGGCGATGCCGATGCGCGCCGCTTCGTGATCGGCGTGCTGGTGGCTTTCCTGCCCGCGGTGATCGTCGGCCTCGTCGCCGGCAAATACATCAAGAGCCTGCTGTTCAATCCGTGGGTCGTCTGTTTCTCGCTGATCGTCGGCGGCGCCATCCTGTTGTGGGTCGACCGGCTCGACCTCAAGGCGCGCGAGCATGACGCCACCCGCTTTCCGCTGCTGATGTATCTCTATATCGGCATCGCGCAGTGCATCGCGATGATCCCGGGCGTGTCGCGCTCCGGCGCCAGCATCGTCGCGGCGATGTTCCTGGGGGCCGACAAGCGCGCCGCGGCGGAGTTCTCGTTCTTCCTCGCCATTCCCACCATGATCGGCGCGTTCGCCTACGACTTCTACAAGAACCGCTCCGAGATGACGATGGACCACATGGGCGTCGTCGCGATCGGCTTCGTGGTGTCGTTCATCACCGCGATCATCGTGGTGAAGACGTTCCTGTCCTATGTCACCCGCCACGGCTTCGTGGTGTTCGCCTGGTGGCGCGTCATCGTCGGCACCCTCGGCCTGATCGCGCTGGCGCTGGGACATTGAGCTTCAGGCCCGGGCTACGCTTTTCCACCAAGCCTTCAACGCAATATAAGCTTTTGACTGGTAGGCAGTTTCCAACGAAGGGCGCGCGCCCTGCACAGGAGCTGAACCATGACCCTCGTCAGCGGCTGGGGACGTTTCCCGGTCGTCGATAGTGAACTCCTACGGCCGCGGTCGTTCGAGGCCGTGGGCGAAGCCGTGGTGACCGGCTCCGTGGCGAGGGGCAACGGCCGCGCCTATGGCGATGCCGCGATCGGCGCCGTCAGAACCGTCGCCATGACGGGCTTCGACCGGGTCAGGTCGTTTGATCCCGTGACCGGGCGTATTCGCCTCGAGGCCGGCGTGCTGCTGGCGGATTTGATCGACACGTTTGGTCCGCGCGGCTTTCTCCCGTTCGTCGTTCCCGGCACGCGCTTCGTGACGGTCGGCGGTGCCATTGCCGCTGACGTCCACGGCAAGAACCATCATTGCGAGGGCGGCTTCGGCCGGTACGTCGACAGCATCCTGCTGCGCACCGGGCAGGGCGAGACCATCGAGGCCTCGCGCGAGGAGAATTCCGATGCGTTTTTCGCGACCATCGGCGGCATGGGCCTCACCGGAATCATTCTCGAAGCGACGATGCGGCTGCGCACCGTCGAGACCGGTTGGATTCGCGAGCGGGTGATCTCCGCATCCGATCTCGATGCGGCGATGGGAGCGCTCGACGCTGGCGATTCATCAACCTATTCGGTGGCGTGGATCGATTGCGCGGCGCGAGGGCGCGATCTCGGCCGCTCACTGATCTATCTCGGCGAGCACGCGGGCAGAGGCGAGCTCGCTGAAGGCATCGATGTGTTTCCTTCTGGCAAAAATCCCGGTCTCGCCGTGCCCTTCGACCTGCCGGCGATGACGTTGAATCGCACCAGCGTCCGCGCCTTCAACGAGCTCTACTACCGCATGGGCGCGCGGCGCGCCGGCGGCAGTCATGTGGTTTCTCTCTATCCCTATTTCTTTCCGCTCGACGCTATCGCCGACTGGAATCGCATCTATGGACGACGCGGCTTTCTTCAGCATCAATGCGTGATTCCGCAAGCTGGTGCCCGCGCCGTGCTCGGCGAGATCCTGGGCCGTGTCGCAGCGCGCGGCGATGCGTCCTTCCT